>Ga0307510_10001996_pt1 | contig 22990 bp, 19 predicted proteins | sample 12_EM_MG_FD_207224 | JGI IMG/M metagenome (GOLD analysis project Ga0307510, IMG submission 207224) | Populus trichocarpa ectomycorrhiza microbial communities from riparian zone in the Pacific Northwest, United States - 12_EM | ecosystem: Host-associated > Plants > Roots > Unclassified | place...
CGGATTAGGAAATTCGAGTGATATCCTGTGAAGTTTTTTTTGGTGGTGGCAAAAAGTCGGGACCGGTAACACAAGCACTTTCGCTGCGTTTTCTCAAGCAATACGCTGCGCGAGTGTGTTCGTGTTACCGGGCCCCAATTACCCTTGTACCCGAGTACAGCCTCGTTCCAAAAGTTCTCGCACCCAGGCTGGCACTGTGTGGCACAAAGGGCTATAATATATACATCTGGGCATAAAAGTTTGTGACGGTACCAGCCAGGGTTGGGGGGAGAACTTTTGGGACGAGGCTGTACACTGCCATCGTGCGCCCTGCTCGGTCTGCGGTCCGAGGTATAATAATATCGGCGAGATATTGTTTGAACATTCCTGATAAGTGAATATTTATTTGGAGATTCTCCACTGCGCGGATTTCCTTCGCTCGTTGGTAACGGGCGGACCCGAGGCATTTAATACTGGAGCTTAGGACCGTCGTTCACTGAGCCTTGGGGTCGTCGCTTTCACGAACGAGTGGGTATTTATTTTGAAAGACGAGAAGATTAAAGAAATTAATTAGCCAATTCCAAAGGAAAAACATATTTACATATATTTATCTAGATGCTGAGATATAAATTGGAGATATAGGAAATAAAAAATAGTTCCGCGAAGGCGCTAGCCCCACTACATCGCGTCAATTCGTACCACGTGAAAACACGACCCACAGGGATAATCCCAAGCCCACCCGTTACACGACCAACCCCATTCTTCTTCATTCATCCCATCAATCTAAATATAGCCTCCCATGTAAAAACCAAGCCCCACAAAACTGCCCGCAAACCAGCACTACCACCCTCCTTTCACCGACCCGAGCGCTTTCGGAATTGGGGAAATTCGGGAAAATTATAATCCACCTGACGGCCCAAAGCCACCTTCGGGTAATCTCCCTGCGGGCCCGGGATAGTGCCATAGCTAACAGGACCCCCCAGGGCCTTATCCAAGGCACCCTCCAATTCCACCCCGGTCATCACACTCCCGTCGTTAATCTTGACCAACACCGTCTTCAGCAGCTCCGCGGTGGCTAGATGGCTGTCCTCCCGAACATACACATTCCGGCAGTAATACAGGACAACGGTGATGGCGATTATCTGACCCGCGACTATCAGGCCCGCTGCGATGGCGACCCTAGCCCATTTGACCTCCAACGTCGTTTTGATATCCTCCTTCTCGTGGGCCCTAGGATCCTTCTGCGCACGCGGGCATATTTCGTTCCCGAATGCTATCGCTGCGATGGGATGGCGGGCTATGAGGGTGGCGACGTAATTGTTGTAATTCCTCTTTTGATCGGGAGAGAGTCCGGTTCCGTTCTTGTAAAAATTGAGGGTATGCACGCCGACGGAGGGGCTTGTTCGGCTTTGAACCTCGGCGAACCACTTGTAGGCCACTGAGGAGGTACTGCCCTTCCCTACAGGCGCCTGGGTGACGGTCCGGGTTTTGTACCCTGTGGAAAACGATGTGCTGACTTCCGTCCAGACACTGGTGATGGTCCCGGCTGCATTCGGTCGAGCGACAGCGACTGCGGGTATAGGCGCCCGTGGGAGATGATCTCTGTTCGCAAGGCGGGGCGTGGGCTTATACATAGTGGTTCTTGTATACGTTTTCAGGTATCCGACAACGTCTTTCGTTCTGGTGGTGAATATTGAAGTTGAAAACACTTTGCCGGGTTCTAATCCGCTGGCAATTGGTAAGAGAAAAAGCGAGGAGGGATCAAACGGCTCTTTAGGGGGGTCCTCTTCCCCCCACTCAGTAAGGGTTGAGTTGCACTCCCAAGCTGTTTGGCCAAATACCACATCTAGAGAATAACACATCAGTTCAAGGTATCGTTGAAACGCTGGCGATGGACTACTTACAAGTCATAGAGGTTGTTGTTGGCTTCCCGTCTCGCGGCAGTGGCGCTGCCCATGTGACCCATCCGGCATTCGACGAAGGCCAGGAGTCCGTGCGGTCCAGTACCCTTAATACTTCAGCGATCGTCTCATCGTTTTTCTCGTTTCCCCATTCTGTTCCCAGAATTAACGAAAGCTTCATAACACCTTCAATCAGTGAACCATCAATGTGATTTGTATAACATACCCTTGGAGGACTGGTTACCACCCTCATAGTCCCTCCAGTACCTAGTGCTGTCAAGGCGGAACATAGTACAAGCAGCCCAGGTGTAGACAGTACGGCCCGATGGTATTAAGTGTGTCCCGTTATGGTCCCTTATATTGTATGCGAGCCCCACACCGCCGGAAACTTGGTAGATAGTCGAGTTTTTAACAGTGAGCTGTTCATATGAATCATCATTCAAGGTCTGGGGTACAGTAGTGTTAAGATCAAAACTCGGTCGTTTAGTGAGCGTAGCTAATCCACCTTCAACCAAATCTAAGTATGATCCTGCATGAAGGGTCAGTTAAAATTACTATAAAAATAAGATAGCCCCTGAGGAGGAGTTCTTACGAAGCCCGTCCTTGGCCGCCTTGAAATCAGTAGCGTTTTGGGCGAGTAACACCCTACAGTCAGAGGAGGTCCAGTTCGTGGCACGGATAGGAAGTATATTATTAGGGTCATCTAGCAAGTTGAAAGTTAACCCAAAGAGGGCAACACTAAATCTTCCAGTAATATTAACGAAGAGGTATAGCATGACAATAAAAGTTGTCAGAGACAGCCTCCGTTCTCGAAAGTGCGCATATAGGAGTGCTGCTGAGCCTGTGGGCGATGGCATGGCAAGAAGCAATTCAATCTATACCTCAGCCGTTAAAATTTGGCCAGGGCTTTAGTTAGAAATGGGTGTCGCATACATCTTGCATTTTATACTTTTTCCTAGCGAGCAGACGCCATCTCAGCATTAACCCTAGATATCCTAACATAGACCCAAGGCCCAAACTCGCGAGGGCACTGAGTAGAATTGTAATTGTATTAAACCCATACTGCTGCCAGCGCGACAATTCCCCTATCCGTGAGAAGACCAGGAGACCCAAAATAAGAAATGAGAGGGAAAGAGCGGTTGTTAAACATCTCGTTGAGAGAGAGATCAAGTGCCACTGGAACTGCTCTCGACTGTCGAAGGATATCCGCGGCTTAGCTGACTTTTCCGTTTTCGATATTAAAGGGTCGTCGGCGTCATCGTACGACGGGGGTCGGTGGGGGTCGGAGGGCGATGATGGCATTTTTGAAGAGGAAGGCTTGTCCGATCGAAGTTTTTAAGTCAGTCGGAGTTCAAGGAATCGGGGTAAGAGGGTCCTGAAGATTTGTAGGATAATAATTTCCAGGGCCACATATTGGGTGTCGTAGTATTAATACGACCCACAGGCTTCCCCGGGGCTGCGGGGTACCGTAGTAGCCTTGTCGGATGTTTTTTTTTTTTTTTTTTCTGTTCTTCACAGGCGGGGTTGTGGAGCCTAGGCAGTCGTAAATTAAGAGAGTGCGAGCTGCTTAAAACACTCGCCCACCTTCGGTAGGGCAGGCTCAGGGTGAGTATCACAACACGAGCCTGTTCCCGATCTTAACTCGTCGGGCCGATCTGTGAATCGCTTAATTCTACTATCATACTTGTACCTCCACAGTACATCCAAACAAAAGTGCCTTTAGCTATTACCCCATTAAGTTAATTGGCGGGACTCTTTTTCGAGCAAAGAGGTAAAAAGAAAGTGCGGCAAAATATACCAGCTTCTTCAAGCAAAGAGTAGCTTTTAGGGGTAGAATTTTCACAAATATATCACGAGGGGTGTCGTTTTCGACACTTTTGTCATTTATTTAACTGGGATAACTATCCGAGAAAGTCCGCGAAAAATCCTGACTCACACCTTATTCTGACCTCTCGCAAAAAACACGAGCTTAATCCAACCAGTTAATGCAAGAAACAACAAATGCAGTCTGTGCGCACTTTGCTGTATCTTTTGGTTGGCTAAAGATTTTTTGATTATTACACCCGGCTAGTTGAGGAAAATAGACGCCGCAGGGTCTTTGGGTTTCACACTTGCATGGTGAAAACTCGCACTTGAACCGCCATCCCCGACTAAACTTGCCGAACCCTTGCTCACCTCCCATCAAGGAAAAAGGATTCGCTGATAGAATGGGCTTTTTTACCCTGCCGGTATTCGTGGAAGATTATTTAAAGTTCGGTGTGATAAGTCGTAGGTCGGGCGAAAAGGTGCGAGTGGGAAGCGAGGATTCGGGCGGTTCCGCTCGCGTGTGCAGATCGTGTTGCCATCGCGACGGCAGGGATTTGGCAGGGAACAGGGAAGGAGGGATGAACCTTTTTTTAATGCAAGTACTCGAGTAAGAGCTCGAGTGATTGAGCCTCACTCTAGGACTTTGGAGTTGCCTTTGCTGGTAAGGTCCAGCTCGTTTATCTCTTTTTTTAGTCTTAAGCTTGGGCTGAGAGGCTACCGTAGTTTCCGCCGTGCGCCCGCCACCCTATATCCAAGAGAGTGAATTTCGGACGTTTTAGCGCGAGGTTCAACAATTCAAGTTCCTGCGGTGCTCGAGTACCAGCTGATTTTTTTAATAACCGGACGCCTTGGAGCCAAGATACATACAAATCAGGGCCATTGTGTCCGAATACTTTTGAAACCGGCCGGCACCAAAAGCTCCGTTAACCTTGCCCGGAGGTAATGTTGCATTAAAGGAATAAATAACGCAAGCCAATGATTGGTCAGGTTATGATATCCTCTTGTCAAGTACCGGTGTGGGGGTATTGCAATGCCTTCCCCTAGTTGGATGGTGTGTTGCGCATGCCGTATTCCCCTCCTGTCGCCCGCGGCGTATCCTCTCAGTAAATCAGTCAATAGACCTGTGCACAGTAACTCTGAAGATAAAGTGCCTACCAATTTTCCAAAGCTAGAGAGCGATATACATTGGCTAACACTGCAGCAAAGGAAAGAAGAAAAAGAAACAAGAAACAGACACAGAAAAAACCCTATTAACAAATACCCAAAGTTCCGTCTTTTCCTCGGTGCTGTCGGTGGTGCTGTTCCACTGGGGGAGGCATTGGGGTGATCCTGCTGCCCTTGTCGCTGGGGAGTGTTGGCACTCGCCTATCCCAGTCCGAGGCAGGTGTCCAGTGACCGGCCAAGGTGTGCCTGCCATTGGAGTGGCCAACACGAATTCCCCATCTCGAGGCAGGTAGGGAGATACCCTCAGTTGAAAGTTGTTTGGTTGGTATGGAAGCGTCATGAGAGGGAGATTCTTTCATCTACTGAGTATTCGATATAGGTTTTGTAAGCGTCTGAGCGCCATCTTCCTAAGGTTTGGATCTGGGTATCAGCGATTCCCACTGCTGAGGCCCAGGTGGCAGCACCCCTTCGGAAGCTATGCCCGTTCCAAGCCCCACATCCTAACCCAGCTGATATCGCCAGGTCTTGTAGTGTTTTCACCACATGTTCCCGGGTGAAAGGGCATTGTTCAACTGCTCCGATGCAGAACGGAGGGGCGAATGGTGGCTGGTGAGTATCTATTCGCATTAGATCTTGCATAGCCTTAACTGGGCATTTGACATCGTTAGTTGCCGCAATTGTTAGCTGAATTCCATATCTGAAAGGATCTGTTTTAGATGCTGGCAAAGTTAGTTCCATGAAAGAGGATCCTTCCCGTTCCCTCACTCGAACACTGTTTCTTGTGAGAAACCATTTCCGGAACAACACCCCCATTGGGTCATCGGTTCCCCGGTAAGCGAATTCCCCCACTCTAAGGAAGGCGGCAAAAGCAAGGGTGAATGCCATCGGTGTAACTGCTTTTTCATAGGTTTCTGTGCCAAGTTGGTCGAGTAGGCGAAGGAGGTATGGCCGAGTAAGTGGTATTCGATCGCGCTTGTCTGGTTCATTGTGATCTCTCTTGATTCCGTGTAACGTTCGTTCTAGCCTGGGGTCTGAGAACGTGACAGATTCAATTCCAAGATCCAGGTGGTATGATTTGATTCCTGAGAGGTATAGTTTCATCGTTTTAACCTTCACTGTCCCTGACAGCAAGCAGAGCCATTCAATAAGCCAAATTGCTTTGGCAGGGAAGCAGGCTCCGTTAGAGTGACGGAAATTTGAAAGGCTGCAGAAGAGAGAAAAACGCGACCGTGAGGTGGCATAGTTGCGTCTAGTGGATGGCGCAAGTCCCCTCCAGAGATAATATGCTGCTACTGGTGAGAGACCCGTCTGCTGTATGTCAAGAACCCAAGATCCCGGGGGTGCCAGGTTGGGTGAATCAACTGTGGCGCTAGATTAGCAATCTTCTGATATTCAAAGCGTGAGAGTGCATCAGCTAATTTGTTATCGTTTGTCGAGATCCAGTTAACTTCCGTTTCCAAGTTGAATTCTGCTGCAAGCAGGAGACAGCGTCTTAAGACATCCATTTATCCCCCCCGAATAGTCTGGTTAACTATTGCATGAGCTACTGCCTTATTGTCGGTATGTATGATCACTTTCATCCCCTTCCACTTTTTACCCCAATGCAAGAAAGCTTGTTCGACCGCTCCCATCTCTTTCGTATTAATATGCTCACCGGGTTTTGTGAGATAGCGTGGCAGAGATATCAAGAAAGCTGCGCCTGGCTTGGGCTGTCTTACGGCAGGACGTGTGATGCTAGAGAACCCACTCGGTGGGTCGGTTTCGGTTTCGCTAATGTAAAAAGCACCAAGGCCTTTCTTCCTGGAAGCGTCGGTCCATACTCCGACACGGTTCCTGGCTACTTTGGCGATAGAGCGCTCAGGTGTCAACCTTAGGACTTTGAGCCACCAGGTTAAATCTCTCCGAGCGTCTGTTGAGATTCGTCGTCTGCAATGCTGGCTGTGGGAGGGAATATGTAACTGCATATTGTAGAGGTGTCAGAGGAAGGTTCTGCCTAAAGGAACTACTATAGCTATGAAGTTTTAGTATCCGGTAATCTCCTGCAGTTCAAGAAGGGACAGAGATGCAGCCGCTATTGCTGTTTCGATCATACTACGGGCTTTGCCAAGTTTTTTGATTGGGAGGCGTAACACCATGCTTTCTGTGTCAATTTCCACTCCCCCAAAACTTGCTACTGTTCCTTGCTCGCTTTTGGCCTCCTTTATTACCAATCCAACCACTTCGCACAGTTCAGAGAATTTTTGGCTGTATGGTTCCAGCTCGGTATTGCCTCGTGTAATAAGTAGCAAGTCGTCAAGGTAATGGACAATTCCAATTGGTTTTTTCTGTATCATGAATTCGTTAACCAGTATCCAGTTAAATACTTCTGCGAAAAGGTTAAAGAGGTATGGCGCCGTCCGGAGGCCAAAGGGCAAGAAGAGCTCGGAGTAGTATCTCTTTGCCCAACAAAGTCCCAGCAATGGGGAGTCGATCCGCGAGATTGGGATATGTCGGAAAGCATTTTCGAAGTCCCACTTTAACATTCAAGTTTGACACCCCCTGCCGAAACCTCTAATTGCTACTACTGCCTCGTCTATTGTGCTATAACTAATTGCACCATAGGCTTCTGGGATCCCGCCGTTTACGGGGCTAGAACAGTCTGCTGGGAATGAGAGGTGGTGTATATGTCGCTTTGAGCCGTCTGCCTTGTCTACCAGTCCCAAAGCCAAAGCAGTAAAGTGCTCCGGTAGCTGATTCAAGCACGGGTAGCACCGTAGACGGTTGTTCTTTAGCTTCGCCATGATCTCTGCAGTGATGATCGCTGGCTGCCAGTGCTCCTCTGCAGTGCTGAGGTTTGGGTGTATATGAATAGGACCCCGCTCTCTCTCATGACCAATTCTCGCTCCAAACTGGCAAATCCCCAGTAGGGCCTCAACAAGTACATGGTCTGGGGATTTGAGCGTGAGTCTTCTCCACCCTATGATGTTCAATGGGCCTGCTGGCATAGGCATGTGATGTGCTGTAAATACAGGGTAGTGGAGTTGTGTATTAGGACGGGGGGGTTCTTTTCTAGCTGGGTGCATGGTGGGATGGAGCTTGGTGTGCATTAGGTGAGGGTCATTCTGTCCGCGTGTTTGGAGAAGTGCTTGAGTAGCAGTGAGCATTAAATTGTATTAATAGTGAGGTAACATGATCGGACAATGTGGAGAAACATATTTTGCGGGTTATGAGAAGCAGGTGTCTGAGGTATGGGAAGTGGAAGGGATGCTAACGGCCATTATATCTATTTGTCTGTCCTGAGGCTAATAGGGCTGTGTTTCCCTGTGTGTGGGCAATTGCCTTGTGATTATTCCCGCATGAGATGCAAAGGTGTTGATAGCGGCAGCTAAGAGCTAGACACTCCCGATAGTCCCAATTCCTACACCCTTGGGATGTGCTTTGGGCTACAGTGCTGTGTGCACCTGCCGTGGGGTTCAAGGCATAGGTGGGCAGGTGGGCAAGGCGTCTTTCAGGTAGGCTCGTATACTTGGTCGTTAGAGCACCTTGCTGTGTCTGTCCATCGGAGAATGGGTTATGACGGAGGGGCAATTCTGATACGCGGCGTGGGAAGCTGGAGGATTTGCCGGGACCTGGGTTCCATGTGTTGCGTATGGCGGGGTATGTGAAGCACCGGGATGCGATGAGTTCACTATCCAACAGGGGCCATTCATCTGGAAGGTATATGCTCTTGCCGCTGGCGACGCGCTTTCTATGGAACTGAAAATGGTATGACCTTACACCATCCCAGGCGTACTTCTCAAGGAGGTCATACAGGCTCATTGTGTACAGAAAAAGAGGGATCGCCAGCTCTCCCTGGAGGGCGTATGGTGCCAACTTTACCAGAATGCCGCTGTAGGCAGCCCAAGCCTTGAAAAAGCTACTCATGCGATACTCGCTCTCCTTGCCATTCCTCTCTGCTTGCTCGAATTCGATACCCCCTATGGTGATTGTCAGTTGAGCCTCTGCCCTCTCTTTTTCCGTCTCAAGTAGTCGGTAAATGTTGGTTGACTTGAAACGGTTCTCAATAATCTGGGCTAATGTACTTTGCTCTACTCCAGGGAAGAGTGTCTCGACAGACTCTATGCCTTCCGATGCACTCTTGTTCGCTTGCGTGATTTGGGATGGGGCAAGGTTGAACGTACCGATTTCTCTTTGAGGCTGGGTGGTTTGAAACCCAAATGGTCTCTCGGCTTGGAGTTGAGTCAGCTGGGTTTCTAGTTCTGTGATCGGGGCGAGAGTTGGGTCTGATGTGTTCCCGGGGTTGGTAGTGGTGGGTTGTCTCGAATGACTAGATAGTGGGGTAGGGCATGGTATAGTATTGTGGGAACGTAGTTGGCGAACTACCCTGTCAGTAATATCTTGCTCATGAGATCTCAAGAGGTGACGTATATCCTTCAGACTGATAGGTTCGTTTCCGATTGGATTGGCCTGCTCGATGCTTCGGTGTCGCCTACTCTGTTGAGAGACGGGTGATGCTGTCAAAATGTCGCTCTGATTGACCTCACTTGGGAGGTTGAGCTGAATGCTCCCTGGCAGGGTCTGGGTATACTCGCTGGGCTCCACTTTGTCGGTATTGCTCTCTGGTTCCTCTGTGGCTTCCGGTATGTCTGGCGTTGCTGGTACTTCCAGGGCCTGACCAAATCGGGAAGGAGCCTGACGGTTCGGTGTATTTCTCCGGATGCCACCTGTATTGCCTCTCCGCAAGGATGAGCCTTGGCCTCCTCCACGTCTGGATCCCCATCTGCTCGGCATTGTGTCTTTATTAAATGGTGTAGCTGGGTGTTTGTGACTGGTACAAGGTTTCTGTAGCGTGAGTGTGTCTGAGAAGTGCAAATATTGTTGTAGGAACGCAGAATTGGGTGTGCAGCAAAAAACGCGAGATCTGGGGAGCGATAGCGAGCATGAGGATCACGCGTTCAGGGGATTCGGGGGGTTATATGGTGTGGGAGCTCCACGGGCACATTGTGGTGGAGCTATGACCCCGCGCTAAGCGGATACCTGGCTAAACCTTTTCCCGACGAAGCTCCGAGGGCCCTACCGTTCAGAGCGGCATCTTCCAGCGACTTTGCCCAATTGGTAAGGGGTTCTCCAAACCCGACATAAGGCTTTCACACGGGTAAGACAAAGACTGAAGCACTTGAACCAATTGAGAAGGAAAGGAAACGTTGTGAATTGACTGGTTGACCCCCGGGTGGTTGCTTGTTTGTTAGACTAGAATACAGGAAGAAGATATTTATAGGCAAAGCACCTCTGTGCCAAGGCCCACTAGTACATGAATTTGGCCACTGCCAGATAGGCTATGATACCCACGACATCAGACTACCCTAGTACAAACCCTGCCCCACACTGGTAATAGTAGTCGGGCCACTATATCTCTGTATTCCTATACTTAAGCGCAAATTAAAGAGTGAGACGGAGTGACATCGATGCCGATACTGCAACCACGCCTTTGTTTCCAGAGTGTCGCGATGGTCAAATTACACCCCAACAATACCAAGGTGGATTAAAATATTTTATGCTTACAAGCACTAAAATTACAGGTATTCCTAAATCGTTTTGATGCTATCCCTACGGCACTAGTTCTCATAGGCCTAAAATTTAGTAAAGTAGACTTTCCCTTGGCAAAAAGGCCAATAGAAAAAGTACAGTATACTTCGACATCTCCGACTAGCATCACCTCTGCGCCATTCTTTCACCTCCGTAATCTTCTCATCCAAACTGATATCCAACCAACATTCGCCCTTCATGCTAGCCCCCGGGACTGTGTTCAGGGCCTACCCTGAGTTTTAGCACACTATAAACCGGAAGCATCAACTCTTTATTACCCCCAGGTTTTTCTGTAAGATTCTCACTTCTAATGCAGCTAATAGGCGCCCTTGTGTCCTTAGGCTGTTTTCTGGAGCATTGCCCAAGGTAAAGGATGCCTTGATAATGGATATCTGGGGATGGTGACAGATATTGGGATCGGGGAGTATTGGATCTGGTGAGACATACCCCACCGATTCCTGAAATCGAGGAAGGACGGAAGACATCCGGTATTGAATTGATTAACAGGCTCCTTGCGTATCTCTAGTTCTAAACATTCTCAGCTTTCTACATTTTTCTTGTTTTTATCTTACTATCCTATTGCTATTAATATTTTACGCTCTCAAGTTTCCAAAGCTGAGCAGTGTATTGAAGAAATAACTGACAAGATAGAGAACAGGAACGCATGAATGTGAAAGTGGTTACAAGCAAAGACCATCAAAAGATAGCATCCCCTTCTTTGGCGAATAGCATCGTTCCACTGCCAGAGGCGTTGGGGAGGCCGTCGCTGCCGCCATCGCCGGAGATTGTTGCCACCGATACCTCCAGAGATGACAATGGGGGCGCTTCGGGTGGGATAGGGGGTGGTCGGTGGGACAATAAAGAATACCGGAAGAAAGAACGCGAGCTGTAGTAAGCTTGGTGATCTCGTGGTCGAGAGAGATGGCGGATGGTATACATGTGTGCCGGAGGACAGACCCCTCCCCAGTAGGCTATGACCCCGCGCTTGGCAAGCAACCGGCTGTACCTTTTTCCCACGACCTCCGAGACGCGTCTTTGAGGGCGAGCGATCCTCTGTGCACTTTGGCCAATTGGCAATGGGCTCTTCCAACCCAACATTCCTTTGGCTGATAATTGTCTGGCCGCTCATGATTAAATCTGACGGAACTGTCCTGCCTTGCCGCAGGAGTGTGCACCGGTTGTCAACTATCTATTGGTTGACCGTCGGAACAAGAGTCGGATTGCTTGTACAGTACAATGGCAGATATTTTGGTCAGACAACACAACCACGGATGCGCACGCAATTGATGAAAAACATCACCCAACACCCAGAGGCTCAATTTAACTACGACATCAAAGATAGATGATATTTTTCAAGAGATAATCATTCAAAAGAAACAACTCAAGTTATCTGTCAGAAATATGCGGGGCGGGTGAAGCCATGTAGACAAGGGGAGGTAATGGAGTGTTCACCCTACATTCAGTTGGGCACGGAAGGTGTAAGAAGTGGCTCTAACGAAGACAAGAACTATAGAGAAAATAAGTGCGAGATAAGAGTCACAGTGAGACAAGGTAGATTCATCTTGGATTACTGGAAGACATTTACCAGATAAAAATACTAATGTGTGCCTAAGTTAAGAGGAAGGGGTTTTGAGAAAAAAAACAAGAGACCCGCTGCCAATGACAACCGCGACGGCCCACTGCGTGCAACCTAAGATATCGGATATTAGAGAGTTTGTACAGCCTGACCTAGGTAGGGGTTAGCATTAGTGTTGATTGAATTTGGCGCCAACATTTCGCAGCCCATGAGACCCCCGAAAAATCTTGGGCTTCTTAAACCCAGTCCCTGCAACAGGTCATACACGGCCCAATTCTCAAGCGCCCTGAAACCACTCCTTTTGAAACCATTCCCAACAGCACTGCAACAAAACCACACCCTCACGAGAGCATAGAAGTGTGGCAGGTGTTGGCAGTAAAGGCCCTCAACCCAGGTCAGATTCCATGGTTTTTTACACCTCTACCAAGTAGGATCAAGGAATCGGATGGCTTTATTATTCACTTACTGTTAAGAGGTATCGGGAGTGAATGAATGGAAGCGAGCAGTTTGACGAGTTCAAAAGGAGAGCGGCCTCTAGAGTAAGCGAACAACTTATATTACTAGTTGAACAACGAGAAGAAGGTTAGGAGAGAAAAGAAAGAAGAGAAGAGAGAGAGGAGGAAGAGAGAAGAGGGGGGGTAGATTTTGAGAGGGGACAGGGGGTGACGCGAGTGGTCACGAGGTATCACTCGTAACCACAGCAACAGAGAAGATGAGGGCACACCTGTGACCACAGTTTCCAACACTTGCGTTAACACTTTCTTGGCCTCCACCCTAACCCCTCTAATATCCAAGGGAATCTCATCGGCAGAGTGTGCCCTTCTAGCAGGGCAAGGAAATGGTCTTCATCACATATCACTCGATCATTCTTTAGTTTTGTTGGGCTGCATCATGATGGACAGGGTGGGGATCTAAGTGAGTAGGCGTTGTTGTATTACTTATGAGAAAAGAAGAGGGGGTTGAAAAGGAGAAGGAAAGAGAGGGAGAGGTGAGGCCCTGAAAGGCATAGACGTAGGGGGGAAAGAGGCAGGCAGTCACAAGGTGTCACTCGGGACAGCCCTGATTATTGGAGCATAGTCATGATTTGCAATAAGCTCATTCTGTAGGAAATTTCTTAACCTTAACCAAGATATTCTCCTCACTTCTTATAACCTTCCACGGTAGTGGCTAGTGATATCCCCAACACGCCCGAGGTCCAGAATCCTTGAATGGTTTGAATGATAGATTTCCGATCTGTTTGTGCACGGGTATGTTTCTCTTAAAACAACTTCCCTCCCTAAGGTTATAGTTGTTAGAAGACTCAATTTTAGCGCTGAACACTATAGCACGGAGGTGGTTGTTGGCTGTGAGAGCAGTGCAGATCGTTATTCTTGAAATTCAGGTCTCGTCTTGATGCGATTGTTTACATACAGTTCATGTTGAGGGCATACTAGTCTGCCTTTCTAGATCGATAACCTAGGAGATATTATGCAAGTCATTGATTTCTCATATTGATCTGCGCTGATATAGGGCCAAGATTATGGGAGATAGGGTGGGGGGAAAAGCTCAGCCTCGTAGACTAGATCTGGTACTCCGCCATCATTTGCCCCGGTCAGTGGGTATTCGCTGTCATTGGGGATATATTAATTGAACATGAGAGAACCGGTTAATCTTAACTTTAATAGCGAAAGTTTAGACGAAGAGGCTCAACTATCCGAATTTCCTGCGTTCGCTTGCGGCAGACCAGAGGACTAGCATATGTACTAGAGCTCAATGCTTCGCGGAATTTTGCAGCCCTCTTGCTCATGAGCCCACGGGGGCTTCGAAAGACGAAATAATTAAAAAAGGGAATTATCAGCTTCAAAGGGAGATGTATAAATGTATCCAACCATTGGGACACAAATCGAAAGTATTTAAAAATGATAACTCCATAGATGTCTCAGACCCCCACAACACTCTGTCAAGTCGTACCATATGAAAAGGAGATCCGTAGGGAAAACCTCAAACCCATCTGCTGCAGGATAAGTTACACAGTTCCGCGCTTCGTCAATCCTATCAATCTAGGATAACTTCCCTTGTAAACCAGACCCCATTCAGTGGGCCGCCGCCACACAATACACCCGAACTACCTCCGCTACTGCCTGCTTCCCCACCGGAAAACCGAGCGCTTTCGGAATGGGGGAAATTCGGGAAAGTTGTAATCCACCTCTCGGCCCAAAGCTACCCTCGGCTGGTATCCTTGCGGGCTCGGAACAGTTCCATAACTGACGGGCCCCCCTAGGACTTTGTCTAAACCACCCCCCAATTCCTCCATCGTCATCATATTCCCGTAATCGATCTTGTTCAAAACCGTCTTCAGCAGCTCCGCTGTAGTTAGATAACTGTCCTCGCGAACATACACATTTCGACAGTAATACAGAACAGCCGTGATCGCTAGTATCTGACTGGCAACAATGGTGCCCGCCACAAGAACCACTTTATCCCATTTGACCTCCAGCGTCGTTTTGATATCCTCCTTTAGGTGGGCCCTAGGATCCTTCTGTATGCGCGGGAATATTTCCCTTGCGAAGGCTATTGCGGCGATGGGAAGACGGGCTATCAGGGCGGCGACAAAAAGGTTGTAATAGCTCTTTTGGGTGGCCGAGCCTCCGGTGCCATTTTTGTAAAAGTTGAGTGCCTGCACGCCGACTGAGGGGCATGATAAGCTTTTGAGATCCGTGAATGACCGGTACACGATCGAGGCGGTTCCGCCCACCGATGGGCCACCACAGGAATTGTCCGAGTGCCCTGCCGGTTCCGGCTCTCCGCTTCGTTCCACCCTCTCAACCATTGGTAAGAGAAAAAGTGTAGGGGAATCAAATAGTGCCTCTGGATGGGGGTTTCCGGGAGTCTCAGAAAGGATTGAGGTGCATTCCCAGGCTGTTTCATGGTATATCACATCTAGAGAATAACACATTAGTTCTTGAAAGTATAGCTAAAACATTGACGATGGACTCCTCACAAGTCACCGAAGATCCATTTGCCCCCCCGGCTAGTGGTGCTGCCCAAATAACCTGCTCCACACCATGGCAGGGCCAGGTATTTTTGCTATTCAGTACTCTTAATACTTCAGCGATTGTCTCCCCGTTTTTCTCATCTTTCCAATCTATTTCCAAGATTAGTGTAAGCGCACCTTCAGTGTCCACCCATATGGTTTGTATAACATACCTTTGGAGGTTTGGTTATCATTGCCATAGTCTCTCCAGTACTTATAGTCCTCAAGGCGGAGCATAGTACATCTGGCAGAGGAGTGGATCGGATGTGATGATCGCTCACCTGGTTCCGTCCCTCCTACGAATTCCGGTATGTGATATTCGAAACTCACGTTACCACCAGTTTCAATAGGGTCAATGCCATCAGCTTCAAGCCATATATATGTCTCTGCGGTCAATGTCTGGGGTTCGCTGACATCTAACCTGAGTTCTGGTGGGGGTGGGTAAATTGCGGCTAATCCACCCCGAACCAAATCTAAGTATGATACTGTACAAAAGGTCAACTAGAGTTGGTATGCAAAGGAGGTATTATTGCAGAGAGAAGAATCCTTACAAAGGCTTTTCTCGATTAAGTCGAAATCCGTAGCGTTCTTAACAAGCAATACGCTCGAGGTCCAATTTGTAATACGGGCAGGATACTCTTCAGTTAATTCATCTACCAAGTTGTATGTTAACCCAAAGGTGGCAACACTAAATCTGCCAGTAATATTCACGAGGAGATATAACATGACGATGAGAGTCGTGAGGGACAATCTCCATCCTAGAACATGCTCAAAAAGGAGTTTGACTGAGCCGGTGGGGGATTGCATAGCAAGTAGCAATTCAATCTATATCCCAGCCATTAAAATTAGTCCCAGCTTTGGTTAGAAATGGGCCCCACATACATCTTGCATTTTATACTTTCTCCTAGCAAGTAGACGCCATCTCAGCATTGATCCTAGATACCCTATCAGAGATCCAAGGCCCAAGCTCGAGAAGGCACTGAGTAGAATTGTAATTGAATTGAATTCCCGCTGCTCCATTTGCGACAATTCCCCCATCCTTGAGAAGATCCGAAGATCTATAATAAGAAGCGACAGGGAAAGAGCTGTTGCCAAGCATCTCCAAGAAAGAGAGAGCATGTTCCGCCAGAACCGCTTCCGACTGTCAAAGGATATTGAGAGCCCGGCAGAGGTTTCAGGTGTTGATATGAAAGGGTCATCCGCATGATCGTATGGCAGTGGGCGGTGGGGGACGGAGGGGGGTGGTGGCATTTTGAAGAGGAAGGCTTATACGATCGAAGCTGTTGAGTTTGTCAGAGTGCAAGTAATCTAGAAGGAGGGTTTTGGAGACCTGGAGTATGGGAGTTCCTGGGGTGATATATTTGGACGTTGTAGTTCTAAATGCGAGCTGCCGTCTTGGCCTAGCTGGGTAGTACAGCGGCCTTGTCGATTATTATTATTTGCTTTTCCGGAGGCGGAGTTATGTAACCCAAAAAGTTGCAAAATTCAGAGAGTGCACTTTGGTCAAAATGTTTATCTCTGGCTGGATAGGTTCTAGATATATCTGCTTGAGCATCAAAAACAAACCCTGTTCCTAATCTTCACTCGCCAGGCTGATCTATAAATAACTTAATTCCCACATCTCCAAGTCCAAACAAAAGTGCCTTTTGGTATAAAAAAATGCTGCCTGCGTTCTCCTTGCCGTATCCTTTGGTTAGCTAAAGACGTTAGAAAAATTCATCGGGCTCGTTTAGGAAAACAGACATCTTGAGTGATTCGAGGTCCAACACATGCACGCTGAAAACTTGCACTTCCACCACAGCCTTAACCAGGTCAGGGACAGGGGCAGACTTCTGATTGCGCGTCGAACCTTAGTTCCCAGGCGGTCCGGGGGGGGGGGTGGTGTGCGGTGTGGGTTGGGTTTGGGGGTTCCGTCTTCATTTTCTGAGGGGACGTGCTGGGATTGGATTCGTAAACGCGAATTCGCTTAGTGCTCGAGTAGAGGGGTCATCCGATCCTGTATTGACCCTAAGTTAACGGTGATATAACAGGGGCCGGTCTAGGCAGTAGGCATAAATCACACAATACATCTTGACAACAAGGTTCAGGCCCAATGGATTCAGAGTTCTGACACGGATGGACTGCAATCAATTGTATGTAGTGGATATAGAAGAGTGTGACAAACAACCTCTCGAAGAAAGGAAAGAACGAAAAAGTGATCAATACCAGTGGGTGGAGAGTAAGGAAACGAAAACAGATGGAGACGAAATGCGATACCGACTATCAACATAACAGTGGAGGATGCTCCTCCATTTATCTACCTATCTCTTACCCTATTTCTCCCCTTCCTTCCTTAATCCTTCCTTCGGCCTGAGTGATAAGTACTTGTACCTGCTTGTCCATTTGAACCATCTACGGAGCACTCGGTAGTGTGACACTGTAGCTGCTAGGTGTTTGGTCTAAAGAAAAACTAAAGATTATCTGGGTGGAGGGGGGCTAGATATCGGAGGAGGATGTCTTGATCTTAATTCAATCGTCGCGCTCCGAGGGAAACAAGCATCCTTAAATACATAACTCGGAAAACTTTTACATTCTTTCTTCCTTCCCAAAACTCTCTTTCCCCACGATAACATTCGCTGCATCTCTTCCCTCTTCCAACCTCCCCTGACCTCTTCACATCCGTTCCCTCCATTCCCCCCGCTTCACCTCTCTTCCATTCCTAATATTTCTTCTTCCCTTCCCTTCCCTTCTTCCTCGCTTCTTCAACGCGCACCCAGCTCCTACTTCGTTCTCCGTTTTCCAGATTATTCGCGTTTGTCCTTTATGAGAGAAGTGATGAATTCCAGATATGTTTTTCTTGTCCTTGAGACATCAAGATCCTGCTATCAATCAGAGCGCCAGTGATTCACAATATAGTCTTCCATGAAAATGTGATATTGGGGTGCGCGGCTGTCTGAAACTAGTTGGTAATGAGAAGTTGGAGTTTGTATCTTTAGGAACTGGTTGATAGTGTGACAGGAGATTGGAGTTGTTTGGGACCAGTGATCGGAGAACCCAAGCTTCCAGTCCGTCTGTCTCCGGGTCCGAACGGGACGGACGGGTACCCTGGCCTCTGTCCGGACGACTGCACGGGACTGAAGGGCGGGGGTTGTAGGTGTCTCAGGTGGCTAAATTTTCCTGGTAACTCCGGATGACGGGCTGACCCTGCAGGTAATTGACGGGCCCTACAGGTGATCGGCGGGCCCTATAGGTAATTGGCCAGGACTCCGGATGCCGTGTGAGAACTGCAGGTACCGTTTGGGAGTTACCGATCCGTAGATGGCTGTAGAGAGTCTATAGACCCACAGTCGCCCCTTGGACAGAAGTTTTTCCCAAAGGACGGACGCTCAGGCCCTACGGCTCGAGACACACGCCCAGGATGCCATGGACTGGAGTCCCCGCCGTGCCTGCAGGGCTGGCGGGACGCTTGGGAGCACTGCCAGAGATACGTGGCTGTAGCAGTTCCTGTACAATTGTTGGTGTCGGAATCTTCGTATATTGCGTTGTTCCAACATCTATCGTACATACTACTTGTGCACCAGGTGGTGATACTTATACCCATGCGAGGTCTCGATATACCGTGCCAATGATACGTGTCCTCAGTATGCCATATCGGGCATACAACCGTCACATTGAAGTCATTCTTCCAACAGTTGGCCGATGCTTGTTGCTAGTGACTAGGGGTGATTGCTGGTGGTTTCCGATCATGGTGAGCAGCCAAATTTCAACAATACAGATACATCGAAGTAATGAATACAAAAACTATAGGAAACAGGCGGGTGATCACCGGTGACTTTCGACTCCGTGGACTCTCGGGAAAATGTGGGGGGCGGCAGGGGCGGCTAGTATGAGACATTTCCACTGGGTGACTGTAAGGCCCTGGTCCTTGGCCGTGAGTTGCAGGGCAAGTAGGGGAAAGGACCCGACGTGATGGCACAACGTAGTCCGCCGCCGTCGCCGTCCGCCTTCAGGACGGACGGACTGCCCCGTTGACAACACTGGTTATGTTGGTGGATGCAATGACTGGCGAACACAATGGGTATTAAACACCACACAACAAGTAGTAGCTCGATTGAAATTAAGGTCTCAAAGATAGATAATATAGGTAGTAGGGATAAATTAAAAGGAAATAATTTAATGAAATCCAATATCTGATATGCCAATTCTTTTCTGTTTTCTAGTTCTACGAAGTTCAACAATCAGTGCTACCGATGTAACTATAGTGCGCTCTTCAAGTTACGGGGCACGGGTAAAATGATAAACACTTCTTGACCTGCTGCCCAAAAAACAAACAACATATCCCCGGGGGATGATACGGGACCAGTGTTCCCAACAGGCCAGGCCACTCATAGGCCAGCCTATAGGCCGTAGGCTAGGACAGGCCAGGCCACTCCGGAAATGGCCTAGGCCGATCTAGACCGAATTCGAGCGGCCTGCGAAAGCCTATCAGGCCTGATAGGCGCCTATAGGCCCGGTTATTGGCGTTGGGAAGAGATCGCTTTAAGGATATCATGATTCCCCCACCTCTTTCAACTTCCGTGTCCTCGATTTTTTCTACAATTAATTAAATTAATTAATTAACTACTGTATCTGTAGTATTTTTGCTAATGGAGCGAAACTATTCTTATATTTTCAATGCTATTTAGTAATCGGAGAACATTAATTGTGAATTTTTCCCGCGGACGCTGCATCGTGGCTCGCTAAGAGTAGGCTATATAGGCCAGGCCCTAGAGAATTCCCATAGGCCAGGCTTTGCTGCGGCCTGGCCTACCTGGCCCGTTGGGAACGCTGGTCATGATGCTTGAGTATGTTGTACTTTCGATTGAGTATGTTTGTCTCTGAGAAGTGCTTTTTCTTCGGTGTTGGGAATGCGGAAGAGCGGCAGATTAAGGCGGGCTATGGGCTAGATGTGGTTTCATCCATAAACCATTATGTGCTAGTATATACACCAAGCTAGCAGATTTTACAGGAGGTGCGCTTGGGTGTTGGGCTATCAAGGTGCAATATTTGTGCCGTGGATAGAACTTAGAGAAGGGTGGCATTTGCTACCGATACGGCAGTCTCGAGAAGGGTGTTGTGGGAACAAATTCGGGGTGGGTTGATGGGCTGGCGGTCTTGAGGCAGCGGCGAAGTCCCCCAAAACACTTCACCTTTCGCCACGCAAGTATGATAGCAATTCTGGTAGTGGACAGAGACTGCCTAAAATTCTAAGCAGTGAAAAACGGAAATTTTCTCTACCTTTCAGTACTCTCTTTGAACACCGGGAGTAGCGTCAGGAACAACCGCACTATCCGCCCACTGGAGGCCACAAACCCTGACCTGGCAGTCACCACGAGAGCCCAATCTATGAGTGGTGGCATAATAATCCCAGTAGTGGAGCATTGCCTGAGAGCAGGGATAGCGGAGGCGCTCACATGTATGGAGGAACACCAGAGTGTGGACATCAGGAACATTCTAGGGCATGAACAGATGTATAGGGAATATGCGGAGACAGGGTTATCACATGTATGAGCAGAGTTTTCACTACCTAAGGTGAACCGTAGCTAGAAAGCTCCATAGAGAATTGACACCACAACCTCTCCACCGTCCTTTTACATAGTAATAAAGAAATATTGAATCCACCCGACAACACATCTGAGCACACTATCGGTGACGAACCTCCATCGATGCGGTCAGAGCATTCAGGACAGCAGAGCCAAAAGTGTAAGGAAGTGGATCTTGCAAGTCTAGGAGTTTAGAAGCTGGCCACGGGGTAATAGAGGTGGATACGAGACGTAGTTTTGTTTTGCTGTGGAGATCTAGGAGGGGCAAGATTAGATTTGGTAAGGACGAAGCTCGAGGCATGGAAGGAAGAGGCGAGGGCTGATAAGCCGTGATATTCAATAATTGGTGATTTGTAACTGGTGGGACTAGGCAGCGGGGAAAATGTAGCTGTTGCTTGATTTTACTCTTATGATACTGCGCAGCCCAAAAGGAGCAGTTATCGGCGAGTACGAGACATCGGGTAAAAAGGTTCAAGTACGCGAAGACCAGCCAAAGGCGATTGGTGGACAAGAACCACTATGAAGATGCCGTAGACTACCTCTTCCATAAAAGATGAATCACATCTATTGACACTCTAGATGGATGTGTATAGTAGCAGAATATTGACCCGAGCTTCTTTCCAAGACCATGCTTTAGAAGCCTCCCGGCACTCTAATCTTCACTACTGGAAAACCACACATTCAAGATGAAACTGGGAAGCGCCCTTCCTGGTGACGACTATACGCATGGCTCCTAAGCGAAGTGATGCCATTAGATATCTCCACATAAGGTTGGATAAGGACACAATTTCAGATGCGATACGATGGATAGTAGTCGGGCAGCAGGCATCCTACAGGCAACTCCAAAAATATTTCTGAAAAGTGGTGGAAGAATAGCACTCTAGAAGATAACTCTAGTTTCCGCCAATAGATACATATCTAGATTTCGACTAGTTTGGCTGAATGTCGATACCATCCGGTAGGAGACTACTATCTATCACAGACCGCAAAAGCTCGACTAAATAGCCAATGGGTCAGGGCTGGGGGACGCTTCCAGGGCAACGCTAGGTCAGATAGAGGGACAAGGTGGGAGAAAAGAGAAGCTATGTTGGGGGAGATAAATGGCGTAACGGCCGAACGGTCGAACTAGACTAGGGCTAAACTATAGGGTATAATCTGAAACTTCATTTGCTCGTCCTCTTCCTAAAACTAACTAACCAAACATAAGTCTATTAATATTATAAGAGTAATAAATCCATCTCAATTCTATCGCCTCCCACACTTATCGATCTCTTTTTTATGCATGGCCCCATTTACCTTCGTATTTCCGTAATAATAAAGGAAAGACATGACCATAAACCTTTCGGTCGGTCTTTCATCCCCAGCACAAATGAAATCACTAATACCATTATGCCTACATGCCCCTCATCTATCCGCTTTCATAATCTCGGACAACCATCCGCCTATCAACTTTGACAGGCTAGGTATGGTTTCTTTGATGTGGATCTCGTTTTCGGGGGGGCCTTGAAGTACAATGAACTTTACCACAACCCTAGCAGTCGAGATAGGGTCACCGAACTTCAATGCCCACAATCTCTCTGGACGGAGGCACGGCTAGCCTACTGCCAAGACCTGCTGTGATAGGCATGGAGGTTTCCATTGTCCGGCAATTCACTTTACACTTCAAGAGCACTTCCAGGCTTGTGCTGAGCTATTCGGAATTGCATCCTGGATAATGACAGAACCTGCTTATTCCATCCTAACCCGCAGCAGGTCAAGGCAGTCTCGACCGGCCCTCTCCTATATTCTCCGGGGCACACAGTCTCTCGAATATCCTTCTCTGTATTGGGAAATATATACAAAAAGGGAGCTTTCGAATTGCGCAAGATTGCTTGCACTAAGGCTACCTAAAAACCACAAGAACCTCATATTCGTATATCAACCGAAGTTCTCTGAACAGTTCAGAAACTGCATAATTAGCATATAAATTTCCATAGGTTTTCCCTGATCAATGGCCTACATCCATTTCTGTAACTGATGAGATTGCAGCCGGTTTGGCGGAGGTGGAAGGTTGTGATAACAAATAAAAGGACTGTACGGGTGATGCAGCTCTCGCATAGGCTTCTTGGAATGAGCACAAGGGAGGGGTGAAACTCCTACTTGAATGGCAAGACGTTAACTCCGATACACCAGATGGTGATGGCACCCTCGTATGCTGCTGAAAATGGCCACGGAGGAATGAGAACTCTACTACAGCCTCCAAAATATCCATCCACAGCACGGTCTAAGTCTGAGGGCATACCATTTTCCTTACCACCTCTGGGTGCCTTACTGATAACCTCTATACCACTGCTACCATGACTGCAACAAACCTAAAGATGTGTTTGTCGTTGCCACTGCCCCCCTCTTCCCACCCTCCCAGCCCTCTTCCATAGCTTAAAACACT
>Ga0307510_10001997_pt1 | contig 22986 bp, 20 predicted proteins | sample 12_EM_MG_FD_207224 | JGI IMG/M metagenome (GOLD analysis project Ga0307510, IMG submission 207224) | Populus trichocarpa ectomycorrhiza microbial communities from riparian zone in the Pacific Northwest, United States - 12_EM | ecosystem: Host-associated > Plants > Roots > Unclassified | place...
GCTCAGCGGCTGCGCGCCGCCGGCCGATGCGCAAGGCGGTCCGCCGCACGCGCCGCCGGTGAGCGTGGCGCCGGCGGTGCAGCGCAGCGTCAGCGACAGCGAGGAGTTCAGCGGTCGGCTCGAGGCGATCGACTTCGTCGAGCTGCGCCCGCGCGTGGCCGGCACCATCGACAAGGTGCATTTCGTCGACGGCGCGCTGGTGCGCAAGGGCGATCTGCTGTTCACGATAGACCCGCGACCGTTCGAGGCCGAGCTGGCGCGCGCGCAGTCGCAGCTCGCGTCGACGAAGGCGAAGTCCGAACTCGCGCAGAGCGAGCTCGCGCGCGCCAAGACGCTGCTCGCGCAGCAGGCCGCGTCGAAGGAAGAGGTCGATCAGTTGAACTCGACCTCGCGCACCTCGCAGGCCGACATCCAGGGCGCCGAGGCGGCGTTGCGCGTGGCCAGCCTGAACCTGGGCTACACGCAGGTGCGCGCGCCGATCGCCGGCCGCGTGTCGCGCGCGCTCATCACCGCGGGCAACCTCGTCAACGAGCAATCGGTGCTGACCTCCATCGCCGGCGTGGGCCGCGTCTACGCCTACTTCGACGGCAGCGAGCAGACCTACCTGCAGCTGCGCGCGCTCAAGGCCGACGCGAAGGCGCCGCGCGTCGTGATGGGCCTGGCCAACGAGACCAACTACCCGCACGTGGGCCAGCTCGATTTCGTCGACAACCGGCTGAACCCGCAGACCGGCGCGATCCGCATGCGCGCCAGCTTCGACAACGCCAAGGGCCAGTTCACGCCCGGCCTCGCGGCGCGGCTGCGCATGGAAAGCCCGACCGCCTACGACGCCGTGATGGTGCCCGACCGTGCGATCGGCACCGACCAGACGAAGAAGTTCGTGTTCGTCGTCGCGGGCGACGGCAAGCCGCAGTTCCGCGAGATCAAGCCCGGCGCGCTGTTCGATGGCATGCGCGTGGTGCAGGGCAACCTGAAGGCCGGCGAGAACGTCGTCGTCGACGGGCTGCAGCGCATCCAGCCCGGCATGACGGTCGCGCCGCAGGTGCTCAAGGTCGACGCGCAAGGCATGCCCATCGTGCCGCCTCTGCCTGGGCCCGCGGGTCCTGCTGCGCCTGCGGGCTCCGCTCCCGCGGCCAAGAGCTGAGCGGCGCATGGACATCTCGCGCTTCTTCATCGACCGGCCGCGCTTCGCGGGCGTGCTCTCGATCTTCATCTTCCTGGTCGGCGTGCTGGCCCTGTTCAAGCTGCCGATCTCCGAATACCCCGAGGTCGCGCCGCCGCAGGTGGTGGTGCGCGCGCAGTTCCCCGGCGCCAACCCGCGCGTGATCTCCGAGACGGTGGCGACACCGCTCGAGGAGCAGGTCAACGGCGTCGAGAACATGCTGTACTTCGACTCGCAGGCGAGTGCGGACGGCAGCCTCACGATGACGGTGACGTTCCGCATCGGCACCAACCCCGAGGTCGCCGAGACCGCGGTGCAGAACCGCATCAACCGCGCGCTGCCGCGCCTGCCCGACATCGTGCGCCAGATCGGCGTGACGACCGAGAAGTCCAGCCCCAACCTCACGATGGTGGTCCACCTCGTGAGCCCGGACAACTCGCGCGACGCGCTCTACCTGCGCAACTACGGCCAGCTCAACGTGCGCGACGAGCTGCTGCGCATTCCCGGCATGGGCTCGGTGCTGATGTTCGGCGCCGGGGACTACGCGATGCGCGTCTGGCTGGACCCGACCAAGCTCGCGGCACGCAGCATCACCACCGGCGAAGTGATCGCCGCGATCCGCGAACAGAACGCGCAAGTGGCCGCCGGCAGCGTGGGCGCGCCGCCGACACCCGGCGCCACCGAGTTCCAGCTCGCGGTGAACACCCAGGGACGCCTGACCAGCGAGAGCCAGTTCGCCGACATCATCGTGCGTGCCGACACCGCCACCGGCGGCCTGATCCGCATCCGCGACCTCGGCCGCGTGGAGCTGTCGTCGGGCTCGTACTCGCTGCGCAGCCTGCTCAACAACAAGGAGGCCGCGGCGATCGCGGTGTTCCAGGCGCCGGGCTCGAACGCGCTCGCGATCTCCAACAACGTGCGCCAGACCATGGAGCGGCTCAAGGCCGACTTCCCGCAAGGCATGGGCTACAGCATCGTCTACGACCCGACGCGCTTCGTGCAGACCTCGATCGAGAAGGTGGTGCACACGCTGATCGAGGCGGTCCTGCTGGTCGTGCTCGTCGTCATCATCTTCCTGCAGACCTGGCGCGCCTCGGTGATCCCGCTGCTGGCGGTGCCGGTCTCCATCATCGGCACCTTCGCGTTCCTGCTGCTGCTGGGCTATTCGATCAACACGCTCACGCTGTTCGGGCTGGTGCTGGCGATCGGCATCGTGGTCGACGATGCGATCGTGGTGGTCGAGAACGCCGAGCGCAACGTGGAGAGCGGGCTGTCGCCGCACGATGCGGTCGTGAAGGCGATGCGCGAGGTCTCGGGCCCCATCGTGGCGATCGCGCTGGTGCTGTGCGCGGTGTTCGTGCCGCTGGCCTTCGTGCCCGGCCTCACCGGCCAGTTCTACAAGCAGTTCGCGGTCACGATCGCGATCAGCACGGTGATCTCGGCCTTCAACTCGCTGACGCTGTCGCCTGCGCTGTGCGCGATCCTGCTGCGCCCGCACGACGCACCCAAGGACAGGCTCACGCGCTGGATGGACGCCATCCTCGGGCCCTTCTTCCGCTGGTTCAACGGCTGGTTCGGCCGGCGCAGCGAGTCGTATGGCCGCGGCGTCACCGGCATCGTCAAGCGCAAGTCGATCTCGATGGTGATCTACGCGGTGCTGCTCGCGCTCACCGCGTTCCTGTTCACGCGCATCCCGTCGGGTTTCGTGCCGGCGCCCGACAAGCAATACCTGATCGGCATCGCACAACTGCCCGCAGGCGCCACGCTGGACCGCACCGAGGCCGTGGTGCGCCGCATGAGCGAGATCGCGCTCGGCGTGCCGGGCATCGTCGACTCGGTGGCGTTTCCCGGTCTGTCGATCGCGGGTTTCTCGGCCGCGCCGAACGAAGGCATCATCTTCTTCGGGCTGGCGGACTTCGACAAACGCACTGATCCCAGTTTGTCCAAGGGCGCGATCCTCGGTCGCGTCAACGGCGCGATCCAGCAGATCCAGGGCGCGCGCATGTTCGTCGTGCCGCCGCCGGCGGTCGACGGCCTGGGCAACGCCGGTGGCTTCAAGCTGCAGGTTCAGGACCGCGAGGGCCTGGGCGAACAGGCGCTGTACGGCGCGGTGTGGGGCACGCTGGGGCAGGTCTACGGCAACCCGCATTCCAGCATCGGCACGCCGTACTCCACGTATGACATCAACGTGCCGCAGCTCTACGCCAACGTCGACCGCGTGCGCGCCAAGCAGATGGGCGTGAGCCTGACCGACATCTACGACACCATGCAGGTGAACCTCGGCTCGCTCTACGTCAACGACTTCAGCAAGTTCGGCAAGACCTACCAGGTCGTGGTGCAGGCCGACGCGCCCTACCGCGCCGACGCGCAGGCCATCGGCGCGCTGAAGACGCGCAACGCGGCCGGCGACATGGTGCCGCTGAAGGCGCTGATGACGATCGAGCCCACCTTCGGGCCGACCCGCGTGACGCGCTACAACGGCTACCCGTCGGCGGACATCAACGGCGCCGCCAACCCCGGCTTCTCGTCGGGGCAATCGGAGGCCGAGATCGAGAGCCTGCTGAAGAAGACGCTGCCGCGCGGCATCAGCTACGAGTGGACCGAGCTCACCTACCAGGACCGCCTCACGCGCGACATCACGCTGCCTGGCACCACCATCAAGCTGCCGGTGCTGGCCGGTGTGATGATGATCGCGGTGCTGCTCGTCGTGCTGGTGCTGGCCGCGCAGTACGAGAGCTGGCTGCTGCCGCTGGCGATCGTGATGATCGTGCCGATGTGCGTGCTCGCGGCCTTGTTCGGCGTGTGGCTGTCGCACTTTCCAATCTTCGGTCAACCGGGCGATCTGAACATCTTCACGCAGGTGGCGCTGGTCGTGCTGGTCGGCCTCGCGTGCAAGAACGCGATCCTGATCGTCGAGTTCGCGAAGGACCTCGAAGACGCCGGCGAGGACACGATCGCCGCGGTGATCCACGCCTGCCGCATGCGGCTGCGGCCCATCCTGATGACCTCGATCGCGTTCTGCGCCGGCGTGCTGCCGCTGATCTTCGGCAGCGGCGCGGGCAGCGAGATGCGCCGCGCGATGGGCATCGCGGTGTTCTCCGGCATGCTGGGCGTGACCTTCTTCGGCATCCTGCTGACGCCGGTGTTCTACGTGCTGTTGCGCAGCGGCCGTGGTGGCCGCAGCAGGCGCCTGGCGCGCAAGCCCACCGGCGGCGTGGTGACGCCGCTCGCCGCGCCCGCGGCGGGCACCGCTGGAGATGGCCATGCGTGAGCCGCGCCACCACTTCGAGCGCCTCGCGCTGGCTGTCGCCGTCGCGCTCGCCGTTTCGGGCTGCGCCGTCGGCCCCAACTACAGCGCACCGGCTGTCGCGGTCGATGCCGGCTTCGTCAACGCCGGGTCGGCATCGACCAACGCGCAAGCACCGGCCGCCGACATCGCCACCTTCTGGCGCGGCTTCAACGACCCGGCGCTGACGCAGCTGATCGAGCGCGCGCTGGCCGCGAATGGCGACGTGCGCATCGCGCGCGGCCGCCTGCAGGAAGCGCGCGCCTTGCAAGGCGGCACGCGTGCCGCACTGCTGCCCGAGGTCGACGTGAAGGCGGACGCCGGCCGCGCACTGCAGCCCGGCTACCTCTACCCCGGCACGACGCGCGACCAGCGCACCGGCAATGCCTTCGATGCCGGCTTCGTCGCCAGCTGGGAGCTCGACTTCTTCGGCCGCAACCGGCGCGCCGACGAGGCGGCCGTGGCGCAGGTGGATGCGTCGGAAGCGGGCGTGCACGCGGCGCAGACCGCGATCGCGGCCGAGGTCGCGCGCAACTACCTCGAGCTGCGTGGCCTGCAGCAACGCTACGACGTGGCGCAGCGCTCGCTCGACCTGCAGCGCCAGACGCTCAAGCTCACCGGCGTTCGCCTCGACGCCGGCCGCGGCTCGCAGCTCGACGTGGTGCGCGCGCGCAGCCTGTTCGACAGCACCGAAGCCAGCCTGCCGGCGCTGCAGTCGGCCATCGAACGCGATGCCTACCGACTGGCGACGCTGACCGCGCAGCCGCCGCGCGCCGTGCTGGCGCAACTCGCGGTGTCGCAGCCGCTGCCGAGTCTGCCGGTGACCGATCTGTCGGCGCTGCCGCTCGGCACGCCCGAGCAATTGCTCCGGCGCCGGCCCGACCTGGTCGTTGCCGAACGCCAGCTCGCCGCCGCGACGGCAACGATAGGCGTGGCCACGGCAGACCTGTTCCCGCGCATCAGCCTCACCGGCCTGATCGGCTTCGCGAGCAACCGCGTCGCGCAACTGGGCACAAGCGATTCGCAGCAGTATTCGCTCGGCGCCGGCCTCACCTGGCCGCTGCTCGACTTCGGCCGCGTGCGCTCGCGCATCGGTGCGAGCCAGGCGCGTGCCGAGCAGTCGCTGGCCAACTACGAGCAGACGGTGGCCACCGCGCTCGAAGAGACCGAGGGCGCGCTGTCGCAGTTCACGCGCTCGGCGCAGCAGTCGGAGCGGCTTGCGAGTTCGGCGCGCAACGCGGACGAAGCCACGCGGCTGTCGCGCATCCGCTTCGATGCGGGCTCGGTCGATCTGCTGATCGTGCTTGACGCGGAACGCCAGGCACTCGCCGCGCGCGACGCGCTGGTGCAGGCGCAGGTGGGGCAGGCGATCGGCCTGGTGAACGTGTACCGCGCGCTGGGCGGCGGCTGGACGGCGGAGACGGTCGCGGCGAGCCGGTGAAGGGCGCTCGGGCCGCTGACGCAGCGGCCGCCGGGCTCAACCCGCGCCCGACACGGCTGGCCCGTTGTCCAGTTCGACCCACGCGTTCAGCGCGGTGGTGGTGAGCGCGCCGTAGTTCGAGATGAACGCGACATCCGCCGCGTCGCGGCCGTAGGCGACCACGATGCGCCCTGCGCGCGGCGCGTTCTGGGTGGCGTCGAAGGTGTACCAGCGGCCGTCGAGGTAGGCCTCGAACCACGCGTGCAGGTCCATCGGATCGAGTTGATAGAGGTAGCCGACGACCATGCGCGCCGGGATCCGCAGTGCGCGGCAGAGCGACATGCCGACATGCGAGAAATCGCGGCACACGCCTGCGCCGGCGTTCAGCGTGTCGATCGCGTCGGAGGTCTCGTTGCTCACGCCGTAGCGGTACGCGATGCTGCTCTGTATCCAGGCGCGGATCGCCTCCACCTGCGCGTAGCCGGGCGCGAAGGCGCCTGCGATCTGTTGCGCCTGCGCGGTCATCTTGTCGGAAGGGCAGTAGCGGCTTTGCAGCAGGAACTGCAACGCGTCGTCGGGCAATGCGCTCACAGGTGTCGCAGGCGCGTTCGGTGCCACCGCGAGGACATCGTCGGTCTCGACCACGGCACTCCAGCGGATGCGCATCGCGCCGGGCTGGATCGTGAAGCGCTGGCACAGGTTGCCGTAGCTGTCGACATACTCGGTGGGCCGCAGCGGCGGGTCGAACTCGTAGCGCTCGCTGGCGAGCCACTGCGCCTGCCCGCTGCGCGGCCGCAGCATCGCCACGGTGGGGCAGGGCTCGCTGGCCTGCAACGACATCTCGCAGCCGGCAAATAGACGCATGAGGAACTCCTGGTGAATGCAAGGCCTGCCGCCGAGTCGCGCGGCCGGAGCCACGCAACGATAGGAGGCGCCGTGGCCAGCGCATGCGGGGCATCGTCGCGATCGACAGTGGGTGCGGTCCTACAAGACATTGGGGATGGGCGATGCATGATTCATTTCCCGCGCGCTGCATCGCGCACGCTCAACGCATGAGGATTCCATGGCCACGAAAAGCAAAGCGTCGAAGAACAAGCCCGGCGCCGACGCGCCGCAACAATCGGCGACGGTGCCCGCGCTGCATCAGCAGGCCGGCGCCGGTTCGCACGAGACGCAGCGCTTCGGCGAGGTCGTCCCCATGCCGCACGGCATGCCGGAGAAAGTGGTCAAGGCCAGCATCCACGCGCTGAACCAGACGCTGGCCGACACCATCACGCTGCGCGACATGTACAAGAAGCACCACTGGCAAGTGGTCGGCCCGACCTTCAACCAACTGCACCTGATGTACGACCAGCACTACGACGGCCAGGTCGAACTGGTCGATGCGCTCGCCGAGCGCATCCAGAGCCTGGGCGGCGTGTCGCTGGCGATGGCCGCCGACGTGGCCGAAGAGACGCGCATCCCGCGCCTGCCGCGCGGTCGCGAACCCGCCGCGGTGCAGCTCTCGCGCCTGATCGATGCCCACACGCTGATCCTCAAGGCCGCGCGCACTGCAGCCGACAAGGCCGGCGATGCCGGCGACTCGGGCACCGACGACCTGCTGGTGAGCCAGGTCGTGCGCACCAACGAACAGCAGGTCTGGTTCCTGTCCGAGCACCTGGTGGCTGCGTCGCCGGTGTAGGCGAAGCGCGTTCGGTGTCCTGACGCCATCCTGGCCAACCCGATGGACCGCCCGCCGGTGCCGGAACTCGAAGCGCCTGCGGCTGCGACCGACAGCCAGCGCGTGATGCTGCACATGCCGGTCGATGTGCGCAGCGTCTCGCTGGCGGTGCTCGCGCTGATCGCCAGCCTCGTGGCCTTGCAGTGGGCGAGAGAGATTCTTGTGCCCATCCTGTTCGGCGTGATGATGAGCTATGCGCTCAACCCGATCGTGGACCATCTGCATCGTTGGCGCATACCCCGCGGTGTCGGCGCCGCAGTCGTGCTGCTGTCGCTGTTCAGTGCGTTGATGTGGGGAGCGTGGTCGCTCAGCGATCAGGTCGACGACCTCGTCGACACCGTGCCCGAGGTTGCTCAGAAGCTTCGCCAGCTCGGTCGCCACGAACCCGGCACGGTGTCGACGATAGAGAAGGTTCAGCAGGCCGCGGCCGAGCTTGAAGCGGTCGCGACCGGCGCTGCTTCATCGGCGGCGTCCGCTGCGTCGGCCACACCGGCGGCATCGTCCCCTCGCAGCACCGCGCGCCAGCGCGCAGCAGCGCGTGCCGCTGGAACGCCCGGTGCTGCGAGCGGGATCGACATCCGCGGCTACCTGCTGTCGGGCACGTTGGGCGCACTCGCCTTCCTCGGCCAACTGGTGGCGGTGTTCTTCATCGCGCTGTTCCTGTTGGCCTCGGGCAATGACTTCCGCCGCAAGATGGTGAAGCTCGCCGGGCCCAAGCTGAGCCAGAAGAAGATCACGATCGAGACGCTGGACGAGATCACCGGGCAGATCCAGCGCTACCTGCTGGTGCAGCTCGGCGTCAGCGTGGTGGTCGGTGTGGCCACCTGGCTGGCGTTCTATGCGATCGGCCTGAACCAGTCGGCCGTGTGGGGTGTGGTGGCGGGCGTGACCAACCTCATCCCCTATGTCGGCGCGGTGCTCGTGGGCGCGGGTTCCGCAGTCGTCGCGCTGGTCCAGTTCGGCACCGCCGACATGGCCGTGGTGGTGGGCGTGACCTCGTTCACCATCCACACGCTGATCGGCAACGTGCTCACGCCGTGGTGGATGGGCCGCGCAAGCCGCATGAGCCCGGTCGCGGTCTTCCTCGCGGTGCTGGTGTTCGGCTGGCTGTGGGGCGTGTCCGGCCTGTTGCTCGGCGTGCCCATCCTGCTGGTCGTGAAGTCGATCTGTGACCGCGTGGAAGACTTGAAGCCGGTCGGCGAGCTGCTGGGCGACTAGCTTCGCGGCATGCCTTCCTACAAGGTCGGTCAGGATTGCCCCACGACGTCGCGACAAGCTCGCCTATTTGATCCGCGCGGCACGTCTTCGACACTGGGTGCTCGGTCAGCGCGGCTGACCTCTTCAACCAGGAGTCCGTCATGCTTTACTACGCCGTCGTGTTTTTCGTGATTGCCTTGATTGCTGCAGTGCTCGGCTTCGGTGGCATCGCCGCCAGTGCCGCGGGCATCGCGCAGATTCTGTTCGTCGTGTTCGCCGTGCTGGCGGTCGCGAGTTTTCTGTACGGCATCATCCGCAGGGCGTGACCCGCGCTCGTTCGTGAACTGACAAAGCAACGCGCGCCGAGGTGCCACCATGCTTGACCACCCTCACGAATGCGCCGAACCGCCGGGCGAATGGATTCGTATCGCGGCGATCCGCCTCGCGCTGAAATATCCGAACCTCGAACCGTGCGAGGCGGTTCGGCGGGCAATCGATGCGTTTGCCGTCTGTGCGCATTTGCCGCCGGAAGAGGTGACGGCCGTTTATCGCGTTTGATCGGCCGCGCCGCCAGGCGCGCGCCACACGGCGCAACTAAGCGGCGCTGGCTGCTTCGCTCGTCGCCTCTTCTTCCGCACCCAGCATGTCGCGCAGCAGTTGCTGGCGCGATGCCACCGCCGCGACCGTGCCCGTGTCGACGATGCGTCCGTGCGCCATCAACACGACGCGGTCGAACCGGTCCAGCAGACTCATGCGGTGCACCGAGGCCACCACGCACGCGTGCGGGAACGCGCCGCGCAGGCGGTCGTGCACCGACGCTTCGGTGATGGGGTCGAGCGCGCTGGTGGGTTCGTCGAGGAGCAGCAACGAACTGTCAGCCGCCGCGAGAACGCCACGCGTCAGGCACACGCGTTGCCGTTGACCGCCCGACAGGTTCGATCCGCCCTGAGCGATCGGCGTGTCCAGACCCTGCGGCAGATCACGGATCACGTCATCGAGCGAGGCCACGCGCGCCGCCGCATGGATGGCCGCGTCGTCATGGCCGAAGTCGAAGCCGATGTTCTCCCGCAGCGTGGCCTGAAACATCTGCGCTTCCTGCGGGATGAGTGTCGCGATCGGCCGCAGTGGATGCGTTCCGAAGGCGGCCACGCCATCGATCTCGACATGGCCTTGCGACGGCTGGCTCAGACCCGCGAGCAGCCGCAGCAGCGTGCTCTTGCCGCAGCCGCTGGGTCCGACCAGCGCGACCCGTTCACCCGCGTGCAGCCGCAGCGACAACGCGTGCAGGCCGGCCGCGGGGTCGTCGCCGGAGCGCCGGCCGTTGGCGCTGGCGTGTTGATAGGACACCTGGCAGAGATCGATGTGCTGCCAGGGTTCGGTGGCGCATGCGGACCCGACGTCTTGCGTCAGGAGCGGTTCGCGCGGCGCGTTCCAGATCGGCTCGGCACTCGCGCAATCCGTTCTGATGCGCGCGAAGTTCTGCAGGTTGGCGGCCAGCGAGCCGATCACGCCGCTGGCCTGTTGCGCGTACTGGTAGACCATGAACACGCCGCCGAGCAGCAGCACGCCGCCGCTGGTCTGCCACGCATACAAGGCCACCAGGCCCCAGCTCAGCAGCATGCTCATCAGGTCGACCGCGCACCACTTCCATTCGTTCATCGTGATGCTGCGCCGCAGCGGCTCGACCACGTCGCCGAGCCGCCTGGCCAGGAGCCGACGCGTGGTCTGCTGCAGCCGCAGCGCCAGCACGGTCGTGACGTTCGTCAGGCAGTCCAGCAGCGCCGCGGCATGCGCGCGGTCCGCGGTGTTCTCCTCCTGCGCCAGCTTCATCATCACGCGGTCGAACGCGGCGATGGTCAGCGCCACGATGCCGAAGCCCACGAGCGCGGCCGCGCCGGCGGCGTGCGAGAGGAACCACAGTGCGCACACCGGGCCGGCGAGGTTGACGGCGTTCTGCAGGTAGATGAACTGGTTCTGCGTGAAGTTGGTCAGCGCATGCGTCGCCTGCGACATGCGGTGCGCGAGCTCGGCCGGATGGTGCGCGCCATGCCACGCCAGTGGCGCTTCGGCCAGACGCGTGTAGAGACGGTCGCTCAGCGCGTGCCGCACGCGCAGCGACACGCGCCGCTCGATCACGCGGCCCGGGCCATGCAGCGACCAGCACGCCACGTAGACCGCGAGGATGCCCGCGATCCACGGCACGCACGCCGCCGCGGCGCCTGGCCGGCCTTGCTGCAAGGTGTCGATGGCCTGCGCCGTGAGCCAGGGCACGAGCAGCCTCACGAGCTGCGACGAGATCAGCATCGTCGACGACAGCACGAGCCAGCCGCGTGCGCCGGCTGCGTAGTGCCACATCTGGCGGTAGAGCTCGATCACGCTGACCGAGCTGCGCGCGGGTCGTGCGGCAGCGGGTTCCGCGGGCAAGTGGGAAGCAGTGGTCATCGGTCGTGCGCAGCTGAGCCATCGTGCGCGAGCGCACCTGCGTGATTGGACGTCGGCAGCGCGCGCTGCCATCGAAGGATCACCGTCCGCCACACACGCCTTTTCGACGGATCGACCGCGCTGGCTCGAACCCGTTTGCGCCTTCTCACATGGCAAAGAGGTGCCGTCCGACACCCGACCGGCGTCATCGCTTTTTGTCGACGCGATCGGCAAAGCCCACGATCGCTTCACTCAACTCAACGGAGACAGACATGATCGAAGCCACGATGACGCGCGCGCCCATCCTCGACGCGCCGGCACTTGTTCACAGAAGCGGTGTGTCGTGGCCCGCGATCTTCGCGGGAGCGGCCGGCGCTGCCGCCTTGTCGCTGATCCTGCTCATTCTCGGCGTCGGGCTCGGCCTGTCGTCGGTCTCGCCGTGGGCCAACGATGGGGTGTCGGCGACGACCTTCAGCGCCTCGACGATCGGCTGGCTCACGTTCACCCAGCTCGCGGCCTCCGGCATGGGCGGCTATCTGGCCGGTCGCCTTCGCACGCGCTGGGCCGCGCTGCACACCGACGAGGTCTACTTTCGCGACACGGCGCATGGTTTTCTCGCATGGGCCGTGGCGACGCTGGTGACCGCGGCATTGCTCGGCTCCGCGACCGCATCGATCGTCGGCGGCGGCGCCAAGGCCGGTGCGGCCGTGGCCGGTGGCGCGGCCACGACGGTGGCTGCAGCAGCACCAGGCATGGCGATGGCCGCGAGCGGCGCGGGCAATGGCTCCGGCTACTTCGTCGATTCGCTGTTCCGCAAGGACCCGAGCGCGAGCGCGGCCGCCACGACCTCTGCGCCCGCCGCCGGCAGCGGTGCCACGCCGGTGCCGAACGCCGAAGTGGGTCGCATCTTCGCCAACGCGATCGGCAGCGGCAGTCTGTCGCCCGAAGACACGAAGTACGTGGGCCAGCTCGTCGCGCAGCAGACCGGCCTCGCGCCGGCCGACGCCGAGAAGCGCGTGACCGACACCTACAACCGCCTGCAGGCCAAGGCCAAGGAGCTGGAAGACAACGCGCGTGAGGCCGCCGACAAGGCCCGCAAGGCTGCGGCGTATGCGGCGCTGTGGTTGTTCGTCTCGCTGCTCGTGGGCGCGTTCGTGGCGAGCTTTACCGCGACCGTTGGCGGGCGTCGCCGCGATCTGTTCTGACACCTTCAATCCCAACTCTGGAGATTCTTAAATGCGCTCACTTCTTTTGTTATTTCTCGGCGTGCCTATCCCCATCATCATTTTGATTGCACTCTTCTCCCACTGAACCACCAAGGAAACTCATCATGACCACTGCAAAGAAGTCCGTCGCTGCGAAACCGCAGGAAGCCACCGCGATGCTGCGCGCCGACCACAAGCGCGTGAGCGAGCTGTTCGCCGAATACGAGAAGGCCAGGTCCGTCACGAAAAAGAAGGACCTGGTCAGCACGATCTGCACCGAGCTCGGCGTGCACGCCGAGCTGGAAGAGGAGATCTTCTATCCCGCGGTGCAGGCCGCGCTCGAGGACCACGAGCTCGTGCCGGAGGCGACGGTCGAGCACGCCACCTTGAAGGACCTGATCGCGCAGGTCAAGGGCGTGACGCCGGATGGCGATTTGTTCGACGCCAAGATCAAGGTGCTCTCGGAATACGTCAAGCACCACGTCAAGGAGGAGCACACCGAGATGTTCCCGAAGGCGAAGAAGACCCGCCTCGACATGATGGCGCTGGGTGCGCAGATGGCCTCGCGCAAGGCCGAGCTGCTGGCGGCCGGAACCTACTGAGCGAGGCGGCGCGCGTTGGATGCTGGCGGAGATACTGATCCAGCATTCAACCGATGACGAGGGTTTGCTCGGCGGCTCGCCGGCCGAGCAACCCTGCGATTGCCTAGTTGCCTTCCGGCGGCTTCACCACCTTGGCCGACTTGTCCTTGACGGTCGCGCCGCGCCGAGCTGCAGTGCCTTCCGCGTCCGACGCGGTGGCATTGCCTCCAGCCGTGTCGAAGCCGGGGCTGTCGCGCTCCTGCCGCATGCGTTCCAGCGCCTTGTCCTGCCCCGCCAGTCCGCTGTCGGGGGTCTCTGCTTCTTCGGCCTCTGCGGCCAGCCAATCCGCCTGATCGCTGCCATGCGCGCCGCCACGCGCCAGCCAGCGGCGGTGCGCGGCCAGACGGATTCGGTCTTCGCGTGACAACGAGGCCTCCATGGGCTTGTCCTCTGCCTGAGCTCGGTCGTTCATCTGAATCTCCATCGATGCAGCGCGGTGGCTGCGACGATCAAGCTTCACGCGTGCGTCGGCGTCATGCAGCCAGTGCGCGCCGCGTGTGCTTGCAAGCGATGTCCGACCTGTCGCGTGCATCTGTCACACCGACATCGGTCGGCCTAAACTCCCGTGCGAAACCCGTCCATGCACCGATGCCCTTCACCCAAACCCTGTGTCCGGCTTGTCTGAGGATGGCGCAGTCTCCGACTGTGCATCCCAACGCCGACGCGCTCATTCTGTTGGGCGTCGACCATGTGCCGGGCGACGGCCCTGACGCCGTCACCTCCAGGCACTACGCCTGCATGAATTGCCGCGCCACGTGGAAGGTGACCGCGCGGCCCCGTCAGCCGGGCGACGCCAGTGCCACCGAGACATGGGAGTTGATCGATTCGCCGGATTAGGCCCGTGTGACGCAGCGCCAAGGAGCGGCGGCGAGAGCGGCGAGATCTATCGCTCGCCCAGCTGGCCCGGGCTCGTGGGCTCCACCGGCAACGCCCTCGACCATTCGGCGGCCGCCGCCTGCAACAGGTCGAACTCTTCTGCCGGCAGCGGGCGTGCTTCGATGTCGAAATGGCAGACCGTGCCCCAGACCTCACCTTGCCAGATGATGGGCACGCCGTGGTAGCTGAGCATCACGCCCTGGTACGGATGACCGTCGAGCCGGTGATCGGTGGCCGAGTCGTCGGTCCTGAACAGGCCGTCGCGGATCACGAACTGACAGAAGCTCACGTCGAACGGCACTTCGGCCAGAAACTCCGGCCTCATCTCGCCGGCCTTGTCGTGCAGCGCCACATTGATCAGCGTGGCTTCTTCGATGCGATAGACCGCCGAATAGCGGTGCGGCACGCCATCGTTCAAGTAGAGCAGGGCCGCCGACGGCCCGTCGACCAGCAGGATCTGCGTGAACTGCGCCACCGATCGGTTTGCAAGCATGGCGTACTCCCAATACAAAAGAGTCCAGACGCGCGGGACTCTGGGGTCGACGACATTGCGCGGTAGGCCAGTATGCGCCGGGCGACCGTCAATCGGTGTGTGATTTGCTAAGACACCTGCGTGCGTGCAGCCTGGCGGAGACGGTGAGATTCGAACTCACGGAAGAGTTGCCCCTTCGGCAGTTTTCAAGACTGCAGCCTTAAACCGCTCGGCCACGTCTCCGTTGAAAAACCTGAGGCGTGATTGTAGGGCGGTGCGCCGCGTCAGAAGTTCGCGATCAGCGACACCCGCAGGCTGCGCGGCTCGACCGGGTGGAAGTGGATGTCGTCGACGCCGGCCGCGGGCTCGCCCGGCAGGCGCGACGCGTAGGCGTAGTCGATGTCGCTCGCGCGGCGGTTGAACAGGTTGAACACGTCGAGCGCGACCTTCATGTTCGGGCCGATCTTGTAGCCCGCGCGCAGGTAGGCCAGCGTGGTGGCCTTGGAGCGCACGCTGTTGTCCTCGACCAGCGCCCGCGGCCCGAAGTAGCGCAGCTGAAACTGCCCGAACCACGGGCCGAGATCGGTGACGGTGGCGCCTGCGGACACCACGGTCTGGATAGAGCCGGGGATGTGGTCGCCCAGGGTCGGATCGCTCGCGTCCGGCGCGGTGAAGCGGGCGCGCGACAGCGCCGCGTCCGCGTCCAGCAGCAGCCAGCGCGTCGCGATGCAGTGGTTGTTCCACTCGATGCCCACGCGCCGGCTCGCGCGGCTCGGCTCGGTCTCGCCCGCGTCGCCGACGAACACCAGCTCCGAGCCCAGCGTCAGCGCCCAGACCGACAGCGAGCTCTGCAGCCCCGGAACGATCTCGGTGCGCAGACCCAGCTCGCCGCCCTTGGAGCGCACCAGCGGGTCGACCGGCGAGATCGCGGGCCCGTTCGGGTCTTTGGCGGCGACCGTGGCCGTCGTGCCGCGCGCGTCGTTGCTGTGGAAACCGTAGCCGTAGTTCGCGAAGAACTCGGTCTGGCGCCACGGCCCGAAGATCAGCGAGAGCTTGGGCGAGGCGATGCTCGCGCTGCGCTGGCCGCTGTTCGCGGCGATCGAGCTGTCGACATTGAAGTCGAAGCGGTCGATGCGCGCGCCCAGCACGCTGCGCAGCCACGGTGTCCACTGGGTCGCGTTCTCGCCGTAGAGGCCCACGCTGGTCTCGCGCACCGTGCTCTCCTGCGTGGTCGAGATGCGCTGGCGTGCGACGGTGGCGTAAAGGCCGACCGGATCGAGCCGGTCATGGCGTACCTGCAACCCCAGCGTGTTGGTGCTGTCGCGCCCGGCGAGCGTGGTGTTCCAGCTGCGGCTCGCGTTGACGCCGAACACGCGGCGCTGCTCGGCCTGCTCGAACTGGTCGCCGTTGACCGGGTCGTCGAGGAAGAAGGTGAAGTTGGAGTACAGGTTCAGGCGCGACTGGATCGCGTAGGCGTTCAGCTTGAACGCGCCATCGGTCAGGCGGCGCTCTGTCTCGAACGACAGGCTGACCCGCGACGTGCTGCCGCCGTCGCTCGGGTCGATCGCGCCGAAGCGGCCGACGAGGCCCTGGTCGACTGCGCGCTGCGGGATCTGGTCGGTCGAGTTCCAGCCGGCCGAGTAGGCCATCGCCGTGATGGACGACTTGTTGCCCGCCTCGCCGACGCTGTAGCGCAGCACGCCGTTGACGCGGTGGAATTTCTCGGGGTTGTCCCACGGGCCATCGTTGTGTGCGGTCTCGATCGCGTAGAGCAGGTCGCCGTCGCCGAGCCGGCTGCTGTTGGCCACCAGTGCGCGGCCGTAGCCGTGCTCGCCGAGCGTGATTGAGGCGATGCCGCGCGGCAAGGTGTCGAACAGGCTGAGGCGCACCGCACCCGCGGAGGAGAAGTCGCCCTCGTCGGCGAAGTACGGGCCTTTCTTGTAGCTGACGCGGTTCACGAGTTCGGGCAGCAGCCAGTTCAGGTCGCTGTAGCCCTGGCCGTGCGCGTGCGTGGGCATGTTGACCGGCATGCCGGCCACGAAGCTGGCGAAGTCGGTGCCGTGGTCGAGGTTGAAGCCGCGCAGGAAATACTGGTTCGCTTTGCCGTCGCCGCTGTGCTGGGTCACGATCACGCCGGGCACGAACTCCAGCACTTCCGCGGGGCGCAGCGTGGGCCGGCTCTCGATCAGCTTGGCGTTGACGCTGCCCTGGCTGGCCGAGTCGGACGTGCCCACTGCGTTGTCGTAGTTGCCCTGCACCGTGACGGGGGCGAGTTGCACGGTCTGGGCGCCGGCATGGCGCGACCCAGCCAGCAGGACGAAGCAGGGCGCGAAGCAGAGCGTGACGAGGCGAGAAGGAGCATTCATCGGCGACCTTACGCGGCCCGCGGCGATCCAGATTCGCACCAGATCTATCTTTTCTTCATAACTGTTCTGCTGGCTCGCGCACACGAACGCTGCCGATCGCGAAGGCCGCCAGCAGCACGCCGACCACGATGGCCGCGGGCAACAGTGCCGGCAACTCGATGCCACCGGCCGACCATTGCGCCATCACCCCGAGCGCCGCAGTGAACAGGCTCACGCCGACAACGGCCCAGCCCATCGTCCGCGAGGCCGCGAGCGCGCGCTGGTCGCTGCGGCGCAGCAGCCGGGCGATCCACAGGCCGTTCAGGCCATCGGTGGCGAGCATGCCGGCGGTGAACACTAGCGCGCACAGCAGCGCGCTCTGCCAGCCGCCGTGCTGGCTGGCGCTCACCGCGAACAGGGCGGCCAGGCTGAGGGTGTCGAACGACAGCGCGAACAGCGCGCCGATGCCGGCCGCTGCGAGCGGCCCGCGCGCTGCGAACCCGCTCAGCCAGCGGCTGCGCAGACCCACGGCGCGCGCATGCTCGTGGCGCTGCGTGCGGCGCAGGCTGGCGATGTTCAGCAGCGCGAGCAGCACCAGGATCGCGATCGAGGTCCAGGCGCCGAACGCCATCAGCCATGCCGGCACCTGCCATTGCCGCGCCAGCAGGGACACGCCCAGCGCCACCGCGATCACCACCGCGCCGTGCCCGAGCGAGAACAGCGCGCCGATGCCGCGCGCCTGCCGCGCCCCGCCGGGCAGGTGGTGGCGCGTCAGCGCGTCTATCGTGGCGAGGTGGTCGGCGTCCAGCCCGTGGCGCAGACCGAGCAGCAGCACGACGGCGCACAGGCCGAGCAGATCGTGGGGCAGGGCGGCGGCATCCATCGTATGAAGAATAATGCAATCTTCATACCTGCGGCGCCGCACCGCGCGGGTTCATGCCGCACCGATGCGATCAGGTCGACGGCTTCAGGTGCACGTGCGGCCCGGCCACGCGCCCGGCGTGCGGCTGGTGCAGCTCGACGCTGATGATGTTGAGCTTGCCGTGGTGCACGCCGCGCTCGGCGCACACCGCATCGGCGAAGCGCGTGACGCGCGCGGTGGGCCCGCGCAGGATGGTGGTTTCCAGGCAGTGGTCGTGGTCGAGGTGGGCATGCATTGTCGACACGCTGAGGTCGTGGTGCTCGTGGTGCAGCGCGGTCAGCCGCTCGGCGAGTTCGCGCTCGTGGTGGTTGAACACATACGACAGGCAGGCCACGCACTGCTTGCCGGTGGCCTCCTTGAGCTGCGACTTGCCGATCTCCGCGCGCAGCAGGTCGCGCACCGCTTCGGAGCGGTTCGCATAGCTGCGTTGCGCCATCCAGGTGTCGAACTGCTCGGCGAGGCGATCGTCGAGCGAAATCGTGAAGCGTTCCATCGCGCGTCCTCGAAGAAATGCCGTGGTCAGTGCGCGCCGCACTCGACCTGCGTCAGCTCGCGGCGCCCGCCGTCGATGCGCATCGCGCTGAGCTGGCGGCCCCAGACGCAGCCGGTGTCGAGCGAGATCAGATCGGGTCGGCTGATCAGCCCGAGCGTGGCCCAGTGGCCGAACGCGACCGGCGTCTCGGCGGTGCGGCGCTGCGGCGCCTCGAACCAGGGCGTGAAGCCGGCCGGCGCGCCATCGGCGCCGTCCTTGGTGACGAGGTCGAGCGTGCCGTCGGCCGCGACGAAGCGGATGCGCGTCAGGGCATTGATGACGAAGCGCCAGCGCGGAACGCCGGCGAGGTCATCGTGCCAGCGCGCCGGCTCGTCGCCATACATCTGCGGCAGGAAATCGGCGAGCGCGTCGCTGCGCAGCAAGGCTTCGACCTCGGCCGCGAGCGCGAGCGTCTGCGCCAGGTCCCATTGGGGCGGCACGCCGGCGTGCACCATCAGCCAGCCGTGCTCGTAGACCGCCATGCGCCGGTGACGCAGCCAGTCGAGCCAGTCGCTGCGGTCGGGCGCGTCCAAGATGCCGGCGATCGTGTCGCTCTTGTGCTGCTTGCGCACGCCGCGGGCCACCGCCAGAAGGTTCAGGTCGTGGTTGCCGAGCAGGCAGGTGGCCGAGGTGCCGAGATCGCGCAGGCGGCGCAGCGTGCGCAGCGATTCGGGCCCGCGGTTGACGAGGTCGCCGAGCACGTGGATGTGGTCGCGCGAGGGCGAGAAGGCGATTTTGTCGAGCAGGCGGTCGAGCGCGTCGCAACAGCCTTGCACGTCGCCGATCAGGTAATTCATGGGCTCATCCTACAGGGCGGGGGCATGGTTTCTGCTAACCTGCCCATCCCTCAGTTCCGCGCGCCGCCGCATGGACGTTGCCCTCCTGTTCTTCCTGATCCTGTTGAACGCGCTGTTCGCGATGTCCGAGATGGCGCTGACGGCGAGCCGCAAGGCCAGGTTGCAGGTGATGCTGGAAGCGGGCGACTCGGGCGCGCAGGCCGCGCTCGACCTGCACGACAACCCGACCAAGTTCCTGTCGGTGGTGCAGGTCGGGATCACGTCGATCGGCATCCTGAACGGCATCGTCGGCGATGCCGCGTTCTCCGCGCCGTTCGCACACTGGCTGCACGAGACCTTCCACATCGAGCAGCGCCCGGCCGACATCACCGCCACCGCGATGGTGGTGGTCATCATCACCTTCCTGACCATCATCTTCGGCGAGCTCGTGCCCAAGCGCTTCGGGCTGATGTACCCCGAGTCGGTGGCGCGCGTCGTGGCGCGGCCGATGGAGTGGCTCTCGCTGATCACGCGCCCGTTCATCAAGCTGCTGTCGTGGTGCACCGAGGGCACGCTGCGCCTGCTCGGCGTGCGCGGCAACCCCGACCGCAGCGTGACCGAAGAGGAGATCGCCGCCAGCCTCGAAGAAGGCCTGGACGCCGGCGTGATCGAGGCGCAGGAGCACCAGATGGTGCGCAACGTGTTCCGGCTGGATGACCGCCAGGTCGGCTCGATGATGATCCCGCGCGCCGAGATCGTCTGGCTCGACGTGGGCGGCACCTCCGACGACGTGCTCAAGGTCATCGGCGACGAAGAGCATTCGCGCTACCCGGTGTGCCGCAGCGGGCTCGACGACGTGGTCGGCATCATCTCGGCGCAGACGCTGTTGCAGCAGCTGATGAAGGGCGGGCCGCTGTCGCTCTCCGATGGCCTGCAGGCGCCGGTGTTCGTGCCCGAGACGCTGTCGGGCATGGAGCTGCTGGAGCAGTTCCGCGCGTCCAGCGCGCAGCTCGTGTTCGTCGTCGACGAATACGGCGAGGTGCAGGGCATGATCACGGTGCGCGACGTGCTCGAGGCCATCACCGGGGAATTCTCGACACCCACCGACGAAGACTCCTGGGCCGTGCAGCGCGCCGACGGCAGCTGGCTGTTCGACGGCCTGATCCCGGTGCCCGAACTGAAGGACCGTCTCGCGCTGAAAGAGCTGCCCGAGGAAGACCGCGGCCGCTACAACACGCTGGCCGGCATGATCATGCTGCTGCTGGGGCGCCTGCCGCACACCACCGACTCGGTGGAGTGGGACCACTGGCGCTTCGAGGTGGTCGACCTCGACGGCAAGCGCGTCGACAAGGTGCTGGCCAGCCGCATCACCGAAACACACCATGGAGAAACTGTTTGACTGAACTTGCGCTTTATCGCGAACCCATCGTGCTCGACTACATCGAACACAGGCGCCTGCGGCTTGCACCTTCCAGCGATTTCTCGATGGCCAGCGGAATGCATGCGTGCTTCCTGACCGCGGCCGAGTTCGTCCACGCCTCGCGCGAGTTCGTCATCGTGTTCGTGCGCGACACGGTCGACGGCAAGCCGCAGATGCAGCCCATCGTGATGATGGGTCTGACCTCTGGCGAGAACCTGTTCGTGGGCGCCACCGCGGGCTCGCCGTGGGACGCGCGCTATGTGCCGGCCTACATCCGCCGCTATCCGTTCTGGACCACCCGGATCGAAGGCCTGGCCACGCCGGCCGTGATGATCGACAAATGGTGGAAGGGCTTTTCCGACAGCGTCGGCGATCCCTTGTACGAGGGCGAGAACAAGCCCGCGCCGCGCCTGGCAGAGGCCATCAATTTCCTGGCGCGCTTCGATGTCGAGGTTACGCGCACGTTCGCGTTCTGCGACCGCATCGCCGAACTCGATCTGTTGACCGAGATGACGGTCGACGTCAGCATGCCCGACGGCGCGAAGATGGCATTGAACGGCCTGTTCAGCGTCAGCGAGCAGAAGCTGCGGGCGCTGCCCGACGCCACCATTGTCGAGCTGCATCGCAACGGCATGTCGGGTCTGGTGCACTCGCACCTGTCGTCGCTCGGCAACCTGCAGGCGCTGGTCGACCGCAAGACGCGTCGCTTGGCCGGCCCGCCGAACTGAACGCAGCCATGGCGGCATCGATCTTCGAGCAGTTCCTGTCCACGCCCGAGATCGGCGCGGTGTTCGACGACACGGCCATCCTGCAGGGCATGCTCGACTTCGAAGCTGCGCTGGCGCGCGCGCAAGCGCATGAAGGCGTGATCCCGGCCGCCGCGGGCTCTGCGATCGCGAGTGCGTGCCACGCCGAACGCTTAGACACCGCCGCAATCGTCGCGGCCGGCTCGGTCGCCGGCACGCTCGCGATCCCGCTCGTCAAGCAGCTCACGGCCGAGGTCGCGAAGACCGACGCCGACGCCGCCGGCTATGTGCACTGGGGCAGCACCAGCCAGGACGTGATCGACACCGCGATGGTGCTCGCGACGCGGCGCGCTGTCGCCTTGATCGATGCGCGCCTGGATGACCTGATCGCCGCGCTGTGCGCACTCGCTGCCAGGCATGGCGATGCGCCGATGCTGGGCCGCACGCTGCTGCAGCCGGCGCTCGTGATCAGCGTCGGCTTCAAGCTCGTGGCCTGGGCCGCGCCGCTGGTGCGCGGCCGCGAACGCCTGCGGGCGGCGTCAGCGAATGCGCTGAAGCTGCAGCTCGGCGGCGCGGTTGGCACCTTGTCTGTCATGGGCGACAAGGGCGCTGCGGTGGCGCGGCGCATGGCCGCTGATTTGCAGCTGGGTCTGGCGCCCGGCAACTGGCACACGCAGCGCGACGAGTGGGTCGCGCTCGGCTGCGAGGTCGGCCTGCTGTGCGGCACGCTGGGCAAGATCGCGAAAGACATTTCGCTGCTGGCGCAAGGCGAGGTGGCCGAGGTCGCCGAGCCCAGCGGTGGCGGCCGCGGTGGGTCGTCGGCGATGCCGCACAAGCGCAACCCGGTCGCGTCGATGATCGCGTTGGCCGCGGCGATGCGCACGCCGCACCGCGTGGCGGCCTTGCTCTCGACCATGCCGCAGGAGCACGAGCGCGGCCTCGGCAACTGGCAGGCCGAGCTGGCCGAATGGCCGGGCCTGTTCATGTCGGCGCACGGCGCGGTGCATGCACTGGCCGATGCGGCCGCCGGCCTGGAGGTCGACACCGCGCGCATGCGCCGCAACGTCGATGCGTTGCAGGGGCTGGTGTTCGCCGAGGGCGCGTCCATGCTGCTGGCCACGCACATCGGCAAGTCGCGCGCGCATGCGCTGCTCGAGAAATGTTCGCGTCAGACCGTGGCCGAACAACGCCATCTGTTCGACGTGACGCTCGCCGCCGTGGCCGCAGACGCCGCGCTGCGCGACAAGGTTTCTCCCGACGCGCTGCGCGCCGTGTTCGATGCCGACGCCACCGCGCGCCGCGCGAGCGCGCTGGCGCAGCCGCAGTGGGACACGATCAGGAACTCACTTTCATGACCACTTCTCAGCAAGACGATTTCGACCGCGGCGTGAAGAACCGCCGCGCGGTGCTCGGCGATGCCTGGGTCGACAAGTCGCTCGACAACGCCAACGAGTTCAACGCCGAATTCCAGAGCCTGATCACGCGCTACGCGTGGCACGACATCTGGGGCCGCCCCGGCCTGGACCACACCACGCGCCGCCTGCTCGTGCTCGGCATGACGATGGGCCTGGCGCGCTGGGAGGAGTTCGAGCTGCACTGCGGCGCGGCGATCCGCGGCGGCGTGCCACTCGCGATGATCAAGGAAACGCTGATGCAGGGCGCGATCTACTGCGGCGTGCCGGCGGCCAACACCGCGTTCAAGCTGACGATGGACATCCTGCGCAAGGAAGGGCTGCTGCCGGCGCCGCAGCCGCTCTCGGCCGCGTCACGCGTCGCGACGCACCACACCTTCAGCCAGCCGCAGTTGCATGCAGCGGTGCAGGGCGCCACCGCCAGCGGCACGCC
>Ga0307510_10001998_pt1 | contig 22985 bp, 15 predicted proteins | sample 12_EM_MG_FD_207224 | JGI IMG/M metagenome (GOLD analysis project Ga0307510, IMG submission 207224) | Populus trichocarpa ectomycorrhiza microbial communities from riparian zone in the Pacific Northwest, United States - 12_EM | ecosystem: Host-associated > Plants > Roots > Unclassified | place...
AATCCTTTCTTGCTTTGGCTTCTAACTTCTTGGTTTCTACAAATTTGGATTGCATGAGTTGGAATGAGATGCTAAGGTAGCTGATGTCATCCTCCTGTTTTTTTTAGGTTTTTTTTTTTTTTTTTTTTAAAATAAAATTATACTCTCTGTTAATGGTGCTGTTTCATTTGCTTGGTTCAATTAGTGTGGTGGTTTGGTGCATATTGTTTTTTGTTCTCGAGCTTTTATGACATCATAATTGTGAATGCCATTGTTGATTAGACTTATATTACCTTGATGCGCTTCTACTCAGTCTTTAATCTGATAGTGTGATGGATTGGGGAACCATATCAACTCGCTACTATTTGTTCATAGTGAATACATTTGTTCAATGTGCTGCACTTGCCTTTTGGATTCAGCTCGTCCACTGTCATTATAATAAAGGTACTTGTGAGATGAAAATATCTCTTCAGAGTATAGTTTTGACTGAAATAGTCTATAACAAGATTGCTTTTGTACTTGAGAAAATAGGTTCTCTGGAATGGGTATTTTTTCTTTTACTGAGGGAGTGTAAAGTTTTTACTTGTAGTTTGTTTGGGAGGATGAAAGACAATATGAAGACAAAACATTTGGGGCATTCATATCATGCTTATGTTTTTGCAATGCAACGATTAACTCCCAAGTTAGTTTACATAGCAAGCAGCTAGCTTTTCTAGAGATGGACATATGTTTTTGCACTTGTGTATCCACAGATTGTGGAGGAGCTCTAGGCTCTTGGCATTGAAGTGTGGTTCCCTAGTTTCCAATGAATCCTTCTTGTCAGACTGGACCTTTATATTTTTAAACAAGCCTGTTTATGCTGGCTATACTCCACCAATTTCATGTAGAGTTGTCTCCCTCTCCCTCTCCCTCTTTATCTCCTAATATATATAGACCCTAATCTTCTGTTTCCCAGTGCCTAAACTCCAGACCACCCATTTTGTTGGAGTGTGACTCAAACATTAAACTAAAGGATTTCTCTTGTGGTCTTGCTTGATTGCTTATTTTCATATTTTTTTTGCAGTCTTTTCTCCCATCCGTTCTTCCCAATGAGGGGAAAGTGAGCTTCATTACATTTTGTTGTTCTGTCCTAGAGAAAAATCAATTTTTAGATTACAAAACACTTCCTGTTCACATGTTTTTATGGCCATTGACCAGTCGGTTTGTAAGTATAAGTCGGGATGTATTGTCTATTAAGTTTTCTGCAGTAAATAGAGTGACAAATTTAGTGTCAAAGTAGTGTTAAGTTTTCTGCAGTAATAGAGTGACAAATTTAGTGTCAAAGTAGTGTGTTATTGTTTTTGTGCATAAGAGAGGTGAGTGGGGCAGTACTAGTAGCTTGTATGTGCCCAATTGTCACTTTTTTGAATTCTTAGTATCACATGATGCAGAAGTTGCAAGCTTCTTAATAGATTGGATCCCTCCACCTGTTTTAGTGTCATTATGGTGTGGGGATTGGATGTATAAATGGAAGGTTCATATTTGCAATTTACAGAGACCTGTCTTCCATCTCTTACAGCTATCTTGTTTGAAAGACTTTTGGTTGGCAGATGCTATGATGCCTCCCTTCTCCTATTTTATTTGAAGCAGATTGTTGATCTTGTCAGCAAGGTGGTGTAACATTTGGAAGTAGCAAGCATGTCTTTACTGTTTTGTTCTTAATAATTGTTTCCTGTAATTTGGCATTCTCTCCTCAACCCTGTTATAGAAATGCCAGTCCAGTTGTTTTCCTGGTGAATTTTGTTCTTTCACTTGGAACAACAGAACTGACTGAACAGATCCATGATCCTAGAGAGGACGGATCCTGTTGTAGACAGTAGTGGTATTACTGACTACTGTCATCGATTTGTTGAGTGCCTGTAGCATTGTTAAAATGCTTTATTTCTTTTCCACTTTTATTTCTCTGCTGAGCTATTAGGTGCCTCATCATCTTGAATTCTAGGTCTGTTTTCCAGTTATCAGTCATCTCAGTAGCTGTGTAGATTGTTCTGGAAATGGTTTCCAGTTTCCGGCAGTAATGTACAGGACAGCCTGCTTTGGAAAATGGTTACCGAGGGTCCAAGGGTTATATAGAAAGGGAGCTATTTATTAGCAGGCATTTGCGCTTCGCTCTTAGCAGGGCCATCTATTGTGGGCTAATCTCTATAGTTTCGATTATACAGGGTTTGATTGATCTCTAGGCTCTCTCCTTTACTTGTCCAAATAAGTAATATGCTTGAGATTTTGTTTTCTGCAAGAGAATGGCTAGTTCAAGCTGGACATGCATATCAAAGCTTTTAAGGATATTTCTTTTTTCCTTGTTGGGTTACGATAAAATAAGTAGAAGAAAATTGCTATTAAAAGTTCTCACCAAAGAATAAAAGTACAAAATTTGAGCACTTCATTCTTCTGCTGTTTTGAACGATATTAATGATGACAACAACGTTCCGCTAACCCAACAACTAAGCGAACATACAGACAGGTGCCAACTGGCTACAGATGTGTGTTTGTGTGTGTGTGTGTCCAGACTTTGCCTTGCCTGTTTCTCCCTCCTTGATTATTGCCTTCCAGTTCGTAGAAAACGACTGCCTCTTAATTTGGTTTTCCTTTTCCTTCTTTATTTCCCTTTCCTTTGTATAAAACTTAGGATAAATGGTGACCAAAATCCCTGAATTAGTGGTCATAGTCACAAAACAAACTAATAATCTCACAGCAATTAGTTTCTAAATAAAATTTGAGAATTAAATAGATCCTTGTGCCAATTCATCCACTTCTTAACTAATAATACAATCACAAGACTAGCACATGTTTATTCACTCAAATTGAACGGAAATCTAGTTTTTCTTAATTAATAGAAGGAAATTGGACAAGTTTTATCCAAAAACTCACAAATCAATACGATAAAAATAAAAAGGGATTTCCTCTGCTTCCCTGCATTCGCCAATAAAATGTGGCTTTGCTAGGTAAGCAGGCGTGACAACTTTGTAGTGGTGGAGAGAAACCGTGGGTCAGCATCCTGAGGCATAAATACTCGGGGATCTCTCATACCTGTTCCAAAGATCAGCTCCCTGCACTGATGCCTCAAATATGTGGGAATGCTATATTTAAAGCCTTCATTCACCTACGTGATGGCTTCTCGTACAAGGTTGGAAATGGGGAGTTTTCCTTTTGGTTTGATATGTGGCTAGATGTGGGTTCGGTTGGTTCACAGGTTGATGTTGTTCACATCAGTGACTCCGAGTTGAAAGTACAAGACTTGTGGCAAAATAGCTACCGGAACTTTATAAACCTGATGACAATGCTTCCAGAATGTGTCAAACACCTTTCTACGCTATGAACGTCACATTTCTAATACTCCCATCCGTGGCTGCTGCAACCAGGGGGAGGACAGTGTTTTGCATTGCCTGCGGGATTGTCACTTTGCTAGAATCATACGGACAAATATGGGACTAGTAAATGCTCATGGGTTTTGGAACATAAATGTTGTGGAATGGTTTAGATAGATGGTTTCTTCTAATGATTCGTTCCTTTTTCTTTTGGGTATTTGGTGGATCTAGAGGCGTAGAAACACCATTGCTTATTATGAGGAGAATTATGTAGGTGATAATTGGCTCATGAGGCAAATTCATCTTTTTAATAAGGATCTTCGTGCAATGCTTGGGTCAAGCAAGCTGTCAATCTTAGAAAAGAGCTCACTATCTCATGGTGCAGGCCTGATGAAGGGAAGATTAATTTTGGAGACCTCATTACGGATAATGAAGGGAAGTGGCCTGTGGGTTTTTCGGGCTCTGGAGGAATTGACACTAACCTGCTTCCATAGCTTCTGGCTATTAAACATGGGTTAGTTCTAGCTTGGAACCAAGGCTATATGAAGATCATCTGCAATTTAGACTCCATAAATTTCTTGAGACTAATTCATGAAGGAAATTTGTATATAAAAAAAATCAACCTCTAGAATTAAGAATTCTTTTTGTAGTTTGGATGGGCACTAAATATCATAGAGGAGATTAATTTTTGTTTCTTTTGTTTTCACCGTACCATAAAAAAAAGAAGAAAAAAGGCTAAATGTCGTAAATAACAACAAATGCCAAAGTTTCCGTTTCCATTCCCACATCGTCTTTCTTCATTACAAAAAATAGTTTCCAAAACTAAAAACATCCTTCTGTTCGTTCGTATATATATAGATAGATTCTTCTGCTCACTCATATCTTTCGCTGGCTGTTCGTTTCCTTTCCTTTCCTTTTTGCCATTTCCATTTCCATTTCCTTTTTTCCTTTCTTATCTCTCCTCCTTGCTTTCTTCAGCAAATATATCACATCTCTCTCTCGCAAGTATTTCTTCATTAGCGATTTCTCAATATATAAAAGTTTATTTTGTTTTTGGTCATTGTTTTCATAATCACCCATTGTCTTCTTATAGAAACCAGTTTTCTTTCATGCAAAATACCTTTGTCTTGTAATTTATAGCTGTTCAATACTGAGCCCAAATATTACACACCATGTTATTTGAACTCAGTAGTTGTCAAACTGGGTTTCCTTGAAACCACTGCTTATGATCAATGAAGAGACTTTCCTAGAGATCTAAGGTAAGGTTCTTTCTTTCTTCTCCTCAAGGCAAGATCAGGAATATATGCAGATGGAGCCAATGAAGTCAAAGATTAGAGGGATGTTTACTCAGGGGAATAAGGAGGACTCTTTTGTTGGCAGAGGCAATATGAATATTGTTGACGAATGGGAAATTAGGCCAGGAGGAATGTTAGTTCAAAAGAGAACTACTGCTGATTCCAATCACAATTCTGTTCCTGTTTCCACTATTAAAGTTAGAGTCAAATATGGTTCTTCATGTCATGAGATTAGTATCAGTTCACAAGCAAGCTTTGGTAATTTGATAATTCTTAATTAAACCTCCATGTCTTTGTTTAATTGATGATGCTTTGACTTCAAATTCTTTGAATAATGGAGATTAAAGGAGTTGGTTTTTGGGCTGCAGGGGAACTGAAGAAAATGCTAGCACAACACACAGGAGTGCACCATGAGGATCAAAAGCTGATATACAAGAAGAAGGAGAGAAACTCCAAGGCGTATTTAGATACCGCAGGAGTCAAAGATGGATCCAAAATTGTGTTAACTGAGGACATTACCAGCCGCCAAAGGCGGTGTCTTGAGATGCTTAAAACTGCTAAAATAAAAAAGGGTTCAAAGTCATTGCAACAGATCACCGTGGATGTTGACCGACTTGGCGAAAAGGCAAGTAAATTTTACCTGAAAACATACATGGTTGCCTCTGGCAGAAATCAGATTTAAGTTTCTGATAAGAGCAAAATTGTTTTTATTGCGATTTGGTAGGTGACATCCTTGGAAACAACTTCTAAAGGAGGAAAAATTGCAGAGAAAGATGTGGATGAATTGACTGCGATGTTGATGGAAAAATTAGTAGCATTGGATGGAATTTTTGTTGAGGGAGACTTGAAGTTGCAGAAGAGAATGCAGGTATTATGCAACTTCTAATTGGTCAACTAGCATATTTTCACTTCCAGTAATGTTCAAGTTTTTGCCTTCCTTTGTCTTTCTTGAAGGAAAGGAGAGTTCAACAGTACATTGAAACTCTTGATAAGCTGAAGTTAAACTATTCTACTGCTGATAGCAATGGAGGAAAAATCCCATTGCAGGAACAAGATAATTCAATGGGTAAAATGCCAATACCAAAGCAAAGGCCAATTCAAAGCGAAGGACGCAAAATCCCATTGCAGCCACAAGATACTTCAATAGGCACAACGCCAATAGCAATGCAAAAGCAGTCAATTCAAAGAAATGGAGGCAAAATCCCATTACAGAAACTCGAAAATTCAACTGGGAAAATGCCAATACCAAGGCAGAAAGAGTCAGTTCAATCCAAGCAGCAGAATGCTACAATGCAAATGCCAACACAGCAGCAGCGACCAATATTGAGGCATTCTGAGTCTTTTGTGGTGACAACAACATGGGAAACTTTTGATTAAGCTGCGGAGCTAATGTTTCTGCGAGTTCTAAGCTGAATTGGGAACAGTTAAAAGAAAAAAACGGTTAGCGATGCGTGGCTCTCCATCCTTAGATGTTGTCAGTCTCTCTGCTTCCTTTACTCATTCTTGCTGTTTTAGGTTTATGATCTGTTTTTTTTTTTTAAAATAAACTAAATTGGCTCTTTGCAAATTGTATATAACATATAGCAAAATATGGTGCATAGCAAAGGAAGGATTGTTTTTTATGCACTACAACATGTTATAAGAGTAGTTAGAAGGGCAAGTAGAATTATATTTTCATGTATTTGTTGCAGAAACTGGTTGCTGTTGACTCAATCCAGGGACCACAGACCAACCAATCTCGTGTTCATACTCCATAGCCTATACTCGTTGGTAATTAACAGAGAAAGAAATAATCCTTGTGTCTTGGGACCATTGCCCCAATCAATCCCTCTTTATCCAGTCATTTATTGCCTCTAGCATCTTATAAATATACGGTACTGGTCGGTGGAGAAGTAGATTATTTCCGATCTGGATCGTAAAATTCTTTGTTTCTACATGCGGGGGGGGGGGGGTGGCGGGGAAGAGACTAGGGGGATAATCTTTTTGTAATAACAAGGTTAAACTAATCATTCCAAAATGATAGAAAGGTAGACTTGACTTCGGAAGGCAGGATATATGGTAGAGTATTGGAAACAGGTAGAGTGGTTTAATCATTTCGAAGCCACCATGTTCAAGTGTTTAATATAAAATTTTAATAACCCATATTAAGTTACTCCTGAAAAAATCTCCATCACAGCCGTCCTCTCTCTTGCTGAGATAAATAAATAAATAAATAAATAATACACACACACACATACATATAGGTTTAGGAAACTATTGGCTTGACATGATGGGAATACCAGAGAATTCAAAGACATTCATGTGCATTTATTTTTACAGCCTCTTCCAATAAGAGTAGGGTTTACTGAAGTTTGGTGAGGTGACATCATGTCAAATGTTACTCGTCAGAGAAAAATCAATTTTCATGCTCAGTGATTATGAAGACTTTTAGTAAATAGTTCAACAATAATTGTACTTCTAATGCCAGCCAGTTGTTAATAATGGTGTATTAGTTTTTTTAAAATTTTTTGAAAATTTTGATTTTTTTTATTTAAATTAATTATTTTTGAGTGATTTAATATTTTTTTAATGTGTTAATGTAAATTAAATTTTAAAATTTTAAAAAAGTATTATTTTAATATATTTTTAAATAAAAAATACTTTAAAAAACAATTATTATTATTATATTCCTGTACCGGAATGGATGTTAGAAAAGGTGACAAAAGAGCTGTCTATTTTGTTATATTTGTATTTTCCCAGAAGTTTTTGTTATTAAACATGTAATCATGCTTATAGTTAAGCAAATAAGGGATGAAAAAAAGAAGGAAAGGAAAAAGAAAAGAGGCTCCATGGTCACTTGAGTGGATTGCAAAACATCCATGAAGAACTGAAGGAGTCAGATCGAGAGAATACGAGGGATGATAATTGCAAATACTAGGGATTTCTTTTCATGTGATGCCTAAAGAGTATTTGCCGACTCAAGGTTCTCTCAAACACGTCTGAATACTCCCAGTTAATTAGCTTTGGAGTAAAGAAAAAAGAAGGGGCCATGCTTATTCTGTCTTTTCTTTGTTCTTCCTTTCATTTTCCTTGCGGACAAATCCATCTGATGCCATCGGAATTCTCTTCTGTATGATGGGGCGTGCTTACATTTCCCAACTTTATTTCATGCCAAGAGGGGAAAGCAAATACTTTGCTTTTTCACAAGTCTTGCAGTGACTGACCCTTGGGAAATGGGCTTGTTGTGAACTGGAAAGGAGGATGCTAGATGGTACCCCAAGAAAGAAAGTCGCAAATTTCCTTCCTCGACAAACACTGATATTAAATCTAGATGTTGATATGTTAGACTTATTTAGCAGTCGGTAGTCACAAGCTCAGATCTAAGAATCGGATTGGAGACTGGAGAGGAGGCCAATGCCGATTATTTTTGTCTATACCAAGTGTGGGCATAGGCAATTCTGGTCCACAACTTGTATTTGGTGATTATGTTATTGCTTTCTTGAGTTCTCCATGGCATTATCAATTCATTTTATCTTATACTTTATAACATTTTCCCTCTCTCCTTTCTTTAATTGGCAATGGCAAGATTTTCCAAAGTGAAAATTCTATGCCTCACTTTTCTTTTCCTTTTTCCCTTTTCTTTTCCAAACCCTCCTCAGCCTATTGTCTTCCTTGCAAGTACAATAAATGGTACCGTTTAGTAAGATTAGATGGTGCATTATAGATTAGTTTATTGATATTAACAGGAGGAGAAATGTTCTTCCAGATTGAGTCTTGGTACATGAGGTTTTCCAAATCTTGTTTACATGGATTTTCATATTTTTAATGTCATTCCAATTGAAGACAGTGAGAGTGAAGCTCTAATGAGGCATGTTGCAAACTATCAAGTAAAATACTAAACATTATTGTGAGTTTTTCATTATAGTTATCTATAATAAAATGTATCTAGGGTTATAGTGAAATTAACATTTTACCTTTTATTTTTTAATTTTTAAAGCTTTATTTGAGGGATAAGATGTTCTTTATATGCGATTAATTTGTTATTTTTATTTTTTTAGGAGCAATACCGTCTACTATTACCATATTGCTTCTAGAGAATAAACAATTAGAATATTTATTTTTATTTCATTGTTTCTGATAAAAATTTTCTATCATATTTTTTGCTGGTACATAACAATTCCGTCGGTTTTCTCTTTTTTTTTTCATTTCATTTTTTCTAGTAGTGAGATTTATAGAACGTTCTCTTCTCTTAATTTTATACGATGCTTAATTCCTCTGATACGATCATGCAAATAAAAAAGAGCTTCACATGATCATGATAACAACATCTGCGTACCTCCAATGAACAACTTACATCATATGGGACCAAGCAGACATGCAAAAAGGGTAGCCATTATCAAGCTTTATGGTTAATAAGAGACATAGCATAAATGGGAGCTTTTATTACAAGTTGGACTCGCATGGACGCAGAAACAATTTTGATGATGCTTACACGAGAACAAATCGTCTTTTTGTTAGTGAAAGCACATGGTAGGCGCAACTTACATGAAGATGATAAATCTAATTCTACAACCAACCATTTCTTCTCAATGATGATCGATTCATTCTGTCAGTGTATATTTCCACAGCCCGTGAGAAAAACTATAATCGAAATTAGGAATTCAAAGGGACATTTCCTCACCAACCATTAGAGTATGGCCCGTCTTGATGACTCCTCGTAGACTTGCTTTGGATGTCGCACTGGCTACGGCTTATCATATTAAGTTGTCCCTTTGAAATCTGGATATGGGCCTGTGGAACAAGGTTATGACTTGTGAAATTAAGAACCCCATAGCCTCTCGAGTTGCCTCCCAACCCAAGCCTGAAGTGAAAGACCTTCTCTTCTTTTCTCTTTGAAAAAGAAAAAGAAAACAACAAGGCTCAAACCCTTTCATGCTCATGGTTTTCGTACAAATTAAATCTTGTCACTTAATGTTTCTTTCGTGGGAGCCGTTAAATTTCCTGCTGAGATCGATTAAAGCGATGATCAGTTCATGGTATATGTTCTGTTTTGATTATCTTTGCTATGCATGTGCAAAGTCCACATTGACTATGTGCCACTCCAATATTTTGTTCAGAAATTGAACTCTAACCACAAATATGTTAATCTGTACGGATCCGAAATTGATTAATATACAAATGGGTTAGTCATTTAAATAATTGATGGAGTGTTTACGAGCATGATAGTGTTTTTTTTTTCAAAGTATGATGAACATGTAAATGGGTCAGTTATCTAAACATCTATCTAGATAGCTAGTGATTGTTGTATATGTCTGGCTATAAGAATATTACTTGCATGTTGAAGATTTTAGACACTATGTACAAGCAAATAATAGATGCATGATTAAATGAATAAACAAGAAGATATTACAAGAAATCATAACTCCACTATTTGATCATGGCTGCATTGTCAATAAGAATCATTGTTACATGGGATTACCAATCATGATTTCATAAACAATTGAAGGCCAAATCCTCGTCACATCCCTCGACTTCCTTCCTTCTATACCTAGCGCTGGTCACCTAGGATAAACAAACAACAATATATTACACACATGGCCCATAAGCATGCAGTGGTCAGACACTCTGGTCGAGTTGACTTTAATGTGGGAGAGTGATGGGGTTACACAATAGGTGATCATGTCATGTGGCTTGCTAGGACGGCCGAACATCCCTCATGTCTGACATCCAAGTGTTACAGGCAGGGGCGCATGATCCATCCATTTGGTATTATAGATATGCGTGCACATAAACAATCCTACGTACAGATTTGGCATATTGTTAGGCAGATCGTATCTCTCTTTCATCTTACGATCTCTTCGTTTGAGTATCTCCTTGGGTTTGAAGGAGATGTGTATATCTTAGAGGGACATTATCCAAGGATCCTAGGAGTCCATTGCCTTCCATGATTTCTGAGGCCAAAGAAAACCTATTGAGCGGGCTAGCTCATGTCGTTGTTTTGTTCCAAACCACTATTAAGGATTCCATCCTCGTCGGGTTCGCAATTTTGCATGCCTATGAATTTTGTTTAAAATTTCAACATTATTTTTATTATTGGATTGATCGTTCTTTCATTCATTCATTTCTGCAATACATATGCAATGGCAGTGAGATTACTTAAAACTACGTGTATTATTAATGTCTATATATATATATAGTCAAAACTAATCCCAAAAAACAAAAGAACAGTCACAATTTATATAACTCTATAATGGGCTTGATTTATTCCCTTGTATAATACAGGGAAAAAAAATAATCTCTGATCTAATTATTCCCCTAATGAGATTGGATTTGGGTTAGTTAACCTTTCATATGATACCACATTGTTTGCGAACTCCTTGGAATATTTTAGTTAAATCGACCCATTAAAATGGTGCAAAGGTAATTAGTTTTCCTTCATATATTGAGTTGGAGCACTAGCTAGGGGCTTTACGCATAAAAAGAGAAGACATCACAATTAATTATTTTTTAGCAATATCAATTTAACATCAAATCATGTGATTTGCATGTAATATTTAAAAGGAGAAACAACACCACAAGGAGATTTAGATTTCTTTTGTTATTATAATGTCAGCGTCTCTCAGCGTACAAAAACACTAATCAGTTTTTTAAATTTTGATTCATATATTGTTTTTTTTATCTAATTGAAATAAAACTAGTTTATCCATTATTTTTGGTGCGTCGTTGCACGTGCTGGTAATGGGTAGAGGTGCATCGATTACCATGCTAGGTGCACAACTCGTTCCTCTTCCTTCATGTATGGGTAATGTCATCCACCGTTGATTGTGAAGGGAGATTGAAGCCATCTAAGTTTTGGTTTATTCTTAATGGAGTACAGGTGGCAAATATTTACGAGAAGCAGGAACTCCTTAATTTCTTAATTAATAATCCTTTTCATAAGGCATGAAGAACGTTTTCGTGCAGTGGATGGATGAGGATAGACTAGGATTGTTATATAAACCGGTCCCATTCTGGAATTCAAGGGCTTGGCTTTTGTACTGTCCTTTAATGAGCCATATCAGAGCCTGTTGTGGGAAAATGTCTTTGAAAAAACTTAGAAAAAAATATTATTTTAATGCTCAAATAAGAAAATCTAATATAAATTGAAGGCAGATTAACATTAATGCAATTCTTGCATAGAAAAGTACTAAAAATGAAAATTATGGTCCAGAATTAATAAAACAAATAAAATGCCCTACAAAGTCTAGAAAAAAAACAGGAAATAAACTTTAACATAAAAAAACTCGCCACAACCCAGAAGTACGAACCAAAAACAAAAATGATATTGATCTGCATAAGAAACTAAGCAGATGCAATATCTTTGGGCTTGCTCGTTTCAAACTTAGCATCATCTTCATCAAAATACTTGCTCCAATGAGGATGATTCCGCCACACAATGGTCATTTCTTCAATTGGGACTCCTTTGGTCTCAGGTAGCAGTTTGTATATGAAGATACTCATGATCACCACACAAACTGCAAAGCAAATGAACAAACCGAACTTCAAGTGACAAAGCATTGCCGTGAAGATTTGTGCAATGACAAAGGTGAAGATCATGTTTACAGCAACATTGATACTCTGAGCAGCTGAACGGACTTCTAATGGGAAGATTTCACTAGGCACTAGCCAACCTAGAGGTCCCCAAGACCAAGCAAAGCCCGCAACATAAACACATATGAAGGCTACCACGGCACCAGCGTAGGTACCGGAAATCACACCTGGGTTCCCGCTCACTCCAAACTTCATAGCAATGGCAATTGTTATCACAACCTACAAAAAGAAAGAAAAGGACAGGAAAAAATAGCAGACATTGTAAGTCACATGAACATAATGTAAAAGCAAAGAATTGTGTAAAGATCAATGAAAACTAGTGTATATGCGTTGTTGAAAAAAAGATGAGAGCTAGTGACCAACCTGGCAAATGAGCATTTGGGTACCACCCATGAGGAAAAGCTTTCTCCTCCCCAACTTATCCACCGTAAAAATCGAAACAAAAGTTGCAACCATATTAACGAAACCAGTAATCAGAGAAGATAAAAGAGAAGCATTGCTCCCAAAACCAATGGTTTTGAACAAAACAGGAGCATAAAACACGATGACGTTCATGCCGGTGAGCTGTTGAAACATGGGAATGCAGAATGCAAACACAAGCTGAGGCCTATATTTCCTCTTAAATATGTTTAACCAAGCATGTTTCACCAATTTTGCTTTCTCACAGGCCTCGACAAGATCATTGAACTCCTCATCGACATTATCAACATCGCGGAGTTTAAGAAGTAGATCTTTAGCTCTTTCATAATTGCCTCGCTCTATCTCGGAATTCGGCGTATCAGGAAGAAAGCATGATCCTAAAAGAATTATTAGACCAGGAACTATAGCGCCACCCAAACTCAAGCGCCATGCCATATCTCCTCCAATCAACCTCGCAAAGGCATAGTTCAAAGAATTGGCAATGAGAATACCAATTGTAATAAACAATTGGAACATCATGTTGAGAGCACCTCGATACTTATAGGGAGCCACTTCAGAGAGATAAATTGGAACTGACTGTAATACAAGGAGAAAAATTAAGAAAGAAAAATTAACAAAGAAAGAACAGAAAAGAAAACTCAAGGCATATGTACACATTAAATAAACACAAGATTTAAAAATTCTTTAATTTCTCTTCCAGAATTCGGTCAGTTTAAGAACTGCCAGAATCACAAAACAAAAGTTCTATCGTGAATAAGGACATTGACAATTTAGGAAAAAAGAAGAAGAAGAATATATATATTTCCTTATAATCAAACTCTAAAGGAAAACATTGTATACATATATATAAGCGGTTAGATTCAATCTAGCATTGAAAGTAAAATACCATTTAGTGAGTGTTTTTCATGAAAAAGATAATTGTAAATATAATAGCAAAAAAAGAAGATTGATTCTTGAAGAGAACAGTTTACCTGATTGGCACATCCAATGCCAAAACCAAGTAATAACCGACCAACAATAAGCATGACGACATTCTTGGCTAAGCCATTAACGATAGCACCAGCTGCAAAAAGTAAGCCACTGGTCATCATCGTAGGTCTCCGTCCATACGTCCTAGTCGCCATAGATGCTCCTATGGACGAAACAAGGGCGGCCAGATATAGAGACGAAGTAAACAACGTCAATATCTGGCTATCAAACTTGCAGTATTGATCATCTGACGGCTTGACTGAGGATTCCTTCTGGTAAACATCAGGAAAGAAGTCCTTCAAGAAAACATCCATAGATGTTACACCACCTGTAAAAAGAAATATATTATTCAGGTTTGCTGTCACCTTAAACGATGTAAACATAAACTACACTAGTACGAAATTAAGTACATATTTCACAGATTCTCAAGAACAAGTGATACGATTATTACATCTTCAAAAAGAAACTAATTAATTCTACATTATTACGTACCTGAAATACCAAGATCATAACCAAAAATCAGACCTCCTGTTGCTGCAAAAAGGCACGTGAAGAACACCCTGAAAGTAAACTTTCCAGGGTATTCCTTTCCACCAGATGTTGGAGCGAAAGCCCCTCCAGCCATCTCTTTCTTTCTTTCTCTTTGTTTCTTTTGTGTATGATTGGTGAGATTCGTAAGCCAATCAATGGGAAGAGGGAGTATTGGAGTGCTATATGAAATTATATTTATAGAGGATATATATTTATATATATAGTGAGCTGATTTAACTGTATCTCTACCACTCGCAAATCCAAACGGAAATATTGTACTTGATTTATCCAAGATTTAAATGATAACATTATCTGTATCTCTAAAATATCTCAACAAATTTATACATATTTCTATCCAGCGTGCATGTAGAGTTGTTATTGAAATCAACTTGATGTGAGAATTGTAAGTTAGAATTTGATTAGGGTGGAAATCCAGTTCAAAAGATAGAATTTCAACCGAGTCTTTCTCCAATATTTTAACATCTTCGCGCGAGAAATACTACTACTGTGAATCACGTATTAGCTGGATCGTTGATTTATCTTATCACTATATGTATTAATTAAATTATTTATCTTATGTAAGAAAATCTTATCATTAATATTATCCAGCACGCAACATTTTTTTTTTTTAAAATCTTGACGGACATAGAAGTTCGATGCTTGCTTGCTGCTTGGCTTCTTAGTTTTGGAACAGCTCTGCTAATTTTGCTTCTCGAAACCCTATCGGAAATACGATTCATAAAACTTTAGGGACACGACATAAGAATATAATGGAAAGGAGAGTAAGGTTAACAAGTGAGAACTGAGAGGAGGCCCGCCCATTGAGGCGGTGCTCCGTTATACTATTCCCATTATTTTTTAATATTTAATTACCAAGTCTTTCCTTTATTAATAATCTCTCAATCAATTTTATCTTCATTATATTTGAGGTCATTGCAAACATAGAGACGAATGCTTATATGTTTTTTTTTCTTCTAAATTCCGTACTTCCTTCCAAGTGTAGTATTCAACAATACATCCATGTACGTATGATTTGATTCGATCATGATAGTCTTTTTATTTGTAAATAAATAAGTCTTTTTAGAATGATAATATTTTTTTGTGATAAAGTTGTATAAATATTATAATAATTGATATAATAACATTTATTTGTAGTATTTTTATTGTATACGGGAATGTATCGAATTTGATTCCCATTAAATCAAGATGATTATTTTAAATTTTATTTCATACAATAACGAATGCTAAAGTTTATTCAAAAACATATTAACAATATGAATTATTTTTTAATTAGCTTAAGATGCATTGGATAATAAAACTATCCAATCTACACTCACCTATTCACCAATTAATATTTGTTTGCTATTTATCAATTGAAATGAATTAGAAAAGCAAATAAAAAACAAAATAATTTTGCAATATACATATATATATTCTAGATGCATATTCGATTTAAATTTTTTTTATATGCATATGTATATATAGAAATTAGAAGAGTATATAAATTTTTTTCTTTTATTTAAATATCACAAGCGAGATTCAAAGATAGGATTAGTTTGGTATAAAAAGAGCACATCAACTCGTAATAAAAGAGGAGATCACTTGCTCCTTGAATAATGTTTTTCACAAAATTCAATCTGATATATTAAATTAAGAAGTATGGTATATATATATATATATGGACTTTCAATTGCTTTAAATACATATTATAAGAAGTTTTGATTCAATTTATAATTGTTTTTCACTTTTACCTCTATTTCTTTTCTAAAGCATGCCTAGAGAGTCCCAGGCAAATTGACTATATTTTTTGTTGGATAAAAAATACGAAGAACGACAAATTAAATGATACAGTAAAAAAAGAAGCCGTGTATGGCATTGAATATGCGAGTGATAAAATATTATATAAATAAGAAATATATTTTAATTTTTTGTTCCTCTCTCCTTTCTTAATTTGATATTTCAATTTCTTAAGAATATATGTGACTTCATCTCGAACACCTTTATGAAATGCATAGGCATACTTGGGTTCAAGTGCCTTTTATTTCAATAAATCTTATTGTCTTTCTGTTTTCTTAATTATTTCAGGAGATGTATTTTTAAGTTCTATCACCAAGTATATTTTTTTATTTATTTTTGTTTTGTTGGATAATTGTTCTTTCCTTGGTAAGTTAACTTTTTGACACCCTATTGAAATTTCAAATAGTATCAATTTCTTGCTTCATTTTCATAATTTTTTTCTAATAGGTATTAGCTTTATATATATATATTATTTGCTGTTGTCAATTTTTTTAAAATTACGCCCACGAATCAACCTATTGGACTTTCTGCTCCTTTTCTTTTTGGTTATAAATCATTAACATTAATCAAGATTTAATAAAATATAAACCAACTTGTCTAATAAGATCAATAATCAAAAGATATTTAGATTGAAAACGGTGGAATCGCGGAGAAAAAAAGGACCCACAAAAAAAGTCTGGGCCGGCTAGCAGTTCCTTGACATGCGAAGCTACCAAAACGTTTTACATTTTAAGATTTTTAATTTGGTTCTCGAAGTAACATGAGTGGAACTCGTTACTCTAAAAATGAATATATATAACCTTTTTTTTCTTACAAATATGGATTGCGTTTGTATCGATGCTATTTAAAAAATAAAAATAAAAAAAAACCATATGTTTTCGATACATCGAAATGTTCTCGAGAACCTCAAATCTGAAATGGAAGATGGAAGCTCTGTGTTGACCTTCCATTATGATTAAAGCTACTGTTCAAGAGGCAAAGGGGAAAATGATTAAGGATTCTTTGAACGGAAGTGACCCAAAACTACAAAAACATGTGTGACAGAGAAGGTACTGGTGGGCTGATGACCATGCATGAAATGTTGGAGCTCCTTGGTGGCCAGATATTGTCCAGAGGAATAATATATCGGCCGCCTAACCAATCAAGTTTGATTGGAAAGCCCACCATGTAGTAAGAAAAACATCCTTACATTGGTTGGTGGTTGTACACGTTTTAGTTGGAATAAAAAACATGAAAACAAAGAGTTCCCAAAGGAATCAAGATACACTAAGAATCATTTCTAATGTGACATAATGAGAAAACGCGGTCTGCAACCTTCCTTTTATTATTATATGTTGCAAAAAAAACATTGAACGAGGCGCTATTGTATAATGCTTCGATCCATTAGAAAGAGTTGTCGATTAGTTCATAATAATCTAATTCATTCATAACTATAGTATGATTAGATGTTCGTAAGATCAGGTTTTGTTATAAATTTTATGTTTACTGAGAATGGAGATCACAAAGTGTCAATTGACATAAGATTTTTCTATTGGTGAAATGTCCGTCAGTAAATCTATCGGTATATTTATTATCAACAAACTCATTGATATTAATAATCTAGTTATACTATCAGATGCACCAGTTTTACCAATAAAAATTTATGTTGGTATTTACACTCATAGTCCGTTGATACATATATTAATGACAGGTTCACGGACAGAAACAGTCTATTGAAAAAACTCTCGTCGGTAATTAATGGTCTGTTAATGAGTTCGTTGATAATAAATATACCGATAGATTTACTGACGGACAAAGTGTGCAAAAACAATTTACCCGCTTCATTCTATTAGTATATCTCCATCGGTAAATTTAACATTTCACCAACAGGAAAATCATATGTAATGTCATCAATGTTTTATTTGTTATTCGGTGTATCCATCAGTAAATATAACACTAACAAAAGATCTTTTGTAATTATGTTGGTGAGTTAACAGTAACAGTGGTATTTACAGTCTTTCTTTTCCGACTCTCTCTTGAATATAACGACGAAGTTATTTCAATGGTAACCCTATATATATATATATATATATATATATATATATATATATATATATATAATAGAATTATAAAAAAAAATAATATAAATTAAAATAATATAAAATCAAATATTTACTACAAATTTAAAAAAATTTATGTTCAAATACGATAAATCTAAAATAAATGCGGCACGGGAGGAGAAGGAGGCTAGTCGTCACCGGGACAATGAGGTCAATTAGGGGCTATACATGTACCACTCATCAGTAATCTCTTCTTCATTACCAATCAGCAGAGTTCTTTATAATCAGCAGTGAATCGTTCACATTTTTCATTAAGATAGGTTGTCTGAGCCTCTACTCATTAGTCTAACATCACCGCGAACACCGAAATTTGAGTGCTCGAAATCGATTGCGAGCATCCAACAACGTGTCATGATCAATTCATGGATTAGAATTATAATACATAAATTGAATACATTCTAGAGCTTAATTTCTAAAATTATTTTCAATCAAGTCACATTTGATTAATTATCCCAATTTAATTTATGACTAATGGTTCTTAATGTGTGTGACCAATTAAGTTCCCAATATGTTGGCTTAAATATAAATTATAATTCTAAAAAAATAGAATTAAATAAATCAAATAATTTAATTTATTATCAATTCAATAATTGATTAATTTATATTTAAAGATCAAGCTCACCGTCTAATAACGTATCATGAACCTCAAAATATTAAAAAAATCATAAGTGGTTTGACTTAATCTTTCAATGATCGGCTTCTCGGTGTAATTATTATCCCTTCATCAATAATATTTTAATTTAGATATTTTAAAATGAAATTTATTTATCATATTAAATTATTTTTATTCAAGACATTATAATCATTAATCATTTAAATAAAATTAAAAACACTTTTCAAATACCGTTTCACCACTTAACTCCCGGTCCTCGGATTCATAAAACCAGTAAAGAAGATATTGAGAGAAAACGTTGACGGTTTTGGCACCACTATGAGAGAGGAGCAGAGACCAGCTAAGTGCTAGCTAGCCGGCCGCAATGCGTGTGCGCCGCCCATTATTTATCAAAACTCTCCATTTAGCAAAAGAAGTAGCAGACTACTAGCTAGTAGCCTCAGCTAAACTATCACTTTCCACTTTAATCTTTCTAAGACTAAAACCCTAGCTATCAACAACCAGCATTACACACTGAAGGACAACGATTTTTAGTTGACCCCCCACGAAATCCCCACGCATTAACGTTTTTACAACTCAAATCTACGCAAAATCACACGTATATATTCTTTCTTCCTTGTAGCAAGGACCCTATCTACCCATAACCTCTAAATTCATCTTCTTCTAGACCATTTTCCTTCACATATAGATATATTTATATATCCTCTACCAATATTAATGTGCCCCAAATAAACCATACCACCGTTAGCATTACATTTTGACCCTAATTCTCCTATACTAGTGAACCCACTTGACCCTATATTGTCACAATCTATCCCTACAAACACATGTGAAAATATCCATCTCCAAAAGATCTTCCTCCTCAGCTAGCATTCTAAACCCACCACCATGGCCACGACTTCTTCTAACTCCAAAAGGCACCCAATGTATCATGGAATCCGGTGCCGCGGTGGTAAATGGGTGTCTGAAATCCGGGAGCCACGCAAAACCACTCGTATATGGCTTGGCACATTCCCAAAGCCGGAGATGGCGGCAGCAGCCTATGATGTTGCAGCCCTGGCCCTAAAAGGTAATGGTGCAGTTCTTAACTTCCCAAGTTCTGTTGGGACTTATCCAGTGCCTGCTACGGCATCATCCACTGATATTCGCAATGCAGCAGCTGCTGCTGCTGCATTAAAAAAGGCTGAACTGAGCTACAATGAAGCGTTAGTTGATCAACCAAGAAATGACCATAATGCCATCGGTGCGTATTTGGCATCAAGTGGAGAAGAATTTGTTGATGAGGAGGCACTGTTTGATATGCCAAATTTGCTGGTGGACATGGCAGGAGGAATGCTGCTTTCGCCACCAAGAATAACCTCGCCACCGTCTGATGATTCACAGGGAAATTCTGATGGAGAAAGTCTGTGGAGCTATTTTTAATATTGCTCCTTACTATTGATCTTTACAACTTCATGAATGGATTAACAGCATAAAGAAAGGAACAAGAGGATACGGAAGTCATTACTGTGACCTTTTTTTTCTTTTTTGGACGATTTTTCCTGTCCTGAAGTAAGAACTGAGCAATAAGAAAATGATGGAGGTTAGGATGTGAAACGAAAACAGGATAAAAATAAATAAATCAAAGAGTACGTAGTGATCAGTTTTTGAGTTTGAGACAGAGAGCAGCAAGTTAGGGTTGCATTTCTTTCCATGTGAGTGCATTGTACAATAGTCTAGCTAGCTTGTAATTAATATATTTTTTGGCTTTGCTTTTTAAGATTGTATGCGATGATGTTTACTAACTTTCTTGTCTCTTCTTTTTCATTAATTTCGTCGTCCTGCCTTTCCTTTTCTTTTTTGAATTTCTTCTCGTTTAGAGTTAATGAGATGGACCACAGTTTCTTTTATTTATTTCCTCCGATGAAAAGGAACTTATTATGTTGAGACAAATTAAGCTGCTTTAATTGTAAATCAATTAGAGCGAGCCCGTTTGGTAATACAATATTATTATCAGTATTTTTCCAAAAAAAACGTTTTTTTATCAAGAAAAGTTATTATTATTTTTTTCCATGTTTTAATCTGAATGGTTTAATATAAAGATATCAAAATTTAAAAAAAAACATTTAAAATAACATCAATTTTCATGTTTTCAGTTAAAAAAGATTAAAAAAAAACCTAAGGGCCTATCTGAAAGCTTAAAGAAAGATGGGGACTAATTAGAACTATCTTAAGCACATTTTTTAATGAAAGAAACTGGAATTGACTGAGACACCTTTAACACGTATTGAAGGGAAAAGATTTGACACCTCTAGTGGTCACACGCGTCATGAGGGCCTACAAGACTTTTTCGCCTCTTTAAGGAGACAAACATCTCTTGTCATATCTAGTGGACCCTGAGATATATGTGTGTGCAACACTCCCAATCCTACTTATTGGAACACTTGTAAAGTGTTGACCTCATTCTGCAATTATCTTGTCTCCAAATGTTCAGTGTGATCTTTTTAAACATACATCTTAATTTAAAATTTAAAATTATTATATGTGACTGCAATAATAATTTTATATTATTCAGGTTTATATTAATTTATTTGTATTCAGGAATTTTACATGTGTGAGAAGAAAGGAATACATATACAAAATGCTAATGTTCTTAATTTCACTATTAATTCTAATTTAATAACAATTTCACATAGGTGACATAGTACTGATAAGATGCTTCTTCAAGCCATAACCATCATTTAATTAATTTTAGAGTCAAATATTCAAAGTAATTTAAAAAATAGTGTTTATATCACTTGTATGGCATACCTAGGCTCTAATGAAGCCCTAATTAGTTTTGTTTACAGCTAATTAAGTGTTTTGGCGATTCTTTTCTTGCTAACAAACAACAACGGGGGGTCTCTTACACAAATTTAGAATGAAGAGAAATAAATAGAGTGGTTGTGACTTGTGAGTCGGCCATGGAATCCAAAAGGGTGCCTTCAATTGTTGAGAAAAGTCGTAGTAATTAATCTGGCTAGGCATGTTTTACTCATGAAATCGAAGAGAAACGAACAATATTTTAATTTTGTGGCGCTCAACATATATCTGAATGAGCAGATATATGACACAAAAATTACAAGGAGCCGAAATTCCCCCTATATCTTTGAATGAGCAGGAGTTAGGTTTGACAAAAGGCAAGACAAGACATGGCCGACATTGCATCCTTTGCTGTCTTCTCTTCACTTTCATGGCCTGGTTGGTGATGCGTCTCTCTCTTCGATCGTCCTTCTGTCTCTCGAGCACATACAGTGCAATACGCGTGCAAGATTACAAACACACACACACACACACATACAATGAATTCCGTCACACAACCTTGATCAAAACATTGCTATATGTTTTGGTGATACTCTCTAGCCGACTAGACTCTGTGAAAACATATCAAAATTAACTGGACAAAACATTTTTTAATCCTACAGATGCAGCACTTCATTTTTCAATAACCCAATTAAGATCCAGTTTGAAAAAATATTTTTAGTCTCCAATCATTAAAACTGACCAAACCCTAATTACCATTAAAAAAATACCAAGTGCGTGCTATGTTCTTTCAGCATGCACAGTGAGTCCTTTCTTTGACTTGCTTTAATGAGGTTTCTATAGTATTAGTATTGTGATAGTGTTTACTCCAAATTATTTTTATATTGCAATAGGGCATGCCTGATAGAGATCTGATTAGGGAAACTGAACAAATAATTAATCATGGCCATTCCATTTTGGGTAACGTGGAAACTTAGCTACCAACTAATATTATATTAGCAACCTGAATGGTTCGGTTCTCAAAAGAAGAGGAGGGGACAAGGATCCAATGTCGTAGACACAAAATCTTATATCTTTTTGGTCTTGTTCTTTATTTTTGTAATAAAAAAAAAGAAAAGGAAACCTTCTTGCTCTTTTCCCGATCGGCCCCCCTCTGCAGAACAATAGCTAGGGTTTCTTGAACTCAGAGTTAGTGGTCCACCAAAGATGTGCCTCCCATTGTTACTAATATCATTATGTTCTTTTGGTTTGTTAGTTATGATGATCGTTCCTTCTTTATCTTTATCTTTTATTCTCTACTTGTTAATTGTCAATGATGATGGATTTAAGTCACTTTTCGAACTTCAATTTGACAGTCCATGACCCCAGGTAGTCTAGAATGAAGATTTGACGTGAATTTCTGTACATTTTTTTACATCATTGCAATCCACTGTTATCCACTGTTAGTGTTTCAAGCTCTGATTATGAAACTCACAAGATTGATGAAAAACTACACACTTTATTAAGCAAAGCGGGGCTGTTTAAATACAGCTCTTTACATAACAGAATTGAGAAATATTAGCCACTACTTCTACTATCTCTACTGTGA
>Ga0307510_10001999_pt1 | contig 22984 bp, 16 predicted proteins | sample 12_EM_MG_FD_207224 | JGI IMG/M metagenome (GOLD analysis project Ga0307510, IMG submission 207224) | Populus trichocarpa ectomycorrhiza microbial communities from riparian zone in the Pacific Northwest, United States - 12_EM | ecosystem: Host-associated > Plants > Roots > Unclassified | place...
CAATGGCCATGAATTGCGCGAAGCGCTGGCAATCTTCCGGCTCAATGCAGTTTGAACAGCTCAAGTGATCGCTTTCTCGCGTTGTTCAGACCTTCCCTAGCTGTGAATCTGCCGAAGGGCCTGCCAACCATGAACATCTCGAGTGCACTGGAATCGGTCCCGGTTCGACGCACTCCGCTCGGGTTCGAATACGTAGTTGTGGCTGATATTCCCGCGCCTTTGCGCAAACAATGTTGGGCGTCCCTCAAGGATCGAAATGCACAACTGATTGTTGAGGGGGTCGGGCCTTCAGCCCTCATCCATGATTGGCGTCTTTGGCTCGAGTCGCTGTTAGGGCAGCGATGAGGAGGCCAGGATCCCGGTTGGCTGCATCAGACTGAAGGCGACCCTTCGAGCGCGATCCGTTGACGGGCTGCACTCATCGCAAGCAGACATCGAAGCATTGCGCGTGAGAGAAAGTGCCTCGTGAGCCGTCGATCTGCGGATAGACTTTGCTGCGTTCAGCGCGGTGCTAGCAGTCTCTTGCCGAGCCGCATCCATCATGAAATATCTTCGCCAGCTTCTTGTTCTTTTCGCATCTGTCGCGTGCACTCACGTTGACGCGCAGACGACGAGCGCTTCGCCGCGCAGGTTCAATGACTCCCCGATTCCCGCCGCGTCGCATGAATCCATTTCGGCATCCAATGCGGCCGTGTTCAAGGCCTGCGCGGATGCTCCGACAGCCGGTGGAGCGTGTCCGCTCGATGCGGTCTTCGGGCTCTTCAAGCTTGCCCCGAACAACGACGTGCTGGACTTCAAGGTTTCAAACACAGTCCCTCGGGTGGTCAACCAAAACTACGGTTGGATCCTGAAGCTCAACCAGACGACCGGCAAGGTCCGCGTTCTCGAACGCATGACATTGCCGGAAACCCCGAAGACGTGGGGTGCCGGTGGCCAGCCTTACGGCACCTCAACGGATCGCAAGACGATTTCGCTGGATGTGACCCTGACTATTTACAACGGCACCATCTCAAAGTCTTGGGACGTGGCCAATGGCGATCCTCCCGGCCACTACCTGATCAGCGCGTACATAGAAAATTCCGCGCCGGTGCAGTTCGAGTTCGATGTCATTGATCCGCGATGACCAACCGCTGCCACAACAACTACCTCGAGAACCCGCTGCGTCCGCGGACAATGGCTTAGTGCGGTTCCCTACCCGGTTCTTGATCGCTGCCGGCCCGAAGATCGCCTCAGGATGCGTCGCCAAGCGTCAAGGTGACTTGCCGCGACGGCGACGGCGTGCGACCGTCTTCCTGGGGAAGTCTCTGAGCCCCACCCAGGAAAGCGCCGGGGCCTGCAGGCCGGTGGCCAAGAAGTGCTGGATCGCCTTCAATGTGAGGTCGTAGGGTGCGAAGAGCTGTCTGGGCCACAACTCTTGCGTCGCACCGCCTAGTTCGGTGTAGACCTCCGGCTCGGACAGCGCTGCGGAGGTCGAGAGAAAGAAGGACGGTGACTCAGAGTTCTCGTAGCACTGGAGAACATATCCACCGCCTTCTCGCTCCCACCCAGTGCTGATGCGTGGAAACTGCCAATGCCCATCGGGAGCGGGTTTGGCGTCAGGGAAGATTTGAAGGCCGTCCCAGCTACCGACGGACTGCAATTCCAGGAGTGCAGCTGGCACGTCTGCTTCATGCAGCGGCCGTTCATCGGCGTAGGAAATCCTGCAGATCTTGAACGAGCACCAGGCGCTCATGGAGCCTCCAAAGGACTACGACTCATAGCATCTATCTCTCGTCCGGTCCGGTCCGCTCGTCGAGACGCGATCGCCTGATACCTGCGATTGATCGATCGTTGCGCGTCAACCTTGCTGCTGGGCGGCGGCGCGCAGACGCTCCGCGACCACTCCCGAGGGAAACTCTCGAACATGAAAACGCGGCGGGTACATCGCCACCGGCGTCAGCAAGTGACCCGCGATCGCTTGCGCGATCTCCCAAGGCACAGTCGCCATTGGCGGCGTGATTGGCTTCCCGTCCAGCCCGGTCGCCAAGAAGATCACCTTGTCCGTCTTCGGCAGCAGTGCCTCGACCCCTTGGCTGAAGGTGCACATGCTGAAGACGTCATTCTCTTGGGTGCGGTATGCCATGAACGACGCGACGAACAGATCTTTGCCCGCTGCGGCGTGCAGCCGGTCCATGCCTTCCTTCTGGTTCGCGTATTCGCGGTGCATCAAGAGATTTCGCAGATTCGCCTCCGCCTGTCGGACGGTCGGCTCGGTCGCCTTGTAGGGCGTCCAGGTGCCGTCGGCCTGAAGCACGATGAGGCTGCCTGCCTGCCAGCGGTTGTTCTCTTCCAGCCGCGCCCCGGCAAAACGCAGCATCGCCAGTTGCGCCGCAGCATCGTGTTCGTCCGCGACGTACAGGTCCTCGCGCGATGCCACGACGGCCACCGCGCAGCCCGTCAGATTCAGGGGTGTGAAGACTTCGGGCAGCAGCAGCCGAGAGCAGTCGTAGGAGTCGCGCCATGCCGCCTGGAAGAAGCCACCCTCCATAGGCTCCCATTTTGGGATGGTGGCGTTGCGCAGGTTCTGCACCGCGTCGGCGAGTACATCTTCGAAGCTCCTACCCCAGGTCTGGAGTTGCTCTTCAGAGACCTGGGTCATGGCGTGCTGGGTATCCAGCACGACGTGGACGGTGCGGTCTTCTCCCAGCGGCCGACCTGGAAGGATGGGTACCTTGATGTCCGTCATGTCGATCCCCTCCGAGTACCGGGAGGGATCCATGTGTTGGAGCATTGCTGCGTAGGCTCGGCTGCGAACGACCGGCACCAACTTGGGCCGGATATGGTTCTCGTAGCTGCCTTCCATTTGTGGGACTTCCGGCGCTTGCGCGCAGACCGCAGCCTGTCGGTCCAATACGGCGTCTCGCTCATGCTGAGGGGCCCGCAGGAAGTCCTTGTACATGTTCTCAAGGAAGATCTTGCGCACCGGGACCTCCTCGATACGCAACAGTGTTTCGGCGGCGACGTAGCGAATCTGGACGCCGGGCCGTCGCGCCTGGACGCGAGCGATCAACTTGGCTGCGTGCTGTTCAGGGCTAAGTTTCTCGCCCCTGAAGAAGAATCCAAACATCGCGTACATTCCTGTCGTCTCTGCGTGGTCGACATTCTCTGTCGCCGATACATGACGCAGCCATTGCGCCGACACGCCGCTTCGCCAACGACTTTACGGTCGCAGACCTTACTCCGCCGCCTAGTTTCAAGAGAGGAGCTTTGCGCCGCCAAGCTGGCCTTCTCCGATGTTCGCTTTTGGGGCAGTCAAATGCGCGGCTTGTATGGCTCCTCTGGGCCGTCCAGCGACGGCTGGCCCTGGGCATATGTGCGTTATTGCGCGGTCGCTCGACAAGTGAACGGCAGCTTGGCATCGGTCACCTGCCGCCGACGATCGCGATTTGAACTTCAAGGCCCGGCCACAAGCGGTCAATCGCGCAGACGGCTCAAAGCGGTCGTTGAGTCACGGGGCGCAGGTTACGCACTACGTTTCTGACGATCAGAGGGGGCGCGAACGCTGCCGCCACCATGGCGGCGGCACGTAGCCGTGTGGGCCTTCTAGAGTAGATCGCGCAGCGTATGCTTACGATGCAAAGAAGCGTGCCTGGCTAGAAGGTCGTCCTACGACCGTGTCAACCATGCAATCAAGAGAAAACAAGGGAAGCTGCATTGGCAACTAGCACGTCACCGGCCGGAGGCCGCGCCACTCAGGCAGGAATGGACTTCAGTGCCGCGGTGGGTGTGTGGTTCGCCTCGCATCTTGTGACGGCAACTCCCGTCGGTAGGCGATTCGGTCTCGGAGTCGGCGCGTTCCCTGTTCGACTTCAGTTTGAAACCGGGACGGGTCTTGACGACATCGAGGTACGACTGTCGGACGGCAGCGCGATTCTGATTCAGTGCAAGACCCGGCCTAGCCTTTCGAATGCCGCCAACTCGGACCTGGCTTCGACGATTGCTCAGCTTGTGCGCTTCGTGGTCTCCGGTTCGACTTCCGCAACGCTGGTTGATCCCGCGAGAACATCCGCGGTCCTGGCAGTAGCGACTGACGCGTCGGGTTCGCTGAACGCGCTAGAAGCCGCCTGCCGGATGTTTGACACCGGAGGAACTTGGGCAGAGACATACGCCCGCGTCAATCAGAGCCAGCGCGAGGCGCTAGATACGTTCCGCACTCACGCAAATGCAGAGTGGTCCCTTCGACTCGGTGCAGCGGCGCCTGATGATGAATTGGCCCGCTTGGCATCGCTGCTGCACATCGTGCGCTTCGATGCATCCGAAGGGGGTATCGACCAGCGCGAGTCGGCCCGCATTGTAGGGGTGCGCTTGTTTGGCCGTGAGGAGGCGGGTAGCGCGCCGGTCGACGCTCTGAATGCAATCGTTCGGCGGCTTGTGCGCAGTGGAGCACCGTCGGATAGAGGCGGCGTATTGCAGCTGTTGCGGGCCGCTGGGCATGAAGACCTACGTGCCCCAGGGTTCGACGATGACATAGCGCGCCTTAGCGAGCGGACGCAGACTGAAGTCGCTCGGCTGGAGCGGCATTCCCGCTTGCCGATAGAGGGTGGTCTCGCAATTCCACGAGCATGCATGCCGGCACTGACGTCAGCGGCAGAGGGGGGGAGCCTGTTGGTCATCGGGGAGCCAGGCGCTGGGAAGACAGGTGTCCTGGTAGCACTGGCACAGGAGAGATTGCGCTACGGACTTCCTACCGTCTTTCTCTCGGTTGACGATCTTTATGGTGTCACGACGCTCGACGGACTGAAGACAGCCTTCGATTTGGAAGCGCCCGTGCTGGAGATCTTGCAAAACTGGCCGGGTAGCCGACCGGGCCTGCTCATCATCGATGCACTTGACGCGTCGCGAGGCGGCCCTTCCGAAACCCTTTTCGCTAAGTTTATTGAGGACGCGCTGCGAATCCTGGGGGAGCGTTGGTCGGTCCTCGCATCAATTCGCACATTCGATCTGCGAAATGGCCGGCGTTTCCGGGAGGCAATGGTCGGGACGCCGCCGTCTCAAATTTTCGCAGAGCCTGGACTCGACAATGTCAGGCACTTCAGGGTTCCGCGACTTGCCGATGACGAACTCGCTGGCCTGACGCAACGCAGCGCGCACCTTGGTGAGCTGCTAGGGCATGCTCCGCCGTCATTGCGTGAGTTGCTCAAGAACGTCTTCAACTTGTCCATTGCCAGTGAACTGATTGCCGGCGGCACGACGGCCGCAAGCATCGGCACCATAGCGACGCAGTCGGAGCTGCTTGAGGAATACGAAGATCAGCGTCTGTCGTCCATACGACTTCAGACAGCGGTCGCTGATTCGGTCAAGGCGATGATCGACCGTCGGCGCCTGACCGTCAGGAAAGTTGATATCAGGCATGAGGCGCTTGAGGATGTCTTGCGAACCGGGGTACTCGTGCCATCGGGCGACCGGGTGCAATTCGCACATCATGTTCTCTTCGACCATGCTGCTGGCCGCTTCTACCTGGCCTGGGATGACGCCGACAGGTTGAAAACACAGGTCACTGAAGATCCAGCGATCGGACTGCTGCTAGGGCCATCGCTGAAGTTCGCATTGGAGCGCGTCTGGCGCGACGATAGCTATGGGCGTCCCAACACCTGGGCGCTGACCCTAGCGATTACCAACGCCCACGGCATAGACCCCGTTGTTGCCAGCGTTGCGCTGAGGACTGTGGCAGAGCGCGTCGAGTCACCGACTGACGTCCGGGGGCTCTGCGACTTGCTCCGCGATACCAGCAGGGCCGAGGTAGTGGGGTCGGCCCTGACAAGGTTATCGCGCTTCGTCAGCATGAGCCTGGCGGACAGAGGCGCGTCTAGCGCCTCGATTTTTATGTCCTGGGCTGAGGTGGCGACCCAAGCTGCCATGGTGGGACACCGGCTGTATGTTGACGCAGCGAGGTTTCTACTTTTCACGCTGAGTGAACGCGCCGATTTCTCTGACCGGGCTCTCGCACTGAAATTCGGACAGGCTGCGCGACAACTGCTCACTCTTGCCTGGCAGTTCGAGCCCGAGCTTACGAACCTTGCCTCGAACGCTATCCGCATGGTCACGAAGTCCTTCGACACCGATGTTGCGGCGTCGAGAGGGCTTCTGTCTCGCATCCTTCAGGAGCCGCGCTTCACCGAGCACGCTCACGAAGAGGCGCCTTGGCTGGCCGAAGGCGTGAGCACAATCCTCAAAGCAGATGCGGACTTCGCCGTCGAAATCTATGACGTACTGTTTGAGCGCGTGGCGCCCGCCGAGGGTGACAGCTGGATGGGCGGTAACGTCAGCCGGATCATGCCCCTGCGGTCGAACAAGCGACAGGACTACGACCACGCTCGATGGCATCTCCAGAAGGCGCTACCTGGATTTCTGAAGACACAGCCGCAGAGCGGAACCATCGCCGTCAACCGAGCTGCACTCGGGTTGTCAGAAAACCGTCGCTCTCGGGTACGTGAGACGGAGCCAAGGGAAGTGGCCATTGGCAGCGATCTTGTATTGCGTGTTGTGGAGGACGGCCTGTCCCTGCAGCAATGGCGAAACAGCAGCGAGCGCAGCAGTGGCCAACCCGGAAGCGAGATTCTTGGCAGCTACGTGCAGTTCTTGTTGGAGTGTTCCGCGGCCAATTTTGTGGTTTCGGTCCACGCGGTCATAGCTGAGACGTCCGCGGCTTCGATGTGGGCGCGCATTTTCGGGATCGCTGCTGAACGCCCTGGGGTTGCAGACGACTTGCTGTGGCCGATCGCCACCTCTGAGGGAATGCTCGAACTGATAGATGTCGTCAGAGATGCAATCACCTTCATTGCTGCGGCTTTCCCACGGCGATCTGCAGCCGAGAGGGCCAGCTTCGAGGCCGCACTGCTAGCAAGCGTAGGTAGCGCCGACGAGGATGATCGTCGAGTCTGGCAGAACCGCGCTGCGCGCTTTCTTTCCGTCGTTGCCGAGGAGTCCATTGCGGGAGGCGCGCTCAACGAACTCCGTGCTCACCTGGAACAGCAAGGCCTGCTGACCGGCAATAGGCCCCACATGACGATGGAGTTCAGTTGGGGCAGGTCAGATGACGTTACGGACAATTTGCTCAGGGGAGACGGCGTCAACTTGGACGTCGGTCCCGATGCTGAACTCAGGCAAGTGGTTCGTCCTCTGGATTCAATGATGCGATCTGCTGAAGGAGTGAAGACTCCCGAAGCAATCGGCGAACTCTGGACTCTTACGGCAGCAATCATCTCGACGATTGATAGGCTCACGGCGCCTGCTCCTCATGAACAAGTCCTGCACGCAAGCTGGGGGTCGGTGAGCAACGCGGTAGAGAAGATTGTTCTATCGGAACACTACAGCGAAAGCTTGTCCGGCCACCCTTCCCAAGCGGCGCTTCTCCAAGTTCTAGACCGGATGGCAGACAGCCCTTACCCGGAGAACCGAGGTCCCAGTCAGTCGAACCTCATGTCGTGGGGAAACTGGGATGTGCGCGTGTACGTAGCAGCAAGCTACATGAGCTTGGCTGCGTCCAGCGCCGCAAGCGCTGAAGCTTTGCGTGACCGGCTTATGCGGATGCTGGACGACCCCGCTCCGACAGTGCGTCTGCAAGTGGCGCAATCATTCAATACGCTGTGGGAGGTAGATCGAGACCACATGTGGCGGCTGGCTGCGAAGGTCGCGACCGAAGAGAAAGACCCCGGCGTTATCGGATTCTTCATTGGCGGCCCGTTGATTCGGCTCGCTGATGTGGCGCCTGAGCGGTGCGAAGAGTTCCTTGGCGCGCTGCTTGGCAAGTTGCCGCGACAGGAGGAAGAGGATAGTCGCCGAGGTGACTTCCATGAGGCAATCGCCAGCATATCGGCCCGTCTGTGGATCGTCGGCGAGAGAGATGCCGCGCAAGAATGGATACTGAACTGGGTCAGAACGCTTGAAGACTCCGACGCGTACCTGTGGCCGCTGGTCTCATGGCTTCGCGGCGCTCTCTTCGCGAGGTTCCACAAGAACGCTGCTGACCGCGATCGGCAAATCCAGGATCGAGCACGAGAGGTATTGCGTCTGGTCGTCGATGCGGCGGGTGACGCGTTGATAGCTGCCAAGCCGGCACTGATGAACGCTTCTACGGCCGAGCCTGAGCGCGCCGCGGCAGAGCGAAAGTACAAGGCTGGTCTGCGGCTGATGGAGCACAGCTGCAATCAGCTCTACTTCGGTTCGGGAGCGTTCAAGAACGGGAATGCGGATCGAAACGATGAGGGTCTCGCTGATGATGAACAGATGCGCGGATTCCTTTCTGAATATGAAGGCATCCTTGATCGAATAGCCCTCTCCGGTAACGCGGCTGTCTCCTATCACCTTGTTGAACTCTATGAGCACCTTGCCGGTGCAGCGCCGGAACGCGTGTTCGACAAGATCGCGGAGTTGGTGGTCGGGCCTGCTGCCAGTGACGGCTATCACTATGAGAGTCTGGCGCTCGATACCGTTGCGCGCTTGGTGCGACGGTATCTGGCCGACTACCGGGCTGTGTTTGACGACACAAGCAGACGCGCCCGTCTCGTGAGTGTTCTTGAACTGTTCTCCAACGCAGGATGGCCGGAGGCGCTCAAGTTGCTCTATGAACTTCCGGACTTGTTGCGGTGACGGCGGTTGCAGAGGCCGGCGCATTCGCCGAAAGGTTACGCGCTGGGATGCAGGAGTTCCGGCGCGCCGAGACGCAGCTGCGGACTCAATACGCCGCCGCGGAGGGCGTGGCGCCTGAGTCGATGCCTCTGGACATGCTGGAACGACCGACGCGGCGCTTCCTTATTGACCACTTTTTGCGGGCGCTCGATTGGAATCCTGATGATGCTGGTCAGGTCATTGAAGAAGCCAGGGCACGCAGTGCGGACAACGATCGCCTCTACTTTGACTATCTGGGTGTCTCGCCTGCAGCCAGAGCGCCTGTACTGATTGTCGAGGCCAAGGGCTTCGATGTTTCGAAGCCCAGACGTGCGAGAGGTCGTGAGCTCGACACCAAGGATATGGGGCGACTCATCTGCGACGCGGTGTTTGCACTGAAGGACAAGTCGCAAAGGAACTCCGGGATCATCGCTGAGTGGGCAGAGTATTTGGAGGACTTGCAGAGCTATGTCTCTGCATTAGACGAGTTTGGAAAATCAACTCTCCGCAGGGTCGTGATCAGCGCCGGGAATTGGATTGTTGTGTTTGAGGAGCCCATTGCGTGCTTCATTACAGCAGGTCTGCCGAATGCGGAGCGAGTGCACTGTTTTCCGAACGGTGATGAGATTCTCTTGCGACACGTCGAGCTGTTCGACATGCTTCACCGGCGTCGTCTGGTCGATAGCCTGCCGCTCGCATTGGAGGTCGGGGAGGCACTTGAATTCTTGCCTCCCGACAAAATAGGGGACTGCTACCGAGCAGTCATGATCGCGACCTCGGCCGCCTCCGGCGCCGAGCGCAGGAAGTACCCAACACGTTCCGTCTATCCCGCCGTGCTGGTCAACAGCGGAAGTCGATGGTTTGCGATTCTGAACTTCGATCGATGGGTGGAAGAGCCAAAGGGAATTGAGCGCATCGCCGACTTCCTCAGGGATTTGGAGCGCGTGGGAGGCGAGCTTGAGGCGCGGCTTAGGGCAAGGCTGGGCATCCCCCTTGTTCCGTTGGCATTGGAGCAGTTCCCGGGCTTTCCGGATGTAGTGTCTCGTCAACGCTCGACGATTCAAGAAGTTCTGCCGCTGCCTGGCTCAACGGCAGACCGCGCGGCTGCAGCAGCGGGAAGAGCGTTTGTGGTGCCGTCTGGGGAGGCCGGTGCTCCCGCCGAGTTCGTAGTCGTTACCGGAACGTCTTGGTTCTACAAGAGCGACCAGGCCAACACGCCCAGCGTTTGCGTGTTCCATTTCTGGAAAGGGGCGCGAAATGCAGGCGTTGCCTTAGGTGGCGGGATGTCTGGTTGTTCGGTCTCATCCTTCACCGAGGACGGGCAGGATAGACACTGCGCTCACGGAGACTTGCGGGGCATTCGAGCTCACCGGTGCCATGTGCGTCCAGTCGAGACCCATTTGTGCTGCCACGCATGCTCTTTCGTCTCTATCTGCTGGGCTGCTGACGGCGGACGCCTTCCGTGCCCAACGGGGTAGTAGAAAGAACTTGTGGCTTGTGTGATGGCACGTACGTACGCCACGCGCAGTCCGGGCGGTGAGTGCCTTGAGACTGTTGAGGGTAGCGGCCCCGCCACTTGTGGCTCATCGCATGGAGATCGGATCGGTCGGCGCCAGCGACTGCTTCGCCGACTCGTTGGCGTCAGCAATGGGTCGGCTGCCGGCACTCCCTCCGCGCAGTTGGTCGACAGCAATGCGCCAGAGACCTGACGTTGAAGGCTCAACGACGGCACCGACGCATTCCAAGCCGGCATCGAGGCGACTTCGGACGCGGAGACGTTTTTCACCGTGCAGTCGCAGGACATGACTTTGGATCCAATAGACCGGGCCAATTTCGCGGACGGTGCCGCGCAGGCCAGCAAGGATCGAAACCTACTACAGGCCCAGCTCGACGCCTACATGAACGACAGCCCGCTTGGTGACTCCGCCGGATCCATCGACCGTGGCTCAGATGCAGGCGCTTGCGACGGACGTTCAGACGAGGACGCTGGCCAACAACGCCGCGACAGACATCTTGGTTTCCTTGACCCAATTGCTACACATCATCGGTTCCACCTAAACGGACCGGCATCGCTCGCGCGGGATCTCTTGCGCCCAACGGGCATGATCCACATGTACTTGAAAGATGCGCTCTTTCATCGCCTTGGTCGATCAGGATCGCTTTTACATTGGCGCGTCCGGCGTTCTGTCTCCACAAATCAATGGATGCAAGGCGCGCGGCCGCGTCTATTCTCCTCGTCTGTTGCCCGATGGGTGCCGTCACCTTGAACCCTGGGCCAACCCCGAGGAGCCTGTTCGATGCCCAGCGCCGATGTTCTTTTGATCGTTGCGACAACGATCGAGCTTCAGGCGATGCAGCAGGCGCACCGCACTATCACCGGAAAAGAGGTCCACGAAGTAACCTATGAGCAGCGGCTCTACTACGACTTGGGTCGGGTGAATAGCAACCGCGTCTACATGTGCATGACGGAGATGGGAACCTCGGCGCCAGGTGCATCACAAGATGCGGTGCAGGCAGCGCTTGAGTGCCTGAATCCGACAGCCGTATTTTCGGTTGGCATTGCTTTCGGCATCGATCCGGGCAGGCAGACTATCGGCACGGTGCTGGTCTCGAAGCACTTGGTACCCTACGAGGCGCAACGGGTCGGACCCGGCGGCCTCGTCGCGCGCAGCGCGCGACCGGCTGCATCGACGCGGCTGCGCCAGCTGTGCAGGGCGCACCAACAGCGATGGAGCGGCGCGCCAGTGCAGTACGGTCCTTTTCTTACCGGCGAAAAGTTGATCGACGACGCCAGTTTCCGCGACAGTCTGCTCCGCCTGGAGCCCGAGGCAATCGGCGGTGACATGGAAGGCGGCGGCCTGTACACGGCTTGCGACAGAAAGCGTGTCGACTGGATCATTGTCAAGGCGATCTGTGACTGGGCGGACGGGCAGAAGTCGGGGCCGAACAAGGACGTTCATCAGCAACTCGCAGCCTTCAACGCTGCCGGTTTCGTGATGGGCTTGCTGAATACCTGCGACGTCACTGCGGCCGAGGCAGACTCATCGCGTCGCGTTCCCTTCTACTACATCGACTGGCGGACGGCAGGCGGATTCCGTGCGGCCGATCGCTTGATGGGCCGCTTGCCACTGCAGAAAAACACCGACCAGACGCGATTCGAGTATTGCTTCGACGCGCTGCTCGAAGTCGAGCCCGCGCTTGCAAGGAACGGGGTGTTCGCGCGGGAAGCCGCGCGTGTGTTTCAGCAGCACATTCACCGCAAGCCGGGGCCTGATGGCCCTGTTGATCTGCGCGACGCGCGCACGGCTCTGCTCGTGGCCTTCGACCTGATGAACAAGTATTCGGAGTTCGGCCGTGCGCTGCGCAATCGCCCAAGCAAGTTACCGGCTCGCGGCATTGGCCGCAGGATCGCGATCCCGCAGCACTTTGCGCGGATCTATCCGAATACGGTGAACGCGTTCATCAAGGACATCGTCGTGATGTCGCTCGACGCCAGGGCGTGTCGCAAGTTGAATATCACGCAGCGCGAAGCGGACGTCGCCGCGGCGTCGAAGTACATCATCAGCACCGCGAAGGTCGGTCCGAATCCCAGCCGGCTTGCCGAAGTGGCAGGCCCGGAGGTACACGCTGCCTACACGCTGGGACGCATTCAGAGTCCGGCCGCGCAGACTGGAGCTGCGGGCACGCTGAGCGATTTCGAGACGAAATTGTCCGACGCCATCAAAACGCTGCACTACACGGCGGAGCGACGGGCGCGCCAGATCTATCTGATGCGGCGCACCACCGTACTGAGCCAAGCTATGCTGGGTGACAAGGAGGCGGCTCTTCGTTACCTTGACCTGCTGCTCAAGGACAAACTCGAGAGCGACGTCAACGCCGGCTTCCACCTTGAGTATTACGCGGACCAGTCGCTCGACGAGACGCTGCCCCTGTGCAGCCACGATCTCGGTCGTGACTGCGCCAACACAGTGGCCTATCTCAGCGCCTGTCTACTGCGCGCAATGGAGGACGGCTGGGATCTGAGCGAAAACCCGCTTACCCTGATCGAGGTTTACACGCTGACGTCGCTGGTCGCCCGGCGCATCGATTGGAACCTTAGGAAGGATCTCGTGCCGACCGTTGCGCTGCTCAGCGAGGTACGCCAGCGCCTGGACGCATCGACCGACCTGTGCCTGTACGTCGACCTGTGCATCGAGATGTTCCATGCCCCGCGGGGACACGCAGCGAAGGAACTGGGTCGCTACTTGGCAGCGAAGAATGCCCCACGCTGCGGCTGGCTCGACCGCGGCGTGGTCTACCCGGAGACGGTCGGAGCGCACACCGCCGGCGCACTATGGCTTTGCAACCTGATTTCCGAGGACGAAGAGTCGCAGGGCCTCAAGGTCGTCCGCATCAAAGACATGATCGAGGTCCACGATATCGCCGAGGGTATTACTGGCGACATCGTGGCCACGCGGAAAGGTCCCGAGCACGACGAGCACGAACGGCGGCTGATGCAGCGGCTGGCTTGGCTTGGTGCTTACTTGTCGCCGCAGGTCAACCTGTACTCGCTGTACGCGGCCTACAAAGAGTTCCACGACCGACAGACGCCAGAGTCGAAGATTGCGCACGAGCTTGACTACATCGACATCGTGCTGCAGGGGCACGCGATTCTTCTGTCCGACGCCGAGTGCGACAAGGAGGCCGTCAAAGAGCTGGTGTCCAAGATGGAAGCAAGGGTCAGGACGCCGGTGGGCCGTCAAGTGCTCTCGTTGGCCGTCCAGATGAACGTGATCTCGAAGGAAACATTCAAGCATGTACCTGATTCCGGCGTGAGCCGCTACTACTTCACGCGCAGCGCAGCGCCAAATGCTATGCAGGAGGAATTCGATGAGCAATCCATTCGGACCGGGTGACGCGGGCCAGCACGTGTGGAACTATTTTCAGATGCACGCTGCACAGCGCATGTCTGTCTTCAATTTCTTCCTTGTCATTTCGGCGCTGGTGGCCGCTGGTCTGGCCGCAGCACTGCAGGGGTCGGTGCGTTTCGCGGCGTTTGGCATTCCGCTGGGCCTGCTCTTGGTACTGATAGCGTTCGTCTTTTGGAAGCTCGACCAACGCACTTCGCACTTGATAAAACACGCCGAGCAAGCGTTGAAAGAGTTGGAGCACACATTCCCGGGCGCCGCCTTTCACCTGTTTCTCACCGAGCCCACGAAAACGATGGACGCAGTCCGAACTGGCAACTGGTGGACTCGTCCCTGGACATATGGCAAATCGTTCCGCCTTGTCTTTGGCGTGATGGCGGTTGCCGGCTCAGTGGGTTCGGCGATCGCGGCGGCCCGGTCGTTCGGCGTGCTGACGTGGTAAGTTGCATGTACTTATAGCGCGCACCAAGCCACTCGTCGACGTTGACAGCGGTGAGGCGTGGCCCGATGACGCCCTGATGTCCCAACGCCGATAGATGTTGCTCTCGGTACGCGGACCTCCTGCCCGACCAACGCGACTTTCGATTTGAAGGCGCTCAGCGGCATCTGGACCGACACTGAGTCCTCTCGAACGCTCCACCAGCGTACAACTGCATGGTCGCTCAGGTACAGGGGTAGTCCTTCCAAATACTGCCGTCCCAGTGAAGCACAAACTTCCAAGCCTGGACTGTTAACGGATCGGTCCGATTGTCTACGGCCCAAGCCTCGTTGGGCGATGTTGCCCATACGGCCGACAGTCCCACCGAAGTCGGAAGCGCGGATACCTGGCTCGGCTTCATCTGCGTCCATGCAGTTCCGTTCCAGTACAGGATCAGCGGCTGTCCAGAACGGCTTGAGCCAACGGCCCATACATCGTTCCGAGAGATATCGCCGCGCCGGGCGTTTTCTCGAGGCGAAGGTCTGAACCATTGCGAGAAGGGCCTCCCCTTTCTGCCTCGTGCATGAGGCGTGTGACGTCCACCGACCGGACGAACAACATCTGCCCGCCTCGGAAGGGCAAGGCGAACCCCTTGATCTGCGCTGTTTCAGCAATCCCTCGCAGCCGGGCCACTGACGTCGCGCCGATGCGCGCCAAGGAATTGAGCGGCGCCCATTCCCGCATGAAGTCGTCGACCGATGCCCTCATGACGCCAACTCTCGTCCGGGGCGGGCGAGAAATGAGGTTGTGACGAACCAGTTCCCGGACAACGTGATCACCACACCCCATGAGCTGGGCCGCCGAGGCAATCGACAGGCTGGTACGCCACGATGCCGCTGCGTGCCTCGCGCGAAACGCCTCTAGGTCCGTGCGGAGGAACAGAAGTCCAGAAAGAAAGACGCCGTCCGATCGCACTGGTTGGATCGACCCACGTAGTACCTCGGCCGCGAACAACCCCTTCGCATCGTCCGTGCCGAGTTTGCTCTGACGAAGGACCCAGTCCATGCTGAGCAGGTCACGCTCGTCGACTCGCTTCGGCGGCTCCTGAGTGGTTGTCGCCAGAAACCGCTCCCGCAGGCGATCGAGATCAACGTTCCAGTACCCTTGCCGAAGATTCACGTCCGGGCTCACCGAGTAGGCACCGAGCTCCCGAAGCTTGCGCAGCACCACCACCGGCACACCCAGGTAGCGTGCAGCGGCTCGCTCACCCAAGCGCTCGGACCAAGGTCGCCGAATCCCATCGATGTCGACCGTGTCGACGACATAACCCGGGCGCGTGCCTGCAGACACCACCTTCGCGGGCAATACGCCCCTTTCCACCCATCGCTTCACGGTCACAGGTCGAACACCGAGCTTGGACGCCGCCGCAGCCTTGGAAACGAAGCGCGCCGGCTTGCGCTCACCTCGCTCGAGCTTGGCGTCGATCACCGCTTCGCCCCACTCGTTGCGACCGAAGTCTAGGAACGCTTCCCTCAGGAACGCCATCTCGTCTGCGGGAAAGCCTCGCTTGAATAGGGCGCAGTAGACCTGCCCCAGCCTTGCTCGCAACCCGCTCGTCTTGCTGTCGGGGAAGTCCGCCGCAGCCCGACGCAGCATCGCGTGGAATCCTTTGGGCCAATCTCCGAGCACCCTTGCCACGACCTCACCCGGACGCGGCTCCGACTCGCGAGAGTCACCAGCATGAGATCCAGCGTACCGCTCTAGGACGAACGCAAGCCGAAGCATCGTACGAAGCGAGATCCTGTTCAGCCAGTCGAGCGGAAGACCAGCCGTCGCGCCGTCAGTGCGCGAAGTGACGCCGCGCGTCTTGTCCTGCACCACCTGCATCAGTTGCAGCACAGCCGGCGATACGCTTCCAGCAGGCGACGCTTCGATCGCCGCACCGCATTGGCACGTCAAGAGCCCTGGCCGAAACCATCGCAGAGGCCTAGTGCAGGCATGACATGCAGTGGTGAGGAACTTCCGGTGCCGGGGACACGCGTCGAAGATCGACAGGTCCCAGCAGGCGTCCGCGTAGCGAGTCTCGATGATGCAGTCCGGGCACACGGCTGGCTTGGCGAGTCGCAGCGGCCCATGACTGAGACCTGTCCCGATCGGCACGCCAAGGACCCCGTACGTCCGATGCCCATCAGTCGGCTCGAGCTGATACGCGTGGCGGCGAAGCAGGTCGGAATCGTTGCCGAGAACAGATGCAAGGCGGCCAACGTCGAATGCTGCAGTCAGCATCTCGCCCTGCTGGTACCCGGCGTGGCTGAGAACATGCCAAGGTGTGTCGTAGTGGTTGGCCTCCGATACTCGCAAGATGTATCCGAAGATGCCTTCGAAGTTGGCCGGATTGGGAGTGCGCAGTAGCAGTTGCATGCCCTTCAGGCTCCAGTTGCAGTCAGGATGCGGGACAGTGGTTGCCGAGGGGCCTTCAAACGCCCGCGCCGGGGAGGCGAGTTGTCGCTCGGGTCGTGGCGCACGCCGATCGTCAAAACACGGTTGATCAGTTCCGGCGATGGGACCACAGAGAAGCCGGCCTCGAACGGTTGCCCTATCACCGGCACTTCGGTAGCGGTCCAGACCGAGGCCGCGTAGGCCGCCTGGAACTTGTCGAGGGTGAGTGATCGGCAGTCGCGGTCGACCGCGTCCCAGACGACAGTTCGCAGCAGTTTCGTGACGTATCCCATCAGGCCGCCGGTGGCGCACCACATCCGGAACGCCATCTCGTCGGATTGCAGCGCAGGGAGGTCGAATTCCTCGGATAGGGATTCCGTGAATGCTTCGAGGATCCCGCAGAACTCCGCGCGATGATCGGCGTTCGCCCAGTTGAATCTCGGCATGAAGACAGGCGTCTGGAAACGACCCGACAGCTGCTCGTTTTGGAGCAGCACTGCCTCGCAGCTTTGAAGCCCAGCCACGACCAAAGCAACCCGTGTCTTGTCCGCGAGAATCTTCAGCCAGTCGGTGACATCGTGGTAGACGCGATGACTGTGTTTGTCGACGAAGTGCTGGAACTCGTCGAGCATGAGCATCTGTACGCCGGAGTCGCGCATCAGATCGTGCAATCGCAGCGACTTTCTGACGCCCGTTCCCTTCTCCCACTTTGGGTCGCCCAACTCCTTAAGCATCGTCTCCGAAAGCCCCTGGACGGTGGGACTGGACGGCACGCTGACTCGAAGGATTGGGACAATGGCGCCTTCGTCGTTGCGCGTGGAGGTCATGTCCGCCTGGCACTCCTCAAGTACGCGGCTCTTACCGGTCCTCGATTCGCCAAGAAGCGCCAGGCCGATCGGCTCGGGCGAGTCCTTCGAGTTGGCGAGGCACTGCTTGACGCGCGCCTTCGCGGTGTTGAAGGCACTGTGAGGAACGAGCGTGTTCTCGACTATGCGTCGGATGTCCATGTGAGTCTCCTTTAGGGTGTTGGCGGATGAATCAGCGGGCACGTCGCTTGGACTTGAACTTGACGGCGAAGCCAGAGGACTGGGTCGTCCGGCTTGTGGCGCAGGATTCCGCCCCACTCGCCTTGCTAGGTGATGTCGTGGGAGACGCGATGACTTTGACGGGGCGTTGGAACTCGTCGAGCATCAACATCTGCACACCCGAACTGCGCAGTAGCTTGTGCAGACGCTCCAACTTGCTAACGCTCGTTCCCTTCTCCCATTTCAGACTGCCCAGTGCACTGAGCACCATTTCGGCCAGCCCCAGCACGCCGCGACTTGACGGCACTTTGATGTGCAGGATCGGAGCGTTCAGACTGCGGTCAGAGCGAGTCGAGCGCATGTCCACCTGGCAGTTCTCCAAGACTCGGCTCTTTCCGGTCCGTGACTCCCTCTGAAGCGCCAAGCCGTTCCGCTCGGACGAACCCTCCGAGTGGGCCAGGCGCTGCTTGACGCACGCCTTCGCGGTCTGGGTAGCGCGTTGAGTAGCAAGCGTGTCGTCGGGAGTGCGTCGAATGGTCATGTTGAATCTCCATTAGGTTGTTGGCAAAAATCGCTTAGCGAGCGCGCCGCTCGGGCTTGAACTTGGCCGGGAAGCCAGAGGACTTGTTCGTGAAGGCCTGTGCGATGGCCGGGGGCGGGAGGGGCGCCGACGGAGGCCCGTCGGTGTCGCGCCCCTGACTCGGCCCAGTCGCCGGCTGGGGCATCGCGTGATTGGTCGTGGCCTGCTCATCCTGCGCGGCAGACGCACTACCACTCGCACTTTCGGCGCCGGCCTCCTTCCACCGCGCTGCTCGCTTGCGCCCCTTACCCTTTGCCAGCGCAAAGTCTTCACGGATCATTTCCGCGATGCGGTTCTTGGCTTCGAGCCAGGCCGCAGGGTCATACCTGCTCATCTCACGGTCGGCGTAGCGCTTGCACACCTTGTGCTGCCACATCGACATTCCGACGGCGTATTCCTTCTTGATCGCCGGGACGACGAACATGCGCTCAATCTCGGGGTACAGCACCACGATGGTCCCGATGTCCCCGTCGTTGATGCAGATCTCCACCGGAATCCGTTCGCCCTTCAGCTTGCGCAAGTCCCTCAGCTCGTGAGAGTTGTAGAAGAGGCCTTCCAACTCGATGCCCTTGTGCGTCAGAACCCGGTTCTCGCGACGACCAAGGAGCGCGTCGAGCTGAGCCGGATCCTCCGGAACCGGGATGTCCTCGGGGTCAACGTTGGTCCGCCACATCACCGCGGGCGGCATCTTCAGAGTGCGGTGCGGCTTCTGGTGGTAGACGTCAGCAATCCACTTGTGCGCCGTGCACTTCAAGGTGCTGAATTTCACGACGGCGTGCACTGCTGGGTCGTAGTCGCCCTTCTCGAAGATGTTCGCGAAGGTGGTACCCGGGGCGACATGTGCCACCGCACGGTTCATCGTTCCAAGGAAGCGTTCGACCTTGCCCTTGAACCAAGGCGTCTTGCGAGGCGAATAATGAATCTCGGCGCCCATGCTCAGACAGGCGGCCTCCAAGCCCTTGCTGTAGAACTCCTGGCCCTGGTCGACAGAGATTTCTTCGCACACGCCGTAGGCGTCCCACGAGTTGACGATCTCCTTGTAGAGCTTGTTGAGATTCGTCTTCGGCAGAAACGCGTGCTTGAGGCACCGCGCCACCGTGAGGAAGCTCGGCGGCTCGAAGCTGATCGCGATGCCCAGGACACAACGTGTGAAATCGTCGATGCAGGCGGTGAGGAGAGGACGCCCCAGCGGCATGCCAGTGTCGTCGTCGATCACCATCAGGTCCAACAGCGTGTGATCGACCTCACACCGCTGAAGGGGTGCCTCCGTCACCCTATGCTTCTGCACAGAACGGAACCGACGGATGGCGACGGTCCGCCCGTAGCGTGCCGCGCAGCGATCGAAGGCGGGAATCTTGCTGATCAGGCCCTGGATCAGACGTCGTGTCGGAAGCGGCAGCGGCTTTCCGTCGGGACGCAGCTTGTTTTCCTTGATGACATCTGCCTGCGCTTCGTCGACAGCGTCCTGCACAGTCTTCCGTTCCAGAGTCAGGTACTCGGTGTCGATGGCACGCTCAGCGATTTCGACGACTTCTTCCGGGTATCGGGTCGTGCGATTGCCCTTCTTGTGGTCCTGTGCCACCACCCCATTGATGTCCTTGCCGCTCGCCACGTAGAGCTTGCGCCAGCGGTAGACGCTGACCCAGTGGGGCGGGTGCTCCGGCTTACCTATCTCCGCCCAGACCTTCTTGAGCACCCGCTCCAGCTCGGCCTGTGACTGCGGCACGCTGCTGGCGGCCTTGGCGTAGAGCCGCCGCACCTTGGCATCGGCTTCCAGCGTTTCCGGTGTCTCGCGGAAGACCTTGCCGATCTTCGGACCACCTCGGCTTTCGCGCTTCTCCTTGTTGGTGACGAAGACCAGCTTGCCGTCGACGTACAAGACGCGCAGTTCGTGGTCAGTCTTCTCGTGAATGCGAAGGGTCTTCGTTTCCTCGAGCTGCCAGAGTTGTGCGTCGACCTTGCGCTTGAGGATGAAGGCCGTGCCGTCGATCGTGATCTCGGCGTCCTTCTGGAAGAAGGCGATGCCCATCTCAGCCTCGCCCCGTTCCGAGCCGCAACTCGAAGTCATGCACGAGCCCCGTGGCGCGGTCGATCTGCAGGGTCATGCTGATTGGCGCCCGCCGCGGGCCTGCCTGCCCCTCCTGAACTTGCAGGAGGATCGGGACGTCAAGGACGAACTCTCTTTCATCGAGCGTCGACACATCGACGGGTGTGGCACGGTTGTGGTTGTTCATCGTCGTCTCTCAAGGTGGTGTTGCAAATCAGGCGATCTGGAGCAGCGTCTCAGGCCGAAGCGGCATGTCCATGTCGAAGTGAAGGTAACCTTCGAGCACCAGTCGGCACGCGTGCGCCCGCCCCCAATCTCCGAGCACGCCTTCCAGCACGGCGCCCCACGTGATGCCTCTCGTCTCTTCCAGCAGTCGCCTCAGTCGCTCGCGCTCGACCGGCGGGATGTTTCGCCGCCCATGGCGCAGTAGCGTTCCGGAGTTCTTCAACCGGTATCCGCTCTTCAGCTGGGCGTCCGTCACCAGGCGATAGCCGTAGCCGAAGGGCGCCAAGGAATCCGTCATCAGTTCCGTACGCCGCATGACTTCGGGGTCCGACGCATCAGCAGTCGTCTTGACCTCCCAGAGTTCGCGTGTAGCGACCCAGTCGACCTCCAGATCCGGGTAGTGCGTGTGCAGTTCGCCGTCCATCAGAAACGTGATGCGTGCCGGCTGCTCCGCCACCGCCTTGGCCAACGGGTTCGCATCGACCGTGCGCATGGCGTCGCGCTCCGGCGGACCTTCGAACTGCAGCATCCGCTTCATCTTCCAGCTCGGGTACTTGCCGGTCGGGGTCGTGCGCGAGCGGTAGGTCACCTTGCGCATCCGCACTTCGCCCTCTGCGGGGTACTCGATCGAAAGGATCGGATTCGTCGGTTCGTCGATCTCGACGAGCGGAACCAGGCTTTCGGGATCGAGCAGAGGCTTCAGCCGTGGAGGCAGTTCATCCATCGGCCAGGCATGGCCGACGTTTAGAACGGTTGGCCGGACTTGTGCCGGGACTTTCGCCATGCTTTTCGTGGTCATCTCGTTTCCCTCTCTGGGCTACAGTCGCTGTTCTGACGGCACTTAGCGCCGTCAAATACATCTAAATCGGTTTATTGGTTTTCGGATTGCCGTCAAATAACCTGAAATCGGTTTATTGGCGCCTTCATGAACTAGATCACGGCCAAGCCCTGGATGAGCCTGCGCACGCCCACGCCTGAGCACTCGCAGTCACCTGCGCGTGACCCCGACGAGTTCCTCGCTACAGAGGCGACGCGGATCGTCCGTGCCGAGATGGTTCGGCGCGGGATCAGCTTTCGTCAGCTCGCCGAGGCCCTCGAGCGCATGGAGGGTCACCCTGTAGAGTCGGTGCAGACCTTGATCAACAAGGTGAACCGTGGGCGCTTCTCGCTTGCGTTCTTTCTTCGGGTCGGCCGGGCGATGGGGATGGAGACGCTGGATCTCGCCCCTATGACGCCTGCCGAGTACGTTCGCCCACGGGTCGGCAGGCCGCGTCAGAGCAAGTCGGCGCCCTGACTGCCGCACGTTGGGCTGCGGTCGCCGCATCACGGTGATGACGACTGACTTGCGTGTGTACGTGCCTCTCGACATTTCCCTCTCCTCGGCGCATCGCGCCTGTTGATTCACGTCGAAAAGGTACGCCTCAGGTTCCATGCAATTGCATCGTTCCTAGAACGCTGAACCCAGCACCTGAGCCAGAATCCGCGTGGACCGAGGGCGGCTGTCGTTGGCGACGGGTGCCGAGCGCAGCAGGGGGAACGACTGGTGACAGCGAAGACCGCTAGTGAACGCAAGAAGATCTTCGACAAGCTCATGCGCAACCGCGGCAGGAAGGAGCGCCCCGATCAGCCGGAGCGCAGCCCGTGTGTGCTCTACCTCGGCGAGGAGGCCCGGCACGAGCTCACGCGCAATCGTGAGCTCGATCGTGCCGTTGGGGTAAAGCCGCTCGCTGACTCAGAGTTCGTCGAGCGCGCCATCCTGAGGCTCCCGAGGGGGCACGCGCGCGAGCTGGCGGTCAGCGAGTCCGGCAAGCAGATCGCGAAGGCACGCAAGTCGATCGAGTCCTTGGTCAGGAACCAACATCGACACGAGTCAGAACTAGCGATCTATCAGCTCCGGATCGACAAGCTGCGAAGCCAGCTCGCCAACAAAGGCGTTGAGGCGCAACACAAAGCCGGCCTGAACCCACGGTTCATGCGCCTCCACCAGTCGATTCGACGCGAGTTGAGTGTTGGGCGCACTCAACTAGCAGAAGCAAAGGCTGTCCACGACTTGATCGCCGACTACCTCGCGTACCTCTGTCGCTAGCGGAAGCCGAGCGGGATCTGTCTTTCTCTCATTGGGGATCATCGGATCATCGACGACCTACCGGTCCAGACTGGTTGCAGCCGGTCAGGATTCGCAGGCGAATGGCAGCGGTTGCCGATACCTGACGTTCGCTGGTCGCACAGCCGAGAGACCGGTGCACCTCAAGACCTGCCGGACGGTGACGAACAGACGGCGACCTGGTCTCGGTTCATCCGGGTGAGTTGGCCAGCGACAGCTTCCGCCGACCGCGACGGGTCACTGCCGACCCATTGCAGTCGGCGGCTGTCTTCTCAGCGAGCGACCGGTCTACTTCGGAACTTGACGTTCGCTCGCGGCGTCGAGAAAGTCAGCGACGGCGGCAGCGGTCGTTCGAACGTGGCCAGCATCGACCGGAGAAGATCCCGGCGGAACGACTGCATCCGAAGACCGTGTACTCACACTGCCGACCCACAGCAGGCGTCCGGGAATTGCTATTCGACGCCGCACAGCGGACATCCCCGATTCAACGATTCGCGGTCGGCGATCAGTATTTGTGCTGGTTGTTTCTGAAAATTCACGTCAGTTGACCTCGCGCGATTTCGAAACTTCCAACGCGCTGTCAACCGCCTCCA
>Ga0307510_10002000_pt1 | contig 22982 bp, 18 predicted proteins | sample 12_EM_MG_FD_207224 | JGI IMG/M metagenome (GOLD analysis project Ga0307510, IMG submission 207224) | Populus trichocarpa ectomycorrhiza microbial communities from riparian zone in the Pacific Northwest, United States - 12_EM | ecosystem: Host-associated > Plants > Roots > Unclassified | place...
AGGTCGATCTGCCGGTCCAGGCCGTTGAGCACGATCACGCTGTCCGATAGCTGCGCCTGCAGGCTCAGCCGCGCGGAGGCAAGATCGCCCGCGGCGGCCTCGGCCTCGGCATTGCCGGCCTTGACGCTGTCGCGCACGCGGCCCCAGAGGTCGACCTCGTAATCGAGGTCCGCGCCGACGGTGAATGAGTTGTAAGTACGCGGCGAGGTGGGTGATCCCAGTACGCCGCGCAACGGCTTGGTATCGGACTGGCGATCGCGTTGCGCGTTGGCATCGGCGCCAATGGTCGGGAACAGGCCCGAGCGGATTTCCTTGCGGAAGGCTTCAGCCTGCTGGTAGTGCGCCAGTGCAGCGGCGAGATCGGGGTTGTTGGCGGCAAGCTTGGTCTGCAATTCATCCAGACGCGAATAACCATAGGCATGCCACCAGCCATCGCGCGACAGTGCATCGGCGGGCTGCGCGGGCGCCCACGGGCCGACCTGCTTGTACTGGTCGGCCACCGGTACCTGGGGGACTTCGTACTTCGGTGCAAGCGAGCAGGCGCCGAGCGCAGCCGTTAGCGCGGCGACCAGGATCGCGCGATCAGGCCTTGCCATGGGCTTCTGCCGTGTTGTCCTTGGGAGCAAGCTTCACCGGATCGCCATCGTCCAGCCCGTCGGGTGGGTTTTCGATGACGCGGTCCTGCGGATCCAGACCCGAGCCCAGTTCGATCGTCTTGCCCAGGTCGCGCGCGATGGTCACGCGCTTGAACTTCACCCGGTTGTCGGCGCCCAGCGTGGCCACGCGCATGCCCTTGGCGTCGAACACCAGTGCACTGGCCGGGATGTTGAAAGCGCTTGCGTCGGCGGGCAGCTTGAAATTGACGTTGGCGAAGGCACCGGGCATCAGCTTGCCATCGGCGTTGTCCACGGCCAACTGCACCAGGGTCGTGCCCGACTCGGCATTGATCGCGCCGGCAGAGGCTTCCACCTTCGCGCTGAAGGTCTTGCCCGGGTACTCAGGCACCGTGAGCTCGGCGGTATCGCCGTCGTGGATGCTCGGAGCGTAGTTCTGCGGCACGCGCACGTATACGCGCAGCTTGCGGATGTCCGACACCTCGAACAGTTCCGGACCCGTGCCGCCGCCGGCGTTGATCAGCGCGCCGACATCGGTGTTGCGCGCGGTGACCACGCCATCGAACGGCGCGATGATGCGGGTAAAGCCCTTCAGCGCCTGGATGCGGTCCACGTCCGCCTGCGCCGCGCGCTGCATGGCGAGCTTGGCGGTGTAGTCGGCGGTTTTTTCGTCCACTTCCTGCTTGGATACCGAATCCGAACCAAGCATCGACTGCCAGCGTTTGGCGGTGGTGGCCGCAAGCGCAGCGTTGGCCTGTGAACTGGCCAGCGCACCCTTGGCCTGCAGCAGCTGCTGGTCCAGGTCAGGGGTTTCGATTTCGGCGATCAATTGGCCGGCCTTGACCTTGCCGCCGATGTCCACCGACCACGATTTCAGGTAACCACTGACGCGGGCGAACAGCGGCGCACGCGAATAAGCCTGGGTGCGGCCGGGCAATTGCAATGGCGCGCCGTCCTTGTCCGTGGACGGCGGGGCAACGGTGACCGTGGGCACCGCCTGGTCGTCCGTCCACGTACGCAGCCGGCGGGCATCCGCGGCGCGGGTGGCGATGCCCGCCACCACGATGGCGACGACCACGACCAGGGCGATGAGGCCGGCGAGTCGCAAGCCGCGACGCGAGGGCTTGGTGATGTTGTCAGACATGGACAGGTTCTCCGGAAGCAGGCGCCGCGGGTGCGGTGCGGGCATGCCGCCCGTGGATGATGGCGAAAACGACAGGTACGAAAAGAAGCGTGGCCGCGGTGGCGAATACCAGGCCGCCGATCACCGCGCGTCCCAGCGGGGCGTTCTGCTCGCCGCCCTCGCCCAGCCCCAGGGCCATGGGCGCCATGCCGATGATCATGGCCAGCGCCGTCATCAGCACCGGGCGGAAGCGCACGAAGCCCGCTTCCAGCGCCGCCTTGGCGGCATCGCCATGCAGGGCCAGCTGTTCGCGGCAGAAACTCACCACCAGGATCGAGTTGGCCGTGGCCACGCCCATGCACATGATGGCGCCGGTCAGCGCGGGTACCGAAAGCGTTGTGTGCGTGGCGAAGAGCATCCAGATGATGCCGGCCAGCGCCGCGGGCAACGCCGTGATGATCACGAACGGATCGCTCCACGACTGGAAATTCACCACGATCAGCAGGTAGATCAACACCACCGCGCCGAGCAGGCCGAAGATCAGGCCGCTGAAGGCGTTGTTCATCGTCTGGACCTGGCCCAGCAGGGCCATGCTCGAACCCTTGGGCAGTTCTTTCTGGTGGGCATCGATGATCTTCTGGATATCCGCGGCCACCGCGCCCAGGTCGCGATCCTGCGTGGTGGCGAAGATCTCCACCACCGGCTGGATGTTGTACTGGGTCACCACCGCGTTGGAGTTGGTGCGCGTCAACTTGGCGAAGCCGCCCAGGATCTGCGAACCACCGGGGCCCGACACCTGCAGGTTCTCAAGCGCCGGCAGGCTGTCCAGGCTGTACTGCGGGGTTTGCATCACGATCGGATAGGAGATCTGGTTCTGCGGGTTCAACCAGTACGTCGGGGCAACCTGGCTGGAACCCGCAAAGTTCACGCCCAGGCTGTTGGTGACGTCACGCTCGGTCAGGCCCACCAGCTGCGCGCGGGTGCGGTCGACATCCACGTTGAACACCGGGTTCTGCTGCGACTGCTGGATGCGCGCGTCGGCCACGCCCGGAACGCGGCGGATCTCCCGCAGAACCTTGTTGGCGAAGTCGAAGTTCGCGCCGATGTTGTTGCCGCGGATCTGCAGGTCCACCGGCGCGGGCGAACCGAAGTTCAGGATCTGGCTGATGATGTCCGCCGGCGGGAACGAGAACGTCACGCCGGGGAACTCACGCGGCAGCCGTTCGCGGAACGCCTTGACGTACTTGGCCGTGGGCGCGTGGTCTTCCTTCAGCGCGATCTGGATATCGCCGTCCTGCTCGCCGATGGTGCCGGTGTTGTTGTAGGCATTGTTGATGCCCGAGATAGACAGGCCGATGTTGTCCACCACCGTGCCCAGTTCTTCCTCGGGCACCATGCGGCGGATCGACGCCTGGATGTCGGCGAAGATGCGCGCGGTTTCCTCCACGCGGGTACCCACCGGCGCCCGGACGTGCATCAGGATCTGGCCCGAATCCACCGATGGGAAGAAATTCTTGCCAAGGAACGGTACCAGTGCGAAGGTCGCAACCACGAATGCCAGGAAGCCGATCACGAACACCTTGCGGTATTCCAGCACCATCGCCAGCAGCCCGTGGTAACCGCCACGGATGTTCTCAAAGCGCTTTTCGAATCCGCGCTGGAAGCGCACCAGAGGATTGCGCGAAGGCGCCATCGAATGGCCGTGCTCCTCGCCCGCCCGGTGCTTGTGCAGCAGGTACTTGGCCATGGTCGGCACCAGGGTGCGCGACAGGATGAAGCTGGCCACCATGGCGAACATCACAGCTTCCGCCATCGGCACGAACAGGAAGCGCGCCACGCCGTTCAAGAAGAACATCGGCACGAACACGATGCAGATGCACAGCAGCGACACGAATGCCGGCGTGACGATCTGCGCCGCGCCATCGAGGATGGATTCCTCCACCTCCTTGCCTTGCTCAAGGTGCCAGTTGATGTTCTCGATGGTCACCGTGGCATCGTCCACCAGGATGCCCACCGCCAGCGCCAGGCCGCCGAGGGTCATGATGTTCAAGGTTTCGCCGATGGCCGACAGCGCCGCGATGGAGCCCAGGATGGCCAGCGGAATGGAAATGGCGATGATCACCGTCGAGCGCCAGCTGCCCAGGAACAGCAGGATCATCAGGCTGGTCAGCGCCGCGGCAATCACGCCTTCCTTGGCCACGCCCGAGATCGCGCCGGAGACGAACAGCGACTGGTCGCCGATGGGGGCGATCTTCAGTGTGTCGGGCAGGGTCGGGGCAATTTCCTTCACCTTGTCCTTCACGCCGGCGATGATCGCAAGCGTCGAGGCCGAACCATTCTTCAGGATGGTCATCAGCGCCGAGCGGTTGCCATCCACGTGCACGATGTTGGTCTGCGGCGGCGCACCGTCGCGCACGTGGGCCACGTCGCGGATATACACGGTGGTGCCGTTGGCTGTCTTGATCGGCAGGTTGCCGAGGTCGGCGATGTCGCTCGGTGCGTTATTGAGCTGAAGCGTGTATTCGTAATCGCCGATCTTCTGCGTGCCGATCGGGATGATCAGGTTCTGCGCCGCCAGTGCGTTGGCAATGTCCTGCGCGGATAACCCGCGCGCCTGCAAGGCAGCCGGATCGATGTCGATCTGCACCTGGCGCGACTTGCCGCCAAAGGGGTAAGGCACCGACGCGCCCGCCACCGATGTCATCGGCGGCCGGATGGCATTGAGGCCCAGGTCTCCCAGGTTCTGCTCCGTCAACCCCTTGCCCGACAACGCCAGCTGGATGATCGGCACGGTGGACGCGTTGTAGTTGAGGATCAACGGCGGCGTGATGCCCGGCGGCAACTGCTTGAGCAGCGTCTGCGCCACGGCGGTGACCTGCGCATTGGCGGTGCGGATATCCACCGTGGGCTGGAAGAAGATCTTGATGATGCCGAAGCCCGAGATCGACGACGCCTCGATGTGCTCAACGTCGTTCACCGTGGTGGTGAGCACGCGCTCGAACGGCGAGGAAATGCGCCCTGCCATCTGGTCGGGTGGCAGGCCGGTGTACTGCCACACCACGCTGATCACCGGGATCTTGATGTCCGGGAAAATGTCGGTGGGCGTACGCATGGCCGACAGCGGGCCGATGATCATGATCAGCAACGCGAGGACGATAAATGTATACGGCCGCGTCAGCGCGATCCGGACAATTCCAAGCATGGGGAGTGCTTCCCGGCGCGGGGAAAGGGCGCCGATGCATCTATTTTGCCATGCAGCATAAATATCCGGGCCACCGGATCGGTGAAGATTGTTTCATCATTCAAATAAATTGAATGAAAGCAACAGGAAAGTTTGGACGTCTTTACGGTCAGGCGCTAGCGGAGCCGAAACGCATGCGGATGCGTGCTCCCTGGCCGTCACCGCCCACTTCCAGGCCGTAACCATGCAGGCGCGCGATGGCGCTGACGATGGAAAGCCCCAGGCCCGAGCCTGGCGTGCTGCGGCTGCCATCGCCGCGGTAGAAGCGAAGCAGCACCGCTTCGCGTTCACCTTCGGGAATACCCGGGCCGCTATCGCCCACCTCGATGTAGCCGCCGTCATCGTCGTTGGCGCTGCGCAAGGTCACCAGGCCGCCGGCCGGCGTGAACTTGATCGCATTGCCCACGAGATTCGCCAGGGCCTCGAACAAAAGCTGCGGATCGCCGCGCGTGGCAGGCATGGATTGCAGGTCCAGCTCGAAGCGCTGGCCACGGTCCTCGGCCAACGGACCATAGAACTCGTGCACCTGGCGCATCACGTCGGCCAGGTCCATCGGCTGGAAACAGGCGCTGCGCTGGCCGTCTTCCAGTTCCGAAATACGCAACAGCGCGCGGAAACGCGCCATCAGGGCGTCGATGTCGGCAAGGCACGCGTCCAGCGATGCAGCTTCTTCGGGCCCTTTGAGCTGTTGCTGCGTGCGGTAAAGACGGGCGCGCAGATGGGTGAGCGGCGTGCGCAGGTCGTGGGCGATGTTGTCGCACACGCCTTTGACCTCACCCATCAGGCGTTCGATCTCGGCCAGCATGGTATTGACGATGCCGGCCAGCAGATCGATCTCATCGCCCCTGCCGCTGACGGGAAGGCGCCGCGACAGGTCGCCGCGCTGGATCGGCTCGGCCGCCAGCTGCATCTGGCGGATACGCCGGGCAGGCGCACGGCTCAACAGGAAGCCGCCCAGCAATCCGGGAATAAGCGTGAGGGTGAGCCCCCACAGCAGGCCGCGGCGCATGATCGCGCCCAGGCCATCGATGGTGCGCGAATCCTTCGAAGCCACCAGTAGTCGGCCATCGGAAAGGGTCACCACCACCGCGCGTGAGCGCACGGGACGGCCCACCACCGGATGCAGTGCACCTGACGCAACCACGTGTACTGCGCCATCGACAGGTAATTCAGCCGGCAGCGCACTGACGTTGCCGGCAATGCGCTGGCCATGGGCATCGAAGAGGCCGAGCCACATCACGCCGGCCGGATCGATCGACACCGCGTTCTCCACGGCGCCCTTCAATGCCGACGGCTCCGTGCGGGCCAATAGCGTGATGCGCTGCTGCAACATGGTATCGATCACGCCGGAAAGGTAGCGCGACGACTCAAACTGCACGGCGCCCAGCAACACCACGCACCAGATGGCGAACAAGCCACCGTAAATGAGCATCAACCGCGAGGTGGCGGCGCTCCAGACTTCAGTCAGCGGGCGCAATGACGTATCCCGAACCGCGAATGGTACGAATAAGCGAAGACTGCCCCGGCTGGTCGATCTTCCGGCGCAACCGGCCAATGTGTACGTCGATCACATTGGTGCCCGGATCGAAATGGAAACCCCAGACATGTTCGAAAATCATGGTGCGCGTCAGCACCTGGCCGGCATGGCGCATGAGGAATTCAAGCAGGCGGTATTCAGTGGGCTGCAGCGGCAATTCCTGGCCGGCGCGGTTCGCCGCATGGGTCACCAGGTCCAGTTCCAGGTCGGCTACGCGCAGCACGCTGCGCGCCTGCGGCTGGCGCCGGCGCAGCAGCACTTCCACTCGCGCGGACATTTCATCGGGCGCGAAGGGCTTGGTGAGGTAATCGTCGCCGCCGGCACGCAGGCCGCGCACGCGTTCGTCCACGTCACTCAGCGCGCTGATCATCAGCACCGGGGTGTCCACGCCGCGGTCGCGCAGCGCCGCCACCACGTCGATGCCATCCATGCCCGGCAGCATGCGGTCCAGCGTGATGATGTCGTAGTCCGCGCTGCTGGCCCGGTTCAGGCCGTCTTCGCCGTTGGCGACCCATTCGGCGGACAAGCCGTGCAAGTCGAGCTCGGCAACGATCTCGTTCGCGGTAACCGCGTCGTCTTCGATGACCAGTGCGCGCTGCATCCGATTAATCTCCGGTGCGGGAATAACTCGCCGGGCTCCCCCGCCCAAACGACGAACGGCCCCTGGGGGGCCGCCGTCATCATAACCACGTTCAGGCGTATTAGGCCGCGATCGCGCCACGCATTTTCTTCATGGCATTGGCCTCGATCTGGCGGATGCGCTCGGCGGAAACACCGTATTCGTCCGCAAGATCCTGCAGGGTGGCCTTGTCGTCTTCGCGCAGCCAGCGGCGCTGGATGATGTCGCGCGAGCGGTCGTCCAGGCGGGCCAACGCCTGTGAAAGGGCACCCATCTGGTTGTCGCTGGCATCGGCATCGGCGACGTTGTCGTACGGGTCGGCGCCCTCGTCGATGAGGAACGCGGCCGGTGCCGGCTTGTCGTCGTCATCCGCATCAGCCGGGGCCTCGAAGCCGATGTCACGGCCGGACAGGCGCGATTCCATCTCGCGCACGGTGGCCTCGGGGACGCCAAGGTCCTTCGCTACCACGCGCACTTCCTCGGCATTCATCCAGCCCAGGCGCTTCTTGCTTTTGCGCAGGTTGAAGAACAGCTTGCGCTGCGCCTTGGTGGTGGCCACTTTCACGATGCGCCAGTTGCGCAGGATGAACTCGTGCATTTCCGCACGGATCCAGTGCACCGCAAAGCTCACCAGGCGCACGCCCTGGTCCGGGTCGAAGCGCTTGACCGCCTTCATCAGGCCGATATTGCCTTCCTGGATGAGGTCTGAAAGCTGCAGGCCATAGCCGTTATAACCGCGGGCCACGTGCACCACGAAACGCAGGTGCGACATCACCAGCTGGCGGGCGGCTTCCAGATCGGACTTCTCGGTGAACTTGCGGGCAAGCGACTGCTCCTCGTCCAGGGTAAGGACGGGGATGCGGTGTACGGCCGAGATGTAGGAATCCAGGCTGCCCGTAAGGCTGGGTACCGGGTAGTTCCTGGTGACCAAGGCTGTAGACATGAACTGACCTCCAAAAATTTCGTCGAATTTAGCACTCCAGGGGTTGGAGTGCTAAGGGCCCTGTTTGTTCCCGGCCCCTTATCTGTACGCAATAGTACAGAAATTGGTTGCCGGTGTCCAGTGGAAGACCCGTCCAGGAGGGGATGTCTTTCAGCAGGGGACGGGAAACCGCATGAAACCTGGGCTGGAAGGGGGTGGCCGAAGGGGTTACCGGCTTTCCAACTGGGCCCTGGCCGGCAGCGACCAGTCGATCGGGGCCGCGCCGTGCTCTTCCAGATAGGCATTGGCCGCGGAAAAATGCCCGCAACCTAAGAAACCCCGGTGCGCCGACAACGGCGAGGGGTGCACCGATTTCAGCACCTGGTGCCTGCCGGTGTCGATCAGCTGGCCTTTGCGTTGCGCATAGGACCCCCACAGCATGAACACGATGCCCTCGCGCTCACGGTTCAGCGCGTCGATCGCCGCATCGGTAAACCCTTCCCAACCCTTCCCCTGGTGGGAATTGGCGTTGCCCCGCTCCACGGTGAGCACCGCGTTGAGCAGCAAGACGCCGCGGTCGGCCCACGGGGTAAGGCAGCCATGATCCGGCGGCGCGATACCCAGGTCGCGTTGGATTTCCTTGAAGATGTTCTGCAGCGACGGCGGAACCTGCACGCCAGGACGAACTGAAAAACAAAGCCCATGCGCCTGGTTCGGACCGTGGTAGGGATCCTGCCCCAGGATCACCACGCGCACCTGGTCGAACGGCGTGTGATCGAAGGCGGCGAAGATATCCGGGCCTGGCGGATAGATCACCTTGCCGGCCTGTTTCTCCGCGCGCAGGAACGCCGACAGCGCCTGCATGTCGGGCCTTTCAAGATAGTCACCGATGCGGGCCTTCCAGGAAGGCTCAAGCTTCACACGCTCGTTGCTCATGCCGCGGAAGTGAGCCGCTCGCGCAAGTGCAGGGCCACGCGCAACTGGAACAGTAGCTTGGTGATCAGGCGCTTTTCCTCGATCGGTTTGACCACCAGGTCGTTGGCGCCGCCGCGCAACAGTGCGGATTGATTTTCGGCGTTTTCATCGCCTGTCATCACCAGTACCGGCAGCTGGCCCTTGCCATAACCGAACTCGCCACGGATGCGGTTCAAGAGGTCCGCACCGGTGAGCTCACCCTTCAGGCTGACATCGGTAAGCACGATGTCGCAGCCCAACTTGCCCTGCACGCGGGCGGTATCGAGCTTGGCCAAGGCGTCTTCCACGCTGATCACGTGGTGCACGGTGAGGCCGTATTTCTCCATCATCCGGCGCGTGGCCAGGGCCACCACGCGGCTGTCCTCGACATACAGCACCTCGCCTTCGGCGCCGCCTTCGGGCTTGACGTAGCCCTTGATGAACTCGGCCAGGGCGCTGAATCCCAGCGCCTTGTCGAAGTAGTCGGTGATGTACTCGCCAAGCTCACGCCGCTGCAGGCGCTGTTCGACGTCGCCGGACACCACCACGATGGGTACGTAGATCTGCGGTGCTGTCTCGCGGACGATACGCGCCAGTTCCAGGCCGTCCATGTCGGGCAGTCGCAGGGCGACGGTGATGAAATCCACCACGCCGCGGGAAAGATGCTCCTGCGCCTCGGCGCCGCTGCCGCAGGCGACGACTTCCACGCCGGGAAGCTCGGCGGCAAGCACCCGGGTGATCAGCTGCCGCACCACGCGTGAACCATCGACGATCAGCACGCGCGGCGGCGTGATGTCCTGGCTGGCATTGGCATCGTTGGCGGCGGTCATCACGGCTTAGGGTGCCTTTCGCAGTTGCCGGGCGCTGACCAGGCGTGCGCCCAGCCAGCCGAGGAAAGCCGATAATAGCGGTACGGCGAACAACAACCACGCCGGCAAGCCGCCAAAATCCATGCTGCCACCGTACGCGTCGGCCAGCCGGGCCACGGGGCCGGCCAGGGCCGCCTGCAGGCCCAGCGCCAGCACCACGGCCAGGATGCCGGCAAACAGACCGTACCAGAGCCCGGCGTAAAGATAAGGACGCCGGATGAACGGCCGGCTTGCCCCGATCAACAGCAGTACGCCGATCTCCGCCGCGCGCCCCTGGATGTCGACCCGGATGGTATTTCCCACCACCAGGAGGGCGGCGATGCCCAGCAGCACCGCCAGCACCGTGACCGCGCGCGTGCCCACGCCTACCAGCGCATCCAGGCGGGCGCGCCAGCCGCCATTGTCCTGGACCATGTCCACCCCGCCCATGTCGCGCAGTTCCTGCACCATGCGGCCGACCTCATCGGCGGCGAGGCCTGGCTTCGGGTGCACTTTCAGCACGTAGGGCAGCGGGTTGTTGTCCAGGTCGGCGATGGCGCCGGCAAAGCCCTGCGCCCGGGCCATTTCATCCAGGCCCTCCTTGGGCGTGACCACCTCCACCGCGCCGATGTCCCGGCGCTCGCGAAGGATGTCGGCCAACTGCTGGGCGTTGGGCGCGGCAAGGGTTCCCTTCAGGAACACGCTGATGGTGTCGGCCTTGCCCAGCGAATCGCCGATGCGTTGCACGTTGGCCAGCAACAGGAAGAACGCCAGGGGCAGCGACATGGCAAAACCCATCACCGCCACGGTGAGGGCCGTGCCGAGCGGCCGGCTGGCCAGGCGGCGGAAGCTTGCGGCCATGCTCCAGCCATGGTGCTCGCGCCAGGCGTTGAAGCCGCCGGTGCGAGCACGGGCAGTGACGGGTTTCCGGTTCTCGCGCACCGCCTCGTTCATACGATCTCCGCGGCGGGAATGTCGGCAACGAGCCGGCCGTGGTCGAGTACCACGACGCGCTTCTTCATCCGCTTGATCAGCATAAGGTCGTGGCTGGCGATGAGCACCGTGGTGCCGACCGACTGGAACTCGGCGAAGAGCCCCATGATCTCCACGGCAAGCTGCGGATCAAGGTTGCCGGTGGGTTCGTCGGCAATCAGCAGGGTGGGTTTAGCCACGATGGCGCGGGCGATCCCCAGGCGTTGCTGCTCGCCGGTGGACAGCGCCGAGGGCAGGTGTTTTTCGTTGGGCAGCAGGCCCACCTTTTCCAGCGCGGCGCGCACGCGCTTGCCACGGTCGGCGGCAGGGACACCTGCGATCACCAGCGGCAGTTCGACATTGGCGAAGGCGGTGCGGTCCATCAGCAGGCGATGGTCCTGGAAGACCATGCCGATGCGCCGGCGGAGCCTGGGAATGTCCCCCTGGCGCACCTGCGCCAGGCTCTGGCCGTCGAACATGACGATGCCGTGGGTGGGACGCTCGATCAGGCCCAGCATCTTCAGCAAGGTGCTTTTGCCTGCACCGGAGTGGCCGGTAACGAAGGCCATCTCACCGGCGTCGACGCCGAAACTCACGTCGGCCAGGGCGTCGTGGCCGCCTTCATAGCGCTTGCCCACCTGGTCGAAACGAATCACCGGGCTTCCCTTGGATTTGACTCAGGGAAGCATACGGGATTTCCGCAAGTTATCGAGCGCCGAAGAGGCGGCCAAGGCGCTTGAAGAAGCCGACTTTTTCCGCGGCGGGGGCCGGGGCGGTCGGGCGAGCTGAAGGCACGTGGCGCGAAGGACGGCGGCCGGGTTCGGTCGAGCCGTTGGCGGCGGACTCCGCGCGCTGCTCGGTGCTGCCGTTGGCCGCGCGGTCACGAGCGGCCTTGCCACCACGACGGCGGCGACGACGCTTCTTGGCCGCGTCGTTGTCGGCAGCCACGGCGGCAGTTCCGGTGCCGGCGGACACGACCGGTACCGCGACTGCGTCGGCACCGGCGGCAGCGTCGGCACCGGGGTCAGAGTAATTACTCTGACCCCCACCCTCGGCGGCCACCACGGGCTTGCGCTCGCGCGGAGGACGGCGCTCGCCGCTGCTGCCGTTGGGCTTCTTCGCACGATCCGACGAACCACCGCCACCATTACGCGAACGCGAACGGGCCTCGCGGGCCTTGTCGTTCACCGGCGAGCTGGCGGCGGCATCGGCGGCGTCTTCCTCAGGATCGTCCGCCAGGCCGTCGGCGCGGGGCCGCGGCTTGGGCATGATCAGGAGGTCCGCCGTGACGTTGGCCACCGGGATCTTCTGCCCGATGTATTGCTCGATGTCGGGTAGGCCCATGGCGTAGAGGTCGCAGGCGAAGCTGAGCGCGTCGCCGTCGGCACCCAGCCGCGCGGTGCGGCCGATGCGATGGACGTAGTCTTCGGCGTCCTGCGGGAGATCGTAGTTGAAGACGTGGCTGACGGCCGGGATGTGCAGGCCGCGGGCGGCGACGTCGGTGGCCACCAGCATGTCGATCACGCCGTCCTGGAAGCGCTGCAGCAGCTTCTGCCGCTTGATCTGCGGAACGTCGCCGGAGATGGCGCCCACACGGTAATTGTGGCGTTTCAGGCGGTCGGTGATGCGCTCGGCGGCGGCCTTGGTGTTGACGAAAATGATGCTGCGCTCGGCGCCGGTCTGCTCAAGCAGGTTCAGCAGCAGCGGCATTTTCTCTTCCTTGGAAGGGAAATAGACCAGCTGGCGCACGCGGTCGGCGGTGACGTTGTCCGTCTCCACCACCAGCTTCTCGGCGTTGTGCATGTGCTCGTAGGCGAGCTCCAGCACGCGGTGGCTCAAGGTGGCCGAGAACAGCAGCACCTGGCGCTGCTCGCGGGCTGGCAGGCGGCGGAAGATGAAGCGGACGTCCTTGATGAAGCCGAGGTCGAACATGCGGTCGGCCTCGTCGATCACCATCACTTCGACCGAATTGAGGCCGAACACGCTCTGCTTGTAGTAGTCGAGCATGCGGCCGGGCGTGGCGATGATCACGTCGCAGCCATCGCGCAGCAGCTGGCGCTGCTTGTCGTAGTCGACGCCGCCGTAGATCAGCGCGAAGCGCAGGCCCGTGTGGCGGCCGATGGCCTGGGCGTCTTTCTCGATCTGGATCGCAAGTTCCCGCGTGGGGGCGATGATCAGCGCCCGGGGATCGGAATCCTTGCGGTCGTTGGCGGCAGGCTTGGTGAGCAGCCGGTTCATCATCGCCACCAGGAAGGCGCAGGTCTTGCCGGTGCCCGTCTGGGCCTGGCCGGCAACGTCACGGCCCTCCAGCGCCAGGGGCAGGGTGAGTGCCTGGATTGGGGTGCAGCGGGTGAATCCGGTATCGGCAAGGCCCTGCTGGAGCAGCGGGTGCAGGTCGAAGGACTCGAAGAAGGTGTCGGTCAGTACTTTTTCAGACATGGATAGGGGGTCATCACAGATGCGGGCGCCCGGATGGGCTGCCGGCTTGGGGGCCACGGCGCGAACGGGCGCCTGTGGCATGGTTGAAATTGGGTCGGGCGTGCCCATTTCCAGTAGCAGAAACGAAACGCCCGGGGTGCCCTGGCCTGGGCGTGTAGCGGCCGTGCGGCGGCGCCAGCTTCAGCGCCCTTGAATCGCACCCCGAGTTGCGCTGGAATGAAGGCCAAGCCCCTGGGGGCACCCCTCATTCCTGGTTCAACCCGCGCTTCGTGGGCGCATGAGTGTAGCTGATGCGAGCCGCGCGGTCGTCAACCCCCTTAACATCCAAGCTGGAGATCCTCGGTGAACGATCTGATCACCCACGTTAGCGACGACGCCTTCAAGGCCGAAGTCCTTGATTCCGATACCCCTGTCCTGCTCGATTTCTGGGCGGAGTGGTGCGGCCCCTGCAAGGCCATCGCACCGATCCTGGACGACCTGGCCACCCAGTACCAGGGCAAGCTGCGGATCGCCAAGATCAACATCGACCAGAACCAGAAGACCCCTCGCGACTTCGGCGTGCGCGGTATTCCCACCCTGATGATCTTCAAGAACGGCAAGGTCGAGGCCACCCAGATCGGCGCCGTCAGCAAGGGCCAGCTGTCGCAATTGATCGACAAAACGCTTTAAACCGGTCCAATCCGGGTATTTCGCCCGGGATTTCACGCGCCGTGGCTTTACGCCGCGGCGCGCGCAGTGCTAGATTCCATCGCACCTGCCGGGACTCACCGCTGTCCCGTGCCCTTCGCGCCATCCGCTTCAACTCCCAAAACCCTTCCTTTTAACGGCGCCCCCGAGGTTTGCCCGTGTCTGATATCGAATCCAAAGCATCCACCGACGCCAAGCGCGCCGATGACAAACCCGTGAGCGAGCCGGTCAAGCGCGCCCCGCGCAAGACGGCCAAGGCTGCCGCGCCCGTCCAGGGCGAGTTGCCGTCGGCTCCCGCGCGGGCCGAGAGAGCCGCTCCCGCTCCATCCCCGGCGCCGACCCCGGCTCCGGCGCCCACGCAGCCGGCCCCCGCGGCCTCGGCGCCGGGCGGCCACGAAAGCCAGGGCAATGCCAACGGCAATGTCCAGGAGCCGCGTCCCACCTACGAGGCACGCGATAACCAGGGCAACCAGGGCAACGGCGGCCAGGAGGGCGGCAAGCCCGGCGGCAATGGTCCGCAAGGCGCGCAGGGTCAACAGCCCCAGGGCCAGGGTGGCGCTCAGCCAGCCAACCCGAACCAGGGTGGACAGGGCCATGCCAACCAGCAGCAGCGCGAAGGTCGCGACAGCCGCGGCCGCCGCCGCCGCAACGAGCGCAACCAGGGGCGCCCCCAGCAGGGCGGCAATCCGGGTAATAACGCCGGCAACAACGGCAACTACCAGCGCAACCAGCACTACAACAACAATAACGGCTACCCGGCTGACGAAGACGAAAACGCCGATGCCGGCAGCAACGATCGCCTGATCAACCTCACGGAACTGAAGCGCAAGAACGCCATCCAGCTCCTGGAGTTCGCCGAATCGCTGGGTGTGCGCGAAGGCGTGGCCCGCCAGCGCAAGCAGGATGTCATCTTCAACATCCTCAAGGCGCATGCCCGCTCCGGCGGCGGCATCTGGGCCGAGGGCGTACTGGAAATCCTGCAGGACGGCTTCGGCTTCCTGCGTTCGGCGGACGAATCCTACCTGGCCGGTCCCGACGATATCTATGTCTCGCCCAGCCAGATCCGCCGCTTCAACCTGCGCACCGGCGACTACATCACCGGACGCGTGCGCCACCCGAAGGAAGGCGAGCGTTACTTCGCCATGCTCAAGGTGGACGACATCAACGGCGATCCGCCGGAAGCCTCGAAGAACAAGATGCTCTTCGAGAACCTCACCCCGCTGTTCCCGCGCAAGGCGTTCAAGCTCGAACGCGGCAACGGCTCAAGCGAGGACATCACTGGCCGCATCCTTGATCTGGTCGCCCCGATCGGCCGCGGCCAGCGTGGCCTGATCGTCTCGCAGCCGAAATCCGGCAAGACGATGATGCTGCAGAACATCGCCCAGGCCATCGTGCACAACCATCCCGACGCGCACCTGATCATGCTGTTGATCGACGAGCGTCCGGAAGAAGTGACTGAAATCGCCCGCAGCGTGCGCGCCGAAGTGATTTCGTCGACCTTCGACGAACCGGCCGTACGCCACGTGCAGGTCGCCGAGATGGTGATCGAGCGCGCCAAGCGCCTGGTCGAGCACAAGAAGGATGTGATCATCCTGCTCGACTCCATCACCCGCCTGGCCCGCGCCTACAACACGGTGATCCCGAGTTCCGGCAAGGTGCTCACCGGCGGCGTCGATGCCAACGCCCTGCAGCGCCCCAAGCGCTTCTTCGGTGCGGCGCGTAACGTGGAGGAAGGCGGCAGCCTCACCATCATCGCCACCGCGCTCACCGAGACCGGCTCGAAGATGGACGAGGTGATCTACGAAGAGTTCAAGGGCACCGGCAACATGGAAGTGCACCTGAACCGCCGCATCTCCGAAAAGCGCGTGTACCCCGCCATCGACATCAACCGCTCCGGCACCCGCCGCGAGGATCTCCTGATCGACCCGGACCTGCTGTCGAAGATCTGGATCCTGCGCAAGCTGCTGCATCCGATGGACGAGCTGGCGGCGATCGAGTTCATGCTCGACAAGATGAAGAACACCAAGTCGAATGATGAGTTCTTCAATTCGATGAAGCGATAAGGGAAGCGGGGTCAGAGTAATTATTCTGACCCCCAACCACCTCGGAATGGCCGGCCAGATGCCGGCCCTTTCTTTTGGTGGGATCGCTCAGGCTGGCTGGATGATCGTTTTCACCAAGGCCCACAAAAGTCCCGTGATGGATGCGAATCCCGACACGGCGAGGCAGATCCCCCAGATCCGCTGCTTCCAGGAAACGAGATCGCCGACGACATCGGCGAGTTTCTGCACCTGCAGAGCAAGGTTGTCGATGCGTCCGCCCAGGCGCTCGCCTAGCTCATCGATGCGTCCGTCCAGGCGCTTGCCCATCTCGTCGATGCGTCCATCCAGGCGTTCGCCCATCTCGTCAATGCGCCCGTCCAGGCGTTCGCCCATCTCGTCGATGCGCCCGTCCAGGCGCTTACCCATCTCATCGATGCGTCCACCCATCTCGTCGATACGCCCGTCCAGGCGCTCGCCCATGGCCTCAATGAGTGTGCGCTGGTCATCCATTTGCCTATCCAGGCGTTCGATGGAGCCGACCACCCGGCCCATGCCGAACTCCAGGGTGCCCATGCGCGCGACGAGATGCGTCATCAAGTCATCCGATTTGGGACCTGGAAGGGCCCATCGTTGACCAGGCGCAATCGCGTCGGCGTGGCCATTCGCTTCAACATCGAGCGGAGACGTACTCATTTCCTTGCCTTCCTGGCTTTCGTCGTGGGTCATACCGGCTCATGTTCAACAAGACATGTCGAACAGTGTGCAACAACGAGTCTAACGAGGCTTTCGCGTTATGACCGTAATCCGTCGCCTCTGCGTCAGTAGGCAGCGGCCGATTCATTTGCGCAGTGTCGTTACTTCCGTGCTAGAAAACGTCATCCGACTTAGTCAGCACGAAGTGCACCCAATGACCAGGGCATTTTTCTTCGCCGCGCTTTGCATCGCCAGTTGGAGCCTGATTCCCATGGTCGCCAAGGTGACCACGCAGGACATCACGCCATTGCAATTCCTGCTGCTGTCCAACGTACTCTCCGCATTCGTCTGCGGGGCTGTGGCGCTGAAGCATGCGCCATCCTTCACGGGCATCCTCGCCGAAGCCCGCGGCAGCCTGCTGCGCACGGCGCTGCCCGGCTTCCTTGGCTGCTACCTCTTCTACCTGTGCCTGTACCACGGTTATGCGGTGGGCGATGGCATGGCCGTGCTGGTGGTGCAGTACCTGTGGCCGGTATTGATCGTGTTGCTGGCGCCACTGGTGACGCGCGAACGGATCGGAGCGGCGGGCGTGGTGGCCGTGCTGCTGGGTTTTGCAGGTTCCGCGGTCGTGGCCACCAAGGGGAATTTCACCGCCCTGCCCGCGCAGGACCTGCCGACGCTCGGCATCGTGCTGATCGGTGCGGTGTCCTTCGCGCTTTATTCCCTGCTGTCCAGAAACGTGCCGGGCGAAGGCATGCTGCTGACCTTCGGCTTCTTCGCCTGGGGCGCGGCGTTTTCGCTCGTCACGGTGCTGCTGGGCGACGGGCTGGCGTTGCCGTCATCAGGCAAGGCGTGGGCGGGCCTGTTGCTCAATGGCTGCATCATCAACGGGCTTTCGTATTTCTGGTGGCTGCGGGCGCTGCAGCTGGCGCCACCCTCACGCATCGCGCCTCTGGTGTTCCTGGCACCGGTACTGGCAACGATCTGGCTGGTCGTGTTCTTCCGCGCCCCCTTTCATCCGATCTACCTGCTGGGGCTCGCACTCTCGATCGCTGCCGGCCTGATCGCCACGGGCACAGGACGCAGGGCGCGCGCATCCGTAACGAACGGCACGGTTGCGTCCGGCGATATTCGCGATTAATCTGCGCGTCCCTTTGGTTCACTCGCACGAGGAAGGAGAACATCATGAATGTCGCATCCGCCATCGTCGCCGGGTCCACGCTGCACTGATCTGCCCGCCAGCGGTCCTCGCTGGCACGCGTGTCGAACCCGGTCGTCCGTACGCCTTCCCGCAGTCGGGATGTCGCGCCATGAGCGATTTGAAAGGGTTCCCCCATGTCTTCTCCTGTTTATTCCCTGCACCAGCTGGGCTGGCGCGCGTCGTATGCCCAGCACCTTGCCCTGGATGATTTTGAATCGGCCTACCCTGCCCGGGTGATGGCCGTGCACCGCAGCGGGCTGGCCGTGCTTTCCTCGCGCGGCCACGCGCACGTGGTGGTGCCGCAGCGCATCGCCGATGCGTTGGAGGTTTCCATCGCCGTGGGCGACTGGGTGCTGGTGGAGGATGCCAACGAACGTGTGGCGCGACTCATCGAGCGGCAGTCGTTGATCGAACGTATCGGCGCCGGTACCGACGGACACCGCCAGTCCATCGCCGCCAACGTCGATACGCTGTTCGTGGTCAGTTCCTGCAACGAGGATTTCAATCCCTCGCGCCTGGAGCGCTATCTTGCGCTTGCACATCAGGCGGGTGTCGAGCCCGTCGTCGTATTGACCAAGGCGGACCTCTGCAACCAGGTGGGCGCCTACGTGGCGCAAGCACACGGCGTGGCCCGGGGCGCGGCGGTGGTCGCGGTGGATGCCACCAGGCCCGAAGGCCTTGGCGCACTCGCGCGATGGTTGGCCGAAGGCAACACCGTCGCCTTCGTCGGCTCGTCGGGGGTGGGCAAATCCACGCTTACCAACGCGCTGGTCGGCAACCAGGCGCGGCTCACTTCGGTGATCCGCGACGACGATGCACGGGGCCGGCACACGACCACGGGACGGGAGATGTTCCTCACCTGCACGGGTGCCTGGGTGATCGATACGCCGGGCATGCGCGAATTGCGCGTGGGTGCAGCCGTCGATGGCGTGCAATCAGCCTTCGACGATGTCCAGTCGCTGGCGCTGGCCTGCCGGTTCAGGGACTGCAGCCACGGTGGCGAAGCCGGTTGCGCCGTACGCGCGGCTCTCGACGAAGGACGGTTGGAGCTGCGCCGCTGGACCAGCTACCAGAAGCTGCAACGCGAAGTGGCCGAGGCGTCCCGGTCGGTACGCGAAAGGCGCGAGAACAACCGGCAGTTCGGTTGCATGGCGCGCTCGGCGATGCGGGCGAAACGGGAGCGGCAGGGTCGCTGAAAAGCGCCCTGCCTTTCGGCGGCCTAGAACCCCTCCAGCACGATCTTGCCGCGGGCCGTGTGCGACTCCAGCACCTTGTGCGCCTTGCGCAGGTTTGCAGCGTTGATGCGGCCAAAGTGCTCGCCCATCGTGGTCTTCAGCGTGCCATCGTCGACGAGGGCCGCGGCGCGGGCGAGGATGTCGTGCTGGCGTTGCATGTCGTCGGTGCCGTACACCGAGCGGGTGAACATCGACTCCCAGTGCAGCGAGATGGCCTTGGACTTGAGCTTGGTGACATCCAGTGAAGCCGGGTCGTCGATGATGCCGAAACGTCCCTGGGCCTTGATGAGTTCCGGAAGCTGAGCGAAGTAGTCGTCGGTGTGGGTGAGGCTGGCCACGATATCCACTGCATCGATGCCGATGGCCTTGAGCTGCTCGGCGAACGGCTTGCCGTGGTCGATCACGTGATGGGCGCCAAGTTCCTTTACCCAGGCGATGGTCTCCTTGCGCGAAGCCGTACCCACCACGGTGAGCCGGGTAAGCTGCCTTGCCAGCTGCACCAGGATCGACCCCACGCCGCCGCCGGCACCGATCACCAGCAGCACTTGCCCTTCGCCGCCACCCTCGGCCACGCCGAGGCGGTCGAACAATAGTTCGTAGGCGGTAAGCGTGGTCAACGGCAGCGCGGCGGCCTGGGCGGCGTCGATAGTGCGCGGCTTGGGGCCGGCGATGCGTTCATCGACCAGGGAATACTCCGCGTAGGAGCCGGGCCGGGCGATGGAGCCGGCGTAGAACACCTCGTCGCCCTGCTTGAACAGGGTGACCTCGCTGCCGGTCGCCTCCACCGTGCCCACGGCGTCCCAGCCCAGGATGCGCGGCTCGGTCACCGGCGCGCGATGGCGCACTTTGCTGTCCACCGGATTCACGGCAATGGCCTTGATCGCCACCAGCAGGTCACGCGGGCCGGGCGACGGCCGGGGCAGGTCCATCTCGTGCAGGGACGCCGGGTCGTCGATGGGCAGCGCGTTCTGGGTGTAGACAATGGCCTTCATGGGGATTTTCCTTGTGATGCGAAAAATATCTGGTATGAGGCAGTTAGCCAGCCTGCATATGGCTCCATGATCCACTGGCCCGGCCGCGTTATCCAGCACGCTGGCGGGAAAGCACTTTCACCGCAGGAGTGAAAATGATTCGCCTGGACGACCTTGGTTTGTTCGTACGCACGGCCGCGCTGGGCAGTTTCTCCAATGCCGCCCGCGAAGCGGATCTTCTTCCCGGCCAGGCCAGCGCGGCCGTGGCTCGGCTGGAAGCGGAGCTTGGCGTGCGCCTGTTCGCGCGCTCCACCCGCAGCCTGCGACTGACGCCCGAAGGCCAGTCGTACCTGCCGTATGCGCGCGAGGTGCTGGCCGCGCTGCGAGAGGGCCGCGAGCGCCTGGTCGAGGACACGGGGTCGCTCCAGGGCAGTCTGCGCATTGCGGCACCGTCGGACCTTGGCCGCAACGTGCTGTTGCCCTGGCTTTCCGATTTCAGGCGCCAGCATCCGTGCCTGGACCTGCACCTGCATTTCTCCGACCAGGTTGCCGACATATTCCGTGACCCCGTGGATGTCGCCATTCGCCTGGGCACCATGTCGGATGCCAGCTTCGTGGCATTGCCGCTGGTCCCGGGCAATCGCCGCGTACTGGTGGCTTCACCTTCCTACCTGGAGCGCCGCGGTGCACCGGCTTCGCTGGAAGACCTCGCCAGCCATGACTGCCTGTCCTGGATGCTGCGGGGTAATGCCTACGACAAGTGGAGCTTTCCCGTCGGCGACGACTGCCAGGTGGTGCAGGTAAAGCCGGTACTGGTGTGTGACGACGCGGACGTCGTCAGGCGCCTGGCCATCGAGGGCCATGGCATTGCCTACAAGTCATGGCTCGACGTGCGCGACGACATCGCCTCGGGGCGGCTTGCGCAATTACTTGCCGGACAGCCGGGCGAACCCGCACCGCTGCATTTCATCTGCCCGCACCGGCAGCAATTCTCGCCCGCCATCCGCCGGCTGCACGCCATGCTGCGCGAGCGCTTCGACGAAATCGTCGCCGTCGATGGTCCTGGCCATTACTGAACTGGCAACGTCCTGCCGTGCGTATAAGGCGGTCTTGCTCGTCATCGGACCATCCGAACGCTATCCTCGCGGTCGCCTGCCCTTTTGATCGCGTGCGACCGCCCCCAAAGGAAGGCCAGCCAACCCTTCCAAAGGAATGCCCGTGTCCATCCCCAGCGCCGCTCCCGGCACGCCGATCAGCTCGAAGGACGAGCTCGTCGCTTATATTGCCCAGGGCGAGAAGCCGCACGCGGACTGGCGCATCGGCACCGAACACGAGAAGTTCGGCTTCCGCACCGACGACCTTCGTCCCCCCGCCTTCGACGGCGAGCGCGGTATCCGCCACCTGCTAGAAGGCATCGCGAGCCGTTACGGCTGGGATATCGCACGCGAGGGTGAAACGCCCGTGGCTCTCACCCGTGGCAAGGCCAATATCACGCTGGAACCCGCCGGGCAGCTGGAACTTTCCGGCGCGCCGCTGGAGACCATCCACGAGACCTGTTCGGAAGTCCATACACACCTGGAAGAAGTGCGCAGCATCGCCGACGGCATGGGCCTGGGCTTCCTCGGCATGGGCTTCCAGCCGAAGTGGAAGCGCGAGGAAATGCCGTGGATGCCGAAGGGCCGTTACAAGATCATGCGCGAGTACATGCCCAAGGTCGGTTCGCTGGGCCTGGACATGATGACGCGCACCTGCACGGTGCAGGTGAACCTGGATTTCTCCTCCGAAGCGGACATGGTGAAGAAATTCCGCGTGGGCCTGGCGCTGCAGCCGATAGCCACCGCGCTCTTCGCCGACTCGCCCTTCACCGAAGGCAAGCCGAACGGCTTCCTGTCCTATCGCTCGAACGTGTGGACCGACACCGACGCCGATCGCACCGGCATGCTCGATTTCGTCTTCGAGGATGGTTTCGGCTATGAACGCTACGTCGATTACATCCTCGATGTGCCGATGTATTTCAGCTATCGAGACGGCAAGTACGTCGATCTGTCGGGCAAGAACTTCCGGCATTTCATGGATGGCAAGCTCGACGCACTGCCGGGCGTGCGGCCCACCATGAAGGACTGGGCCGACCACCTCACCACGGCTTTCCCGGAAGTGCGCCTGAAGCAGTACCTGGAGATGCGCGGCGCCGATGGCGGTCCCTGGGGCCGGTTGTGCGCGCTGCCGGCCTTCTGGGTGGGCCTGCTGTACGATCAGACCGCGCTCGATGCCGCGTGGGATCTGGTCAAGGATTTCTCTCGCGAGGAGCGCCACGCGCTGCGCGACGGCGTACCGAAGCAGGCGTTGAAGCTCCCCTTCCGTGGTCACACGGTGCGTGAGCTTGCCCTCGAGGCACTGAAGATCGCCGAGCAGGGCCTGAAGCGCCGCGCGCGGGTGAACGGTCGCGGCGCCGACGAAAGCATGTTCCTGGCACCGTTGCACGAGGTAGCGCTGGCCAACCAGACGCCAGCGGAGCAGAAGCTTGAGCTGTTCCATGGCGCCTGGGGTGGCTCGGTGGATCCGGTATTCCGCGAATTCGCCTACTAGCGACGTTTTGATCGGGTCGCCGGTTGGGGGTCAGAGTAATAACTCAGACCCCGGCATTTAGCGGCGGGTACCTAGAAGCAATGCGCGCCGTGGGTCACCGCGCCGCCGGCGCGGATAGCCGCGGCCACCAGCGTGGCTTCGGCCAACATCGCGTCGGTGGCGCCCGCGTCGCGCGCCGCCTTGGTATGGATCTCGATGCAGTACGGGCATTGCGTGGTCAATGCCACGCCGATCGCGATCAGTTGCTTGACCTGTCCCGTCAACGCGCCTTCGGCGAAGGCCGCCTTGTCGAAGGCCC
>Ga0307510_10002001_pt1 | contig 22982 bp, 20 predicted proteins | sample 12_EM_MG_FD_207224 | JGI IMG/M metagenome (GOLD analysis project Ga0307510, IMG submission 207224) | Populus trichocarpa ectomycorrhiza microbial communities from riparian zone in the Pacific Northwest, United States - 12_EM | ecosystem: Host-associated > Plants > Roots > Unclassified | place...
ATCTGACGCCCGACGAATTCGCCAATGTCCGGGTGACCTTACAGGGCGGCGCGACCAGCCTGTTCAATGTGATAGACACCGACGGCGACTTCACCACCGCGGGCTTCTTCGGCTTCTCCTCGGCCACCGCCCTGCAATCGGTCGAGGTCTGGTCATCGAATCTCGCCGGCGGCCCGATCGGCGAACGCGCCAACGTGGTGGACAACCTGGCGATCTCCCGCATCCCCACAGGGGGCGTGCCCGAGCCGGCCAGCTGGGCGCTGATGATCATGGGCTTCGGCCTGGCGGGCGCCGTCATGCGGCGGAGCCGGCGCGGCCTCTCGCTCGCCTGACGCGGGCGTTCAGCGCGTCTCAGTCCATCTTGAAGACGCAGACCTTGTTGCCGTCCGGGTCGCGGAAGTAGGCGCCGTAGAAGGTCGGCAGCCGGTGGCCGGGCGGGCCCTCGCAGACGCCCCCCGCCGCCAGGGCGGCGGCATGGGTGGCGTCGACCCGTTCGTTGGTGGCGGCAGGCAGGCCGAACATGCTGCCGTTGCCCACGGTCGCTGTCTTCCCGTCGTAGGGCTTGCAGATGGCGATCATCCCAGGCGCACCCTTGCTGCCATAGAACTGCATGCGCTCGCCGAGCGCGAAGGTGCGCCTGCCGCCCAAGGGCGCCAGCACGACGTCGTAGAACCTCGTCGCGCGCTCAAGGTCGTTGGTTCCAATGGTCGCATAGCCGATCATGACGTTCCGTTCTCTGGTTCGGCGCGCAGCCTAGCGGATGACCTATGGGGAACTGCAAGCCCGTCTGTGGACGCGGCCGCCGATCTGGCCTCAGATTGGCGCGACGACCGATGCGGGGGTTGCGATGCGGACAGTTGGCGGCGTTGTGGCGGTGGTGATCCTGGCCATCGGTTCGGCGAACTCGGCTCGGGCCGAGGTCTCCACCGCCGTGCGCCACGAGGATCGCGCCGTCAGCGGCCTCAATGCACCGGCCGAGATCATCGTCGACCGTTGGGGCATCCCGCACATCTACGCCCGGTCCAGCCGCGATGCGTTCTTCCTGCAGGGCTACAATGCCGCCCGCGATCGGCTCTGGCAGATCGACTTGTGGCGCAAGCGCGGGCTGGGTCGGCTCTCCGCCAGCCTGGGCCCGGCCTATGTGGCCCAGGACCGCGCCGCGCGGCTCTTCCTCTACCGCGGCGACATGACCGCCGAATGGGCCGCCTACGATCCAGGCGCGAAGGAGTCGGTCGAAAGCTTCGCCGCCGGTGTGAACGCCTATGTGGCCGAGGTCCGCGCCGGCAAGCGCCCGCTGCCGGTGGAGTTCTCGCTGACCAAGAGCCAGCCGGAGACCTGGAACCCCGAGGACATCGTACGCATCAGGAGCCACGCGCTGGTCTCCAACGTCACCTCGGAAGTCGCGCGCGCCCGCGTCGTCTGCGCCGGCGGGGTCGCCGCCGATGCGCTGCGCCGCAAGCTGGAGCCGGCCCACAAGCTCGTCGTGCCCAAGGGCCTCGACCCCTGCGTGGTGCCCGCCAATGTGCTGGACGACTATGTGCTCGCCACCGACCCGGTCAGCTTCACGCCGCTCGCGCCGAAGCAGCTGGCCCAGGTCATCGACGAGCGCGCCGCGGAGGGTTCCAACAACTGGACGATCGCGGCGTCGCGCACCGCCACCGGCCGGCCGATCCTGGCCAACGATCCGCACCGGCCGGTGGGCGTGCCGTCGCTGCGCTACATCGCCCATCTGAACGCGCCGGGCCTCGACATCATCGGCGCCGGCGAGCCGGCCCTGCCCGGCGTCTCGCTGGGCCACAACGACAAGACGGCCTTCGGCATCACCATCTTCTACATCGATCAGGAGGACCTCTACGTCTACGAGACCCGAAGCCAGCCGAATGGGGGGACGTCCTATCGCTACAAGGGCGGCTTCGAGCCGATGACGGTGGTCAAGGAAACCATCGAGGTGAAGGGCGAGGCGCCGCGCGAGGTCGAGCTGCACTTCACCCGCCACGGCCCGGTGGTGAACGAGGATGGCAAGGGCCACGCCTTCGCCATCCGCACCGTCTGGAGCGAGCCCGGCCTCTCCGGCTATTTCGGCTCATCGCGGATGTGGCATGCGAAGACCTGGGACGACTTCCAGCTGGCCCGCAACCGCTGGGGCGCTCCGCCGCTGAACCTGGTCTACGCCGACACCTCCGGCGAGATCGGCTGGTCGGCCGCCGGACGCACGCCGATCCGGCCCAACTGGGACGGGCTGATGCCGGCGCCGGGCGACGGTCGCTACGAGTGGAAGGGCTTCATGGCCGATGGCGCCCTGCCGGCCAGCCGCAACCCGGCTGAGGGCTATTTCGCCACCGCCAACGCCATGAACCTGCCGGCCGACTGGAAGGGCATGGTCGGCTATGAATGGGCCGATCCCACCCGCACCGTCCGCATCCACGAGGTGCTGGACGGCCAGCCCAAAGGAACCCTCGCCGACTCCATGGCGCTGCAGACCGACGCGGTCAGCACCCAGTCGCGCCGGGGCGTCGCCTTGCTGAAGGGCCTGCAGTCGCCCGATCCGCAGGTGGCCCGCGCACTGGCGCTGCTCATCGCCTGGGACAGCAACGAAGCCGCGGACAGCGCCGCCGCCGCGATCTACGAGGTGTGGGCGAACAAGCACCTGGGCCGCGCCACCGTCGCGGTGGCGGCGCCCGAGACCGCCAAGGCGCTGATCGGCGCAAGCTCGCCAGACCCGATCCTGACCTGGCTGGAGGCGGCGCCCCCGAACGTGCGCGATCCGATCCTGCTGGCGAGCCTTGCCCGCGCGCTCGCCGAACTGAAGACCGCGCTCGGCCCCGACATGGCGACCTGGGCCTGGGGCCGACTGCACCATGCCCGCTTCGTCCCGGCGATCGCCGCCGTCGCGGACAAGGAGACTGCTGCGCAGATGACGCTGGGCCCGCTGGAGATCCCCGGCTCCGCCTCGAGCCCGCGCGCCACCACCTACGATCCCAAGACCTTCAACCAGACCGCCGGCGCCTCAGTGCGGCTGGTCATGGACGTCGGCGCCTGGGACAATTCCATGGTCATCAACACGCCCGGCCAGTCCGGCGACCCGACGAGCCCGCATTACCGCGACCTCTTCCCGCTCTGGGCGGCCGGAGCCTATGTGCCGCTGCGCTTCAGCCGCGCGGCGGTGGAGGCCGATGCGGAGACGGTGATGAGCCTGACGCCGGCGCGCGCCCAGTAAATCAGACCCGTCCGGTGACCGGGACCAGCGCGCCCGTCACGGCGCTCGCCTCGGCGCTGGCCAGGAACAGCATCACCGCGGCCAGTTCCTGCGGCGTCACCCAGCTGGCGAAATCGGCTTCGGGCATGTCGGCGCGGTTGGCGGGCGTATCGATGATCGAGGGCAGGACGGCGTTGACGGTGACGCCATCGCCTTTCAGCTCCTCAGAAAGCGCCTGGGTCAGGCTGTGCACCCCGGCCTTGGACGCCGCATAGGGGCCCATGCCGCGGGCCGCCTTCACCGCCCCATTGGCGCCGACGTTCACGATGCGGCCGGCGTGGCTGCGCTTCAGGTAGGGGATGGCCGCGCGGCTGGCGTTGGACGCGGTCTGCACGTTGATCAGGAACAGGCGATGCCAGGTCTCCCAGCCTCCGCCCTCATGCGTCTCCCACGAGAAGCCGCCGGCAATGTTCAAGAGCGCGTCGAGCCCGCCGAACCGGTCGGCCACGGCGTCGATCGCCGCGCCCGCCGCCACCGCGTCGGTCAGGTCGACCCCGCCCAGCACCGACACATCAGGTCCTGACGGCAAACCCGGCGGCGGATCCTTGGCGAAGTCTATCAACGCCAGTCGTGCGCCGGCCTCCGCCGCAGCCCTGGCCACGGTGGAACCCAGGACGCCGAACGCGCCGGTGATGGCGAAGATACGTCCGGCCATGCTGTCGGCCTACAGCCGTTCGACGACGGTCAGGTTGCGACCGCCGACAAATCTATGAAGGCGCCGCAGGATAAGACAATGGCGGGCCCCGAAGCTCAGTCGGCGAAGGTGTCCTGCAGGATGCGCTCGAGCCATTCGGCATCGACGCCGTCGAAGGCGGCCGGCCTGTCGGAGTCCACGTCGAACACCGCGATCAGGTGGCCTTCCATATCCACCACCGGCACCACGATCTCGCTTTGGGCATGGCTGTCGCAGGCGATGTGGCCGGGGAAGGCGCTGACGTCGGCCACCACCTGGGTCTGGCGGCTGCGCGCGGCGGTCCCGCAGACCCCGCGTCCGAAGGCGATGCGCAGGCAGCCCAGCGTCCCCTGGTAGGGGCCGACCACCAGCTCGTCCGGCTTCAACGGGTCGACCACGTAGAAACCGGTCCAGAAATAGCTCTCGAAGCTGTGGGAGAGCATCGAGGCCACGGTGGCCATGCGCGCCGTCAGGTTGGTCTCGCCCTCCAGCACGGCGGCGATCTCCTCGGCCACCGCGGCATAGCGCTCGGCCTTCTCGGCGGGCAGGATTGTGTCGTTGAACGCTTCGGCCATGGAAGCGGTGTAGCGGTCGCGGGCCCGCTGGACAAACGGCGCCGCACGTCATTTCTAGGCGCATTCAGTGACCGGGGCCTTTCGATGCGCTTTGCCTTGCTTGTTTCCGCGCTCGCGATCGCCGCCGGCGCACCCTCGCACGCGCAGGTTGCGGATGGCCCCGCCCGGACCTTCCAGGGCCGCGACCTCTTCGGCCTGCGCACGGCCGGCGACCCCCAGGTGCGGCCCGACGGCGGCGCGGTCACCTACGTGCGGACCACCTACGACATCATGACCGACGACGGTCACCCCTCGATCTGGCTGGTCGATCCCGCCACCGGCGCCCAGACCCCTCTGGTGGTCGACGACAAGGCCAACTTCCGGCCGCGCTGGTCGCCGGACGGCTCGCGGCTCGCCTATGCGGTAGCCGGCGACGGCGGGGCGCAGGTCTACGTCCGCTGGATCGCGTCGGGCCGCTCGGCCAAGGTCGCCGACCTCGAACAGTCGCCCAACGACGTGGCCTGGTCGCCGGACGGCAAGACGCTGGCCTTCACCATGCTGACCCTGGACGAGGGCAAGCCGCTGGGCTCTCCCCTGTCCCCGCCCAAGGGCGCCAAGTGGGCTGAGCCCCTGAAGGTCATCGATCGGGTCACCTACCGAGCCGACGGCGCGGGCTATCTGAAGCCCGGCTACCGGCATCTCTTCGTGGTCTCGGCCGACGGCGGCGCGCCCCGCCAGCTCACCTTCGGCAAGTTCGACGACGGCGGCCCGATCAGCTTCAGCGCCGACGGCAAGGCGATCCTCTTCGCCACCAACCGGGCGGAAAACTGGGAGCGCGACCCCAATGAGAGCGAGATCTATTCGGCCTCGATCGCCGACGGCGCGCTCACCCGCCTGACCACCCGCGTCGGTCCCGACCTGGCGCCGGTCCCCTCGCCGGACGGGTCGAAGATCGCCTACGTCGGCTTCGACGACAGCAGGAAGCGCGGCTACGAGAACGCGCGGCTGTCGGTCATGGACCGCGACGGCAAGAACAACCGCGTCATCACCGGCGGGTTCGACAACAGCTTCGGCGCGCCGCGCTGGGCCGCCGACGGCAAGGGCCTGATCGTCGACTATGTCGATCATGGGATCAGCAAGATCGCCCGCGTCGGCCTCGACGGCAAAGTCGAGCCGCTGGCGACCGGCATGGTCCCCGGCGACCTCGACCGGCCCTATTCCGGCGGCGACTGGTCGGTGGGCAGATCCGGCCTGATCGCCTTCACCTCGGGCGACGCGACCTCGCCCGCCGACATCTCGGTCAGCCAGGCCGGCAAGACCCGGCGGCTCACCCACCTCAACGACGACCTCTTCACCGGCAAGACCCTGGCGAAGGTCGAGCCGATGGCGGTCACCTCCAGCTTCGACAAGAAGCCGATCGACGCCTGGATCGCCACGCCCCCCAACTTCGATCCCTCGAAGAGGTACCCGCTGATCCTGGAGATCCACGGCGGCCCGTTCGCCAGCTACGGCCCGGTCTTCTCCACCGACGTCCAGCAGTACGCCGAAGCCGGCTACGTTGTGGTTTATTCAAACCCGCGCGGCTCGACCTCCTACGGCGAGGCCTTCGCCAACGAGATCGACCGCAACTACCCCAGCCATGACTACGACGACCTGATGAGCGTGGTGGACGCCGCCATCGCCAAGGGCTTCGTCGATCCTGGCCATCTCTATGTGACCGGCGGCTCCGGCGGCGGGGCGTTGACCGCCTGGATCGTCGGCAAGACCGACCGTTTCAAGGCCGCCGCCACCCAGAAACCGGTGATCAACTGGACGAGCGAGGTGCTCACCACCGACGGCTACACCGGCATGGCCCAGTCCTGGTTCGGCAAGCTGCCGTGGGAGGACCCGCAGGGTTTCTGGGCGCGCTCGCCGCTATCGCTGGTAGGCAATGTGAAAACCCCGACCCTGGTGGTGGTGGGCGAAGACGACCATCGCACGCCGCCCTCGGAGGCCGAGCAGTACCACGCGGCCCTGTCCCTGCGCGGGGTGCCGACCGCGCTCGTCTACGTCCCCGGCGCCTCGCACCACGGCCTGGCGGAGCGGCCCTCGCAGTCGGTGGCCAAGGCGCGGGCGATCCTCGCCTGGTTCGACCGCTACAAGTGAGGGCGCTCCTGCTCGCGGTCGCCATCACGGCCCGCGGCCGCTCGCGACAATTTGGTCTGGCTCCCGCCTCGGAAGATAAGCTAACCTGCAGGCTGTGGGGTTGGGGCGAGTTCATGGGGCGTAGCACCAATTTTCCGCCGATCGCCTGCGCCGCCGTCGGCGCGCTCGCGGTGCTGGCGGCCCAGCCCGCCTCGGCGCAGGTGCTGGAGATCGGCGCGGACGGGGCGGTGACCACCTATTCCGGCCCGGCGGTCTACTCGAGCGAGGGCGTGCGCCCGCTCGCGCCGCAAGCTCCGCCCCCCGCGCCGATGCGCGCCACGCCGGCCGAGATCTCCCAGGCGATCCAGGACGCTTCGGCCCGCCACGCGGTGAGCGCGCCGCTGGTCGAGGCGGTGGCCTGGCAGGAATCCCGGTTCAACCAGGCCGCGGTCTCGCCCAAGGGCGCGCTGGGCGTCATGCAGCTGATGCCGGCCACGGCGCGGCTGCTGGGCGTCGACGCCAGCGACACCCGCGGCAATATCGAGGGCGGCGCCCGCTACCTCTCCCAGATGCTACAGCGGTTCGAAGGCGACATCCCGCGCGCGCTGGCGGCCTACAACGCCGGACCCAGCGCGGTGCAGCGCTACGGCGGGGTGCCGCCCTATGCCGAGACCCAGGCCTATGTCCGCGCTATCCTGGGCCGATTGGCGCCAATGGGCGGCCTCGGCGCACGTGCGGAGTAGATGATGAAGCGGTCTTTCCTCGTGCTGGCGGCCCTCGGCTGGGCCGGCGCCGCCCATGCCCAGGTCGCGGCCGACCCCGCCGGCTCCTCGCCGCTGATCGCCGCGCTGAACTGGGTGCAGGGCACGCTGCTCGGCAACCTCGCCACCACGGCGGCGGTGATCGCCGTGGCGGCCGTGGGCTTCCTGATGCTGACCGGCCGCATGGACTGGCGCCGCGGCCTGACGGTGGTGATCGGGGCCTTCATCATCTTCGGCGCCGTCTCCATCGTCGCGGGCATCCGCTCGCTGGCTAGCGGACTGCACTGAGCCCTTGGCCCAGCAGCTGACCTCCGATCCGGTCTTCGCGGCCCTCACCCGGCCCCAGATGATCGCGGGCGTCACCTATGCCTACGCCGTCTTCAACCTGGTGGTGACCGTCGAGGTCTTCCTGATCACCAAGTCGTTCTGGGCGCTGGGCGTCGCGGCCCTGCTGCACGCCGTCGGCTATCTCGGATGCCTGCGCGAGCCGAGGTTCTTCGACATCTGGATCACGAAGCTCAGATCCTGTCCCCGCGTGCGCAACTTCGGCTTCTGGCAGGGCAATTCGTACCGCCCATGAGCCGCACCCCAAACAATGGCAAATACGTCACCACCGGCGCGGCCAAGGTGCTGGCGCCCCGGGAGGCCTCGGTCGGCGACCGCCTGCCCTATGACGGCCACCTTGACCCCGTGACCATCCAGACCCGCGACGGCCTGCTGGTCCAGACCCTGCACCTGGCCGGCTTCCCGTCGGAGACCGCGCCGGACGAGGAGCTGAATTACCGCAAGGCCGTACGCGAGACCGTGCTGCGCGGGGCCTCGAGTTCGCGGCTGGCGATCTACCACCACGTGGTGCGCCGCCGGGTGACCCCGGCCTTCCCGGCCGCGCCCGAGGAGCCGTTCTGCGCGCGCCTCGACGCCGGTTGGCGCGAGCGCCTGGCGGGCCGCCAGCTCTATGTGAACGACATCTTCCTGACGCTCGTCCGTCGCCCGCTGCAGGGCGGCGCGGGGTTCCTCGAGCGGCTGGTCAAGCCGCCGGGCGCGCGCAAGGCCGAGCTCGACCGCGAGCTGCGCCAGCTGCATGCCGCCCGCGAGTCCTTCGCGGCTGTCCTTGCGCCCTACGGCCCGCGCACGCTGTCACTCTACGATGGTCCCGGCGGCGCCCAGCGCTCCGAGCCGGCCGAGTTCCTCAGCCTGATCCTCAACGGCGAGCTTCGCCCGATCCTTGCCCCCACCGGCGACCTCGGCCAGGCGATCGCCGCGCGCAGGCTGAGCTTCGGCCTCGACGCCATGGAGTTTGGCCCGGGTCCCGGCGAGGCTCAGTTCGGGGCGATGATCTCGCTGAAGGACTATCCGGCCCGCACCGCCCCCGGCCTGCTGGACGGCGTCCTGCGGCTGCCCACGGAGATGGTGCTCACCGAGAGCTTCGCCTTCGTCGACCGCCAGGCCGCGCTCGACCGCATGGGCCTGGCGCTGCGCCGGCTGAAGGCTGCGGACGACGACGCCTACAGCCTGCGCTCCGAGCTGGCTCAGGCCCGCGACGAAGTGGGCGCCGGGCGCGCGGCCTATGGCGAGCACCACCTGACCATCCTGGCCAAGGCGCCGAGCCTCGACGAACTCGACGCCAATGTCGCCGACGTGCAGTCGGCGCTGGCCGAGGCCGGCGCCATCGCGGTGCGCGAAGATACCAATCTGGAGCCCGCCTTCTGGGCGCAGTTCCCGGGCAACTTCAAGTTCGTAGCCCGGAAGGCCCTGATCTCGGCGGCGAATTTCTCCAGCCTCGCCAGCTTCCACAACCACCCGACCGGCCAGGCCGACGGGACCCACTGGGGCCCGGCCATCGCGGTGCTGGAGACCACGTCCTTCGGGCCCTACCACTTCAATTTCCACAACGCCGACCTCGGCAACTTCACGGTCATCGGGCCGTCCGGGTCGGGCAAGACGGTGCTGCTGACCTTCCTGCTCGCCCAGGCGGAGCGGTTGAAACCGCGCATCGCCTATTTCGACAAGGACCGCGGCGCAGAGCCCTTCATCCGCGCCATCGGCGGCCGCTATGACGTGATCTCGCCGGGCGAGCCGACCGGCTTCAATCCCCTGGCGCTCGCCGACAGCCCGGCCAACCGCGCCTTCCTGGCCGACTGGCTGGGCCAGCTGCTCACCGCCGACGGCGGTGCGCTCGACTCGGAAGACCGCGCGATGATCGCCGACGCGGTCGACGCCAACTACGCCCAGCCGCCCGGCCACCGGCGCCTGCGCTATCTGCGCGAGCTTTTCCGCGGCGGGCGGCGGCCCAGCGCCGGTGACCTGGCCGCGCGGCTCGGCGCCTGGTGCGAGGGCGGCGAGCACGCCTGGCTGTTCGACAACGCCTCCGACCGGCTCGACATCGACACCCGCATCCTCGGCTTCGACATGACCAGGCTGCTGGATGCGCCCACGGTGCGCACGCCGGCGATGATGTACCTCTTCCACCGCATTGAGCAGCGGCTCGACGGCTCGCCCGCGATCATCGTGGTCGACGAGGGCTGGAAGGCGCTGGACGACCCGGTGTTCGTGCGCCGCATCAAGGACTGGGAAAAGACCATCCGGAAGCGCAACGGCCTCGTCGGCTTCTGCACGCAATCGGCCAGCGACGCTCTGGAGAGCCGCATCGCCTCGGCCATCATCGAGCAGGCGGCCACGCAGATCTTCTTCCCGAACAGCCGGGCGCGGGCGTCGGACTATGTGGAAGGCTTCGGGCTTTCCGAGCATGAGTTCGAACTGGTCCGCACGCTTCCCGACACCTCCCGCTGCTTCCTGATCAAGCGCGGCGACCACAGCGTGGTGGCCCGGCTCGACCTGTCCGGCCTCGAAGGCGAGCTCGCCGTACTGGCCGGGACCGAGCGTACCGTACGTCGTCTCGAAGCCCTGCGCGGCGAACTCGGCGATGAGCCCGACGCCTGGCTCGAACCGTTCATGCTGGGCCGGAGCGCCGCATGAGCAACGCCTGCGCAAGTCTGGTCGACGACGGGGTGATCCGTGGCGTTCTGGGCGCGGTGGATTGCGAGACCCGCACCTTCGCCCAGGCCGGCTATTCGGCGCTTATCTCAGCGTCCTCGGGCTTCCAGGTCGCGCTGACCGCGCTGCTCACCATCTACGTCGCCCTGATCGGCTACCGGATGCTGTTCGCGTCCAATGGCGCGCGGCTCTCCGAGGCTCCGGGCATCGCGCTCAAGATCGGGGCGATCCTGGCGCTGGTGACCAGCTGGGCGACCTTCCAGACCCTGGTCTTCGACATCGCCGCCCGCGCGCCGGGAGAGATCGCGGCCATCGTCGCGGCCCCGCTGCAGCAGGACAACTCATCCCTTGCCGCCGATCCGATCGGGGGCCTGCAGGCGGCCTACGACCAGCTCACCCAGTCGGCGGCGGCCTTCGGCAAGATGGCCGGGCCCGACGCCAAGGCCTATTCCAGCCCGCAGGCCGCCGCGGCCCAGGCGCTCTCCACCGCCTCGGGCGTGCTCTTCATGACCACCGCCGGCCTGATCTCGGCCGCGACGCTGGCCATCGGGGTCCTGACCGCCGTGGGGCCGGTGTTCATCGCCCTCTTCCTGATGCCGGCGACGCGCGGGCTCTTCGCCGGCTGGGTGCGCGCGCTGGCCGCCGCCGCCCTGACGCCGCTGCTGGGCTGGCTGGTGATCGTCCTGATGTTGGCCGTGCTGGAGCCGTGGCTGCTGGCGCTCGCCAGCCAGCGACAGTCCGCCGAGCTCGATCCGCAGACCGCCATGAGCACGGCGGCGCTCGTCTTCGTGTTCGGCGCGGGCCAGGTGGGCTTGCTGGTCGGCGCCTGCACGATCGCGTTTGGCTTCCGCATCCGCCTACCGACGCCGGCGCCCGCTCCGACGCCCGCCACCGCCCGCGATCCTGCCGCCGCGCCGGGGTTCGCCTCGCGCGCCCAGCGCCTGGCCTTCGACCTGCAGCGCGACCAGGTCAGCGCTGCGGCCCGCACGCGCCCGCTGGAGGTCGCCGCCGCCACCGCCACCGCCCAGGGCGGCCGCACCACCACGATCCGACAGGCGGCCGTCCACCTCGGCGACGACTATCGCCGCCCGGCCGCCGCGCCTCGCCGCCTGAGCGTGCGTTCATGAGGCGCCCGGCCGCCTTCGCGCTCGCCCTGGCGCTGCTGGCCGCCCCGGCGTCGGCCGTCACGCCACATCCCGGCGACGGCGACCCGCGCATCCACGTGGTCATGTATGAGCCCAGCCAGGTGGTCGAGCTGCACGGCATCCTAGGCTTCCAGCTCTCCGTCGAGTTCGACCCACAGGAGCGGATCGAGAACGTCGCCATCGGAGACAGCCTCGGCTGGCAGGTGACGCCGAACAGAAAAGCAAACCTGCTGTTCCTCAAACCCATGGCCAAGCGCCCCGACACCAACATGAGCGTGGTCACGAACCTGCGCCGCTACAACTTCCAGCTCAGCGTGCGCGGCAAGCCGGCCGGCACAACCACGCCCTATAGCGTCCGCTTCCTCTATCCGGAGCCCGTGATGGCTGTGGTCGCGCCGCCGCCCGCCGCGCCGCCGCCGATCGACCGCAACCATGCCTTCAGCTACCAGGGCTCGACCAAGACCCTGCCCGACCGGATGTTCGACGACGGCGAGGCGACCTATTTCGTGTTCCGCGAGCAGGAGGACCTGCCGGCGATCTTCGCGGTGGAGCCGGGCGGCGGCGAGGCGGTGGTCAATTCCCACATGCGCGACGGCTACATCGTCGTCGACCGGATCGCGCCCGGATTTGTGCTGCGCCGCGGCAGCGAGGTGACCCACGTCTACAACGACGGCTACCGGACGCGGGAGGCCAGCGCGCTCAGCCCGAAGGCCCGGCCGAAAGACCCCTGGTGGCGACGATGAGCGACCCCGAAAACCTCAGTCCCGTCCACGCCCGCAGCGAACGCCTGCGCCCGCAGGTCAGCCAGCCGAGCTCGCCCTGGACGCTCGTCGTGGGCCTGGGCGGCGCGGGCCTGCTCGGTCTCATCGTCTTCACCACCCTCAGCAACGGCCGCGAGGCCAAGGCCGAGACCGCCCCGATCCGCGTGGCTACAGCCGAGGCGCCGCCGGCCCAGTTCCAGGCCGGGCTGAACGCGCTCGCCCAGAACCAGGCCCCGCCGCCGGCGCCGGTCCCCATGGCGGCCCAACCGCCTCCGGCCGCGCCGCAGCCGGCCTCGCCCGACCTGCCGGAGATCCATTGGCGCGCGCCTGCCGTCGTGGTCGACCTGGCCGACGCCGCCAGCGCCCCCACTCTGGAACTCGCCCAGGCCCAGGCGCCCGGCCCGCGCGCCGGCGCCGCCAACGACACCGCCCGCGCCAGCCAGATGCGCGACCTCGGCCGCATCGTGCCGCAGGGCTTCGTGATCCCGGCCACGCTGGAAACCGCGATCGATAGCGACCTGCCGGGTTCCGTCCGCGCCGTGGTCAGCCGCGACGTGCGGGGCTTCGACGGCGCCCAGGTGCTGATCCCGCGCGGCTCCAAGCTGATCGGTCAGTACCGCAGCGCCGCGGCCATCGGCCAGACGCGCGCCTTCGTGGTCTGGACGCGGATCATCACGCCCACCGGGGTCACCATCGACGTGGGTTCGCCGGCCACGGACACCCTGGGTCGCGGCGGACTCGCTGGAACGGCCGATGACCACTTCTTCCAGCGGTTCGGCGCGGCGATCCTGCTCTCGGTGGTCTCCGGCGGGGTCGATGCGCTGGCCCGCAGCGGCAGCAACAACACCGCCCTCGTCATAGGCTCACCCGCCCAGGCCCAGAACGTGGCGTCCATCGCGCTCCAGAAGCAGATCGACATCCCCACCACCATCCGGGTGCCGCAGGGCAAGCCGGTGCAGGTCTCCGTGGCCCGCGACCTCGACTTCACCGGCGTCCGATGAGCGCCCCCCAATGAGTGCTGGCGTCTATCTCGACGCCTACCTGGCCCCGCTGGCGCAATGGCTGTCGCGGCCCGACGTCACCGACGTCCTGATCAACCGGCCCGGCGAGGTCTGGATTGAGACCAGCGGCGGGGCGATGAGCCGCGAGCCCGCCGACCAGCTCACCGAACAGGCCCTGCAACGGCTCGCCCGCCAGATCGCCGCCGCCAGCCACCAGGGCGTCAACCGCGAGCAGCCCCTGCTCTCCGCCACCCTGCCCGACGGCGCCCGGGTCCAGGTGGTCTCCCCGCCCGCCACCCGCGGCGGGCTGATCATGGCCGTGCGCAAGCACGTGCTCTCCGACATGAGCCTGGACGACCTGGCCCGCGACGGCCTCTTCGACGCCGCCCACCGCGCCGATCCGGCCAGGGACGCCCGCGCCGACGCCGACCTGGAAGCCCTGCTGGACACCGGCGACCTGCCGGCCTTCCTCCGGGCCGCGGTGCGCAAGCGCAAGACCGTGGTGATCTCCGGCGGCACCTCCAGCGGCAAGACCACGCTGCTCAACGCCATGGTCAAGGAGGTCGCCCGATCAGAACGGCTGGTCGTCATCGAGGACGCGCCGGAAGTGCGCCTCGACCACCCCAACGCCGTGGGCCTGGTCTCGGTGCGCGGCGACCTCGGCGAGGCGCGCGTCGACGCCGACGCCCTGCTGGCGGCGGCGCTGCGCCTGCGGCCCGACCGCATCCTCTTGGGCGAGTTGCGCGGCAAGGAGGCCTTTGCCTTCCTGCGCGCGGTCAACAGCGGCCACCCCGGCTCGATCACCACCGTCCACGCCGACAGCCCCACGGGCGCGCTGGATCAGATCGCCTTGCTGGCCCTGATGTCCGGCGTCGAGCTCGGCTGGGACAAGGTGCGCACCTACGTCGGCCGGGTGGTCGATGTGGTGGTGCAGCTCGACCGCACCGATGGCGCAAGGCGGATGACCGAGGTGCTGTTCCGGCCGTCCGGCTCGGATGAGGTCAGACGAAGCCCAGGTTCCGCGAGCTGAAGTTCCGCAGGTTCGGGAAGATCAGGTCGAGCGCGCTGTCCGACACCCCGAACCAGGTCCCCATGGTCGCCGCATATTGCTCCACCGAGGTGGTCGGAACCAGCGCCTGGCCGACCATGCTCGGGTTGTTGAAGCCGCCGATGTCGGCGCCCAGCGTCGGGTACTGGCCGTACATGTCGCCGCCCCTGACCGCGCCGCCCATGACGAAATGGTGGCTGCCCCAGGCGTGGTCGGTGCCGTCGCCGTTGGTGGCGAAGGAGCGGGAGAAGTCCGAGGCCGTGAAGGTGGTCACGCCCGAGCGCCGGTCGACGCCGCCGACGTTGGAGAGCGCGCCGTCGAAATAGGTCAGCGCGTGCGCCACCTTGGCCAGCAGGTTGGGCTGCACATTGTTCTGGAAATCGTGGGTGTCCCAGCCGCCGAGGCTGACGAAGAACACCTGGCGGCGCACGCCCAGCGTCTGGCTGGCCGCGATCATCCGCGCCACCGTCTGCAGCTGCAGAGCCAGCGTGTTGGTCTCGGTATTGCCGGTGATCGGGTTGGTGAAGGTCGGGATGGCCGGGATGCCGGTAACGATTGGCTGGGTGAAGGCGCTGTTGACAGTGCCCGCCGCACCGATCGAGCGGCTGACCACGCCGGCGTAGTCCGAGGCGAAATTGCTGGTCAGGCTGGTGTCGGTGATCAGGTCGCGGACGCGGGCCGGCGCGACGCTGGAACCGAAGAGGCTGGTCCCCTGCTGGCCCGAGATCACCACGGCCGGCGCAGCCCCGGTGGAGAGCTGGTACTGCACTACCGACTGGCCGGAGAGGAAAACCGCGTTACCCGCCGCCGAGACCGCGGTGAAGAGCGTCGAGGCGCCGTTCATCCCGGCCAGCATGTCCGCCATCCGCCCGCCCCAGCCGTCGCGCGCGCCCTCGGTGGAATTGGCTTGCCAGGTGGACTGCTGGTCGTTGTGCGAGAAGAGGTTGGCCGGATAGGGCGCCGATTTCGCTTGGTATTGCGCCTTGGTGATCGGCTGGATCAGCGGGCCGACGTTGGCCACCACCGCCAGCCGGCGCTGGTCGAACAGGGTCTTCAGCGAGCCCATGAAGGGGTGCAGGGCGAAGGTCCGGCTCGTGGCGTTGGTGCCGGCCGGGATCGCCTGGGCGGTCGCCGGCGCGATCGGCAGAACCCCGCCCCAGGCCTCCGGCGAATTGGCGGTGGAGACCCGGCCGGTGACCGGGCTGACCTGGCCGGGCGGCGTCGGCGCGGTCCCCACCGGCATCAGGGCGATGGGGTCCTGGCCGGTGTTGCGCGCGGTGAAGTAGCGGCCCCAGGTGTCGGTGTCGGTGGCCAGCACGGTGTTGTTGGCGTCGTTGCCGCCGTAGAGGAAGACGCAGACCAGCGCCTTGTAGTCCGGCGCCGCCTGCCCAGCCGCGGAGCCCGCCGCGGCCAGTTGCAGGGCGAAGGGCGCGGCGCCGCCGAGGATCGAGAGCGCGCCTCCGATGCGGAGCAGCTGGCGGCGATCGACGGGACTGGTCATGGCGCCCTCATCGCTGCGCCAGGTATTCGGCCGACGCCATGGCCATGTAGGTGGCGAGCTTGCTGCGGTTCAGCAGGGCCGCGTTGATCTGGGCCTGGGTGGCGTTCCCGCCGGGGACCGCCACGCCCGTCACCGCCTCGACGATCCGGCCGCGCAGGGCCGGCGACATCTGGCCGTTCAGGAACATCAGGTTCATCCGCTCGGTAAGCGCGGCTGGGTCGGAGGCCAGGCCCATCTCGGTGGCGTAGGTCGCCCGCACGTCGCGCCCGCCGGCCGGCGCGATCGAACCGATGCCCTGGTCGATGGTCGACTGCATGGTGTTGAGGTAGCCGGCCACCGACACCTCATCGACGACCTGGAACTCAGGCCCCACGTAGCCGAGGTTGCCGAGCTTGGTCGACGGCGGCGAATAGCCGGGCCGCCAGAAGTTGAACACCGAGGACGAGTTCAGCGCCGACTGGCTGAGCGAGGTGTTGGCGCTGGTGGATGGGATCAGCCAGCCGCCGGTCTGCGACGTGGCGCCGGTGGCGCGAATCCAGTTGCCCATCCGGATCACCGGCTCGCGCAGCTTGCCGTAGTTGGGGTCGGAGACCGCCAGCGAACCGTTGCGCGCGTCGGGGTCCACCAGGATGGCCCGGACCACCGCGCCCATGTCGCCGCGCACGCCGTGGCCGTTGTTGTTGAACACCGTTGCGACCCGCGCCACGTAGGCCGGGCTGGGATTGCTGGTCACCAGGCGCTGGATCAGCTGCTTGGAGATGAACGGGCCCACGTTGGGGTGGTTGAAGAGGGTGTCGAGCGCCGTCTTCAGCTCGCCCGGCGGATCAGGCGTCGCGGTCGCCGCGATGGTCGCGCCCAGGAACGACTTGGCGCTGATCGAATGGAAGCTCGGATAGGGGATCATCGCGCGCAGGTTGGCGCTCGCGTCCCTGTTGCGGCCCAGGAAGGTCTGGTTGGTCGGGGTGGGCGAATAGTAGCTGTAGCCGGTGAACACCTTGGAGAGGCCGGAGATGTCCTCCGCCGCATAGGTCGGGATCGGCTTGCCGGCCCCATCCACCTGCACCGTGCCGTCGAGGTTCAGCTTCGAGACCCCGATGGTCATCAGCTGCATGACCTCGCGGGCGTAGTTCTGGTCGGGCTGGCGGCCGGTGGCCGGGTCCTCCTTCTGGTTGCCGAGCCAGGTCAGGTAGACGCCCATCATCGGGTGCAGCGACACCTGCTCCAGGAGGGTGCGGTAGTTGCCGAAGGCGTTGGCCCCCAGCATGTCGTAGAAGGACGCCGCGCCCAGCTCGTCGACATTGGGATCGGCCACCGAGATCACGAAGATCTCGGAGAGCGCCAGCTTCACCCGCTGGCGCAGCTGGTCGGGACCGGTGGCGGCCTGGGCCCAGAAGCTTCCGTAGAGCTCGTTGGCGCTGGGGTTCGGCGCGCCTGGCAAGGCGCGGCGCGCCTGCATGAAGGCCACGTGCGAGGACGACACCGGCATGGCCAGCTGCTGGGCGATCCAGTCCTCGTAGCCCGAGGCGCGCACCGTGCTGATCGAGGCGTCGGTCGCGCCAAAGCTCGCCTGGGTGAGGAACCGCGCGGCTTCGGCGGCGGTGGGCGGCGTCGCAGGCTGTCCGGCGGACGGCGGACCCCCGCCGGTGCGCCCGCCGCTGCACGCAGCCAGGACCAGGGCGACCAGCGCCCCTGCCCAGATCTTCGCTAGCCCCGACTTGCGCATGCCCCTGCTTCCCAGGAGGGGAGCTTGGCACAACGCCGCGGCGTGTCCATGGCGCGCACCGCGTCACTTCGGCGCCGGCGCGGGCTCGCGAACTCGTTGCGGAGCGCGCCTGAGGGCCTACCATGCGCGCGGGGGCAAGCATGTCGATCTTCACGGCGGGCGCATTCGGCAACGACTTCGACCAGCTGGACATCGGCTCGCTGGTGCTGGGCCAGGGCTCCGGCCAGTCCGCAAACGGGTTCACGGTCACGCTGAACGGCCAGGTCGACAGCTTCACCGGCGCGGGTCTGCAGTTCGGCGCCAACGGCTTCCCCAACACAGGAACGATCGCCAGCGTCGAGGAAACCTACTTCGGCCAGAGGGTCTTCACCCTCTCGGGCTTCTCCGTGCCCACGGCGACCTTCCTCGGTTGGGCCGCCAGCGGCGACAACGCCACCGCCAAGGCGACGATCATGGGCGCAAACGACCTGGTCACCGGGTCCGACGCCAACGACCGCCTGCGCGCCTATGCGGGCGCCGACACGGTCAACGCCGGCGGCGGGGCCGACTTCGTCGACGGGGGCGATGGCGACGACCAGGTGTTCGGCGGGACCGGTAACGACGTCATCACCGATCCCGGCGGGACCAACTACCTGCGCGGCGACGAGGGCGACGACAACATCCTGGGCGGCGCGGGCTTCGACGACGCCAATGGCAACATGGGCAATGACACCGTCTCGGGCGGGCCTGGCGACGACTATTCGGTGGGCGGCAAGGACAACGACCTGCTGTTCGGCGACGGCGGCGCGGACATCGTCTGGGGGAACCTCGGCAATGACACCTGCGATGGCGGCGACGGGGCGGACCAGGTGCGGGGTGGCCAGGGCGACGACAGCGTGGCCGGCGGGGCGGGCGACGACTTCGTCTCCGGCGACCGCGGAAACGACACCATCACGGGCGGCGCCGGCGCCGACCGCTTCCACGGGTCCCAGGACGCCGGCATTGACCGGGTGCTGGACTTCAGCCTGGCCCAGGGCGACCGGGTGATGCTCGATCCCGGCACGACCTACACTCTCAGCCAGGTGGGCGCGGACACGGTGCTCGACATGGGCGCCGGCAACCAGATGATCCTGGTGGGGATCTCCATGTCGGGCCTCACCGCGAACTCGATCTTCTTCGGCTAACGATCCACGCCGTAGCGGTAGACGGCGCGCAGGCCGAAGTCGCCGAGGCCGGGGTTCTGCTTTCCCGCCAGCTGGGCGTGGCTCATGTGGATCCAGGAGAGCTCGACCGAGAGCCGCCCGGTCGCCTTCCAGCCGAACGAGATCTCCGGCTCGAACAGCACCCGCGATCCGAGGTCGAGCTTGGTCTGGTAGTCCCGGAACCGCTTCTGGGCTTCCACCAGGGTGATGCCCTGCTCGTAGGGCGACGGCAGGTTCACGTGGCCGTCGTGGATCGCCAGCCCGATCCCGGGCTCCACATAGAACCGGTCGCCGCCTGCGGGATGGAACCGCCAGGAAAGGCCGGTGGCGATGTAGTTGGTCCCGCCATGGTGCGTATTGACGCCGACGATGAGGTGGACGCGCGGCCGATAGAGGAACGCCAGCTCGTCGAGAGCGGCGGTGCGCACCCCGCCGACGATCTGCGGCCCTTCCTCGAAGTGGCCGTTGGAGATCTGGTCGTCGATGTCGTGCGCATAGACGCCCAGCAGCGCTTCGCCGGCCCAGGCGGGGCTGGCCAGCAGCGCCAGGACGCTCGCCGCCGCCGTGATGGCGCCAGCCCGCATCACGCCCCGGGGATGCCGAGGCTGGCCGCGCTCTGGCGCAGCGCGGTCTGGTCCTGCGGCGATCCCGCAAAGGCCCTGGACGCTTCGCGATAGGCCTGGGCGGCCTCGTTCGGTTGGCCAAGCACCATCCGCGAGCGCATCAGCTGCTCCCAGCCGGCGCGATCCTTCGGATTGGCCTTCAGCCGGGTGGCGAGCTGGCCGACCATGCCCTGGATCATCTGCTGACGGCCGGCCTCGGTCATCTGGCCGGCGGCGGCGACCTGGTCCTGGGAGGGCCCGCGGATCGGCGCGGCTTCGGCCATCATGGGCGGCGCTCCGCCGCCGGCCGGCGCGGGCGACAGGCGGCCGGCCAGATCCTCGCCGCGCTCCTTGGCCACCTTCTCGACGAAGGCGCGGACCTCGGGGACCCAGGGCGCGTCGGGCGGCGCGGTCTTGATCATGCCGATCCAGTCGGCCATGGCCGCCTCATGCTGGCCGCGCTGGTCCTTGGCGATGGCCAGGTAATAACGGGCGCGCGGGTCGGCCGGATCGACCGAAACGGCCTTCTTGAAGATCGCCTCGGCCTGCGGGCTCACCTTGCCGTCGGTGGCGGCCAGCACCGTCGCCTCGCCCTGGGCGGAAAGATATTCGGCGTTGTGCGGATCCAGCGCGGCGGCCTTGCCATAGGCCATGGCGGCGTCGGCGTTGCGGTTGGTCTGCAGGTAGGACCAGCCCAGCATCCGCCAGCCCTCGGCGTTGCCCGGCGTCTCCTTCATGCGCGCTTCCAGCATCGAGATCATGCTGCCGACGTCGCCCTGCGGATGGTCGGCGCCCGCGACGGCCGTGGCGTCTGGCGCAGGCGGCTTGGCGGCGCTGACGTCGGGCCGCCCCATCTTGAGGTAGAGGCCGGTGGCGGCCAGAACGACCACGGCGACCAAGCCCAGCGCCAGACCGAGCAAAGCGCGCTCACTGAGCGGCCGGGCCGGCGCGCCGGGCTCGCCAGCCTCGGCCAGGACGCGGCGCTTGATGTCGCCCTTCAGCGCCTCGGCTTCCACGGGCGGCAGACCGCCGTCGGCGGCCTGGGCGTCGATCTCGCCGATCTGGCCCTTAAGGACCTCCAGCGTGTCGTTGCGGGCCGCCTGGGCGGCGTCGTGGCGGCGGACCAGCGGGACGGCCAGGCCCACGGCGGCCAGCGTCACCATCAGGGTCAGCAGGATCCACAGCATTCAGTCGGTCTCTTTCATCAGGCGCGCCAGTTCGACTTCCTGGGCGGCGTCCAGCGGCTCCGCCTTCGCCGACGCGTGGCCCCGCAGGTAGAGCGCCACGCCGGCCCCGCCCAGCAGCAACACCGCCAGCGGCCCGAACCATAGGGCAAGGGTGTCGCCCCGGAGCGGCGGGTTCAGCCGCACGAAGTCGCCATAGCGGCGGACGAGGTAGGCCACGGCCTGGTCGTCGGTGTCGCCGGCGGTGATCCGCTCGCGCAGGATCACCCGCAGGTCGTGGGCCAGCGGTGCGTTCGAGTCGTCGATCGACTGGTTCTGGCAGACCACGCAGCGCAGGGTGCGGCTCAGCGCCTGGGCGCGGGCCTCCTGCGCCGGATTGGCCAGTTGCTCGTCCGGGGTCACGGCGGCGACGGGGCCCGCCAGCACGACCAGCGCCGCCACGGTCAACAACAGGCGCCTCATGACTCGGCCTTCAGCTTCTCGAGCAGCGGGCCGATGGTCTCGTTCCAGACCTCCGCGGTGATCGCGCCCACCTGGCGGTAGCGCACCCGTCCATGGCGATCGAGCACGAAGGTCTCTGGCGTGCCGGAGACGCCCAGGTCTATGCCCGCGCGGCCGTTGGCGTCATTGCCGGCCAGCACATAGGGGTCGCCATGCTGGGCCAGCCAGGCGGCGCCGGCGGCGGGTTCTTCCTTCCAGTCGATCCCCGCGACGAGGACGCCCTCAGCCTTCAGGCGCATGAGCAGCGGATGCTCGATCAGGCAGGGGCCGCAGGTGGAGGCAAAGACGTTGAGCAGCGCCGGTTGGCCGGGAAGCGCCGTGGACGCCAGGCCCCCATCGCCCGGCCGCACCGCGGGCAGGCTGAAGGCCGGCAGCGGCTTGCCGATCAGCATCGACGGCAGGATCGAGGGATCGCGCCTGAGGCCGACCATGAAGCCCACCAGCACCAGGGCGAAGACCACGACGGGCGCGATGGCAAGGAGGCGCTTCATTCGGCGGCCGCCGGGATCGGCGCGGGCGCGACGGCGCGGCGCGGCGCGCCTACGCGCACCCGGCGGTCGCTCAGCGAGACCAGCCCGCCCAGCGCCATGGTGAAACCACCCAGCCAGATCCAGACGATCAGCGGATGATCCCACAGCCTGACCACGACGCCCTGCGCGCTCTCGTCGCCCACCGAGACATAGAGGTTGCCCAGCGGGCTCACATGGATGCCGGCCTCGGTGGTCTGGGTCTGGCTGGAGCCATAGAAGCGGCGCTCGCTGACCAGCAGGTAGGGCTTGCCGCGGCCCTCGACGGCGAATCGCGCCTGGCGGGCCTCGTAGTTCGGCCCCTGGCGGGTCTGCAGCGCGTCGAGCGTCAGCGTACGGCCGGCGAAGGCGACGCTCTGCCCCACCTGCATGGTCAGCACCTTGTCGCTCTCCCAGGAGGTCACGCCGGTGACGCCCAGCGTCAGCAAGCCGAGGCCCGCGTGGGCCAGGGCCAAGCCGAACATCGCCTTGGGCGTGGTGCGGATCGAGCGCGTCAGATCGGCGCGGCCGGCGGACCAGCGGCGGACCAGGATCGCCGCGCCGCCGGCGATCAACCAGGCGGCCAGCGCCAGGGCCGCCATGGTGACGAGGTGCTTCCAGCTGCCGGTGACCAGCGCCAGCAGGGCGGCGGCCAGAGCGATGGCGGCCGGAATACGCACCCGCTTCAGCACAGCCCGCCAATCGTCCCGCTTCCAGTTCAGCACGGGACCGAACACCGAGATGATCAGCAGCGGCACGGCCAGCGGCGCGAAGGTGCGTGCATAGTAGGGCGGCCCGACGGAGATCTTGTCGCCGCGCAGGATCTCGATGAACACCGGGCTGAAGGTGCCGAGGAACACCGTCGCCGCCAGCGCCACCAGGAAGAGGTTGTTGAGCGTGATCCCGCCTTCCCGTGACATTGGCGCGAACAGCGGCCCGGACCGGAGCGCCGGCGAGCGCCACGCGTAGAGGCCGAGCGCCGCCCCGGTGGTCACCGCGATGATCCCCAGGATGTAGATCCCCCGCTGCGGATCGACCGCGAAGGCGTGGACGGAGGTGAGAATGCCCGAACGGACCAGGAAGGTGCCCACCAGGCTGAGCGAAAAGGTCAGGATCGAGAGCAGGATGGTCCAGCTGGCCAGCGCGCCTCGACGCTCCAGCACCAGGGCGGAGTGCAGCAGCGCGGTGCCCAGCAGCCAGGGCATCAGCGAGGCGTTCTCCACCGGATCCCAGAACCACCAGCCGCCCCAGCCGAGCTCGTAATAGGCCCAGAACGACCCCAGTGTGATGCCGGCGGTGAGCGGGACCCAGGCCGCCAGCACCCAGGGCCGGACCCATCGAGCCCACGCCGCGTCGACCCGGCCCTCGATCAAGGCCGCGATGGCGAAGGCGAAGGCCACGGAGAAGCCGACATAGCCCAGGTAGAGCAGCGGCGGGTGGGCCACGAGGCCGGGATCCTGCAGCAGC
>Ga0307510_10002002_pt1 | contig 22981 bp, 18 predicted proteins | sample 12_EM_MG_FD_207224 | JGI IMG/M metagenome (GOLD analysis project Ga0307510, IMG submission 207224) | Populus trichocarpa ectomycorrhiza microbial communities from riparian zone in the Pacific Northwest, United States - 12_EM | ecosystem: Host-associated > Plants > Roots > Unclassified | place...
ACCGCTCCCCGAGGCGCACAGAAATCGACTCCAAAAAAAAAAAAAAGCCTCAGTCTCACCACGGTCGTCGTTCAGGTGCGATTCAGACAACCCTTTCTTCTCTCCCATACTCTACTGACGTCGCGGACGCCCCTTGTCATAGCCCGTCCGAGTCGCCTCACCACCCCAGAACTACGCGCCGCCGTCTGAGGATCCCCCCATTCTCACCGCCCAGAAGTGAATCAATAGCAATTAGGGTAACTATGCAACGCTTTTGATGGTGTAATTTCTCCTTAGGCTTAGTTGACGCCTACGCCCTCGTTATTTCCCGGTCTATCACAAGTTGTTGTATGTCATACAAGCTTTGTCCTCTGCCTGCAGTGTCGCGATGCAATCATCTTGTGCGACTTTGCCATTTTATACCTCGTACGTTTGGGCCAGTGCCACGAACACTTACTTTCTACATGAATGATTACCGAGTAGCGCGACTTGAAACCTATTGATGCAGCCTTTATTCCTTGCTCTGCAAGCGTGCCACGCGAAACAACATCATTCAGTCCATCGTTATTGGGTGCAGAGCGGGTTTTGTCTGGGATCATATCATACTAACCCGTGTGTACTCTACCGGATGCTCTATTGTCTGCGCCATAATATATGTAATTCACTGACAGAAAGGCTTGACTCGGGCCGCAATAGACTGGGGGAGACTCGAGCGGAGACTGCGGAGTGAATGGTTTGTTTTAGGTACATATCAACATTTCCCACGATCACGCGATCACGAGAGAGTTCTGTGTCTTTTTTCTCCAAGCCGATCACTGGCCCATATATTCCTATCGATATTCACTTCCCTGCCATGTCCCCTCCTTTGTCACTGTATACCTCCACCAGTCTTCCGCCATTTGAAAAGCCAAGTGGAAGTGCATCTATCTCCGGAACTCAAAGCATGAGGTCTGGCCTCTTCCCGTTGTGTTTATCAGTTTGTACCTAAATGCGCAGAATTACTCGCCTGTAGTACACATATCCACAACCTCGACGACGATTCGCTTCTCAATATATTCTATTTCTGTCGGTCGAGTTTCTTTGGTCGAGATGAACGTGATACTATTTGGTTGGGGGAATGGCGCCGCGAATACTGGTGGTACAAGCTTTTGAAGGTTTGCCAACGGTGGCGATACGTCATACTTGAATCAGCCTCCCACCTGGGCCTTTGTCTTGTTTGTACACACGGCACGCCCGTGGAAGATATTCTGGCACATTCACCTCCCCTTCCGCTCAGCATTGGTCACGATGAACAAAATCATGGCCTCACTGCAAAGCATGAAGAGGGAATACTGATAGCACTCCAGTACCGCGATCGTGTGCGCCGCATCCACCTTAGGATACCTGTTCCGGGTTTGCAGAGGCTTATCACAGCCATGGATGGCGCATTCCCGGTGCTGGAATATCTTTATATCATGCCTCGGACCAGGCCAAATACTCGTTTCACCCTTCCCCCGACGTTTCAAGCGCCCCATCTACGCTACCTCGTTCTGCAGCGCTTTACTTCCCCAATCAGGTCTCCGCTACTCACGACTGCCATTGGTCTCGTCGCCCTCTCACTTAGATGGATCGACCCATCCACATATCTCCACCCCGGTCATTTGCTCCAAACGCTTTCGCTCTTGTCCCAGTTGAAGTCATTAGAAATGGGCTTTTGCTCTCCTGTTCCGAACAACAATATCGAGAGACAGTTGTTGCACACGCCGATGATAACACACGCTACACTTCCTAGCCTCCGCTGGTTTTCATTTTGGGGTGTCAGCGCATACTTGGAAGCCCTTCTTCCCAATATGACCGCCCCTCTCCTCAGGACGTTCAGACTTCATTTCTTTAACCAGCTCAGCTTCCCTCTCCCACGGCTCCTACAGTTTATGACAACCACAGAAAGCCTCATTTTTAGGAGTGCCAAATTTCTTTTCCACGACGAAGCAGTTGCGGTATTTGTACAACCCCATGAAGGGATTAACTTGATCAACTTCTCGATTGATATTCCCTGCAAACATCTCGACTGGCAGGTATCTTCTATGGCACAAATTTTCAACGTTCCCAGCCCATTATCCTCCACGGTGGCGGACGTCGATCTCGATTACAGGGAGCATAGTTTATCGCCAGCGTGGCACAATCAAGCTGACCGCATGCAGTGGCGCCAACTTCTCAGGTCCTTTAGCAATGTGAAGACCCTTCGCGTACACAGTGGCCTCATTGGGGAGCTCTCTCGTTCTCTAAGATCGGATGGAGACCCCCCTCTGGAGCTGCTACCCCATCTTGAAGAGCTCATATGTCCTGTGGGAAGCCGCGATGGGGAAACATTTGCCCAATTCATCCATGAACGTGAGCTTTCAGGCAAGCCCGTAAACCTCACCGAAAAAATCTTTCCAGTTGGCCGCAATAGCTATGAGTTTGATTCTTCCGCTGGCGTGATTCATGTTGGTCCAGATCCCCACCCCGTATCATAGCTGGTAGACGCCATGAGAGGGAGGTTGCCCTGACCCAGGTATTCTGTGGGACCAGTAACATAACGCAGGTGTCGTCTTCACTGTACTGTCGTCTACTTACCATCGTTTAGCCTGCGCCGAATTACAACCTTATCATGACCAAGAAACGCTGGCGGTCGCACAGTTGATGCTGGTTATATATGACGATTCGAGGTGGGTTCACATCACAGGCAGCATCGCTGCGAGCGTACGCATATGGCATGCACGCGAGGAAAAGAGTGGTCCGGAAGGACGCCCTCTGCTCGGACCCGGACTCCGTGATGAGATCGGCGTAGGGTGACACGATCTCCGTTGGGCATGAACCCTTAGGACCGGACGGACCTGGGACCGAGCACGCTTAACGGGCTTAAGGAAGAGAGCACGTCGCTACAGCAGTGCCTGTGTTCCCTCGGACTCTTAAGGTGTTCAACGTTCAGCCTCGCACGACGACGAAGTCTTACGGTGGTAGTGGGAAAATTTTGTTATTGATGAAAAACGTAGAGGTACTCAGACTGCCGCCCAAATAGCCCCAAACTTCTTCAATCTCAGCCTTTCCCCATGTTCCACCGCCGCATGGCGATGGCGCCGCCCCCCAAACGGCATGCCACAGAAGACCTCATCTCGGATGCTTGAATCCCCCGAACTTCTTGCGGGAGACCTGGGAAAAGCAGGGAGGGTGGTAAGCGCCGGGCCACCTACCATTGGTTCATAGCAACACTGGCGGCGTTGAGCTTGCAGCATAGCTGAGAATGTCGAGGTGTGGTGTGGGACCCGCAGATGTTGACGCTCACGAGCCAGGGGGAGCGCTGCTGGCCACGAGCGCCGCACTTACCCCCACCGAAAGCAGCGTCGAAATCGAACTCACTCGGGCAACTGAGAGAGCCACCGTCGCAGAGGTCGGGGCATTGGGACCCCGGGCGGAAGGCGAGCTTGGACGTGGGTGCGGGACGCTGTCTCGAAGGGACCCGAGAGAGAAGGGCGAAGGCGCGCCCGAAATGCCGCCATGAGAGGGGGAGCGAGTGCCTGGGGCACTGCCGCGAACTGCAAGGGCGGGCAAATGCGATGCGCTGGACTGGGCTGAGGAGGCGCTGGTCGCTATGAAGGGCCCTGCTCCTAGGAAACCTAATGAAGGGTCGCCCCAAGATTCGGGAGGGAGGTCGCATTGGGAGGGTATTCTCGAGTCGAAAGGCCTTTAGAGGCCGGCAAAAAGATACGGCGGGCAACGTTGCCCGGCTGCATCAAATTCAGGCAGAAGGCAGCACCATCAACGAGAAAATCACCACGCACCTGGGCCAATGCCTCCATCGTCCCATCCCACCGTCGAGGGGTCGATCTGTCTTTGCTTCGGGGCCAATCGAGAGGGCGCGGCGCGTTTTGGAAACTCGGACCACGAAGGCAAGGCGTTGTCACACAGTCATCGAATGGAGGCCACTTGATGGTCGTCACATGTCTGTCTCACGCAAATGCGCCCTGAGTTGTAGCACATTCAAACGTACCATGAAGTTTCCGCGCTTACCTCTTACCCACACCGCGTCCTGAAGCCCAAGGCGTGCCCGGAACTCAAATCGTTAACTTTCACGCTTTATACACGTGTCGTTATTGTGAGATTATGACTGCGGACGTTTTGGCTCATCCCCACTTGCATTAATATTGGTTTCATCATCGAGGTGGTTCGGCGGTATTTCATTTCGTTTTGGGGGAGGGGAATGATGGCCGAAACCACATAAACGTTGACATCACGTGCTGTGTAAATAACCCTTGACCGGTTGACCCTTGACTTGGTCGTCATGCAAAACAATAAGCTGGCTAGGGATGGTAGTTATTTGTAGCACTATTGATGCGCGCTTTGCGCCCTTCAGCACGCATGAACACTGCCTGACTGCGCGTTCACACAATTAATGTCTAACCCTGTTTCTGGTAAACCCCGATAAGTGTTCAGCAATCCCCAGCATTTATTTCCATAGAAAACTCTGAAAAAAATAGTTTTCAAGTGGCATGGCAAACTTAAAGTCTATCCAAAGTTTTCCCAGCCCAGTAGTGCATTGAATAAAGAAACTCTGAGCAGAGTGTGGGTTCACGTTGCCACCAAATATCTAAACTCGTTTCCCACCGGAAAAAACCCTGAGAATTATTTAACACTTATCAGGGGTTTCTAACATGTTTTTCGAGATTTGCATGCAGTGCGCGCGCACCGTTTACGTGCCTATCAGTGCCAGTAAGTGGCAGTGATCCAGTCGGCCATACAATAGTCCCACCATGAGGCCAGTCGACATCTCTCTCCAGTTTCTTTACAACTATATCCCTCCATCATGCCTCACTGTCTGTCTACTGTAATCTGTCTTCCACGTATTGGAAGGCTTCACCGACATTCACCTCGTCGTGAGTCTCAGCATCAGTGTGTCCCTTTTTCTTCCAATGTCCTACCACATCATGATCAATGCGTGCTAACGCCGGCCCACGGACGACAGACCGCAGACTATATTGATATCCTCTCCCCGAAGCACAACATCAAGTGGTAGTAATGAGTCCCGACATTGCAGGTCCGTGTGTCCTCCTGCTATGTTTAGCGACTCGCGAGTGAAGCTAACCAGTAAATTACCCAGTACATCTATCCATGTCCTCGACGATGACTCGCTTCTCAACATATTTCGTTGCTATCGACCGATCGCCTTCGACTCTGACAGTGTGATGGATAGCACTATTCGGATGTCCAAATGGGACCGCGAACGCTGGTGGTACAGATTGGTCCAAGTCTGCCGAAGGTGGCGGTACCTTATACTTGGATCAGCTTCCTACCTGCGTCTTTGCCTAGTTTGTACACTTGGCACACCCGTAGCAGACATGCTGGAAAGTTCACCTCCTCTTCCACTCGTTGTCAGTTACAATCACCCACATCGTTTCCTCACTGCTGGCGAAGAGAAGGTATTGTTGTTTGCACTCCAGCAACGTGATCGCATACGCACCATCTACCTTCAGATGCCTCTTCGCTGTTTGCGGAAGATCGTCACCGCCTTCGACGACAAATTTCCGATGCTTGAATTGCTGTATATCAGGCATCCAGCCAAGGGTTATATTCCCTTGACACTTCCCCCAACATTTGAAGCACCACATTTACGCCACCTCAATTTGCATCAATTCGCCGTGCCAATGGGTTCTCCTTTGTTTACGACTGCCATTGGTCTCATGACACTCATTCTTCGATGGGACCATCCACTCACCTACTCCGACCCAAATTATTTGCTCCAAACACTTTCACCTTTGTCTCAGCTTCACACCCTCGAGATAGGCTTTTCCTCCAGTCATACTCTTTCCAGTCATGATATCCCGCAGCGACTGTCAGATGCGCCAACCATGGCGCATGTCACACTGTCTAATCTCCGCTGGTTTTCATTCTGGGGTATCAGCGATTACTTGGAAGCAATCCTTCCTCACATGACCGTCCCTTGCCTTACAGAGCTCAAGGTCCATTTCTTCAATCACTTCGGTCTTTCCGTCCCTCGCCTCCTACAATTCGTGAAAATCGCAGAGAACCTCAGGTTCGGTAGCGCCAAATTCGTATTTCATCACCGTGCAGTTGGTGTGTTCGTGTATCCTCATGTCGGGACCAATTTGCCTCGGTTTAACTTCTTCGTTGAAGTTCCCTGCATGCATCTCGACCAGCAGGTATCTTCTGTGGCCCAAATATTCTCCGTTCTCAGTCCATTATTCTCTACGGTGATGGATCTCACTCTCGACTACAAAGATTACGTATTTTCATCAGAGCAGCACGATCAAGCCAATCGTATGAGATGGCGAGAACTTCTCGGGTCATTCAGGAATGTGACGACCCTTCGTGTCCACAAGGGTCTCGTCGGGGAGCTCTCCCATTCTCTACGATCGGACGTAGAACCAACGCTGGAGGTCCTACCGGATCTGAAGGAGCTCGTGTGTCCTACAAGAAGCTTGGATGAAGGGGTATTTACCGCATTCATCCATGATCGTGAAGTTGCAGGCCATCCAGTCAAGCTTACCGGGGAGACCTTTCCGGCTGGTTACTTTGGCTATAGCTTCGACTCCCCTGGTGGGGTGATCCATATCGATCCAGACACCCCGTGATGGTCGGGAGACACCAGGCGTGGAGAGCCGCCAGGCCAAGCCTACTGTGAGGCTCGGAGTATGGACCAAATGTTCGCTTAACCGCCTTACTATATTGTTCGTGGTTGCTCATGTGATGCCACACGCATGGTGATCCCCATTTCATTACTACCTTATACCCCATGTTTTGTTTTCTTCCCGTGTTATCTTGGCTCGCTAATGGTAAATGTTGGTTATGCCTTCCCACTTCCACCTTTCCGTGCCGTGATGATCTGACAAATTGTGACAATACCCATGTTGCCTTACTCGTCCTTATTGGCTGCATGGCGTTTACGATACTCCTGTGGGGCTGCGTACTAGTACTACTGTAGTACTACTTGTATCAGGCTCAGTTTGCCGGACCTAACCCTAATAGGACATCACGACTCACGAGCGTGGAAAGGTATGTCGCGGTGGTACTGGAGCAGTACGACGCGCAGGCGAGGGCAGTGATCTGTGAGCGAGGGCTACCGTAGGTAATAGCCATGCAAATATCATACAGTATTCACCAGGTAGCGACAGAGTTTGCATAGGCTCAAAGAGTCAAAGGATAGGCAACGATGTTGTATTTGCGAGGCAAGGCACCCCTCGCTTGGCTACCCCTTACATAAGCTACCTGTCACTGGGTTTGTTTTGGAACTTTTGCTGATGACGTGGCCTATCCCTGCCTGGCAGTGATCCGGTCGGCCCTACTATTGTTCCACCCCGAGGCCGATCGACATCTCTCTCAGGCTTCTTTACAACTATATCCCTCTATCATGCCTCAGTGTCTGTCTACTGCAATCTGGCTTCCACGTATCGGAAAGCTTCACCGACATTCACCTCGTCGTGAGTCTCAGCATCAGTGTGTCCCTTTTTCTTCCGATGTCCTACCACATCGTGATCAATGCGTGCTAACGCCAGCCCACGGACAACAGACCGCAGTGTATATTGATATCCTCTCCCCGAAGCACAGGATCAAGTGGTGGTAATGGGTCCCGACATTGGCGGTCCGTTCGTTCTCCTGTTATGTTTAGCGACTCGCGAGTGAAGCTGACCAGTAAACTACCCAGTACATCTATCCATGTCCTCGACGATGACTCGCTTCTCAACATATTTCGTTGCTATCGACTGATCGCCTTCGACTCTGACAATGGGATGGATAGCACTATTCGGATGTTCAAATGGGACCGCGAACGCTGGTGGTACAAATTGGTCCAAGTCTGCCGAAGGTGGCGGTACCTTATACTTGGATCAGCTTCCTACCTGCGTCTTTGCCTGGTTTGTACACTTGGCACGCCCGTAGCAGACATGCTGGAAAGTTCACCTCCTCTTCCACTCGTTGTCAGCTACAATAACCCACATCGTCCCCTCACTGCTGGCGAGGAAAAGGGATTGTTGTTTGCACTCCAGCAACGTGATCGCATACGCACCATCTACCTTCAGATGCCTCTTCCATGTTTGCGAGAGATCGCCACCGCCTTAGACGACAAATTTCCAATGCTCGAATCGCTGTATATCAGGCATCCAACCAAGGGCCATATTCCCTTGACACTTCCCCCAACGTTTGAAGCACCACATTTACGCCACCTCAATTTGCATCAATTCGCCGTGCCAATGGGTTCTCCTTTGTTTACGACTGCCATTGGTCTCATGACACTCATTCTTCGATGGATCCATCCACACACCTACTCCGACCCAAATCATTTGCTCCAAACACTTTCACCTTTGTCTCAGCTTCACACGCTCGAGATAGGTTTTTCCTCCACTCTTTCCAGTCATGATATCCCGTGGCGACCGTTAGATGCGCCAACCATGGCGCATGTCACACTGCCTAATCTCCGCTGGTTTTCATTCTGGGGCATCAGCGATTATTTGGAAGCAATCCTTCCTCACATGACCACCCCTTGCCTTGCAGAGCTCAAGGTCCATTTCTTCAATCACTTCGGTCTTTCCGTCCCTCACCTCCTACAATTCGTGAACATCACAGAGAACCCCAGGTTCGGTAGTGCCAAATTCGTATTTCATCACCGTGCAGTTGGTGTGTTCGTGTATCCTCATGTCGGGACCAATTTGCCTTCGTTTGACTTCTTCGTCGAGGTTTCCTGCACACATCTCGACCAGCAGGTATCTTCTGTGGCACAAATATTCTCCGTTCTCAGTCCATTATTCTCTACAGTGATGGATGTCACTCTCGACTACAGGACTCACGTGTTCTCATCAGGGCAGCACAATCAAGCCAACCGTACGAGATGGCGAGAACTTCTCGGGTCATTCAGGAATGTGGAGACCCTGCGTGTGCACAAGGGTCTCGTCGGGGAGCTCTCCCGTTCTCTACGATCGGACGCACTGGCAGAACCAACGCTGGAGGTCCTACCGGATCTGAAGGAGCTCGTGTGTCCTACGAGTAGCCTGGATGACGAGGTATGGGCCGCATTCGTCCATGACCGTGAAGTTGCAGGCCAACCAGTCAAGCTTACCGGAGAGACCTTTCCGGCTGGTTACCTTGGCTATAGCTTCGACTCCCCTGGAGGGGTGATCCATATCGATCCAGACACCCCGTGATAGTCGGGAGACACCAGGCGCGGAGAGTCGCCAGGCCAAGCCTACTGCGAGGCTCGGAGCATGGACCAAATGTTCGCTTAACTGCCTTACTATATTGTTCATGGTTGTCCATGTGATGCCACACGCATGGTGATCCCCATTTCGTTACTATCTTATACCCCATGTTTTGTTTCTTCCGGTGTTATCTTGTCTCGTTAATGGTAAATGTCGGTTTTACCTTCCCACTTTCACCTTTCCGTAATGACCGGACAATCTCCATATTGCCTTACTCGTACTTATTGGCTGCGCGGCGTTTCCGCGCAGGTCGTTCGCCATACACGTCCTTGGGGACTAGTCGGGCAGCTTGCAATGAACTTGACACTCATATCCTTTATCTGGCACTTACACCCCCCGTAGCACACGCATGTTTAAATTGAGGTCTACAAGCAGCGGAATACACAGATTGAGCCCAGACACACCACGTCACGAGGCCACTGCGACTAGGTATGGCGCGAGAACTCGAGATGTCTGCATTTGTGCACGATTGGGGGGCGCCGTAAGCGTGTAAGCGTTGCGCAGCAGTAAGTGAGTGGCTGAAGACGTACCGGACACTACTTCATGTTATCGATGCGTGCAAATTCAGGAGGCGTGTCGGTGAACTCAAAAATCTCAGTTGGGAAAACGAGGGTAAATATCACAGGGGAAACGGTGTGATAGAAATTGGGTTAGGCTCACAGATAGTAGAGAATATCAGAACCACCAAAGATTTGCGGATCAGAAACAAAGGCCACAGCAGGTGGAGCGCCGACGAGGCTCGAGATTGGGGCCTGCGCAAGCTCACGGTGGAGGATCTGCGTGCGAGGCGCGAAGGAGTGGCGGAAGAATGCAAAGGTGAGCGTGTGTGGAAGCAGCTGTGGCACATGAATGGGCCATAAGTTCGTGTCGAACGTAACTTAAGAAACTTTGGTGCCATGGGCGCCCGCATTGAAGAAAGTGTAGAAAATTACGTGCGCGAGCGGATCGATTAGATATATACCCTTTTACACCCATCAGCTAGAATTTGCGGGTTCAGCAGCACGCATTAGGCGTTCCTTGGTGAATTTCATATTACAGCCATTGTAGCCATCCTTTATATAGTAGGCAGTTGGTTTTTTACCCTCAGTTCAATAACGTTCAATTCCCGTGTTCACCACACGCGCTCTGAGGTGAGTAGCATACTCCTAATATACCAGTCAAGTTCCCGTGTTAATTCTGCGTGTTCTGAGGCCAGACGCGTGCCCGGAACTCACATCGTAGCTTTCACGCTTTCTACAGAAAGCGCGAGGCGCGCGGGTCACGGCGGGTGGGCTTGAGCTGAGGACACGCCGTGAGGTCCGTGACCGCACGTAGACCGTGACAAGTCTGTTCCAAATTCGATTCGAGCTCGCCGGGCTCGCATCGCACAGATATTCCGCAATCCGTGTGCAAGTGGAGCACCTATCACTCTTTTTCTTGTACGATTCCCCCCAATTCTTTTCTATGATAATCACACCGTACGGGTATCGACGCACCCCGTGCGTTGGACCCTCAATTTTACTTGCACTCGTTTTCCCTTCCCAGACCGCGACCAAAATCTCAGCGGCGCGGAGCGCAAGGGACGTCACAACTCACGACCATGGAAAGGAATGTCGCAGCGGCACCGGAGAAGTACGACACGCGGGCGAGGGCATTGGTCTGTGCGCGAGGACCCCAGTGAGCAACGGGCGGGTTTAGGGGGGTCCAAGTCATCAGGAAACCTTCTGGCTCCTTAAACGTCTTAGCGAGCCTTAAACTGCCATTTTAGGCTCGCTTAGGTTCGCTTAGGTTCGCTAAGGCCCGCTAAGAGCATTAAGGAGCGAAGAGGAATCCTGATGAACCATGACGTTCAAGCTTTTGTTATGCTACTGATGTACTGATGCACTGATGTACTGATGAGTCATCGATCATTTTCCGGCTCATCAATATTGCATCAAGTCCCACGAGGACACCCTGGCCAGCCACGCAGTCCTGAGGCTAGAAAGCAATTTGTCCCTGACTACACGCTCGTCGATATTCACTTTCCTTCCAGGCCATGCTTCGCGAATTGTCTACCGCCATCCATCCTCCATTCATTGGAAGGCTCAGCCGAACCGCAGCTAGGCGTAATTCCCAACACGGGAGGTATGTTCTCTTCTCCTATTATGTTTATCAACTTATAAGTAAACCCGGCTTAGGGTCAATAGACCACCAAACGTCACTATCCACGACCTCGATGACGATTCGCTTGTCAACATATTTTATCTCTGTAGACCAAGTGTTATCGTATGGCAGATATGGGTCTACGAACGCTGGTGATACAAGCTCGTAAAGGTGTGTAGAAGATGGCGACACCTCATCCTCGGGTCACCATCGCACCTGGGTCTCTGCCTCGTTTGTACACGTGGCACGCCCGTAGCGGACATGCTGGCACATTCGCCTCCCCTTCCACTCATTATTTTTCACCATGACAAAAGCCACGATCTCACCGCAGAGGAAGAGGAAGGAATCATGTTTACCCTCCAGCACCGTGATCGCGTGCAACGCATATACCTTGAGATGCCTGTTCCGAGTCTGCAGAAGCTCATACCAGCCATAGATGGCCAGTTTCCCATGCTGGAATACTTGCTTATTGTACCTCCCACTATACACAATGCTCGCCTGGCTCTTCCCTCGACCTTCGAAGCGCCACAACTCCGCCTCCTCAATCTGAAACACTTTACTATTCCAATCGGATCGCCACTACTTTCAACTGCACCTAGCCTTGTCGAACTCACGCTTAAATGCATCGACCCATTGACACACCTCCACCCAAATCATTTGTTCCAGCCCCTTTCACTCTTACCTCAACTTGAGAAACTCGACATATGCTTTCTCTCTCCTGCCCCTAGTCGTGAGATCGAGAGGCAGCTATTACGTGCGCCAATTGTAACTCATACCACACTTCCTAAGCTCCGCGCCTTTCAATTCTGGGGTGTCAGCTCTTACTTGGAAGCACTTCTTCCCAACATGACTACCCCTCTCCTCAAGATTCTCATCGTTTCTTTCTTCCACCAGCTCAGTTTTTCTGTCCCACACCTCGGACAGTTTGTGACGACCAAAGAGATCTTCAGGTTCAACAGTGCAAGGTTCCTATTCTATCACGAGGCAGTTGCCGTATTCATGTATCCGCTTACAGAAGATAGGCCTCACACCTTCTTCATTGACGTTGTTTGCGAACACCTCGACTGGCAAGTTTCTTCCTTGGCCAAAATTTTCACCTTCCTCGAACCAGCATTTTCCAAGATGGTGGATCTCACTCTAGATTATAAGGAGCATAGTTCGTCATCAGGACGAGACCACCAAGCCGGCCGCAGACTGTGGCGGGAACTCCTCGGGTTATTCAGGAATGTCAAGACCCTTCGCGTGCACAAGGGACTCGTTGGGGAACTCTCACATTCTCTGTGTTCGGAGGGAGAATCACCGCAGCTACTACCCGAGATGAAGGAGCTCATATGTCCCTTGGGAAGTTTTGATGACAACACATTCACCGCATTCATCCATGAACGTGAGGTTGCAGGCCAGCCCGTCAACCTCATCGGAATGGCTTCTCCAGTCGGTTGCTCTAACTATACGTTCGACTCCTCCACTGGCCCCTTCAATATCCAGTCGGACACTTGATCCTTTGTCAAATTGTCATGGCGGAGATGCGCCAGACGAGGAGGGTGGCCAGGCCCACCCTACTGAGGCATGTTGGGGCGTGGATTCGAACTTCCTTTACCCTGCCATTCATCACTCGTCATCACCCACCTTTGGGCCTACTCCCCACCCCATCACGACCAAGATTTTTCCTGTCTTTATGGCCATCGCCCATTTGGTGGCCTATACATCACCCATGCTCATTGCCTTAATACCTAGCATTTTCGTCACCGATTTTTTTTAAGTTTTGTTTTTCTATTGTGAATGCTCACCATGAATCCCACTTTCACTTTCCACCCCTGACGATGTCATAAATTCTACGGTGGTTAACCCGTTATTGTTGGACGCATAGCTATCTTGGGTACAATGACATCACCCCATGTCGTGTGTACTTTCACACATAGGGCTACAGCCAGCGCCGTTTTTTATAAGCTTCACAGGTGTTAACTACAGCACGTCAAGTCGACCTAGCCTCAGGGCGGCAAGGAGGACCCGGATATATGACACGTGGAATTACGGATGTGTGGAAAACATTGATATTTGGCTACGGGTTGAAGTTTGTCGGGAAATATAACAATCTTTGTCCTGTATTGTGCGGTCCATACCACACCCCATCCTCCACAGGGATTCACTCGCCGACGTGTGGGCCCCGTACCATTGGCCTTGCTATTCTCATGTTGACCATCGACGGCAGCGAAGTAATCCAGCTTTGCGATGAGATCACCCCTTCCCGTCTTCCCCTACCAATTCGCACTGGCACGACATACCCACCATGTTCATCCATCATCCCGTGTTGTCGCCACCCACCATATACAATGTATGACAGACCACTTACGGTGAGCTGAAACATCTATACGTGGCATGGTGCTTTGTCGACCGAGCGTCCGATGGGCAGGATGTTCATCGCGATCTACTGTGGCACGGCCCTTTCGGGAGCGATCAAGCAGCTCGCACCGAACCTGACACCCATGTCCTCGATGAGTCACTTGTAGTCCCGCTCCATGCTCATGTCACGGTCCACCAACAGAGAAAAGTCGCGGATTGAGCCCGCGCATGCGCAACATGGCGTCGCTGCGACCAGGGATGGTACGAGATTTCCAAGTCAGTAGAGATGTTTGCATCTGTATGCTATTTAGGAGGCCAACAGTCGTGTCAGCACATGAGTGTCTTGAAGACGTACCGATAAATATGGTCACGATGTGCCCAAATTCAGGCGGCGTGTTGTTTCATTCGATGAATTCTGATGTGGGTTGGAGATGAGCGCTGAGCCCGCAAAGGGTAGGGGATGGAGATCACGGAAAGATCCGCGGGTCAGGGACAGAGGTCGACGTCGCTCGCCGCGGGTAGAGCGCAAGGTGGAGGATCTCCGGGTGGGGCACGAAGTGGTTGAAGAACGCAAAAGGGGAGCGTATCTACGAGCATGGCGTGGCATATGGACACGAGAGGTGTCGCGGCTGGAAGATCTGCATAGACCGCGCGAGATATCAGAGCCGGTGGTGCCCGTATCGAGGGAATTGCGAGAGGGAAGCCAAGCTGGAAGAAGGAAGAAGATACACCGTGCAAGGACAGGTCCACGGGGGGGAGGGACACCACAAGCATGGAGAGGAGTGTTGCGGTGAAAATGAAACTACTCGAGTACACGAGACGCGAACGAGTGCGGGATGTGTGCGCGACGATGACGGTGAGCAGAACGGGTGCCAGTGTCTCAAAACTTGGGGCCGCAACGACTGTTGCAAACACAAACAAACAAACAGCACTGCCTCCGAGTCACGAGGCCCGAGGTCCGATCATCTTTCCTCAGCCTCAGCTGAATCCTCGTGGGAAATGATGAGGTCAACGCTGAGATACTCTCGTCCTCGTCCGCTCTACGGCGATATTCATCGACTACAGTAGTATCATGCCCTATGGTTTGTCTACCACCACCTGTTCTCCATTTATTGCGAGGCTCGGCCCATCTAGGCGTAAACCCCAACACGGGAGGCACGTGCTCCTCTCTGACATGTTTATTGACTTATGAGTAAACTTTGCACAGTGTCAGAAAACATGCCAAACAACCGAATATATCTATTCACATCCTCGACGATGATTCACTTGTCAACATATTTAATCTCTGCAGACCGAATGTCTTTGAGGAAGATGAATATGGTGGTATTCAGTGGTGCGCTTGGGTCCAAGAACGTTGGTGGTATCAACTCGTGAAGGTTTGCCGTAGATGGCGATACCTCATACTCGGGTCAACATCCCACCTGGGTCTCTGCCTTGTCTGTACACGTGGCACGCCTGTAGTAGACATGCTGGCACATTCCCCTCCTCTTCCACTCATCATTGACCACGACGACAAAAATCATGATCTCACCGCAGAGGACGAAGAAGGAATAATGTTTGCCTTTCGGCATCGTAATCGCGTGCGACGCATATTCCTTGTGATGCCTGCTCCATGTTTGCAGAAGCTCATCACGGCTATGGGCGACCAGTTTCCCATGCTGGAAGACTTGCACATGGAAACTCCCCCACATCACGATGCTCGCTTGGCTCTCCCTTCGACCTTCAAAGCACCGCAACTCCGCATGCTCGTCCTGAATCACTTTGTTTCTCCAATAGGATCCCCATTACTCACAACTGCTGTCAGGATCGTCAGCCTCTCGCTTCGATGGGTCCACCCATCGACAAATCTCTACCCAAACCATTTGTTCCCAGCACTTTCATGCTTACCTCAACTGCAGAATCTCGAGATAAGCTTCTCCTCGCCTGTCCCCAACAATCGTGAGATCGAGAGACAACTGTTGGGTATGCCGATCATACCTCACATCGCACTTCCTAACCTCCGCTTCTTTCACTTCGTGGGTGTTAGTGCTTACTTGGAAGCACTTCTTTCCCACATGAATGCCCCACTCCTCAAGACACTCAGGGTTGCTTTCTTTAACCAGCTCAGTTTTTCTGTCCCACACTTCTGCCAGTTTTTGACAGCCACAGAGAACCTCAGATCTAGCAGAGTCGACTTCTTATTCTATCACAAGGCAGTTGCCGTGTTTCTCTTTGTAAGCGCCCCCTCGCCCACCCTTCATTTTCGTGTTGGCTGCGACCACCTTGATTGGCAGGTATCTTCCATGGCACAAATATTCAGCGTCCTCAGCCCATCATCCTCCGCTGTGGTGGACCTCACTCTTGACTATAGGAGCCACACACTATCGTCAGAGTGGCACAATCAAGCTCACCCCACCCAGTGGCGCCAACTCCTCGGCTCATTTAGGAATGTAGAGACCCTTCGTGTTCATGGTGGCCTTGTTGGGGAGCTCTCTCGTTGTCTAGCTTTGGATCATGGAGAACCACCTTCCGAGATCCTACCGCAGCTCAAAACACTCGTATGCCCTATTGGAAGCCGTGATGCCCAGACGTTTGCTAGATTTCTCAATGACCGTGAGGTCGCGGGCCTGCCTATCGACCTCATCGAAACCGTCTTTCCAGTTGGAGAAGTTGGGTACGAGTTCGACACTCCGGCTGGCATGGGCTATGTCCGTTAAGACCCTGTTCCCTTGCTATAGCCGCAAGGCGCCGGACATGGGGATAACAATGCGCAGGCCTACCGCGACACCCAGAACATGCACCGGACGTCCCCTTACTGTACTATTCCTCCATCGCTTACCCCTTCGCCGCTTCCTAGCCTCATTATGACTATGCCTTCAACCCTAATGGTCCGTGTAATATCGCATGCATCCTTATTTTCAGCACCGCCTCATACCTCGTATTTTCATTGCTGTCCCCATGTCGCACGGCTCTACCCATTGGTAACGTTCGCTGTCCCTTCATGTCATTACCTTTCTATGTCGGCCTCATACTACCTTGAGTAGCTTATTGCTGAGTAGCGTTTTAGTCTGTGAACGAATATATCTATCATGTGTGCTTTATCTGTATAGCTACAACCCCCGCCCACTTTTGAGACATGATGTTGGTATCAACAACGCATGGTACCTTCATTGCTCAAATTGAATCCACCGCCGTCAGTAGTTCCATATTTCAGAATTCATCACCATCGAGCATAATGTATTTGCGAGAGGAAACATGTAGCAATAGTAATGTTGGAGCATATTGATTTTTTCGTTGCTCGTATGTCTAGTGAATGTGGCAATCTATGTCCTCCATCTAGTACTAGCCCCGGGCCATACGACTCCCCATACTCCACGGACATGTTGACTTTTTGCTCGTCGACGACTCGACACGCGCGCGCTCGTGTGGTTCACCTCACCATTCTCATGCTCACCATCGACCGGGGCAAAGTAATCCAGCTTCGCGATAGGATCACCACGAATTGTCTTCCCGCCTTCCACCCAATTTACAGGACACACCTCGCCGTGCTCATCCTTCATCCGCCCTACATCAGCGCCATCGACATATATAAAGTATGACAAGTCGCTCACAGTGAACTGGAATCCTTGTATGAGACGTAGGGCCTCGTCAACCGAGCGTCTGACAAGCAGGTCGTTCATCGTCATCTGCAAGAACCACGGCCCTTCGAGAGCGATCTAGCGGTTCGCCCCAGACATGCCACCCATGTCCTTGATTAATCAGTTCTACCCTGCGCCACGCACGTCACGGTCCACCAGGAAAAAAAAATCGCAGATTGAGTCGGCGCACCCGTAGAGTGGCTTCGCTGCGACCAGGCATGGCACGAGAATTCAGAAGTTGCCTGTTTTGTATGTCAATTGGGAAGCCGACAGTCGTTTCAGCGTCGTATGTCGGCAAACGAGTGACTTGAAAACGTACCGAGAAATATGGCCATGATGCGCGCAAATTCATGGAGCGGGTTATTTCACTCGAGGAACGCCGATGGGACTTGAAATGAGTCCGCAGACGGTAGATTATGGGGATGACATGAAGATCCGCAGGTCAGGGACAGAGGTCGACGTTACTGTGGTGGGTGGAGCGTAGGAGGCTCGAGAGCGCAAGGTGGAGGATCTCCGGGCGGAGGGCGAAGTGGTCGAAGAATGCAAAGGGAAGGGTGTCTACGACAGCGTGTGACACATGACTCGGAACACGAGCGGTGCAACTGCTGGAAGATCAGCATAGAACGCGCGAAATATCAGAGCTAATGGGGCCCGCATGAAAGGAAGTGCGGGGTGGGAACCAAGCTGGAAGAACACACCGTGGGAGGACGGGTCCGCGGGGCGCGTGAGGGATGCCACAAGCATGGAGAGGTGTGTCGCAGCGATAATGAAACTGCCTGACTACACGAGATGCGGACGAGGGCGGGATGTGTGCGCGACGACGACGGTGAGCAGAACGGGTGGGTGCCTCAAAACTGTGGCGGTTAGTAATTTGGCGCCGCAGTTGGCAAACAAGCAAGCTGCTTCCGAGTCACGAGGTCCGATCATTTTTCCGGCTATCCCCGCCCTCAGCTCTGGCTGAATCCTCGTGGGGCTCGTGGGAAATGATGAGGCCAACGCGAGATACTCTTCTACGTCGACTACAGAGTATCATGCCCTATTGTCTGTCTACCACCATATGTTCTCCATTTATTGCGAGGCTCGGCCCATCTAGGCGTAAATCCCAACACGGGAGGCACGTGCTCTTCTCTGATATGTTTATTGACTTATGAGTAAACCTTGCACAGTGTCACCAAACCACCGAGTGTATCTATTCACGACCTCGACGATGATTCACTTCTCAACATATTTAATCTCTGCAGACCGAATGTCTTTCGGAAAAATGAATATGGCAATACTATATGGGGCAATTGGGACCAAGAACGCTGGTGGTATGAACTCGTGAAGGTTTGCCAAAGATGGCGATACCTCATACTTGGCTCAGCATCCTACCTGGGTCTCTGCCTCGTCTGTACATGTGACAGTCCCGTAGCAGACATGCTGGCACATTCCCCTCCTCTTCCACTCATCATTTCTTACTATCACAAAACTCATGATCTCGCCGCAGAGGATGAAGAAGGGATGATGTTTGCCCTCCAGCATCGTGATCGCGTGCGACGCATACGCCTTGCGAAGCCTGTTCCAAGTTTGCAGAACCTCATCGAGACTATGGACGGCCAGTTTCCCATACTTGCATATTGGACCTCCTACCAATCACGATACTCCCTTGATGCTCCCTTCGACATTCGAAGCGCCGCAACTCCGCATCCTTGTCCTGGATCACTTTGTTTCTCCAATAGGATCCCCATTACTTACAAGTGCTATCAGCCTTGTCAGCCTCTCGCTTCATTGGGTCCACCCATCGACAAATCTATACCCAAACCATTTGTTCCAAGCGCTTTCACTCTTACCTCAACTGCAGACACTCGCGATAAGCTTCTCCTCATCTGTCCCCAATCGTGAGATCGAGCGACAACTGTTGCATATGCCGATCATAACTCACACCACACTTCCTAACCTCCGCTCCTTTCACTTCGGGGGTGTTAGTGCTTACTTGGAAGCACTTCTTCCCCACATGAATGCCCCTCTCCTCGACACCCTCAACGTTTATTTCTTTAACCAGCTCAGTTTTTCTGTCCCACACCTCTGCCAGTTTGTGACGACTACAGTGAACCTCGGGTCTAGCAGAGTCGAGTTCTTATTCTATCACAAGGCGGTTGCCGTGTTCCTGTTTCTCTCTGTAAGCGCCCCGTTGTTCACTCTTGGCATTCGTGTTGGCTGCGACCATCTTGACTGGCAGGTATCCTCCATGGTACAAATATTCAATGTCCTCGGCCCATTATTCTCCACCGTGGTGGATCTCACCCTTAACTATAGGAGCCATACACTATCGTCAGAGTGGCACAATCAAGTTGACCGCACCCAGTGGCGCAAACTTCTCGGATCATTTAGGGATGTGGAGACCCTTCGTATCCATGATGGCCTTGTCGGAGAGCTCTCTCATTGTCTAGCTTTGGATAGAGAACCACCTTCAGGGTTCCTACCCAAGCTGAAATCACTTGTATGCCCTATAGGCAGCCGTGATGCCAAGACGTTTGCTACATTTCTCTATGACCGTGAGGTTGCGGGCCTGCCTATCAACCTCATCGAAGACATTTTTCCGGCCGGAAGAATGGAGTACAACCTCCGCACTGCGTCTGGCGTGGACCATATCAGTTAGGACCCTGTTCCTCTACCATGGCCGCGACCCGCCGGACATGGAGGATCGCAATGCGCAGGCCTACCGCGACACCCAGAGCATGGACCAGACATACCCTTTACTGTATTACTCTTCCATCGCCTAACCCTTCGCCGCTTCCTGACTTCATCACGACAACACCTTCAACCCTAATGGTCCCTGTGATATCGCATCGATCCTCATTTTCAGTACCATCTTATACTCGTATTTTCATCGCCGTCTCATGTCGCACGGCTCTGCTATTTGTAACGTTCGCTGCCCCTTGATATCTTTACCCCTCTATGTTGGCGTCATAAAATCTTGAGTACCTTATTGGCTGAGTAGCGTTTGTCTACGGTCAAATATCTTTATCATATGTACTCCATCTTTATGACTACGACTTAACTTTATTGTTCAAGTGTGACTCAGCCATCATCACTACTTCCATATTTCTATTTCAGAACTCTTCACTACCTACCGAGCATAATGTATAGGTGAGAGAGGACGCATAGTAGTAGCATTATGTTAGAGGATATTAATTTTTTGTTGCTTGTACGTCTATACGTCTAGTGAATGTGGCAATCTGTCCAGCATCTGGTGGCCCATACGACACCCTATCCTCCACGGACATGGTGCCTTTTGCTAGTCGACGCGCACGCGCTTTGTACCATTCGCCTTGCCGTTCTCATGTTGACCGTCCGCCGCGGCAAAGTAATCCAGCTTCGCGATAGGATCACCACGAATTGTCTTCCCGCCTTCCCTCCAATTCGCAGGACACACCTCGCCGTGCTCATCCTTCATCCGCCCTGCGTCAGCACCACGCACCAAATATAAAGTATGACAAGTCACTCACGGTAAACTGGAATGCCTGAACGAGACGCAAGGCCTCATCGACCGAGCGTCCGACGGGCAGGTCATTCACCGTGATCTGCCTCAAAACGCCCTTCGGATCGATCAAGTAGCTCCCACGGAACGTGATCCCCTTGTCCTCGATAAGACACCCGTACTCGCGAGCAACGTTCATGTTGCGGTCCGCCAACAACGGGATGCGCAGATTGGGGCCGAGGCCACCTGCTGCGCGGGGCTGCTGCGACCACGCATGGTGCGAGTACTCCGAGTCGGTCGAGATGGCTGCATTTTGCGCATGATTGGGAAGGGGACGTGAGTCGTGTCAATATCGCGCGGTGCCACACACGTAGCAAAGACGTACCGAGCACCGTGGTGTTGATGCGTGCAAAGTCTGGGAGCGCGTCGTTGAACGCAAGGATCTCGGTTGGGCAGACAAAGGTGAAGTCCCTTGGGTGGACAACATATTAGACGGATTGTGCAGGCGTGAGGACTTTGAGATGGGCTCACAGAGGGTAGAACATCAAGATCACCCTAACAAAGGCGGGTCAGGAACAAAGGGCCATGAAGGAAAAAAGACGGGTAGGTACCATTGACCCAGGTAGTCTGCCAACGAGACCTGTTTGAAAGCACCATCGATGAGAGCGGTGACGGAGAAGGCGGGCGCGGGACTCTGAATGGTTGGCGACATTATTCAGGTAAAAACGGGGAAAGTGGTGTTATCCACGGGGACGCGGCGACTAGGTGTTTATATAAGACACACACGGCCATTACCCTAAATTGAATTGATTTTTTTTCGTTTTTTCGCGACGCGTCTCTTTGGTGTTGTTTGCACTGGCTTGGAATGGCTATCTCATACCCTTTTCGAGTAAGCGTACCGCAGAGGGAGGAAGAAGTGATAGACACTGGACTTTCCATTTTCTTGTTGCGTGTATGTACACTGGGACTGGGGGAAGAGGGAGCTAACGTAGTTAATAAGAGCTTTACAATGAAACTATAGACAACTTTTATGCGAGGAATCGTGTTGACCAATATAACATAAGGCAAGAGGATAGAAATGAAGGGACAAGAACGGCCATACTCCGAACGGTATGTGAAGACCTGCTCCGAAGTGTTTTAAAATAGTATGCGACTTTTGTGAGACAGCAGAAAGATACAGGAATGAGGACCGGAAAATCGAAATTGGGATAGAGGAGAAAGGGGAGATAGAGCGGGCGGAGAAGGGGTTTCTAATTAATTGACGCGCACCCATTCCCCGCGCTCGAGTTCCCAACGAGCGCCCGATGGGAAGACCATGCATCGTAGTATCGATCCCTCACGAGGTCGCGTCCACACGGCCAGTCGCGAGGGTCCTTCCTCCGATTCATTAGCGGTTGGCGTCCGCACAGCACGCAGACGAAGAGTGTGAAGTGCGGGTACGTTGGGCAGCAACGTGCCCACCTGTTTATACAGCGCTTGCAGCGCGACCTGAGGCGGAAAACGTCACCCAATTAGCGCCACGATCAGGCACAAGGGACCACGGAAGGGTGAAAACTTACCTCATCCGACTTTCCTTCGAGACGCAGCTCGAGCACCTCCAGCCCCTCACCAGTTTTTGCCAACGCACCTAATAACCTCCCTCGCGTCCGCGCGTCCACATCCGGCGCCAGAATCAACGCGAGCTCCTTCAACTCGCTCCCTAGCGTATCAAACAGCGCCGCGGGGCGCAAACCATCATACAGTGTGCTTGCGACACGCAACGTCAGCCGTCCCACCGGACGGCGGGGCGCCAAAACGGCTGCAAGGCCGGGGCTAGCGTCTAGCGTGGTGAGGTGTGGAACGGCCGTCGAGGGCACTTCACCTGCGCCTGGGGGCACGCCGACGAAGTTCGGGAGGGTGAGGTGGACGATCTGCGGACGGGCCGCGAGGAACTGGTCGAAGAACGCAAAGGGGAGCGTGTCCGCAAGCAGCGAGAGGCGCGTGAGGGTGAGCGGCGCCGCTGAGAGGAGGTCAGCGTCGAACGCGGGGAGCGTGAGCGTCACGAGGGCGCGCATCGAGCGCAGCGCGAGGCGGAGGGCGAGGTTGAAGGACGGGCCGTGCCCGAACGGGTACGTCGGGATCGTGAGTGTCGTCACGAGCTCTGCGAGATGCGGAGCCGCCGCGAGGCTCGCCAGACATGCGTCTGCTTTTGCTGGGGCGGTGGCGGTGTGCTCGAGGGTGCGGTAGAGCACGAGTTGAGC
>Ga0307510_10002003_pt1 | contig 22973 bp, 24 predicted proteins | sample 12_EM_MG_FD_207224 | JGI IMG/M metagenome (GOLD analysis project Ga0307510, IMG submission 207224) | Populus trichocarpa ectomycorrhiza microbial communities from riparian zone in the Pacific Northwest, United States - 12_EM | ecosystem: Host-associated > Plants > Roots > Unclassified | place...
AACGTACCGTGGACTTTTTATACATGTGCGCGCCGCTGACTACCGTAGGACTACTTTGTCCAACACCCCGTGTTGTACATATAATGTTAATAGTTTTGATATCAGATGAGAATTATGTATCAGAGTGACGGTGGATCCCCTCAGGATGACGGTGTGGGTCCTTGGTGCGTATATGTAGACTTGGTGCTTCTATCACCGTGAGCAAAACCTTGTTTCAGTCACGTACTCAGCATGCCCGCCACCCTTTTGATGGTGCCTGTGCAGCCTTGAATTCGACGCGCCCACCGCCGGAACGCCGTAGATCCTATCCCGGAGATCAGATACTCAGTATTTGCATTGTACCGGCAGATGGAAAATCCCGTTTGAAATTTCTTTTCGTCCATGATTCGCCCTCGCATCCCGTTGTTTTCCCCCTGCAAGCTCTTATGTATTTAGTACCTAGTAGTGTCGAGGAGAGTGGCACGCTTCCGAAGCTGTGGTCCACCCACCAAATGGCATTGAAGGTTGGACGTTGGACGTTGGGCGTGGGACTCTCATTCTCATAAGAATCTCCATATGTGCCTTTGGTGGTACACGCGAAGCCCCACCAGCGGACTGGAAAGCTGCGTAGCGTACCGCGCCATCCTCTGGCATCAAAGGCACACGACAAACAGAAGGAGACAATAATATATAGGATGCGCGTGGAAAAAAGGAAAGAAAAACTACTATATCCAATGCTATCGAGGAATGCAGGTGACATGTACTATCGTCCAAAAGTCAGCAGTTACGGAATTACACGGGCGCCGGTATATCTATTTCCACAGGCTGTCAAAACGAAAAAGTTACCAAAACAGGAATGAAACGAGAGAGGAAGAAAGAAAGTACGAGAATCATTCGACTAACTCGCAATCTCCTCCAAACGCTGCAGAATTTCTTCGATCCTCGGACGAGCTGCCGTCTGCGGTGTCCAGCACACCTCCACCATCTCCCACAAACTGTCCGCGAACCCGCTCTGTCGAGAAGGCCGTTTACCCTCCAATACCTTCACAAAAACCGTCAAGTCTGTGTATTCGTGGAACGGAAGGCGCCCGCTGATGGTCTCATAGATGACCATCCCAAGGGCATAACAGTCCGAGAACTCCGTCGGACGGCTGTTCTTGAACCCAAACCGCTGCGGGTCGATTAGCTCTGGACTCATCCATCGGGCGGTCCCACCCTGAGTAAACGAGCTTGAGGACAAGAGGTTCGTGGGGTCCGAGATGATCGTAAGTAGGCCAAAGTCCGCTAGACGGGGGTTGCCGGCCTGGTCGATCAGTATGTTGGCCTGAACAGGCATTGGAGTCGGTAAGCTAGAAAAATGACTCCAATTTCCGAAAAACATACACCCTTCAGATCCCCGTGGATCATTCCCTCGCTATGAATGTAGATCAGCCCCCTAGCGACACCGATCAACTGGGGAATTGCACGGCCGTCAGCGAAATGGCCATGGCGGGGCTTCCGATGGAAAACCTACAAGCTTGAGCCGGTCCACATGCGGATGGGCCTTGACAAAGCTGTTGATGTTTCCATTCAACATCCAGTCCGATATCATAGCGAAGTAAGTCTCGCTCATTGTCACGCCTATCAGTGGCAACACATTCGGATGTCGGAGGGTTTTCCACGTCACCACCTCCTTACAGAACCTCTAAACAGGCCTTGGTCAGCACGTTGGCACGTAAAAAGAGTGCACGATAGTAACCCACACCAATTATCTTCCGTAGGTCGCTGTTCGAATATGTCCTTATGACCTTCACAGCAACATCCCGACCACAATACAGTCCCTTCCACACATCTGCAGACCCACCCCTGTACAATGCGATATTGGTCCGATCGTACTCAGCATGAATTTTCATGGCCCTTGGCAGATACGCGTGTTGAGCACACATTCTGTACAACAGCTTGAGGCACTTCTTCCGTATCTGTGGTAAAAGATAGATCGTGTCCAGTGCCTGGTTGGTGGGGCGTACAGGCGTCAAAGTTCTACCAATCAGATATCACGGGTACTAGGAAGTGTGGAACGTGCCTCATCTATCACGTCAATGAAGGTCTGTGCGTCATCCCCGCGGAGGCAACGGATCGTGTCACTCTCGTCCTCACCCGAGGAGATTGCTTCGATCAGGGAGGGGAGTTCGTGTAGGGCAAACGCGCGTCTAATCAGGCGTTCGCAAGCTGGAGCGTTAGGGTTAAGAAAGAAGGGGTGATCAGAGAGCAATCAGCGTCCTGTACGTGATCGGTGAAGGTAGGGCCGAAGACGTACCGTCCTCAGATGTCAAGGTCGCGTTGTGGAGATTAACAGGCGTAGGATGTGGGGCACGTGGATCCTTGCCGAACTTTTCATCGGGAGCAGATCCCGGCGTGGTGAGAGTACTGGAAATCCGCTTTATCTCCAGCTCCTGGCCCCCAACCATGTCGCGGTCAACGCACCTTTCAAAATCCCCGGGGGTCGTCCTGGCGGATTCACCAGGATCATCCGCGTTCCTTTTTCGGACCGTGGCCTTCAGAGTCTCACACATGTCGGAAGGGATCTCGGGTGTGTGGGTGGAATCTCCGTTGTCGGTCATCTCCGATCTGGATTCCCGAACTGACGTTGACTGGCGGCGCCGTCGTTCGTTTTGATAGCTAACGGAGACATGAGACGCACGGTTGATACTGTCAAAAACGAGATATACTGGATCTCCAATTGCTCTTCGAAAATTTTCCACCCTGCCATTAGTTCTTCCTGTTGTTTGGTGGGGGGGACGGTGGTAAGGGCGTACACCTCGTTAAAGACTCGTGCTTGTTTCGCATTAGCGCGATTCCTCCTCTGCTTGGGCGAAGGGTGGTCCGAAGAAGTGTCCGATACTAGGGGGTAGTGTCGGTACGGGGAAGTGATGGTATCAGTAGAGCTCCTCCTCGTCGTTCGCTCCACTGAGACAGGGTCACGTCGGAGGCTGCCCGTTGACGGAGTGGCGGAGGGATTGGCCGGAACGGAGGAGTGAGGGTCATGGAGCGTACCCTGAGGGGGATGCTGGGTCGGGTACTGGAAGGATGATTGGGGATATGAGGCTACGGACAAAAGCGTGGCAGATGTGTCTCCGTAGTGGTTCGGTTGCCATCCTTCATCCCGGGGATGGTTTCCAGAGACATCAATGGGGGGTGGTGTAGTAGGGCAAGTGGCGATGTCCGCGTGCATATGGGCCTTATATGGCTGCAGAGCTCGGTAAGGCAGGGGTACCAGATGTGGGTAAGACTGTAAATAAGATTCGTCGCCGCCGGTGCTGTGGTCGGGCCAAGTGGATGGGGGGTCGTTTAAAGGGTTAACGGTTCCTGATGAACGGTTGTGCGGAATGCACTGTAAGGGAGACGGTTCATCGGTCGCTAGCCATATGGAGCGCATTAACTCTAACTTCGCGGGCGACAGTATATCAGTAAACACACCGTCGGTTAGCACAGGGGTAGAAATCTTGGCCGGGGCTGCACCTCCGCGCTGTCTTTCTGGTGGGTGATCGCCGGTGCTGTATAAGAGACGGACACCCGCTGGATATGGGCGTCGCTCATTCTCATAGATGCACTGTGAAGCACGTTCGGCTCGGGTGCAGGTTGTACATGGGCGCTTAGCGTCACATCTCTGTGTCGGGTTCAAAAGTTAAGCCAATCCGATGACCACGAAGGGGGGATGGGGATCTCTCACTCGCCTTCTTTTTTATTCTAACGGGATTCGCAGAAGGGGGAGCTCGCAGGTCAGCGTGGGCTTCGCAAGGTTCGCATATTTACTAACCGGCAATATCTACACGCCTCAGGCTGGCCCATTCCGAAGGTCTTTCCAATGCCTCTTTCCTTGATGAGGTCGTAGTTGCAGTCCCTGATTCCCATATCCGTGCATCTCACGCAGCGAGTAGGACCGGGGACACATCTCTGAAAGGAGCGGGTGCACAGATACCACGATTAGATCGATACTTAGTATTGGAAGTGTGGGACGGAGCTCTCTCTCACCACTTTCCTAGCTCTGCAAACGAAATGAATTAGTTCGCCGGGCTGAATCTAACTCTGGTGCGGGGGTGCCCACCTGCAAGCCGCGCAAGCTCGGTAGGTAGACATCGATGCTGGTGGGAGGAAAGAAGATATTTGCTGGTCACGGTCATGACCCGGCGGGTGGGCGTCAAATTTGGCAGCTAGGTCACGCCGAGAATAAAAAACAACAACGTGGTCCTGGGGACGCGCTCTGCTCTGTGGAGTCTGACGTTCTTGCAACGATACTGGGCTGAAAACCCTGGTCTTGTTTTTTTTTTTTCATTTGCCTCCGTCCCGCGATAGGTCCTGGGACGAACCCCGGGACGATATACATAATTTAGGCCCCTTCCTGGGCACAGGAAATCGCAGATCACTTCCCATGGTTCACCGTAGTAAACATGGTACAGACAATATTCGGTGTCGTGCAAAAACAGATGACTTATGGCAGGGTCACGCGTCACGGCTCGGTCATGGCGGTGCATCAGGCACATCAGGCGTCACGTGACCCGGAACTGGTTCTTGTACAGTGGCACTGGCAGTGGTACACACGATGAGCGCTTGAGTTCTTTCACCTCGGTCGACACCTCCCATTGACATATCCGTTTAACATCTCAACGATCCTATGGGTTTGGTGGGGTCGCCACGCGCAAAACTCGTGCGGGTACCTTGATCCCTCTCTATAACCTTGGATCAGTCTGCTCGATTTAGGCACACTCTTGCATGATGTGCATCTGACCTCGAATGCGATGCGAGAAACCCCAGATATCACCGACTCATGGGTTGGCTCACGTGTCCCGGCGCACCTCTCGTGCTTTGCCGTCGCCTCCGTTTCAAAAGCAGCCACATCTGCACTTCTACTCAATTGCAATGATGATCAACCTTAGGTCGGCTAATCAAGTTTCGGGCGCTGCCGCCTGTTCATTGCATCCTGGAATTGGAGCTTCTATCACGCATATTCATTCCTCTCAACTGATGATTTCTCTTCTACTCTCATACACTATCACCTAGGTTTCATGAACCCGGAGCTGGGGCCGTTCTCAGGACGGACATTATTTATGTACTCGAGACGGCGTCCGGAATGGGATGTCCTATGGAGGGAAGTGTCGGTCAGTGCATACTACTGCAGAGGTGACGACACCTCGTAGATGAGCGCGTTCACCTGGTCGACTGACCTTTAATTTCTCGCGGCCAATAATGTGGGAGCGTGTTTATCATCTAACTGGAGTCGGTGTTTCCGTGCCCCGCGCATCTGACATCCTTTAGGACACGAAGACCCGCGAGAAAAGGCTGTCTCACCCGTACGCGAGGGAATTTGATGAAGATTTGGCCACCTTCCTAATCTCCGTGGGCCGTCTGGTTTTTATCCTCGGAACTGACCACTGAATGCAAGTATTGAACTCACAGGCACAAAGGCTGGTCTCATCCCTGCAGTTCGATTTTGTTGATGTTCAATCTAAGTCGGTATCGGATGAAAACGACTCAGACGATGACCCCTCTATCCTCGGAAGACAATAGTTGAGCCATACTATAAGAACCGTGGCTTTACTGCTCGCTTTTACTGATGTCGTCTGGTGATGCTTTGACTCGTCTTGCTGCTGCTAGTCTGTTCCTTTCAACGGAATCTCTGGACGACAGTCCTATCGTCACTGGGCATATTATCACCCTCACACCTTTCGAGGCCGTTTCATACGTATTCTTCACTTTTACTACAACGCTCTATACACTGCCCATTGTTTCGACTGAACCCTCGTCAAATTCACAGTACCAAGCGACTCCAACTTGGCTCGCTCCTGTGGTCTCCGATGGTACCCCTCGCCGGCGTATAATTCCGACTCATCGATAACTGACAGCAAGGTAATCATCCACCCCACTATTCAGTTCGCCACGAACATGGTCTTATCCCCGGAGATCGCAGGAGTCGTGTCCCTAGCGGAGAGGCTCGAAGTGCCTATATCCCGACTGACCACTCCGACCCGAATGCCCTAGTAATTCGTTCCTTGAAAACCGCGGGTACCGGTAACGTGCATCTACGCATTCTTAGAGCGCCAACTCAGACGCCCCCCTTGCCCGACCCACGAGTACCCTATACCTGTTTTCCACCAACGGATCAGCGCCCACACTCATCAGCCACCAGCCACCAGTTATATACTTTTTATTGTTGTGATTTTCCCGATACCCTAGCGCCATTGATTTGGTTTTTCTTCCAGGGGTGTCAGCGGTCCGAGTACGATTTGAATGAATGCCGTTGATGTTACTGCGTGACTGAGGATATGTCGTCAAAAAGCATGGTCTAGATGCTGAGCGTGGCCCTGCAAATTTGAATTTGAAGACGCCAAAAGGAGAGTAAGTGAAACCTTATCACACCTGTTGAGTGGCACATAGGCGTCCTGCCGTTATTGCGTTGAACGCCCGCAGAAGATGATTACACTCCTCCTCCAATGTCTACTACCTACGAGGTGAGACGTTCACCCCCACGCTCGGGGAATTAATCACACCATTGTTCGTTACTATCTTTCTCCCTTGTTGTGCGACCTTTTTGGCTCCTGTAGGAACGTATTTGTGAGCTACATAAGATTCTCCCGAAATTGGGGATCAGGTCAAATTTTGGATAGCAGTCTCGAGAACAGATATGACTTCGGATTACAAAGCGAGAGATATGATGCGGATGGCAGGTGGCTGGGATCAACCCTGGGGGTTTGTATCTAGCTTTTTGCCGAGCTGAAGGCTCATCCGAGAGCCGAGAGATGCCCAAGAAGGTGGAAATAGTGTGTAGTGATTGTTCTCTGTACGCTTCATGAGCAAGTGAAAAAAACCTGGGTGAATTTTAGAGGACGCACCGCCTAAGGTTCAGAACTGACAAGCTCAGCACGGTCAGCGTCCTTTTTTTTCTCGAGGTAGACACACATATTCCCGAGTTCCATCCACTCGGACACGATGCAAAGCGTGATCCCATCAACCATTTGGACTCCCTCGATCGTCATGACGTTCTCGTTCCTGGCATGTTTGGAAACCAGCACCTCCTTACAAAAGTTCTGGAAGTTTCATGAGATATTATTGGTTGAATGTGAGGGCGGCCGTACCTTTTGTATCTCGGAAAAATCATTTTCCTGTGTGACACGAAGGATCTTGAGCGCATAGGTGGTGTCTTTTGGGCACTTCGCCTTCCAAACTTCTGAGAACCCCCCACCTGCCTTCGGCAGCGCGTCTTGTTTCTTCAGCGCAAATGTAACGTGGTAACCGGTTGGAAGTAATCTCCTTTCTCCCCCTGCCTTCCTGAGTGCCTGGAAGCATTGCCCGCGTATTGGCGCACCAGTGGGCAGTTTACAAATAATCTAAAAGGGATTAAGCGAAAGGGTTATTTGCAAAAACAGTAAGAGTATACCTTATACAGACCATCGATGTACCGCTGTGCCTCAGAGTATTTTTTGAGAACAGTTAAGTAATCCTGCGCCTTGAATAGTTCATCCAAAAGCTGTGAGGCGCTCTCAGGATCCAGTGTTCCTTGGGCAACGCGGTCAAACATCTTCGTGGGATCCGGGGCGCTGAGCGTCGCATTTGTGGTATCCGAGGCTGTGAGCGTCGTGTTCGAGGTATCTGGGACTGTGAGCGTCGCGTTCGGAGTATCTGGGGCTGTTAGCGTCGCGTTCGAGGTATCTGGGGCTCTGAGCATCGTGTTCGAGGTTAGATGCAAGAGCGTGTCCAAATCGAGCAGGGTTATAGATTCAGCCAAGCGGAAAACAGAAGGGGAGACCGGGTGCTTACACCCTTTAGATCCCCATGAATTGTATCGATGGAGTGCAAGTATTCAAGACCCCTTGTCACACCAAGCAGCTACACCCCAAGGATCAGATGCGGGGCATGATGAATGAGGTTGAGAACTGACAAGCTCAGCACGGTCAGCGTCCTTGTTTTTCTCAAGGTAGGCACAAATATTCCCGCGTTCCATCCACTTGGACACGATGCAAAATGACAGAGAGTCACTGAACACGCGGTTTACACGCGGCGTAGTGTGCTGCGGGCGGCTCGGTACAGCCCGTACAGAGTGTATCAGCCACGAGCGTAGATCTCTTTGTATTGGTGGTTCAGGGCGCGTGAATAGTGAGCCAAAGAAAAAGGGTCATCATGAAAAGTCGCAAGTTTTCTCTCGCCATGAGCAGTTCGCTCTTCCCGATGTGGATCTCAACGCTGCCGCCTGGACCGGTCCTAGTGCCTTCACATGATATCTCAGGTGAAGTACAGACATTGAGAAGAGAGCTCACACCCTTATTTGGCCTCCGATCCCGTTGGGTAGCTCCAGATGGCTGAAGGAGGCAGAATCAGAGTTGGGGGCGTGTTTCAGTTGTTTCGTCGCTGGCGCGGGGACGAGAGCGGGCGCGTTTGGTGACTCCAGCAGGTGAGTTCCGCACGTTTGTATCTTTTCCATATCAGCCCCCAATGGGCATGCGCGGTAGTGGTGCGCATTCCACTTGTCTGACCAGATGCGGCATTCATCCAACTCCACCCCCTAAGTAGCATCAATACGTACCCTCGAGTCGTTGATCGCAATGACCGATACAACGCGTGTTTGACCCACGGTCACTATCACGGAAATTGCACTCTGGCGGTGCAGGCGGGGGCCGATGGAGGTCAGTCGAAGCCGGGAATAGGTGGAGGTGCACGGTCATTTCTGTGTTGGGGAAGGGTGGGTTGGAGTGGTGACCGGGGCTGTCTTTGCGGCAGACTCAGTGTGAGAAGGCGCTGCAGGCGCAACCACTTAGAGAATCTTCCAAACTGTGCCGGGCGACAAGGGGGATTTCAAATTGAGAATACTTACCGTAGACAAAACACATGATCGTAATAATTCTGGCTTTGTACGATCGCACATACTGGCACATGCCGGCAGCTGACCGGTGAACATACGTAGTGGGACAGAGTTCGACTTGAGCCAATCGAGACTAGAGGCTCGGATGTGCGCAGGGGACTGAGTTCGTACTGAGCAGAAAGGGATGTCGATGATCGATGACTTGGAGGAGGGGGAGATACAACGGATCCGAATAGCCGTACAGCTATACAGTTGCCGGAGGACACCGTGCCTGTGGATTATTGAATTGGTGGCAGGGTTGCTTGCGACACTTTGCCGGTACATCATGGGGGACGTACAATCGTACACTTGGCTCTTCTCCCTCTTTGTCCTTACATTTCCGACTGTATGCTGATGGCACTGCCCCACGTTGGTCAAACGAGATCGAGTTTCCTAAACCGGCAAGACGAATTCCCAGAGCGAATCACCCCCGGTAACCACTGCCAGACCATCAAGTCCCCCGCACCGCAGTTGAAAGGATACGTGATCCATCGATTAGCTCCTTCCTTGCCGTCCCGTGCAGTTACATAAGACGAACCGTCATTGTTCCTCCACCCTCCCCTTCCGGGGAACGCACCTGAAACGTTTCCTTTTTATCCGCCGCCGCCAGCGATCGCATTTCCTTCAGCATCACGCCCCATATACTTATGCCGGTGATCACCGCTTCGACGCTTCAGCTTCTACCTCGCGGGGGGTCGGAGTTGGGAAAAAACTTTTGCAGAGGCATTCGCTCCTGAGGATGCGAAGTTCATTATTCTGATTTCCCCGCGGTACAACTCGTACGGAGGGGATACCCAATTGCACAACTATGGTTGTTCGCCACGCGGTCACATCCAGGATGTGCTGAGATGCCACAGCCAATATGCACACTCATTGGCCCTGGGGAGACCCAGCGCACCGATTATTACTCTTCTAGAGAGCACCCATTGAATGACCGTGAACACTATCTCGGTGATTTTTTATGCAACGTGCGTGTAGCACCGGGGACCTGCCTCAGGCCTGCCATCAATTGCTTCGTGTCACAGGCCACTTTTATCGCCGGTCAGTGAAAATCGTGGGAATCGTGTTTCGGATTTTTCCGACATGGGAGAAGATTCGAAATTCGAAATTCGCTGGGAAAGGTTAGCCCAGTTACCTCTCGTATATAAGCTTCCTTCCATCCCCTCCGATGTCCCCCACTCTCCACTCCCCCCTCCCTCGGATATCATGACCGCCGTTGGTCGTCCCCCAGTCATCGTCGCCAATGCTAAACCACCAGTGCAGAGGAAGTCCAAGGGACCAGGTCCGCTCACTCACCTCCACCCTCTCAAACCCCCTCTGTTGCTCACACTCTGCTAGAACGCAACTGGACCGGTCGTGAAGATGAAATTCTCATCAGTGCAGTCGGAAAATACGGTCAGTTTACTTCCTCCCATCCCACCCCTTGACGTCCCTCACCGCCGTTGCATTCTAGCCGCTGGAGAAAAGATTAATTGGATAAAGATCGCCGAACTCATCGACGGCCGATCGAATAAGGCTTGCCGAAAACGCTGGATCCATTCCCTCAATCACACGCTCAGAAAGGGGGCGAGACGGTCCCCTCTCTCTTCACAGTCGAGCATAGCCATCCAGGGAGATAGCGGTCACCAGAAACACTACTGCAGCTGCAACACCGGCTTGAGTATGTGCCAGAGCTTACCAGAACCTGTGGGCAAGCCTGATACCCACGACGCTGGCTTGGAGTCCTCTCAAAAACACCATCCACCCCCGGCGTCGATCACGCCTCTCGATCGGGCCTCGGGTAGATGTACCAGTTCTCATCTCCTTCGTTTATCACTAAACCCAGATCGTTTGTTCAGTTACGGAACTCCTTGAGCAACCGCTAGCCGCTCGAGGGACATCCCAGGCCCAGGGTCCCGGTCACTACTTCGAGTTTCTCATACACGCACTGACATCCAAAATCGGACGGGAGTCACTGTACGCACTGCCAATCGAGGCGGCCACCGTAATAATAGATGGCCTGGAGCAAGTGAGTGCAAAGTAATTTTCCCCCATTGTAACCAGCTAACGTGCACGAGGGTTCGCGTGAAAACTCTGGCCTCTGTCGCTATCACCGAGAGAGGTTCTCCCTGACGCTTAGGAAGATGTGTAGCGAGCGCAGGTTGTTGCCATCCTCGTACGCTGTGACTGATGAATTACAGAGGATTGGAGTGATCCCATGCGGGAGGGGTGGAACCGCAGACGTGTGGCGTGGGGTGTACCGGGGTTCCGGGGTCGCGGTTAAGGTGTTGCGGGTCTACTCCAGGGTAGACCTTGCTCGCGTGGAAATGGTACGACCTACTTGTTCCCTGCCCTATAACGTAGAAATCTGACAAGCTAACGAGAGTGGAATAGAACTTCTGTCGTGAAGTAGTGTTGTGGAAACAATTCAAACATCCGAACCTTGTACCCCTGGTAGGCGCGACAAAATCTCCGCATACCCTGATGAAGGTTTCGGATTGGATGGAACACGGCACAATCATGGATTTTATCGCTGCATGTCCCGAGACTAACCGACTAAAACTGGTAAGCATCTTCCCCCAATGCCAAACGTGCATGGTGATTTAAATTCACTTCTGCAGTTGGCAGATGTCGCTCGCGGACTAAAATACCTCCATGATTGGCCGTCTGTGCACGCAGACCTGAAAAGTGTAGGTTAGATTCTTTGAACGCTTCAACGCAAGCTGACGATACGAAGACCAATATTTTGATTGATAGCAGTCACTGTGCACGCATCGCCGACTTTGGCCTCACGAGTGTATTGCGTCACCCGTCTGTCAGCATTTCCGTGACTACGCCGGTCTGGGGAGGTACTCCTCGATGGATGGCACCTGAGTTGTTTAACGAGAGATCAAGTCCGTCGAGGGAGTCAGATATCTATGCGCTCGGGATGGTTATTTATGAGGTTCGATCCCATTGTGCTCTTCAGTGAATCCGTCCTAAGGATCTTTCCTATAGGTCTTCGCACAAGAACAACCATTCTCCCAAGTTTACCCTATCCTTGTGCCTTTGCTGGTCCTTGACAACAGGCGACCTTCACGGCCGCAGAGCCGGGAGATTCTTGGTCTCTCGGACGATGTCTGGATGCTGGCAGAAAGGTGTTGGGACGGAAACCCAAGCGTCCGACCACACATCGCAGATATCTTGTCCCACTTCGAAGAAGCTTCTTGCCATTGGGTCCCCTTGACTTCCCAAACGATTGCGAACCATGGGCTCGACCGTCCAGCTACCCGGAGGCCCCCGACCAGAGAACAAACTTTAACCATGTCAGAGGGCGCCTCTGGGGATGATCGGGCCGGAAGCGGGGATCGGAACGTCGGGGCCGCGGGCCCTCGTGGGGCTTGGCGATCGCTACTGATGGCGATCTTGAACGGGGCGGGGCGGCTCGCCGCCATCATGGCAGATCTCAGATCGGTGCTCTTTTAGGCTCACTTTCAGTCATACTCATCATCCCCATGGTTATGTCCACTTTCATAGCGTATTGCTTTTGTGTATTATCTATCCCGTTCGGATTCCATCCCTGCCGCCACACCTGGGTGGGCGCGAGGTTATATCAGTGCCGTTTCTAGATACATTGAATGTATGGCTTTAAGTGATCTGTAAAATGAAACAATTAATTAAGCTCCCACATCCATTCTAGTGACGCCGTTCCGCTTGTTTAAACACCGTGGAACGTTTCCACTCCGATGCATGATGATATCCGGGGTGCCCACAAGACCATTCTCAAGAACCGTAGCGGGTGGGATGCCCGAGGACACCTTCTCATGGAACTGATATCCGAGAAATCAAATCCCCGGGGATGTTAAATCTCGAATGTATTCCTCGCACCCTCCCACCCAAACACTCGCTCCCCCCTCACTGCCCACCATATCAAACTACCTTCACAGCTGCACACGCAGGTCGACCCAATGGAAAGTTACACCAACCGTCTCCTCTCCCAAGACCACGTGGCATGGTTCAGATGCGACAATATAGTCTTGACGTCCGGTCGCGAGCCGGTATCAACCAACCAACACCGTCGAACGACTCTCCACAACTCTTTGGTGAACCCAAGAGTCTCTGCCGCCTCTGGTCTCTTCGGTCGCTCACCTTCCGTGATCGCATGAATTACTGCCCATGGATTCGTGATCTCCCAGTAAGGAGGCTTCCCGCAAAGAACCTGATCGTGCGTTAACCCAACCTTCCCGAGGGTGAGAACGGTCACAACAATACGGACCTCGTACACAACCATTCCGAAAGCATAACAGTCGGATTGCTTTGTTGGCCTATCGTCGCTTGCCCCAAACCGTTCTGGATCGAGTAACTCGGGACTCATCCACCGGGGAGTCCCGCCGGCGGTGAACGACATGAGGGAGGTCTTTGAAACCACCGAGACCACGGAGGCGTTGTCTGCGGCCTGATGCTCTACACTGGCAATGGTTGAGAGACCGAAATCCGCGAGGCAGGCCCGGCGACTTTTGTTTATGAGGATGTTTGCCTGGTCTTGGCTGTCAGAGGTTGTGCATCCACCGATTGAAAGAATGCACCGTACCCCTTTTAAGTCTCCGTGTACCATATTGGAGCTGTGCATGTACTCTAGCCCGTTTGCGGCTTCGACCAACTGAATAAATCCGTCGCGCCGGTCTTCACAGGAGACAGGTCTTTCTACGACTCACAAGTTGAACACGATTGACTCCATCATGTCTCTTCACAAACTCGTTGATATTGCCTTGGTCCATCCACTCGGATATCATCGCAAGCCGGCGATGTTCCAAATCCACACCGAGCAACGGAAGGATGTTCGGGTGTCGGAGGTGCCTCCACGCAATAGCTTCTCGACAGAACTCCTACAAACGCCGTGATCAATAGGAGTTTCTGGGGAGTGCGGAGGTGAGCGTCCTACTCACGCTGAAGCACTTTCCAAAATCGCTAGTCAGGTATATACGCATGATCTTCACAGCCACTGGACGGCCATTTTGTTCAGCCTTGTATACGATCGCGTGGCCCCCATCATACTCCTCGACCAGCTTCCCGTTCAGATGTTCGGCCAAATGCATCGCCTTGGGAATCATCTGCTGGCGACTACACATCTTGCATAAGATGTTGAGCAACTTGTGTCGGTCATCGTCACAAGCCATATGATCCAGCATCTGGGGCATGCGTTAGTCTAGCAAGGAGATTCCGGAGTGCTGAGTAACATACCGTGTCTAGTCTATCGATGAGCCCCGGACCCGGTTGCCTCTGGCATTCGGCGTCGATCTCGGCCAGATTTAGTGGCGGCACGGGGTCATTCCAGTCCGCGTCATCAGGTGACATTGGCGGGGTTGGGACTGGTGTCCTTATCGAATGCCCATCGCTCTTTCCTACGTGGTGCAAACTCGCTTCTGTGGTTCGACAGTTATTCTCTCAACGATTCTAATGTCACGCAAGACGGGCTCACTGGATCGGTTGAGTTGCGCTAGGTTATTCTTTGGAGGGTCGTGTGGCGGATTTTTGTCTACCAAAGAAGTCATCAAACTGCCAAAATATGATCAGACGGGCGAAGGAGCGTACTAGAGAGGTTGCGGTTCTGACCGCCGAGGTGGTATCTTATTTGGTCCATGCTACCTACATTCGGAGCCGAACCTTCACCCATGTCAGACGATGAGCAGACAAAAGTTGAAGCAAAGCAACATACGAGAGCCACCCTTACTTCGTCGTGTTTCAAGCAAGTGCTTCCCCTCGTTGTCACCTAAGCCCCGGCTGAGATCAACGCCTACGGCAATCTCAACACCAGTGCAAATGTTTCATGAGTCTTTAACTTACGAGAGCCCATGCGACGAACGACTCTTCTCGAGGCATTTCCACAGAGAGTATTCTGGAGGTTGGCACTCGACCTCCCAGTTCTGTGTGAGCGACCGTTTGCTTTCCGTAGCTCACCTGAGTCGAACCGAGGAGGGTCCGTAAGCATTAGTAAAGTGCCAGATGTCCCTGTGCTCCGGCGTGATTGTCCCCGACTAATACGTCCACCCGACTGGTCCCCTCGCTCTTCATTGGAACGGTAACCACCCGCATCCCCTCCCTTGCTCTCTGGGGATAAGGTCGCGAAGCTATCGATCGACATCTGAGGAGTGAGCTGTAGAACCTGGCTGGGAGACATTGTTGGAATTGAAGGGGAGGAGACCCTGGAGATGGCGAGCTTGATGGAAGGAAGATATCTGGACATGGGAGGACAGCAAGGTCAACGACCGCATTGTCACCAACGTCAGGAAACCTGCAAAAGGCTTTTTGATGACTTTCCGTGGCTTTTGATGCCACGAAATTAAGCCGTAAAGCCAAAAGCCGTAAAAGCCAATCCGCTCGGCGGTAGTCCGAAGCGAGCGGAAATCTCACGAGAGCCATCAAAAGTCCATCAGAAGCCATTTCAAAGCCATCCACCAATTTGTTCGTTGACCCGGTTGTGGCGAACGACGTCTATTCGAGTGGGGGTATGCCGATGTATCATTATAGGCTTAGGGATGTATTCCGTGTAATATATCCCCCCCCCACCCGAGGTCATTCTCAACATCTAGATGAGCCTCGTTCGTCCTCAACACCCCGAGTCAGAGATTGGCACGCATGGGTAGCGGAACGCGACTCGTGAAAGTGTTCAGGTCCTCGATAGTGGCAAGCGACTAGCAGCCGTTTCCGACGGGCCACGGAGTAGGTTGCGATTACCTTTATAATGGCCCGTTCAAGCCGTAGGTTAGAGTTCAGGCCCAGGTTCTGTGAGCAAATCAAAGGTAGATGATATTACCACAAGGGGCGTTACCATGAGCGCACCAGCTGGGTAAACTCTGGCGGTGCGTGGGCGGGTGGAAGTGTATTCAAAGCGAACGACGAGTGTCTCATTAATATCAGGGGTGAATTTATCCCTGTCCTGAGATCTCCTACCCTTACGTGCCCTACTTCGGGGACGAATTCGTCTCTGTAGAATTCCACTGCTCAGCGACTCTCGATAATTTCCGTTACTTCTATGTAAATAAGTACATTGACTATCATACCTTCAAAACCGTTGTGTAGTGTCCCGGTAGTGATAACGGTTGTGTCGGTGAAGTAACCGTACTTGCGCAAGGATTTCGTGGCTGACCGAAAGCCATCCGAGAGCCATTCGAAAGCCAGATCGCCGAAGTCGCGCGATCAGTCCATAAGCAAGTTCCAAAAGCCCGCGAAATTCCTGAATCTATCAAAGCCTTTGCAAGTTTCCCGATGCTGTCACCATACCCGGGTAGGCACGAGGTTGTTTCAATGTCGTCTCTAAATACAATGCATGACTTTACTAAGTCATCTGCAGAATGGAATAATTAATTAAGCTTCCACACCTTTCCACACCCATTCTCGTGACGCCATTTCACCTGCTAAGGCACCGCGGCTGATCATGTAATGTTTCCACTCCGATACATGATGAGATCCGGGGTGCCCATAAGACCATTCTCAAGAACCGTAGCGGGTGAGATACCCGAGAACACCTTCTCGCGGAACTGATATCCGAGAAATCAAATCCCCGGGGATGCTAAATCTCGAATGTATTTCTCGCACCCTCGCACCCCAACACCTGCTCCCCTCTCAATGTTCACCATATCGAATTACCTTCACAGCCGCACACGTAGGTCGACTCATCGGAAAGCTACACCAACTGTCTCCTCCCCCAAGACCATGTGGCATGGTTCAGATGCGACAATATAGTCTTAACATCCGGCCGCGAGCCGGTATCAACCAACCAACACCGTCGAACAACCCTCCACAACTCCTTGGTGAACCCAAGGGTCTCCGCCGCCTCTGGTCTCTTCGGTCGCTCACCTTCCGTGATCGCGTGAATTACTGTCCATGGATTCGTGATCTCCCAGTAAGGAGGTTTCCCGCAAAGAACCTGATCGTACGTTAACCTAACCTTTTCGAGGGTGGAAACAATAACATCAATACGGACCTCGTACACAACCATTCCAAAAGCGTAACAGTCGGATTGCTTCGTTGGTCTATCGTCGCCCGCCCCAAACCGATCTGGATCGAGTAACTCTGGACTCATCCACCGGGGAGTCCCACCGGCAGTGAACGACATGAGGGAGGGCTTTGAAACCACCGAGACCACGGAGGCATTGGCTATAGCCCGATGCTCCACACTGGCGACGGTTGAAAGACCAAAATCTGCGAGGCAGGCCCGGCGACTTTTGTTTATGAGGATATTTGCCTGGTCTTAGCTGTGAGAGGTGGCGCATCCACCGATTGAAAGAATGCACTGTACCCCTTTTAAGTCTCCGTGTACCATATTGGAGCTGTGCATGTACTCTAATCCGTTTGCGGCTTCGACCAACTGAACAAATCGGTCGCACCGGTCTCCACAAGGAACAAGTCTGTCTATGACTCACAAGTTGGACTCGATTGACTCCGTCATATCTTTTCACGAACTCATTGATGTTACCTTGGTCCATCCACTCGGATATCATCGCAAGCCGGTGCTGTTCCAAATCCACACCGAGCAGCGGAAGGATGTTTGGATGTCGGAGATGCCTCCACGCAACAGCTTCTCGGCAGAATTCCTACAAACGCCATTATTAACGGGAGCTTCTGGGCCGTGCGGAGGCGAGCGTCCTACTCACACTGAAGCACTTGTCAAAATCGCTACTCAGGTAGATCCGCACGGTCTTTACGGCCACTTGACGACCATTGTGTTGAGTCCTGGATATGATCGCGTGGCCCCCATCATACTCCTCGACCAGTTCCCCGTTCAGATGTTCGTCCATATGCATCGACTTGGGTATCATCCGCTGGCGACTGCACATCTTGCATAAGATGTTAAGTAACTTGTATCGGTTTTCATCACAAGCCATGCGGTCTAGCGTCTGAAACATACGTCAGCCTAGCAAGAGGATTCGGGAATGCTGAATAACATACCGTGTCTAGTCTATCTATGAGTTCCTGACCCGGTTGCCTCTTGCATTCGGCGTCGACCTCCGCCAAATCTAGTGGCAGAAGATCAGGTGACGGCATGAAATCATCCCAGCCTTCGTCATCAGGAGATGTCCGCAGAGCCGGTATTTCCACCGAACCCCCAAAGCTCCGTAGTGATGCTGAATTTAGACTGTGGCATATTGAGGGTTCGATGAGAGAGGGCTCCCTGCGCACGAGAAAACAGAGTGGTCAGCGGATGCACGGTTGTCAAGAGAGAGGGCTCACGGGCCACGCAGGACGTTGGCTGCTTCCGAAACCTCTGGGCGCAAGTAAGGATCCTGGTTCCAACAGCGTTGTACCAATGCCCACAACTCGTCTGTACAATTTTGGTGGGTTGGCCGTGGTGGGCGCCCACCAGTCATTATGGCAACATGCGCCTCGAATAATGTTTTGTCTCTGAAGGGGACTGCGCCTGTGAATACCTGCAATGGTACGGAGTGGCAGTGAACAAAAGCTCTGCGGGAGTGACCCATTCGTTCATACCTCGATCATGACCATCGCGAAAGAGAAAACGTCTGATTCCTTGCTGTATGTTCCCTCCTTGGTCAAGATCTCTGGGGCAGTCCATCGTACGGTATAGCCCCGATTTTCTAAGGTTGTTCGTATGGAATCCAGGCTTTGATCGACCGTCGCGAGACCGAAATCGGTGATCCGTGCGTGGCCGGTGTCGTCCACGAGGATATTTGGCTGGACATGTATCAGTGCGGTCATAAAACAGGATTAATATCAATCGCGCACTCCTTTGAGATCACCATGAATTATGTTGTGGGAGTGGAGAAAGTGAAGGCCTTCAACGACATCAGATAGCTGGTGGCGGGAGTCAGCGTGGGATAAAGCACGGCAGCAGGGGAACTTGCAAGACTGAGTCGGTCTGTGGCAGGATATTTCTTGATGTATTCCGTCAAGTCTCCGCCGAACATCCATCCCGAGACAATTTGGAGTGGATTAGGGGTGATACCAAGGAGGGGGACAATGTTCTGGTGTTCCAAGCGTTTCCACACCACAGCCTCCTGGTAAAGAGTCTGGAAGTCTCGTCAGGAACAGTAGGTGGGAATGGAATGGTGTCAAAGCGTACCTTTGTGGCTTTCTTGGGGCCATCCTTGGAGTAGACCCTAACCCGTTTGACGCAAACTTTCGAACCATTAAGCCACCCTTCGTACACATCGCCGGAACCCCCCGAGGCGACAGGCTGACGACCGACGGTGAAATCTTGAGACGATAATGTGTACGAAGGTGGTAATATCGTTCTGTCGCCGCATATGTGCCTGAGTTCACGAAGACACCTCCGGAAAGCGGGACTAGTAGGGTGGAGACTATCGAGAGCCTACGATGGTTTGAGCGGGAGAAGGGAAGGGGAAGAAACGAGGCAAGACGATGCACCGTGTCCAAATAGTCAACAAGCCCCACCAGATCCTTGCCCTCAATGGTTGGCACCCATTGCAAATATTCCCTCCCATAAAGTATGTTGCAGACTAGATCGTGAAACTTGGAAGAAGACCTGTCGAGGCGACGGAGTTGCTCTAAGGGACTGGGGGAGGGCATGGAGAATACAGTGAGTGGAAGATGTGGGAAGGAAGTAGGGAGGTAGTTGTACCAGGAGCCTCACCCGATCCACGAGGCGGACATAGCCCTATTATGCACCACGCTGGTCAAGGGGACCATCCAAGCACGTCATCCAACTTGCTCGGCCCCGCATGTCCAACGCTACCGAGGACGATGGACACCTCAAATAGGACGCGACCCCGATGCCGGGAGTGATCTAGTTGGCGCAGACGACATCACTGGTGGTCGCAAAGTCGTCCGGATGGGTCTGGGGCAGAATGCGAGTATTTCGTGAGCGAATTTTGTAAAAGGCGGGTGAAAGTCGAGCTTGAGTCCGGTGTTGCTTAGTGACGTGTGCCCGCTGGATAGAACGCAAGGACAAGGGTCGATTACCAAGTATCGTCCAGAGTTCGATCCGAAGCGCATCATCCAAAATTGTACGTCCACCTCGCCCCATGACCGTCGGCCCGCAAGAACAACCTCCCACGATTGTCTCCATCCCGCCCTGAACGGGCCCCCCAAGCCATTGAGAACAAGCAAATCGCACATCGACTTTTTCTCCCTAGATCATAAAGAATTCGACAAGCTCGATTGAGAGCACCCGAGGAAATACTAAGATGAAGACTCCGCGATGCCTCTACCATCTCCGTAAGTTCTTCGATTCTCTCCCGCATGCTGAGCACTGGGCATCAAATCGGAGACCTTCAGACCAGTCAAGCGCCAAGTGTTCTACCCCCTCCTGCAATAGCCAGAGATGACACATTTCTCGACTTCAGGTGGAAACTCTCAAGCGATGCAATAAGCGCACGAACCCTTGAACATCCGGTTTGACGCGCCTGCCCCCAGTTGATGACGCCAGCAGTGTGGACGATGACCTCACAACACGGCCTACATTCCGCCCTCGGAGAACTCTTTGACCTGCTGAGGATCGGTGACTCGTGGACGGACTTCTTCGCGGTGTATCTCGGGGAACCTGGAGAGTTTGGCCGGGATTATGGGTGAGTACGAGGAGGACTTGAATACTTTCCTTATTTTCGTGAGTCATCTGATCTCATTACCCTGTGCGAACACTGAGCACTGAGTACTGAATCCCGAGGCGCACAGGCCGGTCTGCTTCCTACAGTCGGTTCAGCGTTTATCGATTATCTTCGATGTCCAATCAGACCTCGAGTCAGATCCTAACGGACTGCCGCCACCCACCCATGCGGTTCATAATCCACGCCGTGAACGGCTCACCCTTTCCCCGTGTAGACCCCAGCTCCGTCGCCTGGACCTAACTTCTAGAACTCGCCATCATCCAACTTCTATACTTTACGCGACTCTCGCGACTTTGTTTATTGTGATGCTCGGAAAGTTGTGGGTCAACCGATATACCCGGAACTGCGGTGGTCGGCTGCTGTCAAGAGCCGGGATAGACAGCGAAGATCGGATGGGATTGGGGAGTGGGACTTCCGTCTCACCATCGAGAGTTCTCTAGTAATGCTTCAGGCTGCGTTGCTATTACTAGGGTCTGCCCCGTCGTTGTATTTCTAGAAAATCAGCTGCACCGTCGCCTGGGTCATCGTTGACTTCACCCACTACAACTGCCCTATTAGACATCACCGCCCTCGTCCGTCGCTCGCTTCGATCTCGTATAACATCCCCCGCCAATGTCTACTCGCCTTTCGCTGGGAACCACAAGCTAGTAGTACATGTGGGAGATCATTGACTTTTTCAACTACTCTCATTGCTTGTATACGGGATGGGGGAGAACGCAAATTCTTTCGGTTATCTCCTCTTTGTCTGCTATATTACCTTGACCTGGTGGGGACGAACGAGTGGGGAGGCATTCGAGTATGCTCGGTCGTCTGTTTTTGCTCCTGGGATAATTGAGAAGACCGGGGGAAGGAAGGGATTCGGCCTGTCTTCATCGACACGAAATGTTTGAGTGGGGTTCTTAGGCCTATCAAAACGAGGTCGAACTGATCGCGTACCTCATGTACTGATCGAAGTCACCGGGATCCCCGTCGGCGAGTGTAAATCGATACGTAACCCAAGCTTACTCGATGCCGCCCCCGTGGACTCGAGGGACGTCCCCCGAACTGAAGAGGGATCAGAACCGGACGACTGATCGGTCGACACCGCGAGTCTTCACCCGGGGTGAGAACGCAGATCTACGGAGAGGCAAGTTCAAACCGTGAGAAGCCCCACCAAGCACCGGCCTCTTTTTTTTTTGGCGAGTGCGGTGGGGAGTCCTCAGTTACTTATTGAAAAGTGCGCCCTGGTTGATCGTACCCAGCGACTCCGCGGAAGCACCGTCTGATGGCGGTGTTGCCCTGTCACCGTGGGAAAACTCTCCGAGTCCGCGATCGCGGCATCAGCCGGTTTGCCTGTCGAGTGCAAGGCGGGAACTCGGTCTCCCACTCAATTTCTGGTCTACAGGGCCGTCGATGAATTAACGATTCCTGATTCACGCCGCGTATCCGTCATCGGTTTTGTGCGAGCGGTTTGATAGCGTCAACGGGTCATGCCGAGGGTCGCTCCCGCACCAAGCGTCACGCCCAGAGATCCCAAATCCCAACGTCATCTCAGCAATAGATTGGGACCTCTGTCCAGATTGATCCATCCACGCACGAGCAGCCACAAAAGTGAAATTCTGTCCTCGGGCAGTACCACTCTGGTCCCAGGTTCCAGTGTTCCGCAGTACTTTTTTCAAAAACGTCGGTCGATGGGGATCATCGTTATTTAAACCATTGGCATCGGAGGGTCCCCGACGACCAACTGCCCACCGTTCTCACCGCCTATCCGCCCTACTAAGCTGGAAGTCATGGAGAGAACCCCGTATCAGTTATCGTTGTTCACTGCGGCAGCAGGTTCCGTCGGTTTTTTCTTATGGCGTCTTTGGGAATGGTACAGAACTCGATCCTTCGGGTTGAAAGATATTCGTGGTCCCGATACGGAACCCCTCTCCTCAGGTTCGTTCTCCTCATCTGGTTACTTGAGTACCCAAGTACTCATCCGCAAATTTCTTCTCTTCTTTCCTTTTACTTTCCCCTCGACAGGCAACGTGGATAAAGCCCGCCAAAGCGAAGCCGGAGAGCTAGACTTCCTATGGCGCGAACAGTTCGGTGGGATCATGCGTCTAAAGGGTCCTTTCGGGGTTCGTAGTTTTCGGCGTTAATTCTACCAGATCCGGTATTCTGACAAGAACCCGACATTGGGAACGCGTGTCGTGTGCGGTTTTAGGAAGACCGGTTGTGGGTGTCGGATATCAAGGCCTTGCACCATATCCACAATGGATACAACTTTGCGAAGGAGCCCTTCCGAAGAGAAATCGCGCGGTCGTTTAGCGGTCAGGGAGTTACGTGGGCGAACGGTGAGGTCCCTTTCAACGATCGAAACGAGCGGAGCGCTAACAGAACACCAGGCGAAACCCACAAACGTCAGAGGAGACTTATACAACCCGCCTTCGGAGTCGCCGAGACCAGAGCTCTGTTACCCATCTTCAGAGGTTGTATCGAACGCGTCAGTATCACCTTGCTTCTCCGTGTTCTCGGAGACGTATTGAGTATGCCACAGGTCACGACGAAATGGAGCGATATCTTAGCCGGGGCCCCCGAATCACAAGAAGTCCTCAACG
>Ga0307510_10002004_pt1 | contig 22973 bp, 33 predicted proteins | sample 12_EM_MG_FD_207224 | JGI IMG/M metagenome (GOLD analysis project Ga0307510, IMG submission 207224) | Populus trichocarpa ectomycorrhiza microbial communities from riparian zone in the Pacific Northwest, United States - 12_EM | ecosystem: Host-associated > Plants > Roots > Unclassified | place...
TTAGCTGTAGTAATGTAAGCGGTGTACAGGTGGAGCCGAAACACAAACTAAGTAAAAGAATACACGGTAGTGTTATGAAATGCACATAGGAAATATAACGGAATTTCAACATAAACATGGACTCTGATCACAATACATGAGTGGAATCTTGTCTGGTGGATCGGTTGTGGTTCCACAACCCTGTGCGGCTCCATCCTCGCCAAGCATCCACAATGTCCGTGCGCAAAAGCTTAACTCAACACACAATTGTGCGGCGTGCCTGAATCCAATGCACAACAACCCACCCCATCACCAAGATGCCCCGCCAAACTTTCTCTCAAGTTTCTACTGCATGGAAGCCAAACCTCCTCGCAGAATTGTCCCCCCGCATTCCTTCTCCTTTAACCCACCCTCCCTAACTCCCACAGCGCAAGCCTAAGGCGCACTTCCCCCTAGGTCTATACTTGTCGCTCTCTTTAACATCGTACCGTAACTGGCAGGCACTGCGTGCTTTTTCTCCATCGAGGACCCTACGCATCCACCGTTCTCCCGTTCATGATCAAGTTCCCGGAATGGCACCCTGCCGGCCCCCCGCCGATCGAATCCCCGCCGGATATCCGGCACCCCAATGCCCCATGATGGGTTGTTCTAGTGGGGGAGTTGGTGGGCGCGTAGGGAGGGGCAAGGCACCGTGGCGGTGCTGGAGTTTGTCAAAGGCTGCTTTGATGGTGAGGCGGTTATCGTGGAGGTTGGGGCCGGAAGGCTGGCTGGGAGGAAAAGGTACGGAGGGTAGCTCTGGCGAGTCATGCGGAGAAGGGAGATGGGGTTGTGCGTCCTGGTTTGGTTATTGTAACGCTGTGTAGGGTGGCGCTGGTGGGCGTGTTCTAGATTCGTTTCGTGGAGTTGGACGAGCGCGGAGAGAAGGGGTTAAAGGTCTTATGAGTGGAGAGCGCCGTGCTAGTTTGACCGAGGATGATCGTTGATTCTTACCTGTAGCTTTGACTCGGGTGCAAGCGTATAGAATGAGTTTTTTTTGGTAAAGAAGAGATATTATACCACGTTCTGTCATTTGCTGTTTTTCCCTAATATGTCATGCCCCCCCACTGGTTGTCTGCGAGCCGCGGACTAATTGTCAGTTCCCGGCTATAGCTGATCTACCATTATCGAGGGTTTCCGTTTTTTTCCCTTTCCATTTACTTTCTCGATTTATCGCCATTGTCAGGAATCTCTATATCAAGGGGCACGCTGAATTCCATTGAATCATTTTTTATTATTACAAATCTTTCAGTATAATAGAATATCATCCTGTGCGCGGTTCTCGCGAGTCCTGAACACCAGCCTCACAGCCCCACCTAATTGCCTCGTCGTCTTAAAACTTTCTTTTCTCAACCTTGGACCCCGTTGATCATCACCCCTTTCGCGATATGATGGAGGTAGTTCATCTCTCCCAATCACCCACCAAGCCCCTCACAAAACCCACACTGCCAGCTCCAGTTTTGTGATAGTTTTTTTTTAAAAAATGTACAACTGTGACCCTATGCCCTCGGCCCCTCCGCTTCGTTATCTCCCTTCCCTCCCAATTACGTACACACCCTTGGACATCCGTCGCTCGGACACAATAGCCCCTACAGTTGACGGCCTACTGAAAATGACAACGACATTAGACCCCGGCCCCTGCGCATCAAGAAGGTTAAAAAATCCCCCCCAACACCCTTCCATAAAAGAGGTCAAGGCGGACAAGAAGGGAAGGAAAATGATAGAGAATTGATCTACTCCTTACCTTTTAAGCAACTCTCCCCGCCATTACCCCTGATGCCGGCAGCGAAAGCTATAAGTCTTTGTTGCATGAGCGGGACTTTCTCTGGGTCATCTAGGATGACCAAGGCGGCTCCAGCGGCGATTCCTTGGGCTTGGTATATCCCTTTGCCAAGTTCCTCTTTGGTTTGTTCTATCCTTTGCCCAAGGGTTTCCCTGGTTTGAACAAGCTCCTGCTCAAGTCCCTTCTGGGAAGTTTTAATTTGCGCGGTGACAATTTTCCTATTTTCTCTTTTAGTATCTTTTTAATTATCTCTTGATTTGGGGATATCAGACCCGTTACTGCGATTCAACCAAACGACCATCCCGGAAGAAACAACGGCTAGTACTGATGGACCAAACTCGCGGAACAGCTCTTGAATAGATTCTTCTATCAGCTGGTAATCAAAAGAGAATCACTTCAAAAGGGGATTCTCACGACGATAAGTCATTTTTGTTTGATATAGTTAGTCGGAGAGCAAGATTGATGCGGAAATTGAAGGTAGGTTCGTGCTAGGGATTTTAGAGGGGCTGGAAGAACTTGCTGAGCAGCGAGCGATAAACAACTTAAATAGGGACCCCCATCACGTGGTGTCGGTACAGGAATACCTACAGCGCTACATAGATTATGTCACTAGATTCACACTAACTACGATTTGGGGAAACCCTCCCTTCACAATAGGATAGCATCCACCTGCCATCACAGCCAATCACTCGAACCGGAGCCTCACACCCTCTGGATAGTCCATCAATCTACTAATCGAACGTTTCATTTGGCGGCAAAAACAAAACCCCTCCTCTTTCCCCCATCCCCATCATCCCCCGCCCCGTGTCCTTCTTTATAGACATACCCCCAGACTCCCTAGCCCAACCCACAGCCGAGTGCTCGAAGCTGCGCCTCTCCGCGCGCAAGCCCAACACATCCAGTAACCCCTTCATCTCACCCAGCGTGAACGGCCGCAGCAGGATTCCAGCGATGAGTACCGCTTTGGTTGACAGGTAGACTGGTAAATCCCACCGTGCAGGATCCCGGATAGCCAAGGGTGCAGCGTGCTGGAGGTACTTGTTTGTCGGGAATAAATTAGTTACTGCTGGTGGGGAATGGACAGCGAAGAATGACTTTGTGAATTATGTTGATAATATTGTTTACTGTCAAGTTTGGATGTAGACCTGACATTTTTCCCACGGTTAGGGGGCCGGTGTTTTGTCGGGTTGTGGCGCGCTTGGTCATCCGGGAGGAGCACTGACAGGTTCAATTGGACGCTTCGCTTGGGGGTCTTTCTAGGTCCAACATCTGTCCGCGGGTGCGGCTGGTGAGGTTTCCTAAACCCTCTGAACAGCCTCTCTTGTAGCTGGTGAATAACGTACACATGTTTCTTGTTGCCGTCGCCGGTGACGCCCCCTTCATGAATGAGGTGGAAGTGCATGGCATCCAGCCCCAATTCTGATGGCTCGAACAAGGGATTGGCGGAGTTGCCTGTTCTTCAGCTCACCTTATGGCTGCTCATAATCCAGTGTGCTTGTAATAGGATGTGGCGTAGCGGAGGGGGTTAGGGGTGTGGAGGAAGGGCAACTAGTATAGTGCGTGGAAACAGAGGCTGCTCTTGGCTGTCATGTGTGTGTCTGCTGGACAGAATGAGGTTGAGGGGGGAGGGGGCCTGGTTGGATACAGGGTGTTTGTGAAGTAATTTTGAGCCCCTTGATCCAGATGTTGATCTTCTATGAGGGGGTCTGCGGCCATTGGAGTGTCCCAGTCGAGGCCGAAGCTCGGGTGCAGGATGGATAGATCCTCCAGGCAGGTTTTCACCACCCGACGGCTTCTTTTGTAGAGTGCACGGGGCAGGGTCTAGTCTCGGTTCGCACGGGAGAGCTCTATGAGGGGTGGGGCATGGGCTGAGAGGTCGAATTCGTAGTTCATATTTCCTTTGTCTTTTCCACAACTTTCTGCGTCTGGATGGAAGTTTGCTGCTAATTCCTGCCCAGTTCTAAATCAGTACTAATTCTAGGTCGTTCCATGGGTAGAAGGTCTTGTCCTGGAATGAGTGCCATCACTTATGCTTGTTGGTATCGATGTAACCGCTGTCCTCAGCTTTGTGCCAGATGTATCTCCATTCGCCAGCATGTCCGGGGGAGGGGATGAGGATGAAGAAGTCGTTGGCGACATTTGCCTCTGCTTCTAGGCTCTATTAATGTCGAGTGATGTGTTGTGATGGGGAAAGGGAGGGTGAGGAGACCTTGAATATGTCAGAAATTGCGTCGCAAAATTTCCTAGGTAAGAAATTGCCATTTCGGCAGCTTGCTGGATTCCCATTGCGTGCTCGCCGGTACCCGCACTTAACAGCGCTTTCTAGCCGAGGGGAAGTTGCAAGCCTTTAGAAATGCCTTCTGGGGATATTGTGCACAAATGCCCGATACGCTGATCTGGAATATTGACTTAGCCAGCGGACTTTATAAAATTGTCAAAAGGAGGGGGGGAGTGGGTACTGGGATTGAGGAAAATATTGGCGTTGTCACATAACACTGCTTTTCACCCTTGTCTCTCTTATCAGAAGTGTACTCCCTCAATCTCATACCCCCGCTACCGCCTGCAGGGGCTGCATTGAGAGTTTGTTTTCGTGGGGCATAACTAGCTCTGCTAGGTCCAATTTCTCGTTGATAGTCGTCGCAGAGTGAGTTGCCGTAATGAAGTCTTCATGATTGGGATGATTAGCTAAGGGTGGCTATAAGATTGTTTTACGGGATCCCGGTAGTCTATCGATTTTAGTAGATGTTAACATGAGGCACTGCCCTAGAAATTTAACGGGAGGTCAGGTGGAGGCAAGAGGGAAAATTAAGATTTCTGATATGGGCTACTTGTATCATACAACTCGGTCAACATCAATTCAGGACGAGCAAACGAACAGAACAAATCAAGCAAGCGACAAAACAAGCGAGGTGCCGTCACACTTCAGTAAGGAGTCCAAGGCTGGAACCATCGCAGATGATGAGAAAAAAAACGTCCCCGCGTGTCCAGTGCACCATCGCTGCCGTCTTCATCTAGGAGTGAACCCAATACCAGTGCTGGTGGGATGGACCTAAAAAAGGCCTCAAAAGCATCAGACTCGGGAGACAATGACCGCCTCCCATCCTCCTCAGCCATTGCCACAAATTCCGGAGATCACTCCGACTCCAATGGCAACCTCTCCGACCTCCTCCTCTTCCCCCGGGAACTACCAAAAAGTGGAAGCGCAATGACCACGAAGCCATCCCAACGCGAATGCCTGGAATCCTGTCCCAGCACATGGCCACGACGGTACCCCAGGACCCAGTGCTCATCCCGTGCGAAGGATCTGCGATAGAGACCGACCGGGGTGGGGTTGGGGCGAAGGTCGGTACAGTGCTGTGTGGGGAGAGGACGACGACTAGGCGGCGAGGAAGGCATTGGAGCCTGAAACACACCTCCCCCTAGGTCTATACTACTCGTTCTCTTTAACATTGCATAGGAGCACTTGGCACTGCACCCTCTTCCCCCGTCGAGGACCCTGCCTAATTGTTGTTCTTCCGTTCACGATCGGGTTCCCGGAATGATACCCTGACGGCACCACCCCAGATCGAGTTCTCCGCCGATATCTAGCACCCAATTCTCAATAATGGGTTTTTCCAGTGGGGGAGTTGGTAGGCGCGGAGGGAGGGGCAGGGTACCGTGGAGGTGCTGGAGTTTGTCAAGAGCTGCCTTGATGGTGAGGCTGTTGTCGTGAAGGAGGTTGAGGGTTTTAAGGCTGGCTGGGAGGGAAAGGTATGGGGGGTTGGAAGGTGAGTCATGCGGAGAAGGGAGATGGGGTGGTGCGTTCTGGTCTGGCTGTGATATTATAATGCTGTGTAGGGTGGCGCTAATGGGTGTGTTCTGGATTCGTTTCGTGGAGCTGGATGGCATGTAGAGATGGGGGTTACGTGTTTTACAAGTGGGGAGAGCGTGGTGCTAGTTTGGCCCAGGTTTGTCGAGAGGTTACTTATTTTCTGAAGCTTCGATTGTGGTGAAGGGTACAGAACGTGTTTTTTGGTAAAGAAGAGCTATTATACCTATCATTGCTTTGTCATTTACTGCTTCTCCCTAATGCGTCTTGCCCGCGCTATGCCGTGGGTCACTCTCCTTTCTTCGTCTCCCCCCCCCCAATTATTTACAAACCCTTGGAAATCCGTCGTTTGGACACGAGAACCGCTACGGGTCGACGGTCTACCGAATATGACCACGACATTACACCCCGGCCCCTACACATCAAGAAGGTTAAAAAATCGCACTCAATGCCCTTCCGTAAAAAAGGTAGGGGCGGACAAGGGGGGAATGGGGGGGATAGAGGTAAGAGGGGATTTCCTGGAATAAACTTCCCACCGAGCTCTTGGGGCCGTAGTTCTTGTGCGGGTGTATTAGATGATAGGGCTATAGATCTACCCCCGGAGGTGTTCATGCGACAGATGAAGATTCACATCCTTGGTATTGGACCTGTGTTCTGGGCTAGGAACGAGATAGGGTCATCGGGGTGGTGTTTTCCGTTGAGCACTTCCGGCCCAATGCCTAATAACAAGACACTGGCCGCGAGAAAATGCTTATAAGGGTAGAAGAGATTGTATTAACGCTAAGAACAGGGGTGAATCCTGGTGAAGCCTGGAATTTCGTCGTCTGGCTATGCCGTGCTTGAGATTCACGAATGCTCGAGGTGATCGGTGAAACCGAATACCCCCACTTCGTCCTGGGTGAAAATGAAACCTCATCAAAGTCGATCCATGAAACCCACAACTCTCGCGGCCCCCCACATTACCGCTTGAGATCTAACTGGCAACTGTCTCACCGTCGAGCAACAAATCAGGTCAATCCAAACCTACCTCGCGGTATATGAAACCCCCCTTCTAACAGTAGCACTCACGCACCAGCACAGCAGCCACCCCCCAGCACCGCCCTCTCTGTTTTCAGAAACGTAGGAGTACACTGCCAGAACAAAGATTCGCTCTGGCACCCCTCCCCCACACTGCAAACCAAATCTTTTGCCCCCCCTCCCGAGAATTCAGTGAAGCCGTCATCCTTGGGGAATACGTGTACAGAATCCGCAGCCAGAAGGTGGCCATCATGTATTGCAACCGAGACCGCGTTCTTTCTGAAATCAAGGTTATTCGTGCCAGCGCGCGGAGGGCAGAGCGGAAGGTCGATTTACACGATATCTCCCGGAAATTAGCGTATAGGGCCAGGATGGAGAAGCGGTTTTCGTAGCCTACTGTAGCATCTGCTAGTGATGGTTCGGTTGAAAGTGCGCGGGGGAAATTGAACTTGCAAGTGACCCCGCAGACGAAGTGCTCACATACTGGCGGGATGAGGAATTGCGCTCTTCTCTATTCGTGCCGCCCCCCCCATGAAGCGCCCCTTGGTAGGCTTGGTCTGGAAATGTGTGATGCAGACGGTGAGGGTGGGGTGGAGGACGGCATGGACGAGGCGCAGAAGATTAGGAGAGATACGAATGTTAGGAAGTATGGTGGAGGGAGCATTGGGCGGGTGAAGGTTTCTACCAATGTGAACAGAGACTGGCTGGGTAGCTTAGCTGTGGCCCGAGCCTAACCAATCATGAATTAGTGGGGATCCTTTTTTATTTCTCGTGATAAATGTTGGCTTATTTATGAGAGGGATATACACTTTTAAGAGTCCTAGGGACGAAATTTTGGTGTTTTGTGCATGGTAAGTTGGGTGTAAGTGTATGAGATATGGGAATGTGCCTGATGTGTGACAATGAGTTTTGTGACATTTGGGGTAGTTGCCTTATGACTCTGTCTGGGGATCTATAGCTGTGTATATTTTGGGGTCGAGTATAGTATATTGAGATTGGGTCCTCGTCATCCAAAATCATGAATCCACGAAGTCATATAGTTACCAAATGGAAAAACGTCATGCTCTGCAATCAGTGGTTAGTTTGTGATAGAAGCGCGAAGTTAATTCTACATACACACCCTTAGAACGGACACCCCAAACACCCAACTCTGCCTCGCATAATATCATGACATATTAAAACCATTAATTCATATGCATGCTGCAAGGATACACAAAACAGACATGCTGGGCCTCCCAACCAAAGCCGCACGGATACACTATACTCCATTAAATTTCTTATGTACAAGCTTCCCTACTAGTGATCTAACCTACCGATCAATCATTGCACAGCCCCTTCGCCAATAGCTCTAACACACACTCATATTCCCTAGGATTATGATCCCCAAACACACCCACCGAACCCCACTTCGCCAAACCACCTCTCAACGTCCTTGACCTCCCAGTCTTTGACTCTCTACTTACTGTCCATATAATACCACTGTTCCATCTTCCATCTTCATTCTCAATAAAGGCCCACTCGCCCTGAGCTCTATAAACCTTGCCCAGAGGTGCAATATTTTCGGACAGCATACCCGCTGAATAAGTTTTAACTACGCTGCAAGCCCAGTCGTCCCCGTCGCCCATTATCCCAGAGACATTACAGCTCGTTAGACCTTGGAGGATGCAGATTCTGATCTGGGTCTTTGCGTCCGGAGTATCGGCATTGAATGCTACAGCGACGTTCCGGAATTCTCTGATCACACCAAAAGACAGGGTGGGGATACAGCCATTGCCATTGACAGTGGGTGTGATTAGTGAGCAGATGCATCGAGGTAACTGCTCGGAAATACAAGCTAAAGGTCCATAGGCGTACCTCCACGGTACCTACCCCTCCCTACGCGCCCACCAATTCCGCCACTGGAATAACCCATTACCGAGCATTGGGTGCGAGATATCGGGGGAGAACTCGATCCGGGGCGAGCAGTCGAGATACCATTCGGGGAACTCAATCGTGAACGGGGGCACGGCAGATGCGTAGGGTCCTCAACAGGGGAAGAGCAGGCAGTGCCAGGTACTCTGCGATGTTAAAGATAGCGAGGAATATAGACCTGGGGGGGAAGTGTTTTTTAGGCTTGCGCGGTGGGAGTTAGTGAGTGCGGGTTAAGGGGGAAGAAATGGGGGAACAATTCTACGAGGAAGTTTTGCTTCCATGTAGTGAAAACTTGAGAAAAGGTTTGAAAGTTAACGGGGAATCTCGGTGATGAGGTCAGTTGTCGGCGCTTCAGATTCAGGCACGCGCGCACAATTGAAGGTTGGGTTAAGCTTTTGCGCACGGAAGTTGTGGCCAACATGAGGCTCTGCAACGCCCCTCGCAATTTAATTGGAGGCTCCTTGTATCATCCAACTGTCAACATCAATTCGGGACGAGCAAACGAACAGAGCAAACCAAGCAACCCACAAAACAAGCAAACCCGATGCCATCGCACTTCACTAAAAGGCCCAAGACTGGCAATATCGTAAATGTCAAGAAAAAAAACGTCCTCGCCGGGAAACTCAACCCCGCCTGTCTAAGCGCACGATCGCTGCCGCCATCACCCGGTAGTAAACCCGCTACTAGTGCTGGTGGGGTGGACCTAAAAAAAAGCCTCAGAGTCGACGAGAGGTTCGATTAGTACCGGTAGACCGATAGGCTATTGAGTGGGTGGAGGGCTCCGGTTGGTTGTGGTGGCAGGTGGGTAGGTTGGTGGATTTGCACTGGCGTCTAAATTTGCCATGGATCTACCGCATGTTTGGAGGTAACCTCCTCTAGATCTGAGTTTTCCGCGGAACTTCTTTTTTGATTTTGCCCATCACCACTTCCATCTTACCCTGTTGTCTAATATGTCTCGAGTTCCCTCATCTCTACTCGGTTCATAGTGAGTTGTGCTGATTACTGATTGTAGGGATTCGCCATTAAGCCTAACAAATCTCCTTCTGTCGGGAAATCTTCATCATGTGCGGTGCACCAGGAACCACCACAGGGGTCTCTACCCCTATTCTTCATCGCCTCTCCACCCTCTCGTTCCCAATAACCTGCCACTAGGGCGCGCCTCCTTCTGCTGAACACCCTTCATTATCATGCAACCGATCTCCGCCAGCGGTTTGCGTCTCATTTGCCACCTCCTGCAGGTGAATTTCCCCACCAGGAACCACACTCGGTCCCCGAGCTTTTCAAAATTTTGGCGCTCATGGCACAGGTTACAGAAGGTGAGAAGGACACGACGAACCTATTAAGACGTCATATGGCTTGTTCAGATTGAATTTGAAGGCCGTTTCCCACAGGCCAATGAAGTTCATGCTGCGGCCGCTCAATTGCCTGGACCCCCGGCCAAGAGGCCGGACGCTGTCAAAGTCCATTATTCCCCCAGCCGCTTGCTGTCTCCCTCCAAGACATTTGTAATACCTCCTCCCCTACCACCGCCGGCGCCTCCACCACCGTCGACACTACTATCCTGCGCACCCCTACAATCCACCACACTATTCCCTTCCTGCGCATTCTATCTTCATCACCACCACCATCCTCACTACCACTCCCGTCCCTAGCACAACCATCCTGACCACTCAGCATGCAATATGTACCAAGCTCTCCCGGCTGAAAGCGGTGGTAGACGACCAAAAATTGCTCGCAGCATTTTTCGATTATGGTCCGGACAAGCTTGGTTTTGGTCCGGAAAAACGAAGAGGAAATGAGGTACTTGACAGAAAAATATGCAGAAGGTCTGCAGTGTGTACTCTATTATCATTATAGAGGGGTAGTGTCGTGGCCTTGGTACTACCGCTATCATTCCTCATCTTGAATATTCAGTAGGCATTGCTTGGGACTATGAACGGAATTGGCGTTGATGCATTACAGATATGCATAAAGGACTCGGGGAGAAGCTGAACTTCAAGCTCGGAAAACATTCCAAGCCTTTGGGGCAGCTTATGGCCGTTTTTCCTAATCAGGGTAAAACGCTGGCCCCAGGGGCGTATGATGTGAATCGCTCTTCCAACTAAGGGTCACAACGAAGCCAATTGCGCGAGGAATCATATGACAGATCCCAAACAGCCCAGAATAGACTTTTATCATCAGAATTTCCAGCTAGATATGAATAGCAAAAAACAAATAGAGTGGGAAGCTATCGTTAAGATCCCATTTATAGAAGAAGGTAGATTTCTCACAGTTATACAGACTAAAGAGAATCTATTGAGCCCAGGGGAACATTCTCGGAATGATTTTGGAGTTAACCTAAAGTTCTCTTACAATCCGAACATCGATGCGATGTCCCTTCTCACGCCTGGAGTATTTCCCGAAATTTCCCGTTGTCATTGTGTGGCTAATGTCTTTGAGTTACCAAGTCTTGAGGAATTGGAGATTATAGTTGGGCTTTGTGAAGGGGCAAAATTTGCGATTCACGCATTAGCTGTATTTCTTATCCTTAAAACTCTTCTTCGTAGGGTAGAGTTGGGGTACCACGGGGTTAATGATTTCCAACAGGATAGCAGAAACGGGGATATGGAATACTCAGGTTGGAGAGGGCCTATCAGGGAGGGAGGGGGATGGAGGAAGCAAAGAGCAAATCTGGCGGAGTGTTTTCATTGGTGAGTGATGAGGTGGTGGATGCCGGCACTGTAGCTATGGAATGGTACGGGTTTGGCTTTTTTTTTTTGCACACACGCTAAATTGACACCGCCCGACATAAATTTCCCAACAAGCCCACCCGCCGTCACAACCAGTCACTCGAACCGCGTTGGGAGGGGCAAGGAACCGTTGAAGTGCTAGAGTTTGTCACAAGCTGCTTTGATGGTGAGGCGGTTCTCGTGAAAGAGGTTGGAGGCTTGAAGGCTGACTGGGAGGAAAAGGCATGGAGGGCTGTTCAGGCGAATCATGCAGGAGAAAGAGATGGGGTGGTGCGTTCTGACCCGATTATTGTAACGCTGTGTAAGGTGGAGCTAATGTGCGTGTTCTAGATTCGTTCCGTGGAGCTGGATGGCCCGTAGAGAAGGGGGTTAAGTATCTTACGACTCAGTGTTCCCAACCGTCCAGTCCGTCAGTCTTTGGGTGAGGACGGGACAGACTACGGCTCATAGTCCGTCTTTTTGGGGGTGCTAGGACGGACTACGCCCCGGAAAGCGAGGACCGGACGGACTATAGGGGACTATAGCCTAGCGCTTGGACCTCCTGTACTAGCCAAGTTGAGATCATACACCTCCGAACGGATACTTTTCACTTCATAAGACATCACTCGTGCCGTCCCCGGGCGTCGCCGGCAGTCCCCGCCGTCCACCCCCCCTGCCCTGAGCTAACATGTCTCGTAGGGCCCGCCGTCCTGCCCTTAGGCTGCCCCGGACGGACTATAGACAGCCGTCCCGTCCCGTCCGGGGCTCTTGGCAGTCCCCCCACGGGGCCCCGCCGGGCCCCCGGACCGTTGGGAACACTGCTTACGAGTGGGGAGAGCGCGGCGCTACTTTGACTGGGGGTTTTCGGGTGGTTAGTTCTTATTCGAGTGGTTAATTCTGATTTGGAGCCCCGACTGGAGTGAAGGGTACAGAACGAGATTTGTTGATAAAGAAGAGATATTATACTACCTTCTCTCATTTGCTATTATTTCCTAATACGTCTTGCCCCGCTGAGTTTCTGTGAGCGGAGGGCTAGTTATCAGTTCCTAACTAACTTCATCGCCAATCCACCACTCCCGAGGGTTTCCTTTTTTTTCTTCCCTTTCTTTTTTACTCTTTCGATTTATCATTATGGTCAGGAATCTCTATATGACGGGGGACAATAAATCCCTCCGAAGCGTTGATTTACCACTACAAATTTTTTTGTATAATATCATCTCGCCCATTGGGTTCCGCAGGTTCTAGAAACGTGTCACAGCTTTACGCAATTGCTTTGTCGTCATAAAAATTCTTGTCTCAACCTTGGACCCCTTTTTTATCACCGCCCCTTCTACGATCCAATGTAGTGCAGTCATCACTCCCAATCCCCTAGCAGAACCCTCACAAACGCACACTACCTGCGCTAGTTATATGATTGTTTCTACAAAATGCACAACTACAACCCTATGCCCTCAGTCTCTCCCCTTCATCGTCTCCCTTCCCTCCCAATTATTTACACACCCTTGGATGTCCGCAGTTCAGACATGATAACCCCAACGGGTCAGCGGCCTACTGAAAATGATCACGACATTACACCACGGCCCCTACACATCAATAAGGTTAAAAAATTACACTCATTGCCCTTCCACAAAAGGGATCGAAACGGATTGAAAATCCAAAAAAGGGGTTTACTGGAATGAACTACCCATCGGGCCCTGGGGCTCGTAGTTTTTCTCGTGATGTATTGGGCCAGTATAGATATAAAGGTAAACCTGATTGGGATGGAGATCGAAATGTTGCTCAGAACCCCTAGTAGGAAAGGGGCAGGAGTGAGGCTTCCCAGGCCGAGGATGGCTTGTATACAACCGCTTGCTATAAGGCAAATGGTAAGTGTTTGCAAGAACAGCGAAGGGACTGCTCCCCATCTTTGCGAAAATTCTTTCGCGATGGAGGTCAATAATTCAGGAGGGCACCAGTCGCACGATTCCTCTAGTCACAACAAAGAGAATGCTTGTTTACTTCCTTCCTCCGACGACCAATCTCCGGGGGTTGAGAATATGAGGAATAAATTCTTATGGCAGGCAGCAAGGACTAGTGCGAAATATGACAAGTCGGCTAGGCGGAGGTTTGAGCAGTGATAATTGACAATAGTGAATTGAGTTCTCGAAGAGACTGCTCCAACAAAGTCCTGGCAAGAGAGTGGTGACAGATAGCCATGTATTTATCCTAAGGGAATAACTGCAATCCAGGCTAGTGGTCAAGCGCGCCAACTCCAGAAAGCGGGAGAGGGGCGATAGCATATCTTCCGCGAAATCAGTTCCCATGTACGCTACACCGCTGGAAATTTCTCTGACCGAACCAGATGCCAGATATGATGGGGGAAAGTAAGTGGGCAGGTGTCTCCCAGAGAATTTCGTAGCAGGCAATATGTGGCGATTGGGTGGCAAGGATAGATGAAGACACATTTCCCGCGACAGGAAGCGAATCCTACCTGCCGGCCGTGTCCGCAGTGCCAACTCTCTAGGGATAATGGATAACACTATCAGTGAGAAGAATAGAACTAGGCCGCAGAATTGCAGACAGTGGAAGCCAGGGATGTTGATCCATGGCGGGGCGATTAGCCACGAACGGGATACTCGTTCAATAGATAGTAATCGATCTGGGGAGTAGAATGGGTTTTGGATGTCGGTTGAGACTCAAGGGAAAGTTAGCAGAAGTGCTGGATAAGCCGGGTAGTCACAGGGTGTTGGCCCGGATGTTGATCTCTTGGCGGATCTATCATCAATCCCATGCCTATCTATTTGGCAATCACTGACAAAGGTAGTCCGTATACCCCCAGTACATCCACTTCGAGTATGAAGTCAGAGATGAAACGAATGCCGGAGTTGATGGAAAGCATAATGGTAGAGTTTCGGGAGGGAACTCTCGATGCGCTATGCCGAATAACGTGCACACTCGCAATGCCTCAGGAATCGTAGCAAGCTGTTGAACCGCTGCTAGAAGATATTATGTCTCTCTCCCGCAGACAAGTATCACGATTGCTAATCCACAAGGGACTTCAAGTGGCTGCACAAGCCATAGCTCACATTATTGCCGGGAGGTTAGGGGATTCTGTTAGTATAACCACAGGAAAATTCTCTTTCAACATACGTCATTTATACAGGCCGATCACCAGACCTGATTTAAATATCCAGGTATTAGCAAAGATATCGTGATAAGAGCCGAGTAGTCTATCCCGTTATACACCGTCATATGCCGTTACCTGTTTGCTTAAGATTAAACCGCTTATTCTTAGCAGTACTACATTAATCTCAATAGTGGCAATTGATAATAACTATCATCGCTTGGGGTTAAACTTGAAATTCAAGGCAAAAGTGCCCAAATTGTTGGAGCACTCCCACTGCCGAGATAAGGGGTGGGAGTTCTTCCAAAAGAAAATTGACTTTGTCAACGGGGATATTGCCTCCCCAAGTTCCATCAATTCAAGGGGATTCGGACAAACCCACAGGGAGATCTTTATTCTGACAATTTCTCGACCTATTAGAGAGCAAGGCCAAGGTCAATGAAATCCCGGATTGGTTAAGGAGTATTTAGGAAGAAGCTTCGAGAAGATATCTTTGGAGGCTCAGCAACTTGAGGGGATGCTGTGAGAGAGATTGATGCAGTGGCCGATCAACATATGTCAGAATTGAAAGACTAGAATAGAAGCCTAGGCGTATAAAGGATCGAACAGCTATAATCACAACCCTCTATCCGGACCTCGCAACAAGAGTCTTCCAAGCGGATCCATATCCTCGCGAGGGGGTGGCGGCGGTAGTAGGATCGCAGGTCCGGCCGTCCATGGTAACCCCAAAGTGATCTTGTAGAGGCCTCTGTCTTCCGCTGACAACTATAGGACTGTTGCCCCACCAGTTAGTCTAAACACCCCAAGGTACTGAAGGAGAGGAAGAGGTGGTGGTAGGAATGGATATGGAGCGAGGGGGAAAGAGGATGTGCTCAGAGTGTGCAGATTTCGGAGAGTTATGTGATTGGATTTGGGCGCTTGTATTTGATTGTCCGCTTGATTTGTGTTTCGAAACCGGGGCGTTGTCCGGTGGTGTTGGTACCTTGTCTGTATATTAGATTGAGTGGATTTTTGGACAATGAGAGGAGATTTGTGGGTGGGGTGGTGGGCAACACAAATGTTTTTTTTCTTTTTCTTCCCTCTTAGAGAGTTATCCTATGATTTAACGAGACGGGGCAAGTCTTGTTGATAAGGATCTGGTCAATGATCATTCCTACATAATTCGCTTAGCTAATCCCATGCCATACCCAGAGATGTCACCATCTGTCTGATCCAGGTATTATGTGCCCATGTGTATAGAAACCTTTTTGTTCTTTATTTTTTTCTTCATCCACAATTTCGGATTTGGTGTTGAAAATGGTTTCCCGGAATTGTGCGCACTTGCAGTGCGAAACTAGTGACACAATCTATGCAGTGCTGTGGGTGTTTGGGTACCGCTTCCACCCCCTATGAGTTGCTTAAGACGCGCTTGTAAGTCCTTCCAACACCACAAACATCCGGAGCACGAATCTAGACTTCAGTTTTCCACATCAACCTTTCCTTCCCGCTTACGACGCCGACAAAAAAAATGTCCTATTTCCGTGAGAATCCCCTTTCGAAGTTATGTGTTTTTTGATTAGTGGCTGATGGAAGGATTTACTCAAGAACTGTTCCGCGAGTTTGGTCCATCAGCAGCAGCCCTTGTTTCTTCCGGGACGGTCGTTTGGTTGAACCGTCGCAACAAGTCTGATATTCTCAAATCAAAAAATCATTAAAACGATACTAATAGAGAAAATAGGAAAATTGTCACCGCCCAAATTGAAACTTCCGAGAAGGAGCTTGGGGAAATGATTGTTCAAACTGGGGAAACTCTTGAGAACGAGATTGAACAAACTAAACAGGAACTTGGTCACCGTATCAACCTCACCCAGGGGATCATCGCCGAAGCCGCCCTGGCTTTCGTCGATGACCCAAAGAAAGTCCCACTCATGCAAGAAAGACTTAAAGCCTTCGTTGCATGTGTCAGGGCCGATGGAGGGGAGAGTCTCAAGGGTAAGTAGTGGATCAATTCTCGTTGGCTCTAGTTACTAATAGTGTCTTGAGTAGGAGTTAAGGGGTAATGGGGTTGGTCGGCTGCGTGATTGGTTGTTTGTGGGGCTCGGTTGGGGGTGGTTTTTGATCTGGCTTTTCGGGGACGTGGGGGGCTTTGTGCATTTGTAAATTTGATTTTCCTCATTTATCAAAGGAAATGTGATTATTGAATTGTCCCTGATACTTTTTTTCTCCCGCTCAGTGAATGATACATCTGGCCAAACCCACATTCCCCGCTGTCCTGTGATTTAACGAGGCGGGTGCATGTCTTGATAAGGTTCCTGCCAATCGCCACTCTGACGGAACCCGCTTGCCTAACCTCGTACCACACCCCGAGACGTGGTTTTCCCTCTCATATATAAATCCAACCCTTATCACGAAAGGTGGGGACGGAATCTAACTAATTCATCATTGGTCAGGGTTGGAGCAATATACCACAGCTAAGCTTCCCGGCTATCCCACCCAACAGAATCCGCAGACAGAAGGGGGCGAGCATGTTCTCCGACCCGGACCGCTCTCTCCCTGAGAGCATGGCCATTCGTGCCATTGCGCGGAGGCCAGACTCGGAGGCCAAGGGGGATTTGCGCGATATCTCCTGGGACCCAGTGTATAGGGCCAGGATGGAGAAGCGGTTTTCGCAGCCGACTGTGGCATCTGTTAGTGATAGTTCGGTTGACAGCGCGCGGAGAAAACTGAACTTGCAAGTCACGCCGCAGGCGAAGTCCTCACATACTGGCGGGACGAAGAATTGCGCTCTTCTGAATTGGTCTCACCCCCCGATGAAGCGCCCCTTGCCAGGCTTGGTTTGGAAGGATCGGGTGCGGACAGTAAGGATGAGGTGGGAGAGAGCATAGACGAGGCGCAGAAGACCCGGAGATATATGAAGGTTATGAAGTATGGTTCTGGAAGTGGGGGGAGCATTGGTCGTGTTAAGATTTCCCCGGATGTAAACAGAAACGGCGGGGCCAGGGGTGGAGGGGCGGGAAGCAGTGCTGGAAGAAAGAATCTGGTCAGGCTTAGGGCTGTTAGATAGACTGATTTTGGACCTTGGAGGGTTTAGAGTTTTTGGTGTTGTTTTGATCCCACCTCCGGTTGTGGGTTGTTGAGGGGGGCAGGGCAATCCGGGGAGACACTATATAGAATTACTGAGTTCCATAGCTTAGCTGTTGTATAATGCCCCACGCCTGACCAATCATGAATTAGTGGGGTGTCTTTTTTATTTTCGATGGTAAATATTGGGGTTATTTATGAGAGGGATGGTGACATCGCTGGGCGTTGCATGAGGTTAGCTAAGCGAATTATGTAGGAATGATCATTGACCAGATCCTTATCAACATGACTTGCCCCATAACTCTCCAAGAGGGAGGAAAAAGAAAAAAAACATTTGTGTTGCCCACCACCCCACCCACAAATCTCCTCTCTTTGTCCAAAAATCCACTCCATCTAATATACAGACAAGGCACAAAAACCACCGGACAACGCCCCCGGTTTCGAAACACAAATCAAGCGGACAATCAAATACAAGCGCCCAAATCCAATCAGGTAACTCTCCGAAATCTGCGCACTCTGAGCACATCCTCTTTCACCCTCGCTCCATATCCATTCCTACTACCGCCACCCTTCATCTACTACCTCTTCCGCTCATTCCGCACCTTGGGGTGTTTTGACTAACTGGTGGAGCAACAGTCCTATAATTGTAAGCAGAGGGCTGAGGCCTCTATAAGATCACTGTGGGGTTACTATGGACGGCTGGACTTGCCATCCTGCCACCGCCACCTCGGGAGGATGTGTATCCGTTTGTGTAGGAACGTGGTGAATATCTAACAGTTTGGAAGACTGCTGTTGCGAGGGACGGATAGAGGGCTCCGATTATAGCTGTTCGATCCTTTATACGCCTAGGCTTCTAGTCTTTCAATTCTGACATATGTTGATCGGCCACTGCATCAATCTCTCTCACAGCATCCCCTCAAGTTGCTGAGCCTCCAAAGGTATCTTCTCGAAGCTTCTTCCTAAATACTCTTTTAACTAATCCAGGATTTCCTTGACCTTGGCCTTGCTCTCCAATAGGTCGAGAAAGCTTTGTGTCAGAATAAAGATCTCCCTGTGGGTTTGTCCGAATCCCCTTGAACTGATGGAACTTGGGGAGGCGATATACCCTTTGACAAAGTCAATTTCCTTTTGAAAGAACTCCCACCTATAATCTCGGCGGTGGTAGTGCTCCAACAATTTGGGTTCCTTTGCCTCAAATTTCAAGTTTAGCCCCGAGCGAAGACAGTTATCATGAATTGCCACTGTAGAGATTGATGCAGTACTGCTAACAAGCGGTTTAAGCTTAAGCAAACAGGTAACGGAATATGACGATGTATAATGGGGTAGACTACGCGGCTCCTACCACACTACCCGCGCAAAAATGCGGATATTTAAATCAGTTCTGGTGATCGGCCTGAATAAATGAAATATGTTGAAGGAGAATATTCCCGTGGTTATACTAATGGAATCTCCTAACCTCCGCCATAATGTGAGCTATGGCTTATGCAGCCACTTGAAGTTCCTTTTGGATTAGCAATCGTGATGCCCGCTTATGGAAGAGAGAGACAAAATATCTTCTAGCAGCCCTTGCCTTGCTACGAATCCTGAGGCATTGAGAGTGCGCACGTTATTTGGCATAGCGCATGGAGAGTTCCTTACCGAAACTCTACCCTCATGCTTTCTATCGACTCCAGCATTCGTTTCACCCCCGACTTCATATTCAAACTGGATGTACTGGAGGTATACGGACTACCTTTGTCAGTGATTGCTGAATAGATAGGCATGGGGTTGACGATAGATCCATCAAGAGACCATCATCATCCTGGCCAACGCCCTGTGACTGCCCGGCGTATCCAGCACAGCTGCTAACTTTCCCCTGAATCTCAATCGACATCCAAAACCCATTCTGCTCCGCAGATTGACTACCATGTATAGAATGATTATCCCGTTGGTGGCTAATCGCCCCGTCAAGGATCAACAGCCCTGTCTTCCACTGTCTGCAATTCTGTGGCCCCGTTCAATTCTTCTCAATGATAGTGTTATCAATTTTCCTTAGAGAGTTGGCACTACGGACATGGCCAGCAGGTAGGATGCGCTTCCCATCTCGGGAAACGTGTCTTCATCCATCCTGGCCACCCAGTCGCCACATATCATCTGCTGCGAAATTCCCCGGGAGACAGCTGCCGACTTACTTTCCCCCATCACATCTGGCATCTCGTTCGGGGAGGGAAATTTCGGGCAGTGTAGCGTATGTGAGAACGGATTTCGCGGAAGATATGCTATCGCTCCTCTCCGGCTTTCTGGAGTTAGCGAGCTTGACCACTTGCCTGGACTGCAGTTATTCCCTTAGGATAAATACATGGCTATCTGTCGCCGCTCTCTTTGCAGGGCTTTGTTGGGGCAGTCTTCTCGAGAACTCAATTCACTGTTGTCAATTTTCTCTGCTCAAGCCTCCGCCTAGCCGGCTTGTCATATTTCGCACTAGTCCTTGCTGCCCGTCGCAAGAATATATCCTTCCTATTCTTATCCCCCGGAGATTGGTCGTCGGAGCAAGGAAGCGAATAACCATTCCCTCCAATGTGACTAGAGGAATCGTGCGACTCGTGCCCTTGTGAATTATGAGCTCCATTACTAAAGAAGTCTCGCAAAGATAGGGATCAGCCCCATCACCGTTGTTAGCAACACTTACTGTTTACCTTGCAGCAGGCAGTTGTAGTCAGGCCATCCTCCCTCCAGCAGGCCTCGATATGGCCTCTTTTCTACTTGGGGGGGTTCCGAGCAAGATTTGAACCTGCGTCCCAGGAAGGTTTACCTTTATATCTACCCTTGCCGAATACATCCGCAGAAGAACTGCGAGCCCTAGGGCTCAGTGGGAAGTTCATTCCAGGAAACCTCCTCTTGGATTCTCTATCATTTTCATTCCCTTCTTGTCCCCCTCTACCATTTTTACGGAAGGGCATTCAGTGTCATTTTTTAACCTCCTTGATGTGTAGGGGCCGGGGTGTGATATCGTGATCATTTTCAGTAGACCGCTGACCAGTGGGGGTTATCGTGTCTGAACTGTGGACCAAGGGCATGTAAATAATTGGGAAGGGAGGGAGGAGACAAAGGGGAGAGACCGAGGGCATAGGGTCGTAGTTGTACGTTTTTGTATGATATGGTGTGATATGATAAAAACCATCACAAAACTAGAGCAGGTGGTGTGCGTTTGTGAGGGTTCAGCTAGGGGATTGGGAGTGATGAACTGCACTATCATACATCGGATCGTCGAAGAGGCGATGATAAAAGGGGTCCAAGGTTGAGAAAAGAAGTTTTTATGACGACGAAGAAATTGCGCAAAGCTGGGGTGCTCGTTTCTAGGACTTGTGGAACCCAATGGACGGGATGATATCATACAAAAAGATTTGCAACAACGAAATGCGTCAAACGAATTCATCGCACCCCTCAAGATAGAAATTCCCCACCATAATGATCGAGAGAGTAAAGGGGGAAGAGGAGAAAAAAAGAAAAACTTCGATAAATAGTAGATCAGAAATAGTTGGGAACTGATAATTAGCCTGCCGCTCACAGAAAGCCAGTGGGCAAGATGCATTAAGGAGAAGTAGTAAATTGACAGAACGTAGTACAACACCCCCTCCCCACCAAAAAATCTCGTTCTATACACTTTAGAATATTCTTCTTCAGACGCGTCATTCATTTGAGCTTATCACCAGAGCTAATTTAAATGGGCACCTCCGGAAGGGTGAGGGTGAAAAAAAATTAACATCGCATAACAGTTCATAGCCTATCATCATGTTTCACCATATACCGCACCATGCAATCCCGGTCAGACAGCGGCCAAGCATGCCAACTCCAAAAAGAGGGAGAGGAGCGATAGCATATCTTCCACAAAATCCGTTCTCACATACGTTACGCCGCCGGTGGTTTCCCCCACCGAACCAGATGCCAAAAGTGATGCGGGAAAGCAAGTCGGCGGGAGTCTGCCTGAGAATTCCGCAGCAGATATGTGGCGACCGGATGGCTAGGATGGATCAGGATGCGTTGCCCGAGAAAGGAGGAGCATCCTACCCCCGTCCGGGTCCGCAGTGCCAATGTTCTGGAGATAATTGATAGCAATTTAAGTGGGAAAAATACAATTAGGCCTCAAAGGTGCGGACAGTGGAAGCCACCGATGTTGATCCTTGACCTGGTGATTACTGCCGAATGGGAAACTATTCCCATACACAGCAGTCAATCTGGGGAGCAGAATGGGGTTTGGATGTCGGTTGAGATTCAGGAGAAAGTTAGCAGTGGCGCAGGATATGCTGGGCAGCCTGAGTGATAGGGTGTTGGTCTGAACACTGGTGTCTTGATGGATCTATTGTGAGTCTCATTTCTATCCGCTTCGCCGCAATTTGTGACACAGGTAGTTCGTATACCTCCCGTACATCCCTTTCAAGCATGATGTCGGGGGCTAAAGGAATCATAGAGTCGATGGAAAGTTCGAGGGGTAGATTTGCGGTAATGACCTTTCCATGCTCTATGCCGAATAACGTGGGCACTCTCAATTCCTCAGAAAGCATAGCAAGAAAACAGCTGCTAGAATATATTATGTCTCTCCCTCTCCCACAGACGAGCATCCTGCCGTCACCCCGCAAGGTCAATCAATTAGTAATGGCCGCTATTAGAATTTGAGGGTAATACCTTCAGACCCGACAAGATATTCGCGAGGAGATAGAAGTGTTCATTTATTCTTGCTGACCTCTCAAGTTGATGGTGGACCTATAGATTTACTCCCGGAGGTATTCATGCGACAGATGAAGGTTCACATTATTCATACCCGACCCGTGTTCCGGTCCAGGAACGAGATGCGGTCTTCTAGGTGGTGTTTTCCGTTGGGCACTTCCGGTCCAAGGCCTAATAAAGACAGTCGCAGCAAGAAAATTCCTATCATAGTGGAAGGTATCTGATCAACTCTAAGAACGGGGGTGTATCTTGGTGAATCCCACAGCGTCTTCATCCGTCACTGCCGTGCAGGAGATTTGCGAATCCTCGCGGTGATTGCTGAAACCGAATACCCCAGCTTCCTCCTTGGTGAAAATGAAGCCTCTTCATCAAAATTCGATCCAGGAAACCCACAGCTCTTGCTGCCACCTACATTAACGCTTGAGATCTAACCGGCAACTGGTCCACTGTTGAGCAACAAATCAACTCAATCCAAGCCAACCTCGGGGGACATGCAACCCCTGCTAGCAATAACACTGCCAGCACAGCAGCCCCCAGCGCCATCCTCTCTATTTCCCGAAACGTAGGAGTGCACCGCTGGGACGAATATTCACGCTGGCACTCCTCACCCACACTGCAAACCAAACTCTTCGCCTCCCCTGAGAATATAGCGAAACCGGCAGTCACCTATGGGGAATATGTGTGCATCTCCAACCCACTTCATATGGAAAAGCACAGCACCTCCTCATCAGTCCACGGAACCCAACAATTCTATCTAGTGCCTGGCCGGATAGTACTACCCCCCTCAACAGACACAACCGGAGGCGAGAAAGAAAAAAAAAACTCCAACCCCTCCAACCCCACCAACCCCACCAACCCCACCAA
>Ga0307510_10002005_pt1 | contig 22963 bp, 17 predicted proteins | sample 12_EM_MG_FD_207224 | JGI IMG/M metagenome (GOLD analysis project Ga0307510, IMG submission 207224) | Populus trichocarpa ectomycorrhiza microbial communities from riparian zone in the Pacific Northwest, United States - 12_EM | ecosystem: Host-associated > Plants > Roots > Unclassified | place...
CTAGGTAAATATTTAAAAATACTTTTGACAAATATATAACCAATCAATCATAAATAAAAAATTGCTAAAGCTTACTAGACTTTTATGTCGTATGTATTCATCATTTTGTCACGGAGACCAGAATGATATGACGTAGAACAAGAAAACGGGTACACTCAAATAAAATAGGGTATTTTTTAAAAAAATTAGCATAATTTTTTTAATAATTTTGGCAGAATAATAACTTTTTCTAAAGATTAGGTAAAGGAATATGTTTTTATATTATTACCTTTTAGAAATGCAATAAAATGCGTTTTGAAATAGTAATTTTTAATAAATGTTATACTTTCAAAGTGTGACAAGTTGAAATTTTAATTATTTGGCTTAATTAGTTTGACCGGTTAGATCCAGTTGTATAAATCGATGGACTGTTTTACACAAAAACTATAACTTAATAAACTTTTTATTTCAAATATGTTTTAGGAATCAATATATATTTCTTTATCCAACTTGTATGCTAAAAAATATACTCCAATTAAAATCTCAAAAAATTATTATTTACATGGTAGTTGTCCTCTGTTTTTCAATGTCAATAACGTGGTCGGGCTTGCAATAATAAATGATTTTGAGCAATCAAGTATGAATCTGCCACAACTAAATGAGAATCTGTCCAAAACAGATCATGTGGATAGCCTAACAAATGTATTTATGGACTAGTGAGACAAGTCTAGACTCAAAATAAGGTCTAGTTGCACCAAACTAAAATAATGATTCAAAACGACAATAACTTTTGATTTGATTGTTGGATTACGCTCAAATTTTTACGTTAAAAATGTATCGTTATGCAGACTATCAGATTTTTAAATATCAAAAATCTCGTCAAGACCCTCTAAATTTAGCAGTTTTGAGATTTTTTTTATTTTCAAAATTGGTCAATTGGTTTTATTGACTATTTTGAAACGGTTAACCGGATTAGCCAGATAAATAGAATTTCATCTTGCTGTGCTTTAAAAATACAAACATTTACTAAATATTAATGAACCAATAGCTATTTTATCATATTTAAAAATAATAATATTTAATAAATATCGTTCTTTAAAATAAAAAATGACGCTACGTTAATTGGCCAATTGTTTTCATTTTGTGTACTAATTTCTCAATTTGTCAAATAAGATAGACCATGAATTGGGTCCTACTTTGATATAAGGGCAATGCTGGAAATTGATGACATGGTATTTTACTACCTTCGTTGGATGCCACCTCATCGCTTATGCAGGGTTGCTTCACGCTTCAATACACGTAAAACTGGCAAATAATACGGGCAAGTTATCTGTTTAATTACCAAATTGCCCTCATCTTTTCCGGGTTCCTTGCCTATTCAACTAGAGGTTGGCTGACAAAAGAGAGACGTGTAGAAAAAATATAAAAGCTAATTTGGTTGAATAATATAAAATAAATACATGTCTTAACAATTTTGAATTGAGTTCTTGTATTTTTAAAACTAAAAAATATAAAAAAATAAATCTTATTTATTTTTATTATCCAATTACTTTTCTTTTAAAATAGTAGGTAATTAATTCGGTACAATGTTTTTAGCTGGCCAATTTATATAAAAAATATATTAATCAAATAAAGAACCTTATTGATAGTCTCATTGTTCAAAAGCCAAAAAGATAAGCCCGACACACAAAATCAAATGACAACGTTATCATCAGATGAATGGTAAAAACGTAATAAAACATCCCTCTAAGACCATTATTGTAAGCTCCCACGTTAGCAGATTCTGTCTTTCTTCAAGTTCTTTAACAGTTCCTGCTTTCAAGCCCTGCTTGCCACTTGAACAAAAACCAGAACTCAAGAACACACATAAAGGAGCCCCAAGACAACATTGAATGTAGCTAAAAAGGTAGTGATGGAAGCAGCAAGAACAAAATTAACAAGGGTTCTTTCAAGAACCTTCATTAATAATGTTAAAGACAAGGCTCAGAGGGTAATGGGATCTGGGTCTTCTTTTAAGGGGCTGGCTAAGTATTCAACATCTGCAGCTACAGTAGTGAAGGATTATGAGGATTATAGGAAGTCTTTGTATGGTGATATTACACATAAAGCTTTGCTTGTTGATGCTGTTGGTACTCTTGTGGTTCCCTCACAGCCTATGGCTCAGGTGCTAATGTGTAGAGCTGTCTTCTTTTTTCTTCTTTTGTGATTTTTATTTCTGGGTTTGGAGTGTTTGTGTTGCGTGGATTGTGTTTTGTTGTGGGTTTTTCAAGTGGTGTTGCTTGTGTTAAAGTTTTGTTTTTTTATTAGTGGTCTGGTTGATATGCTGGGTTTTGAATTTTGTAGTTGATTAGTTAATTTATTCTCTTGACTTTCTCAGAAAGATTCTGGGTGGTGTTTTGAGAGCTTGTTGATTATCAGTGAAATCAGCTTCTAGCTTAATTTCAATGCTGCCATCTTTCTCTATCTCTAATAGAGTCGAAAGATTAACTGTTAGATAAGGGGAAAGCCTGAATTTTTATGTCATTCATGGATTCTGTATGTAACTTTGCTCTATATAGTATATATGGCGACTAACTCATGCCTTTCCCTTTGTGTAGTTTGTCAATATTTTTGGATGAATTATTCTGGGTGGTATTAACATTTTCTCTTTTATGGTTCTCTTGTCTATATGTGAACGGATTTTAATATGAATACAGTGATAAATTGTTGTTTTGTTATTGTAGATATATAGACAGATGGGGGAGAAGTACGGAGTGGAGTACTCCGAGGATGAGATACTAAGAAGATACAGATGGGCTTATGGGCAGCCTTGGGGCAGATCTCGTCTCAGGTCTGTTCCCTTTTCTATTTTCCCATTTAGAAGGAATTAGTTATGATATACTGCTGAATTGCTGTAGCAAAATAATGATAGCAAAGAGATTCATGAGTCTTTTTTATTACGTTGTGTTTGTTATACTGATTCATTCAGTGTCTTCATTGCATTTCCGTATATTAAGCCAAATAATGCAGTTAACAAGTTAGGTTCTTTGGTAACCTTCTTTCCATTTGGCAGATATATTATACAGATTCAACATGTGTAACAAAATCTAGAATTATTTTATGCAAGTGGCTCGTAACTTCAGCTGCATATCATGTCCTTGCAAATGATTCGAATAGACAAATAATAGTAATTGTGCTAAGATCTCATGCAAATTTGCTTTGATGTATTGTTGGCAATGTTATTGTACTAGGTAAGGGCTTGGCCTGTTTTCATTTTTAAAAAAACTTTTTTAGGAATGATCCCTCGAGATTATTATGGAAATAATGTCAGTTTGGCTTAAAGCATTTCATTTTTTTAGTGTGCAGGGCTTGGTTCATAAGAGTATTTGATGTTATATGGACAGACTGGACTGTTAAACAATTATAAATATCCTTAAATGGATTATGGAATAAATTCCAAGAATGTGTTCCAGAATGTGATCCATGGAATCTCACGTTTTTTTTTTTTCTTTTTCTTTTGAAGGTCTAATAAAGTCAAACTGTTTTCCAGTCAGTATCTTCCTAGGATGTCCCTACCTAGGTGCCATGTGCAAAGTCATATTGTCTACATGAGAATGGACACTGGTTGCACACGGATGTGTATGCCTGTCAAATATTATCTTGGACTCCAAAATGAATACATATAGGAACAATGGCCATATCACAGAGTTGTTTTTTTTTTTCAGGGGTCCTCTGCTCCCAATTAATTCATCTGTAAAAACTCCCAACAACTTGTGTGCTATGTTTGGAAACAATTTGTTTTTCTTGCGGTCTACAGCTTGATATTTTTTTTTACATTCTATTGCAGATATGTAAATGATGGGAGGCCCTTCTGGCAGTATATAGTCAGTTCTTCCACCGGCTGCTCAGATACTCAGTACTTTGAAGAGCTTTATAACTACTATACCACTGAAAAGGTATGGTAGGTTGTTTGAGAATAGAAATTTTTTTGCCTTTGTAAAGCATTTGTTATATTTGGGTCGTAACTTTTCATGTGCTGTTTTTCTCAAGGCTTGGCACCTCTGTGATCCTGATGCTGAGAAAGTGTTTGAGGCCATTAAAAAGGCAGGTGTAAAATTGGCTGTTGTGTCAAACTTTGACACCCGACTTAGACCTCTCCTGCGGGCTTTAAACTGTGATCACTGGTTTGATGCTGTGGCAGTTTCAGCTGAAGTAAGAAAATCATGCCCCACCCCCCCCCAAAAAAAAAAAAAAAACACACACACCCTTCATGACACGCATAGAGACATGCATTAAGATCTTTTCTCTTACTTTCTGACAGAAGTATATCTAAAACGAGAAAAAAATGCATAGAACGATATACGATCTTTTTTCTTACATATGCTGTATGTCACTAATAAGACCATGTTTGTAGATTTTTTCTGCACAGGTTGCTCATCAGTAGTCTGTTACTCATGGTTTTAAGAAACTCGGAAACAGAGAAACTAAGTTGGTCCATGTTTGTAGATTTGGTTTCTTGTCTCATAGTTCATTTATGAATATTTTCAAAGGGGTCAAAGGTCTGTTGTCGGCATAAGACTCTTTCCATATTATTATGTAAACTAAAGTAGAATGAAACTGATTTGTTGGAAGATAAACTTAACATCCGATCTTCAAATAATTGAATTTTGTTTCATTTTTGTTGCATAATTGATCATATGCATGAAGTGTTTTGCATTTGGTGACATTCCAACTATTATATTTAGAATCTTTTCATGTAGCTAAGCAAATTAGATGAAGAATAAATTTCCTTGGTATTGGCAATCATTCTGCTCTCTTTTACCAAACAGGTTGCAGCGGAGAAGCCAAATCCAACAATATTTCTAAAAGCTTGTGAGTTGCTGGAAGTAAAACCAGAAGATGCTGTGCATGTAGGGGATGATCGTAGGAATGATATATGGGGTGCGAGAGATGCAGGATGCGATGCTTGGCTTTGGGGAAGTGATGTCCACTCCTTCAAGGAGGTAAGCTTCACTAATCAATAAAGAACTAGGAGAAAATCGACAATGAGGAAGAGAGTGTATTATTTTTTCTTGGAATTCACAGTGTTTCAAATCTCATGACAGTATTTGATTACTAGAACCTCTCATAATGAGATGGAGACAGGAATGCAGTATTTGCATGGGAATTGGAAGTCAACCCCATTTATCCTCATGGTAATATAGCTAAAATTTGGCATAATGACTGAGAACTTTTACGAGGATAGTGATCTGACATGCAACGAATATGTTTGTTTCTAGAGTATCTATTTTGTGGCTCTAGATAGTATTTGGGCTCGGTTTACTGCAAACATGACTCAGGTTGCAGTTTGCCATTGTTTATGCATAATACAGTCGGTATCCATTTTGAACATCATCATTGTCATTGTTTGCATTTATTATTAATTCATCATCATCAACATTAGCTGCGTTCCAGAAAGGGTGAACTCTCTCTTTGGATTTTGCTGATGCAGGTCGCACAGAGGATAGGCGTGCACGTTTGAGAGAGTTTTTCTTACATGACAATCTTTAAGAGGCTTCCCTTCTGTACAGGTTTACCTAAACTTTTAGGAAGAGGTTGTGCATAGTGTTCTCAACTGTAGTCTGTATTTAAGAAAAAGCTGCGGCTATAATAACTAGTGTAACTGTGTAAGATGAGAACAGATAAAAATGAAGGTAGTGAGGGATAGAACAGCCTTTTCTTTGTCAAATACCTGATAATTTCTCTTGTAAATCTCGCCTGTCTATTCCAATGTTTCTTTCTCATGCATACAACCTCTTTCTTATTCTTTTTTAAGGCATGCAGCAATACTTTTTAGTAGTTCCTTTGAATCAAGGGAAGGGTATCCCTGATTTGTGCTTCAATCCAGACAAAATCATTTTCTCAGACAGTTTTACCATGTTCTTAACAACAAAAAACATTAAAATTATTTTCTTTTATATTTGCATATCTGGTTAATGTTATAAATTTATTTATCTTTATTATAATAAAATACTATTTTTTATGGAGTTAATAGGCACAGCCTTTTATGATAAATTTAATTTAATTTTAAATAAAATAAAAAATAATATTTTTATAGTTAAATTATTAGATTAACATGACTATTATATTATAAATAATGGTTTTGATTCTTTTATAGTAGTTGTTGATCTTGATGTTTTGGTTTTTTTTTTTTAGTGGAACAATTCTTCAATATTTTTGACAAATAAACACATTTTTCAATTTTTTATTAGAAAATAAAATTTGAAAACGGAGAAGAAAACTGAAAATAAATGGAATGGAATTCCTGAACAGAAAGTACGAGGAAGCTTCAAAGAAGCTAAAGAACCAGTTACCCCTGTGGAATTGAGATCCTCAACCTCAAGAAGCAAATCGCTTCGTTAACGGGAAAAGAAACTGATTATCAATCAACCAAACGAAACAATGGTTGTCTATAATTTTTGTATGTTAGCAAATTATTGATCTAGGATACAGCACAGCACAATGTACATTGACATATGATTTGTCTGGTATAGCAGAAAATTTACGAATAGTTGCAAAATTTCCTCAGGAAATCATCTGTTAACTTGCAGAATTGCTTCACAACGCCAACTGCTTTAGGCAAACTTCAAAAAAATATATATATATTTTACATGCTTTTACAGTGCAAGCAGTTGGAATGCTGGGTTACTTTAATTTAATTTTTTTTATCAATCAATGTTGTTTCACTCCTAAATAGGTTTGAACAGATCAACTGCGTTACAAGTACAAGTTAATCTGCTAAGTTTAATAGATCACCCAAGTTACAGATTAATCCGCTAAGTTTAGCCGAACCCAAACCTAGTGAAGCTCTGGGTCAAGGGTGTTTCCAGATCATAAGAGAAATTTGAGGTGCTTTACTGGTAAAGCACAAGAATAACATGTAACATCTAAAGAAATGAAAATTGCCAATCAAATTGTTTTTGGACTGCGGTTTGGTTTACATGTACTTCAGTCTTCAAGACTGGTTATAAACTACCAAACAATGATATCGTTGACGAAATCCAGAAACATGAAAGTTTACAGTACACGCCACTTCTTTGACACAGCCTCACATATCCTTGCAATACACCAGGCAGCACTCAGCGGATATTCTGAAACTGAAAGGGACAAAAAAGAAAGAATACACGATAAGGATTTCTGTTTCAAAAACCCTAGATGTCAAATATAGACAGGATATCCAGTAGGACAATGTCTCAGCTTCACAACAATTAAAATGCAAATACGTTTACAGGACATTCGGAGGTTCTAAAGTGATGCCAGAAAACATTATACATGTAACCGATTGCATTTATACCCAATCAATAGATTTAACCTATTTGCTATGACTTGTGCATTAATTTGCATGGAGTCTTGATCAAAGACTCTTCGCAGAATGCTTCAAGCTAAGAAGTATGTTTAGGTCTGATGCTGTCAGCAAAAATTTTGCTCCTCTTTGTTACATGAACTTTGGGTCCAAATTCTTTATCAGAAACTGACTCTAAGCAGTATTGATTTTTACTGTGCATGATTTCTGCATAAGATGATGTAAAGAAATGAATCTAGAAAGAACTTACCTGATATAAAATCATCTATATAATCACATTCAATTTTACCATGGGACATAGCACCAACCTGAAAATTATTTTGTTGAGAGAGATTAAAAAGGTTACAAATTTCTCAACAGAGAGAGTATATATAGTACTAAAGTTACTTTTAGCATACCACGAAAACAAGGTCAGTGTCACCACCAACTCCGGCTACATACTTCTCCATTTCGACCAATTTGTCTGAGCTATGGGAGAAGCCTGATACAACAGCAAGCAACCTTTATCTCTCCTGTGTACCATACCATGACTTTGAAAATCATAAAAATTAAAGCTCACCTATTTTACGAGAGTTTAAAGGTAGGTGCTGGGTTACAGGATTCTTGATCACGCGCAAAAGCTTCTCACGCTTACCAACAGCAGCAATACTAAGCTTTTGAAGCAGCTGCACTGCAATATTGAACAGGGTGGTAAACAACAAATACAAAACTATATACAAAAAGAAGAAGCGCTATATACCAACACTGTAGAGAAGTATCAGAGGGGATCACTGAACTTACACATAATACCAGCAAAACGCTTATAAGTCCTTGGAATACGAACATATGGCTTAACTTCAAAAAGAACACCTTTATCTGTTTTCACATATACAGCTCGCAAACACCCAGCCTTATTCAATGGGCTATCTAAGATGGATAGGAGAGCCTGGAATTAGCAACAATGATATTAATACAAGTGTGACATATGCCAAGCAAAGTAACAATACTCTGACTAGTTTTGATACTGTTGGACCTGCTTATGAAAGACGGTCATGGGGTTGGTCTAACAAGCAACATGACTCAGGAATTTGACTTCTAGCTAGGATAGGAAAAAAAATAAAATGCACCTAGAGATTTCACCGGTATGGGAGAAAATCAACGAAGAAGAATAAGTGCTTTCAATAATAAAGGACACTAACCTGATAAATGATGTCAGGCCTGTAATCAGCAGGATTTTTATTATTCCTCCTCAGGAAATTGGCATGCTCCTCAGAATTCAAAATTTGGTAATTCTGTACAAACAAAACCAGTCAGATGAAAATGAAAACTTCCAACAAAATGATAAAACCCCACTTCATGAAAATCCCAACAAAGACTTCAAAAATCACTCTCCGTAACCCTTAACCCAAATTCAAAACATTACACCAAGCCTGTATATCACTAATAAAAAATCCACACTAAGCCATACAATGAATCCAGTAAGTTACTTAAAAACCAAGCATTGGGATGAAAAGTTAGTCTTTAAACCTTTCCAACTTTTGCAACTTCCAAAGATGCCTTTTCCAGCACAAATATGACCCCAGGTTTTTTGGCAGTTTGAGTACTTGGGCCAACAGGAATGCCCTCCAATTCTGGTAGTTCTTCTCTTTCCTCTTCTGTTTTTTCTTCAGCATCTTGTGCGCTTATTTCAGTCTCATCATCAGTGTTCTCTTCTTCAACTTGTTTATCTTCCACTTCATCTTCTTCTTTATCATACCTCTCCCCTTTCTTCTTTCTCTTGTGCCCTTTACCATAAGGCCTCACCATTTTCTTCACTCGCAATAAATCTAGCCTTCACACTGAAAAAATAAATAAGAAAAGAATTAAACTTCGTAAAATCAACTCACGTAACCAATAAAGAAAAAACACAAACTAGGAATTCAAGAAAACCCCCAAAGAATCCAAAGAAAGGATATTAGTTCCTTACCCAATTGAAAAGGTGGCCACTGAGATAAAAGTTGAAGTGGCAGAGAGAAATATGAGGGATTTGATTAGGGCTTTAGGCAGCAGAGAGGAAGCAGATGGATAGATATTTTTAAGGTTTAGTTGTGGGCCTGGCTTACTGTTCAGGCTCACAAATTGTTATTTGAAAATGGGTTGAAGTGGGTTTGGGCTACATTATAAACCTTGGGCAGCAATATGATTCGAACAGTTTTCTGGACCAGTTCTGTTGAACAGAGCTGGTGGTAGACATCGGCCTGGTAAGGCTCCCGGATTGCCTTCGAAGGCAAGTCCATGGCCATCTAGTTGCGGTACTGGGGTACGATTGCAAAAATGAAAGTAGTTGAGAAGGAGAAGACACTACCGTTCGAGGAGTCTTTGAAGTGAAGGGGAGAGCCGTAGAAGGTTGATATGAGACCATTGGAATTCTTCTTTGCGCTGGCTGGCATTCGATGCAAAATAATCATAGAAATTAATGAAATCACCTAGGGAGTCATGCGATGGAGCCACCTTCAAGAAGAAAACTATGACAACAACCGAGCTCGACTTGGCCAAAATATTCATAGAAATTCCTTATTTTTTTATTAAAAAAAGTTATTTTTTATTTAATTATACAATAACAAAAAAAATACTCGTAAAACCAAGCACAAATATAATATTATGATGTTTATTTGAGATAACGACCACTTCATAAAAAATAAAACAAAAATAATTTATAAAAATAAATTCAAAATCAAACAAATATTAAATAATAAAATTAAAAAAAATAAAAAAAAAGAGAATGCAATAAAAGAAAAAGAAAAAAAGAGACCATCTTCTTCACTATTCATGTTAATAGTGAAGGAGGTGACCCTAATTCTTATTTTGGATGTATTAAGTAAATGTGTTTGGAGTGATACTAGTATCAATACTTGCCTTTTCTTTTCCCTTCTCACCTATGAATCTGAAACCCTAATAACCAATCTATATAATCAATATTTATTTTGTTATAAAATGATCTATACACTCTTTTTTTGTACCAAGAATATATCATGCCAATAAGAGCATAGCTGTGTCAATAGTTCTCAGCTAATTTAATTATTTAACGTAAGAAAAAAAAATCCTGTCCAAAATCACATAAAAGAGCTCATCTCAAAAAGATAATAATAAGAATATGTAATATTAGAAGAGAAGCCTAAAACCATAGTTTTAAAACCCGGCCCGGCCCGGCAAGTCGACCCGGGACTGGAACCGGGCCGGGTTGAAGAAAAAACAGGGAAATAAAAAACTGGTGTAACTCGGCTGACCTGACGACCCAGTTAATCCGACAAGATTCGATCAAAAACCCGGTTGCAACCCGTTAACTTTTGTTTTTTTTTTTTACAAAAACAACGTCATTTTGATTATTTTTTTTAAAAATTGACCCGGTGACCCGGTCAAAACCTGGAACCCGGGTCTTGGACCAGACCGGGTCTAAAAACTATGCCTAAAACACTAATAAGATAAAGACAAAAAATATATTTTTATCATTTATATTTTAAAAAATTATAAATTTATTTTAAAACTTTATGATAAATAGACTTATTTTTAGATTTTTTATTTTATCTTTAACCAAACTCGACCTAGGGCTACTCTGTACTTTACAATCTACCCAGCCTAAAACTATAGTTTTAAAAATCGATTTAGCTTGATAGGTTGATTTAGAGTTGAAACCAGAAAAAATCTTGATCTAGGATTAGAACATGCTGAGTAAAAAAAAAAAAAAGTAAAGAAAAGAAAAAATCTAGGTAATTCGTTAAAAATCTGGGTTAATTTGATAATATTTGGTTAAAAATTCAGTTATAATATATTGATTTTTTTTAAAATATATATTGTTTTTATAATAAAAATTCGGTCAAAACCTAAAATCTGGGTTTTAAAACCGGGTCGACCACAGGCGAGTTTATAAACTATTGCCAAAACACCTACGTCAACAAAACCAAACATCCCTATATTTTAAAAACCGACTATCACCACGGCAAGAACCTAAAAAACCTGCAAGCCACCAGCAGCAGCAACCACCATCTTCATTCAAGAAAGCAGTGCTTGCTAGCCGCCGTCACCGCCTCAAAAAGTTGCTTAAAACTAAAGCTAAAGTAGAAAAACACATAATTAAGCAGAAACTGTTTGATTTCGCAGTACTGGTTTAGCCCCAAAAGCAAAAGCTAAGAGAAGAGCAAAAATGGCAACGAAAGGTAGCGGATTGAAATCAACGTCGATAAATGGAGTGAAGATATACATGGTTTCTTCACAGCAACGTAATCCTGCTTCTTGGGTTGGCTCCAAAAAGCAACGTCCTTCTCGCAAAGATAAAAGTACTCTCTTTTTTTTTTTTTTCTTTTTTGCTTTGAATTGTTGTTATTTATTAGCTTTCAAGTATAAGTTTTGCATTGTATATGTTAAACCCTAGCTTAAACCCTAAGTTCTATTATTGATTTACAATGAAGATTAAGGGTTTATGCAGCAGAGTGAATAATTTTTTTTTAATTAGTTTACAATTTATGCAGTTTCAGATTCGAAAACAAAAGAGGACATTGATTTTGTTTTCCTAACTGCTTGAAAAGTGAATAAACTGGGGCAGTGAGATTATTTTTAATTGATATTGGCACATTATTGATGACAAGTGTTTTTCGATGCTGAGTTTTTTGTTTTGTTTGTAAGATTATCAGCAAAAGATAGAGTTGGTTCAGGATTTAACATTTCCAACAGCTACGAGTAGAATTAAGGTGACCCCAGATGGAGAATTTCTTATTGCATCAGGTAAATGATCTTTTAGCTTTTTAATTTTGTTTTGTATGAGAATTTTTTTGAGGGGTAGTGGTTGTGTCTGCAACATGGTTTGCTAATTATTTAACTAAAATGCAGGAATACACCCACCACAAATCAAAGTGTACGAGTTAAGAGAGTTCGCATTGAAGTTTGAAAGACACTTTGATTCTGAGATAATTGATTTTCAGGTTTTCTGAAGTTTTATTATACTGTTTTTATGAAAATATTTTGTATGTATTTTACTCTTGATTGCATTGGCAACTGTCATGATCTTCACTTTGTGGCCGTTTTGCAAGATTTAAGAGGAGGGGAGGGGGCATCAGAGTTTTACCATGATTTCTAGTGCACTAGTGAGGCAATAATTTTTTCATTTTTTGTGCAGATATTGGATGATGACTATTCGAAGCTTGCATTTTTATGTGCTGATCGTTCTGTTTGCCTGCATGCGAAATATGGGAAACACTACACTTTGCGAATTCCAAGGTTTAGATCAATGCTTTATCAGTATTTGTGCTTATGTTTCATGTTGTGCTTATTTAATGGTTGGTCCAATATGATGCCTAGAGGTAGAGGGGGTTCGGGGTCAGGAGGCAAGTAGTTGATTTAGCCTTTATTGGCATCTATTCTGATTTGTGTATTGCTTAGTTAATTTCTATGAACCATGATGAGAAGTGCGGAACAAACTTATCATTGTTGCTGACAGCATACCGAGGACTTCTGTTTGATGTGAAACTGAAAGAGGAAAGAGTTTTCTAAGCTCTGCCAAAAGTTGGAGTCTGATTTTAGGTGATTCACAATCAATTAAAAGTACCAAACATTTTTGCTCATTGCATGGTGATGAAATAATCTTGAAGAATTTGAAACACACTGAAGCTTTCGAGAACTTAGAAAGCTCGTTTTGATGAAAGAATTAACCTGAAATTCTCTACTGAGACTAGATCGAAGGTTATGTGATTCTTGGGTAATGCCCAATGTTTTAGTGAATAAGTTATTCATGGTTTGTACATGAGTGCCACGGGAGATCATAGAGGGAAATACAGGTGAATATCCAACTAGGATAATGTTGAATTCATTGTTTGACTCTTACCCCCAAACCCTGTGGATTAATTTTGTACTACACATTGGTTGCAGTATGTAACTTTAGGTTGGAGTAATTTATGCTTTTAGATGAGATGAGTTCACTCAAGCAACAAGATACAAGAGGCTGGCTCTGTTTGCAGGAAGTGAAAGAAACAACAAGGCAAATAAGGGCAAGTTTGGTGTCGGCATGAGTCCCCTGCAGTGCTTGAGTCTCTTCCTTTTTAAATAAAAGATGTATCAATTGTGAAAAGAATAGAAGTAAGATCACAAAAAGGAGAGTCAGTCAACCATCAATCTATCGGTGCAACATTTGCTAACTGAAAACAGTGGATAAGTCGGCGTTAAGCCTCCCTTAGCTAATTCATATGCTTTCTCAATGGGTTCTTTGATATGACAGTTGAACATTTATTTAGGAATCATAATGCCAGGTCTAGGAAAACCACTTTTATTCAATTGATTACAGATTAGTAACTCTACTTTTCAGTTCATTTTTTTGAGCCTTAATTTGATATCCAGTTGCTCTTCTTGAGTTCTTTCCTTGGAATGGGTCACCTCTTTTCTAAGTGTCATCTCTTCTCAAAGGATTGGTTAAATAGTACCTGCGCCAATATTCCCTGATTAAGCATCTCTCAAATTGAACATAGCAAACTCTCTTTGCTTTTATTCTCTTCCTTTTTGTTGTTTCTTGTTATCTGATGGGTTGAGTTGCTATTGTGCTTCGAATACACAATGCACTCACTTGGCTGCATTATACAATTTCTCATTGGATCTATGTATTGTGAGTTACCTTTACACTTGTATGTCTGTGTTTTACAGAATGGGAAGGGATATGGCGTATGATTGTTGGTCTTGTGACTTGCTCTGTGCTGCCTCATCTTCAGATTTATATCGGATTAATTTAGAAAAGGTATTCAATTGATTAATTTGCATCTTTCAATTTTAAATGAAAATTGCCACTTTTTAAAGTGATTTTCACCTTAAGCTTTTATTCTTAGTTGGAAACCTTTTTTTCTGTTCTGTTTATGCATATGAACCGTTACATTTTTTTTTTGATGCGGAAACTAAGATCTTGTTATGTTGTGAGAGCATCTTATTTATATACATGTCAATCCAAAGAAGTTTCAATCCTGAACAAGTTGGGATTAGGTTCATGTATCACCCTTTTCTCGTAGTTTGCTTGTGAAGGTATTTGTTTATGCGTGTCCAAGAGATGGAAAGGATGGTCAAAGGAAATAAGAAAATTGGCTGTATCACCCACAAGTCATTATCGTGTTTACTCAGCATGGAAAATAAATTAGAAAACCAAACATGGATCAATTGAGCCCCCCAAAATTAATTGATCAAGAAAATATGTGTGCGTGTTGAAAAAATGAAGAAACTTGTGGAGGATCTAATAATTACTGAAGACTTTTTTTTTTCTGTCAACGAATTGTTTGCATATATCTGCCACAATCTTGAAGAGAGAGGGGATGTGTGGGGTTCATCCTCCTTTCAAATTCATTCTAGATTGCATATCCTCGTGTATTTCTAACCTAGTGTTAGTCCTGGAATTTTATCAACCACTTGTACCTCTATCTGTTTGTGTATGTGGTGGCACTTATGCGAAGCATCTTGTCAACAATTTACTACATAACTTGTTCTTCATGTTTATTGGTGCTGAAATTATTAACTTCTCTTATTCACAGGGGCAATTTCTCTCCCCCCTCAGAACACAATCACCAGGTCTAAATGTAGTTTGTCGGAGGTTGGTGGTGAATCTTATTGGAATTGTAAACAAAAGTTCTATGTGTGATATTTTTGCCTGTAAACCTTTGCTTAACCAAGACTGAGGTGGCTTTATCTTCAATTTCAGCAAGCTTCATGGACTTGTTGCTTGTGGTGGTGATGATGGTGCTGTCGAATGTTTTGACATGAGAACAAAATCTTCAATTGGTAGAATTAATGCTGTTGAACATGGTGGTGATATTAGCGAGGTAACTCTTTCTCTTTATTCATGTATTTGAAATCGATTTCTATTAATTTGGATCTTATTTGTAAGATGGAAAGAAGATTTTCTTGCAATTGTTATGAATACATATTTGTAAAGATGTGAGAGTTAAATGTTGGCTCCAGTCTGCAGCTCATGCCTTGATGAGACTGGATATCTGTTTCAAAACCAGGTTAGGTCTTTGGGTTTTTTTGAGTCAATAGCGGCTTAGGAGGGTTTTTGAGTTAGCTGTGGGCCTTTATTTTGTTTTGTACTTTCATTTTGTCCTCTTTCTTGATCTCTCTCCGTCCTTCATTTTGTTGTCCAGGGGTGGGAAGGGAGTAAGGACATGGTAGTGGATATTTTGCAGTAGGAATTCGTTTTCATACGTTTTTCACTTTTAGATGAATAGCAAATGAGTAAACTATCTTGTAATTCTTACTTGCATTTATCATGAAGTGTACATTTCTGTGCAAATTTTGCATGGACTACATATCTCTTCTATCCTTGTATTTTCATGAAAATGCTCTTAGTTTTGTCTCAATTTTTAGGAGGTCACTGCATTAAAGTTTGATGAAGATGGGGGTTTCACCATGGCTGTTGGAAGCAGTGGTGGAAAGGTATGATGCTTTTCACAGCAAATCATGAGATTTCATCTGAAGTTTGTGGTGAATTCATGTTTTCAACCTTATGCTGTTTTACATAGATCTCAGACATTGTATTTTTTTGGTGCTTGTTGACTTTACCTTAAGAAAGTGGGGATGTATTGGGAGGGATGGGTGGCCTGGTTATGAATATAAATAATATACATCTATTTCTTTTTTCAAATTCTGTTTCAAAGGGCTTTATGGTTTGGGCTTGGTAATCATTACAAAAGATATGGGGGCAGGATTCAGTCGGGTGAGTAGTCTCTTGAATTATACTAGGAATGTTGTGTACCATTTATAGTATTAATGGAAGGCTCTCAAGGATGAACTAAGTGTCAATAATTGCAATAATATACTAGGGCAAGACCAATCACTAGTGTGTGTGTGTCTGGTGCAATATGTTACTGTGGCGCTAGAAAAACATAATGAAAATGAATTGATGCATGCTGGCAGTTTATTCACTGTGTTAAAACCTGGGCTTTCCAAACAGCACTTAAAGGGTGGAGGATGTAAAAACTTAACGCATCTTCTTTTTACATAATTGAGTCTCCTATTGGACCGACACAAGTCAAGCAATCACCTTTTTCTTGTAAGCAGAATTCAGGTCTTCTTTTTTCTTTTGAGGGTTTGGTGGGGTGGCAGTGTTTGTGGACTGATATGCTTGAAAGACCTTGCGCATAATGACTAATGATGACTGACAATGAAGTGAGATAAGATAAACTGTAAGAAATAACCATTCTGTTAAGGACGTAGGAAATGAATTCGATACTTTCAGGTCTATGATTTGAAAGATAACGTCTTACTAAGGGAAGAAATGCAGAAATGCATTAAATAAAATATTTTCTAATATTTACATAATTGAGTCTCCTATTGGACCGACACAAGTCAAGCAATCACCTTTTTCTTGTAAGTTGACATGGTGGATACCTTGTATTTGTTGTGGCTCTTTTTTTTCCCTTTCCTTTTATATTTCTTTTCTAATAATATGTACGTATTTTACAGTAAAAAGATGATCTTTCAAAAAAATTTGGCAAAAATATCTTTTGGCGTTCCCTATTTCCTTTCAATGGTTGCAAATGTTTTCATGTATACATGCTTTTTTAGTCAATTTGCAGATTCAATATGTCATTTGATATCACTCTATTGTACAAAGCAGTCATAATCCTATTCATTATGCAGGTGCTGCTCTATGACTTGAGATCCTCACATCCCATGCGAGTCAAGGACCATATGTAAGCCTTCCATACTCTATGGTTAATGTGTTTCTGAATATTTATTATCCTTCTTTTTTCTTTGGCCTATTGCAGCTTTGAAACTCTGTTATTATTATGCAGGTATGGCAGTGCAATATTGGACATCAAGTGGCATCGTACTCTTAATTCTGAAAGACAGAAGCTTATTACCACAGATAAACATGTTGTTAGAATATGGGACCCTGAGACGGTGAAGACTAACCCACCTTTTCTCCTAGCTTTTTAATTAATCAAGTCGAAAAAACTAATTAATAGTAAGATGCTTTTTTATTCACCCCATGAGAAAGTGGGCATGATTGTTTCCAGGCTTGACTTAAATTTAACTGATAACTTGGCCATCATGGTTTTATTTTCCAAGTGGATGATGTTCTGTAAGATCATCATTTGTCTCTACAACGTTTTTCTTTTTAATTTTTCCCTTCTCACTTGTTAAAAGAAAAAAAACTTGCTGTGCTATGAGCTTGCTTGTATTCAAATCTGAACTTGTCTCCTCAAAAGAACGAAAGTAAAAAAGCTAAAAAGTGTATAAGTTTGTGATACATCAATTACTGGCTATACTGATGAATGATAGTGGCAAGTTGGAGATTTGAAATTTTATATATGCACCCAAGAAAAAGTAGAAACCATCTTCACGGTCTCATTGTTGTTGAGAGGTGCATGCAGCATGAAAAAAGTATGCAGTCACAACTTATGATTCTTGAAATCGTCCAAATAAAGTGCGAATATCTTCTGGAAGTCAGTTAAAATATTTCCTACCGTCGTACTGGATCCACGTTTCCCTCAATTGACAGTGAGAAAGTGATTTCCTTACTAATCTTTTGGCTTTTATTGATGTATTTTCATTCTGTTCAGGGAGATGGCATGACAAGCATTGAACCTACTGCTGGAACAATAAATGATATATGTGTTTTCAGTAAAAGCGGCTTAATGTTCCTGGCACTGGACTGCAGCCAGATACCATCTTACTTTATACCTTCTCTGGGACCTGCTCCAAAGTGGTTGCCTAGTATCGAAAATCTAACGGTGTGGCTTTAATTTTTCATTGGTATTTGGTACTAGGATGTTTCTGTTACAGTACTGATGCTGTTTTTTTGTTTCTTCAGGAAGAGATGGAGGAGGATGCGCAAACAACCATTTATGATAATTTCAAATTTTTGACAAAAGAAGATCTTGAGAAATTGAACTTGACAAGTCTGATTGGCACCAATCTTCTAAGAGCCTCTATGCATGGTTTCTTTATTGATTATAAATTATATAAGAAGGTGAATATGGTTACATACATGCTCTTTTTGTGTTATATGTGGAACATTGTTTTAGGAAAGTTGATTGTTAAATGCATTATTGATTGACAAACGTTATATATGGAGCGCTGAATAACAGTTTGAGTGCCAAAACAAAGAAATACAAGGAAGCACAAGCATTAGGTCAGAGTTTCAGACATCTTTGCAAATTTCAGAAAAGAGCTGGCCTCTCTCTGTTTCTTTTTCCTGCTTTGTATTTTTATCCAAAATCAAGTGATGTTGTAATTTTTTTCTCTAATGACTTCCAATTTTAAAAGTCTAGGGGATCAATTGGCAACAACATCTATCTTTTGAGGTGTCTACTTTTGTAACTAAAGGCTTTTTCGAGTTAACTCTATCTGTGCTTAGTTGAGCTATGATTGAAACATCTACTAGTGAAGCTGTAACCACTAAATCTTTTTTTTTTTTATGATTTTGTCATTTACTCATGCATATTTTTATGCAGGCAAAACAATACACGGAACCGTTTGAATATGAAACTTACAGAGAGCAGCAGACGCAGAAGAAATTGGAAGAACAATTTGTGTCTCGGATTACGGTGAGAACTTAAATAACAAATAACTTCTCTCTATTGTTTACCTCTGGCATCCTGTCACCCAGTTAGGAGATTTTATTTTTTTTATTGCCCATTATTGTGTGCGCACATGTGCATGAGCTCTTGCGTGTGCTTTGTCCTAGACCTGCACGCAATATTTAGTCTGCTTTGACTGTCTCCAACCTCTAACCTCAAGAATTCTTCAAGGTAGTCACATGCTTTGTCCCAGACCTCCATGCAAATTTTCTAATTGATTTTTCTGGTTTCTCCTAAGATGGGATTGCTTGTGTTATGACATGGTGAAGCTGGTTTATCTTTTATTCCCTAGCATTCTCTTCTTGACACGGTAGATAATTTCTTGACTTAAATGTTCCATTTTTTTTTATGATCAACTTAAAAGTATTATTGATAATACTCATTGATCATATAAAAGGAGGTACCAACATTGTAACACTGCTACATTTAGTGATGATGCCATTTGGCATGTTGGCTTATGCAATGAGTGGCTATACTGCTAGACACCGTAGATCCTTCATTAAAGATGACTGGATGAGTGAAATGGGTAGTTTTGCTTATAGAATTTTCTTTTTGTCCATTTACAGTTTATATTGGAATGTGGATTCTCCCTCTCCCTTTCTCTCACAAACATGTGTACTTCAGAGTGATCGATAACTAAATTGTTAACCAGTGAAAATGAATTTACTTGTTTAAAGCCTGGCATATTTATCAGGGTTGGTATTGGATGCAATGAGGCTGTTTCTAGTTTTACCTGATTAAATTCTCACAATATATTGGTTCCTGCAGATTCCAAAAAAATTGCCGAAGGTTAACCGTAAACTTGCAGCCAGTGTCATTGAAAAAGAAGCTGAAATTGAACAGATCGAGGCTGATAAAAACGAGACCAAGAAAGCATCAAGGAAAAAGAAAGGACTTGGCCCTGAGATTTTTGAAGATGAGAGATTTAAAGCACTTTTTGAAGATAAGGTATTATTACAAATTTGCAGTTCTAATGGTTGATATTTGTTCTGGTGTTCATGGTGACCTACTCATAGCATAAAAGTGGCTAATGTTTATCAAGTAATCATAGCTTCATGAAGCTCTGAAAAGGACTTACTGTCGAATACCACTAGAATTTGGTGATCTCAAGGAAAAACAATCTACTTTTTAACCACTGATTTCTCATAGCTTGAAATTGATTTGTGGCAAAAGTCTAATTCTTTCTTCAAAGAAATGCCACCCCAATGTTGCCTGAGAATTAGAATTTATTTATTTAGGCTGTCGTATCTTATATAACAGCAGCCTGTTTATTTGCCACTCGTTTCATTTTGGTTTCTTGTTCTTTCGAGGCTCTTACCAGACATTGTACATCCTCCTTTCCAATATTACTTTTGTACAGGACTTTGAGATTGATGAGAATTCAACAGAGTATTTGGCTTTACATCCCATGGCTTCCATGAAGCAACCTTCTTTGGTGGCGGAGCATTTTGAACTTCTGACGGAGGATGAAGATCAGAGCTTGAGTGATTCTGATAACTCGGCTGCATCTCAGTCATCTGGAGATGAACACAGCAATGGAAATAGAAAATTAAAAAAGAAACCAAGGTAACTTTAACCTCTGTTTTGTGTGGTTATGGTGCTTGTGATCTTCAGAGGGAATACCTTCTTCCAGCATTGTGGTTGCATGAACAGTTGTGCATGGATGCATGCACATGCATGCTTGTGTATGGGTTGAGAGGAAATCTTGTAGGATAAATGAATAAGCTAGGGTTCTATAACCAAATTTTCAAAAGAATTTGTTGCTTCTATTTTACTGATTCTGTTTTTACTAAAATCTCTAGATTATATGAAGTAAAGGATGAGAGGCATGCCGAGGCATTCTGGAACCGTGAATCTCTTGCAGATGAGGACTCTCTTCCTCTGGGAGAGAGAGCTGCAGCTCTTGGAGATAATCTGCTGACCTCTGCCCGAAATAACATAAAGTTTGGACCAGGAGGATCTCGTGAAATTTCCTTCACTACACGAAGCTCAGCCACGTACAAAGAGGATGGGGAGGACAAAGACATGCAGCGTGAGAAGAGGAGGGGAATCCAGTCATTAGGGCTGAAGTCAGCCAGATCAGGGTTTAGAGGTAATAGAAGAGGAGGAAGTAGGGGGAGGGGTAGAAGAGGCCGGCACTGAACATCTTGCATTCAGATAAGCGATAACTCATTGAGGTGGCGGCATCTGTACAATGAAATTATTGTAGGGAATGTAGCTGTTGAGATTTTGGAAGGTGCTTATTGCCTTGTTGGTGATCTGGCAAACTACGAGTGCAATCACGAGAGTGAGCTGCCGGCATTTGTACAATGAAATTATTCTAGGGAATGTAGTTTGGAGATTTCGATGTTGATTTTTGTTTCTTCACTTCTGTATCGAGAAAAAAAACTCCATGGAAGAATGTGTTTTCTTTTCTCCTCTCTGGAGGTGCAATTTTGTTTTGAGAGTTTTGCAACCTTGAACTGTATTTTTTTTACCTACTGAAGAAATCTGCCTTTCCTCATTCAGTTTCAGCTTGGTAAAGATGAAGAAAACACAGATAGTAATCAGTGTAGGGGCGACATTGCCAGGAATGGGTGCTGATCAAAATAATCGTTTTCATGTTGTCTTTTTTGGTTTTTGATGATTTTCATTCATTGCGGTGGGATTGGGAGTGCTTTTGCCGTCAGGATGCTTCAACAGAGTTCATGCCAAATTCTGTCTTTAGTGACTTTCGTCGCTAAAAATCCCCAACTCGCATAAACTGTCGCCAAAGGGTCGTAAATACAATGTCATTAGTTGATTCAGCTACTACACCCGTATACATGCATAGAGGAGGTACAAACTTCAATTTCTTCGGGTCATTTATCAAAGACATTACCTTTGCCCCACCATTAAAAAAGACCAAACGAATAGCATCTAGAATTTGCCTCTTTCTAGATGGTATGGGACTATAGGGCTTAAATTTCTCCTGGGTTCCATGCCAAGTGATTTTACCAGCTAGCTACAGTATGATTTTATATATCAAGACGATGTTTACATGAATCTCTACTTCTAAGATCACTTATTTGGGCCTGAGAAGATTTCTAGAAACCTTGACTTTGCGATAGCCAGAAGTCTCGGATTATATCATTAAAATAATCTCCTTCAAATTCTTCAGAATCCTTGGCTTGGAAATGAGAAGGCTGCCTGCCTCCATGCGACAAGCTCATGCACATGAATAATATATTGGGCAAGCTCGTGCTTTGGAGAAACAAATGTCTCATAGGACTCATGCATGCCTTGCACAGAGCACAAGCACCTTATGAGGTCAACCCTTGGAACACAAGCTATCAGGAGGCAAGAAAAAACAATGGAAAAATTGGCATCACTGTTATACATGTGGATAAGATAGATGTTGTTTCTATAATATATTAGGTTCCTTTTGTATTAAATAACGAAGAGAGGGAGTAGAGGATATGTCATTCATGACTTCATCAATTCCCACATATATTTGTTCTATTGGTTTGTTAGATCATCAATTTACATTGATTTGTTCTTCCATTTAGGTTTCGTAATTACCTTTTACCTTCGTCCTATTATATGTAATGTAAGTATAAACTATATAGTGCGAGAACAACACCTTTCTTCGCCCATCAACTTGTTCAAATTTTGAGTTTAAAAAAATGCTACTTCATCCACTGTTCAAATTTTGAGTTTTTCTTACGAGATTTTTCATTCATAGTTCCGTAGTAAAATAATTATATACAAAATATTAGTGTAAATATTAATAAAAAAATTTATCGGTAAAACTGTTAAATTTAATGGTGAAATGAACCAACTAATTATATTTGTATTATCAATAAAAAAAATCAACTCAATCTCAAAATTTAATTAATAATTAGGGGAAACTTCAATATATAATTTATATTATTCTTTAACATACCTTCTCATGTGAAAATTTTTTTAGTTTAAAATTTACACGAACTTTACTACTAATTAATTTTAATTAGAGAAAAGAATGATGACATATTAAAGCTATTATATATATATATAACCATCCCTTTTTTATTTGTTGGGATTATTATTGTTGGGTGGTTTTGGGCTAATTTCCCCTCAAAAGCTAACTCATGAGAGGTGA
>Ga0307510_10002006_pt1 | contig 22960 bp, 31 predicted proteins | sample 12_EM_MG_FD_207224 | JGI IMG/M metagenome (GOLD analysis project Ga0307510, IMG submission 207224) | Populus trichocarpa ectomycorrhiza microbial communities from riparian zone in the Pacific Northwest, United States - 12_EM | ecosystem: Host-associated > Plants > Roots > Unclassified | place...
TATCAGCACGTGACCCTGGGAACCTACGACCCCGTGACCCTGGGAAGATAACACATGACCTATCAAGGAACTGGTCATCAACAATGTCACATGACAAGACGCGCTTTGGATGCGCGTCTAACCCGTTAATCAACACGTGGCAGATCGTGGGAACGATCAACAAGACGCGTCCACTACACAATCAACGAACACGCGACGCGACTCGATCAACGAAGACGCGACTCATTAGGGCTAGACCCTAATCGAGATGTATTATATAATCTGCAGTTACTGCGCATTGACTGCGCAGTCCCCCGTTACCTGTAAACTTACCTACCCTAAACTGCGCACAGACCACCCTGTATTAGTATATAAGACCTACGAATTTAGGTGAACAGTCCTTAGACTGTTCTCTTGTCATCCCCCACACTGGAGCCTTTCAAAGCTCCCTCTTCGCCAGCAGCAACCCGCCCGTCGTCGTCCACAGTCTACTCCGTCCCGCCCCTTCTAGCCTTCTGCCTCTTCCTCCTCAACGTCTCCCTGCTGCTCCTTTGGATCAGTCACCTTCAACTCCGTTCCCTCGTCGAGTCTTGCTACCCATAAAGTAGTGAGTTCCCGACATGGTGTGTCAACAGCTCATGGCAAAGATGTTTTGCAAGACCTAGTGCACAACCACCATGATGAATATAAGCGGCTCACCACCCAAGAACGGAAGGATCTTATCCAAGAATTCGAGGAAATTAAGGCCACCAAAGCAAAAGGCTTTTGAGTCTCTACCAAGGCGAGGGTTAATGATGTTACTCATACTCTTGACGCTGTCGAAAATAAGGTAGCTTTTTTTTTTCATTTCCAACAGAGCATGGCAACTAACATAATCTTTTTTTTTGCGCAGCTGAATAATCTTAAAACGCGTGCTGGGGTCGAAACTATGCTATTCACAACACGTGGGACCACTGACATGCCTTTGAGGGCAGTGGCGTTTGCTACTGATGGGGTTGAGAATTTTCTTGAAGGCGTCATCAAGACTGATACTCAGGACTCCTTGGGAAAGATGGAAGGCTTTGCTGTCCAAGGCGTGAAAGATATGAATATTTCATCAAAGCATTTTGCATTGCTGAGTATCATCTTAGGAGCAGCCAGAAACCATCAACAATGTGTTTCAGCAATTCGTGCTGACATATGGAACGAAATATCAGAGGCATTAAGTAAGTTCATAAGGTAGGGTCGTTTTAGTTTCAATGAACGTCACGTGATAAAAGTGACAAAATGTGTGACAAACACAATTTTTTGAATTCCTTTCTAGCAACAACATATATTTAAAATGTGCTTGCGCTTAAATGACTTAAATGTAATGGTTCAATTATGAGCACGAGCCATTTTTTAAAATATTTAGTTTGGGAGGAGAAATTCAAAAAGTTGCATCTCTCATGCCGGCATCTGTGCTGGAAAATTCAAGCTCCAATGGCAGGACATGGTAGTGTTGCCACAACTCGGCTAGAAGCCAGCCCGGCAAGCCAAACTAGTCGTTTTTGCGACTCGGCTAACCAGACCGATCCTGGGAAAAGTCCCAGCTCCAATGGTCGTCGACAGTCCATCGACTTGACTCGAGTCGCGACTCAGGTCGACTAAGACTGCCCATCCAGAGGCAGCGGTTGAGTGCCCCTCTTGTTTTCTGTGTCCCAACTGACCTCTGCCCCCTCACATGGAACAAATGACACACTCAAACCGACCTCCCATTACCCTGCAAGCCGATGTACAAACTGCCCGCCCGCCCACCCACAGCAAGATGAGCACGCCTTTTTGCCAGGCAATTCTTTTAGGTGCGTCATTGCCGGTCTTTCTTTCTCTGTTACTGATTCGAATTTTTTTTTTTGCTGCTTCCTGACTTTTCCAGATGGACCTCTTCTAACGTAGTGACAAAGCAACAGGCAGATTTGAATGGTCCGAGCGCATGACGTCAAGGGCCGAGCCAAGCCAACATTGCGCATCCGGCGCATTTGAGCGCATGTCATTTAGCTTGACGATGGGCGGCCTCTCCTCACTGTCCCTTGCTCGTATCCGCACCGATGGTGGCCGTGGTCGCTCGCATTCAAAGCCCAAAGGAGACAGTAGCTACCGGGCTCGGTCGTCATCAAATGCTTCCCGTGGCGGCCAAGACGATCGCACGTCTGCCACGCGCTCTTGGAGCATGTCGCGCTTTTGCCTGCACCGTTCTTGCATGCGTGAACGTTCCTCCAGCATTGGTGCGCTCGCTCAGTCTGATGTCGAATCTGACACCAAGCTGACCCACGATCGCCTGTGTAGTGCGCCCCCCTCGGATGACAAGTCTCAAGGCGACTCTTTCTCTGACAACGGGAGCGATTCTGAAGAAGAATCTCCCGATAATGACTAGTTCCATCCCCTCACCGAAGCCAATACTGAGGCCAACTCCCTCGTTTCCCTGGACGTTGCTAAGCCAGATCCTCTCGAGATATTCGATCCGCTAGGTGAAGGCGTTAACGTTGTCATGCCTCCCAAACCATACTTCCCCATCACCCTTGACCATTTAAGCCCGAGAAACCCGCGTCGTCGCAAATCTACTTGCCCCGAACCACTTCTGTTGCAGACAGGACGGCCCATTTTCCAGCGACAGGTGCACGATATCCCCTAGTCAGGGTGATCCTGAGCACGTACTTAAAACAAGTGGCCGCCATCCCCGGAGATATGTAATCTCAAGTGATTTGAGCGACGAAAGCTGGTATGTCGTTGAATGGGGAATGGGTACCGTCCTCAGGGATGGTGATGAGATGTGAGTCAGCTTTTCTGAAGGCGGTGAGCCATGTGCTGATCTTGGATGTCGCACTGGTCGTTACAGTCTCCAAGAACAAAAGCAAGGGAAATTCAAAATTCTTTCCAGTCATGTCTCTGTTCAGAAGTGGCGGACGACGCCATCCAGCACATTGAGGCCAGCTACGATGCTTACTGGTGGAGTGCATTTCCAGCCCGTCTGCCAGCAAGAAGGATATTAGCAACGCATTGAAGGAACTTGCGACGCTGGTTACTTCAATGCATACATCTGTGCCGAGCTTTGAGCTTCTGCGGAGCGGTGTCATAGATGGGCTACTACAATTTGCTACCGACAAATCCAAGAACAGTACGTGAGATTTAAGGCTTCTTTCTGTGCACATATTTAATTGGTTCGCTTTAGTCTCCATCGCTCGATGCCAGGAGCTTCTGCTTGATACTTTTGCTGCTCGCAAGTCAAAGGCACTTGCTGGTTCGCAGACCCCTTCGCCATTTTCATGAAGAAATTACAAGAGAGCTTGACGCGGATGGAGGCATTTGACGTGGTCACTGTAACCCAAGGCATGGATGGTATGTCGTCGCCCCCAACTTTTTGAGTGGGCAGCTTTCTCATATCGTTCATAGATTCAAAGCGAAGCAGTTCTCCGTCACTTATACTGTAGTTCTGGCAACTGCACCTGCACCTGGTCGCCTCCAAAGGTTCTGACATCCCGAAAAACTTCAACAACGTTGTCGTATCCATGCATGATGTTGCAACTTTCCAGGCTCTCCATGACTACCTCCGCCCCCTGTGTATCTGGCTCGATGTTCAGCAGATCGCGCCTCAGCGGCATGCTCAGCGGCATGCTGGCTGCTCTTGCTGGTGTCACATCAGGTATCTCTTCTCCCCCCAAAACACCAGAACAACTGCGAAGCACGATCGGGAAGGTAAGGGTAAGGCGGCAAGACGACCACCAGCACAAATACTGTCGTCCCAATCCGCGGCGTCACCAAAGAAACCCAAAGTGATCAAGCAGCTCTTGAGGAGCCTCACCCCACACCTGCACACTGGCTGGAAACGTACGGTGCCATCAAGGAGATGCGCTTGCAGTTTCCTGCGCCAGTGGACACAATGGGCTGCGACACGGCCAAGTGGAAGGAGATGCATTCTCGGGTGCGTGATGTATATCATTAGCTCGAATCCCCGACTTTCAACTGACTTACTATTACCTCTCAATGATTCGTATCGCCCACCGTCGTCTCTTTTTTCGCTTTTGACAAGGGCACAACAAGCGATTTGCGACGCTCATTTCGCTCATGCTCTCATCAATCTCATCAAGACCCAGTGCCCTTCCTTTCGACTGTTCTGCCCAACATAAAATCCTCCGCAGCAGACGACACCTCAGACGCGGAGGCCTTGTACCCACCACCACCGCCGCCACTGCCATCGACGCTTGCATTCACCCATGCTGGATCACGCACGTCCGCAATCTGCAACGTCCCTCTTGTTCCCCAAATCGATTACCGCGCCGCCTCCACCAGCACCACCCATGCCGCTGAGCTGGAGGGCGCGCTGCACTGTGTCTCACGACAGTGATGTGGTAGTGGCGCCAGTCGACCATCCCGCTTTCGGCATTGTATGCGATGAGGATGACGTGGCGAGCCGAGGAGAGTGTGATCTTGCATGGTGCAAGATGGAGGAAGATCATCTGGAACGTTTTCATGACAAGGGTCAGGTGAGGCGGGGTTGTAGGACCTGGTGGAGGGAATGATGTGAGCTGTAGTAGGGTCTTAGTGTTGTTAGGACCCATGATTATAATTCTCCATGTCAGATGTATTCTAGAATTGCTATATGGGCCTCTGCTGCCCGCACAATAGATTTTTTGTTTATTATTATTAAAAAACGGCTCAAGTCGACCATGAGTTGACCATAAGCCGCGACTGAAGTTGAGCTGCGGCTACAGGGTGAAAAGTCACGGTCAGTTACACCAGGCAGTATGTACATGTTCTCGAAGTGCTACGTGTGGGTTCTGTACCCCGAGGCGCACTAAAATCGATTCCAAAAAAAAAAAAGTCACGGTCAGCTGTATCCAGGAAAAGCCGCAGCTTTCAAAGTCAGCTCGCGGCTGGTCAAGTTCAACACTAGGCTGGTGAAAGGAAAAGGCTGGTCGACCGAGTCATAGCCATGGCCACGACACCCCCTCGCCGCAACGCATCATTGCTCCCGCTTCCACAATTGATGCCAGTTAAGGCCATCATTTCCTTGTTGCTTCCGTTTACAACGACCCAGAAATACCATGTTGAATCATACACCGCGCTCGCACAGGAAATCAAACAATATATTGTTGGACCAATCCCTCCGGAAGAATTTTTACAGACGTTCTTTCCCTTGGACAATATTAGCGTTTCTTGGGACCCCTTTGAAGTTGGCTGTTATGACGCAACTGTGAATGCCACAACAGAGAGGTCGTCATATGAGCCCTTTGTGAGTCACTTGAAAGGTCGCCCTCACCCGCCCTCACGATTATAATCGATTTTAAGATCAAGACAACAACAAAGTTTATGCCAGGCTTCTCTGTCGTCAATTCATCTGAATCCCCTGACAGTAATCCATTATTGAAATTCCCCTTCAATGTTAAACCCGATGTATCTATCTACGCTGGCGAGGCTTCTGTTCCGACGGATTCGTCATCAGCTGAGATTTTCATCGAGTTCAAGCGCCAGGCAAAAGATGTTCCCTTTTGCGACGTGGACAATAACCACGATACCATCGTCCGTTCTTCAAAGAACGCCGACGATACCCTGGGTCAGATTACCGCGTATGCTGCAGTACAACTTGCCGCACAATTCAGGACCCATGCGTATTCAGTCTTTATCTTAGGGTGCAATGCTAGGATTCTTCGTTGGGACAGGTTGGGCACGATTGTGACGGAGGCTTTCGAATTTAGCAAATCCCCTTATCTCGTTGACTTTTTCCGTCGGTACTCAGGGACAACGGACGAGATTTGTGGAAAGGATGGAACAGTGTCGACGCCGACTACTGCTGAGCAATATAAGGCCAGACGCGCGTTGAAACTTGATCAAAACGTTACACTCCACAAACTCTCAATTCCTGTTTCTGTTTCAAATGACGACTTACTCTACTTCATTACATGTCCTCCTGAACCGACACTATATGCACCTCCAGGGCGTGCGACGCGTGGCTTCAAGGCTTATGACGTTGCACGCGATCAAGTGGTCTTTCTGAAGGACTCTTGGAGGATTGTTCTGCCGGGTATCACACCGGAGGGGGATGTGTACAAGGCATTGAATAATGCTGGGGTCCAGCACATTCCAAAATGCCTTGCATGGGGAGACATACGCACCGGGTACCATTCTACGGAAACCCATAAATTTACCCGTGCAGAATGGGCCCACCACTTGAACAACGCTACTCACTTCCTTCATCATCAACACTGTCGTCTCGTCCTGGATATCATCGGGGTTACCCTTATAGAGTATCAATCCTCTTACAAGATGGTGAGCACTGTGCGAAATGGTCTTGTCGGTGAGGGTTCTAAAGCTACAGCTGGGCTGTGCTAATAATGTGTGATGTTGTTTAGCCTTGGAAGATGCCTATGCAGCAGGCTTTTTGCACCGCAACTTCAGTCCTGGAAATATCATTATTGACAAACATCGTAAGGGGTGGCTTATCGACTGGGATTTGTCGAAGCTGGTATCATGCGGCTCACACCCAGAAACCCCACGACAGGAAGCACGAACGGTGCGTTATCACCACAGGCACACATGACCATGACCAAAGCTAATTTCAATATGATTTTCAGGGAACTTGGCAATTTATGTCTGCCAGACTGATCAGCCAGAAGAGTGTCCAGCATGACTTCAGGGATGATCTGGAGTCATCCATTTACGTCCTGCTGTGGATGACCTTGATGTTTTCGGAAGTTTCCAATAACGCCATTGTGCCAACATTTCTATCCAACGTCCTCGATCCTCGGCCTTATTCCAATAACGGCGGTCACAGCAAGATGGATTTCCTCTGTGGGCGTACCTTTTTGTCAAATATCGAATTTCCAGATCGAACCGAGCTTCTCACCCTTGTAGTCGAGCTCGCTTCCTTGTTTTCCGTCCGATATGAGAAGGAGCCTTCTGCAGCTGAGCGGTCCAGCTCTCAATATCTACTTGAACAGGAGGATCCAACTCTTAGGCAGATGTACACGGAAACACAGTGTGCTAAATACGATAAGTGGATCCAAAAGTTGGAGGATCACATGGCTACGATCGAGCTGTTCAATGCCGCTCTTAAAGATCGCACAAAGTGGCCAAGTAATGATGCTGCAGTATTGCAGAAATTCGACGCCAAGCAACCGGTCCACCTAGTCATGAAGACGGGTTTTTACACGAATATCTACCCTGAGGAACTTGCAGGCGGCGATGGTGATGTGACTCAATTGGGTGACGCGATTATGGGCACAGGGTAATCTTCAGGTAACTGGAACTCTATTGTTCTCACCAAGTCTTAATCTTAAAGTTTACATGTGTTTGCAGGGCTGCGTCGCTTTGGCAGTCTGTTGCTGTCCAGGATTTTTATTTTTCAACATGCCAGTTTGCATTACAATACTGTACGTACAGCGTCGGGGTACTGTATTGTATTATATGTTATGCCTTACGTTATCTTTCCGATGAATTGAATGTTGAACGTTGAACGTTGAACCCTGACTAGGCCTGACTCCGTGCTCAACGTGGATCGCGTCTGGGACTGTGCGAACCTGTCACTGCTTTTGTCTTGCTTCTTCCTCTTCCCTTGGGGTCAACGGCTTCAAACATGGTTGGTGACTCTCCCACAAGGGTGCTTGTGCGTCGGCACTGGTAGTCGCAGTCTAGATGCTGGTATTTTCTCAGTTGAGTCAGATACATCATCTTTCTCTTTTGTCCTTACATCTTTTTTGGAGCATCTCTCTAGATTCCAGTCCCATGTGGCCGCTTTTATCAAACTGTCCATGCAACCACATCTTTGTCCCTGACAAGGTACAGTCATCGGAGAATGGTACTTAAACACTTTCTTGAGTCTCTTGACCAACATCTATGGCGACCCGCAATCGTCACATTGTCTTTTCTCCAGAGCCCAAACCCGCTTTGCCCAGTCTGGCACCTTTATCGCGATCTACCGACTTGCCTAGTCCGGGTGACGTCTTGGGTGGCGACAAGTCAGCCCACGACATAGGGATTAACGATCCTGACGCCGTTCCCATTCCGCGTAAGACTGGCGCAGCTGACATCCAATTCTTTTTTGACAAAACTGGAAGCAAGGCTGTCTGCAAAGAGTGCAGGTGAGTTCTCTATATGGTAAACTCTTCGGTTTTCTGACTTCAACATAATTCATAGGAAGACCAGAGACAAGGACCCAACTAAATGGCCTTCGGACCTCTGTTTCGAGTATTTGAAGAAAACGTCGAACTCGTCCCTCCGCCCTCACATCGAAAGGCATCATCGCGAGTTATACTTGAGCTTAGTCAAGGCGAACGGTTGGAAAGTCTTGTTGCCGGGACTTGTGTCACAAGCTCAGTCTCAAGCTACAAGTGTGGCTTCTGCTTCGCAAGTCGGACCGCTGGTCGAAATTGATGAGCAGAAATTCCACCAGCACTTACTTTACTTCATCATCGCGGATGACCAGGTGCGTCTTCATTTTTTGTCCTTTCTACATTCACTACACTCATGTCTCCTTGTTCCAAATCCCAAGTCTCTGAATATCGTAGAATGTCCTGAGTTCAGGAAACTTCTTCTCTTTCTACGAAGCGACCTTAGGGAGTCTCTTATCCCTTGTCGAACCAAGCTACGCGAGCTCGTTATCCAAGCTTGGAGACAACATTTCCAAGTCCTGCACTGTGACCTTGCAGTACGTCTCCCCCGATGCCTTTCATATTTATTCTCATTTTTTTTCGATCCAGGCTGCTATGGGGCAGATTTCCTTTACATTGGATACATGGTCCGATCAATGTCGCGGATCTTTTCTGGCAGTCACTGCCCATTGGGTTGCAAGTGTTGAAGGAACCTTGGTTTTACAGCTTAAGACGGCGCTCATCGCCTTTCACCGCCTCCGCCAGAACCACACTGGCAAATCTATGGCGAGAACGGTCATGCACCTTCTTGATAGGGCTGACGTCACGGTCAAAGTGAGGCGGCTATATTCTTACCGTGATTGATGGATGCTCATGATTTTCTTTTTACTCAAGGTCGGACATTTCACTTTGGACAATGCGTCCAATAACGGAACTATGATGGAAGAACTTGAGACGATGTTGACAGAACGTGACATTGTTTTCGATGCAGAAGATCGAAAGATAATGTGTTTTGTGCACGTTGTTGACCTTTGTTCTGGACGTGTAATACATGCAGCATCCGATGGAGTTGAGCCCAAGAATGACAGCTCTTCGTCCGATGGTGACACCACTGCATCTAACCCCATAGCGCTAGCTCGCACGGTGGTCCGGGTCATTTGGGGATCAGGTTCGTGTCGAGATGCATTCGATGAGGTTATCATACGCGGCAATGCCAAGGGGTGGTTCAAACAAGGGAAGCCGTCTCGGATTATCCAAGTCAAACCGCTGCAGCTGCTGCGGGATGTGCGCACAAGGTGGGATTCTGTCCATCACATGCTTAAGAGACTTCATGAGATGCGCCCAGTATGGCTTTACACCTCACCAAAGTTACATGTGCTAAACAAATCAATTTAACAGGCCATCGATTACTTCCTGGCCCTCCCTAACCATAGCGAATTGGACAAGTATAAGATATCGTCCCACTACTGGAAGGTGATGCAAGACATTGAGTTGGTTTTGAGCGTGAGTCACAAGCAGGCTATCAGACATGCCTGATGTGATGTAATTGTACCCTACCAACAGATTCCACACCGTGTCCAGCAGATCATGTCTGGTGAGAGTACCCCGATCTTGTATGGCACTATTCCCTCATTCGAAATGTTCATGACGTCATGGGAGGATCTTCTTGAACGCCACCTGAATCTGGCGAAGTACATCGAACCTGGGCTGGAGTGGGCTTATAAATACTATGGTCGCATGGACCACACTCGGGCATATATCATTACGATGTGTAAGCTCTTCTGTTTTTCTGCCCTGGATAATTAAGCTAATAATTATCTGTAGTCCTGAATCCTACTATACGCATGACGTGGATCAACAAACACTGGGATCAGGATTTTATCACTATAGCCGAAACGAAGATTCAAGACACGGTAAGTTTGTTTATATGGAGCTACCCTAGAAGTCGTCCTCACGTATCTCCCACAAGATGTCCGAATACCGCAAGAAGGCCGCTGGTAGCCAGGATGAAGAACTGCTTTTCCAACAGGATCCCACATACGAGGTGCCGAAATTTATGTCACTCGCAGCCCAGTATGGGCTTCCTGACGACGACATGGACATTGGTGGTCTGGGTCACAAGGAACGAACAGTCGATCAGGAATATCAAGCTTACGTGACGGCGCCATGCTTGCTGAAGAACACTGACCCTCTCAAGTTTTGGGAGGTAGGGGGTGACACCAATGGTGCTTGAACATTACTGACAAGACGTGGTAGATGGAGCGTTCGAATCTTCCAACTCTTTTTTCCATGGCAATGGACTATCTGCCCGTCCAGGCATCAGCCGTTCCCTGCGAACGTGTCTTCTTGTCGAGCGCAGAAACAGACACCAAGCGGAGGAACCGCATTGGTCCCCTCATGATGGAGGCGTTGCAGATGTTGAAGTTTCATTTGAAGAAGTCGCGTCTAAATTTTACAGAGGCATGGGTGACGTCAGAGAACCAGATGGTCTATGATGACCCAGATGTTGACCTCCTTGCGAACTTGCTTAAAGGAGAGTTTCGGAACGATTGGGATAAGATCATCCAGTCCATTAATGGCAATAAGGAGAGCTAATTCTGTTGTGTGCGCGAATTGGGGACATTGTTTATAATCTCATTGTAGTACGCCGTTGTGGTAGTGTCCCAAAGAATAGAATTGTCATTTTTTTTTGTTATGAACTAAATCTGAAACATAGGGTATGAACATGGTTCAAGTATGTACAGCTGTCTTGTGTTGGGGAATATTTTGTCAAGCTGTGTGGCCTAGGGAACAATCTAGAATTTGTAGCCTTGTCTTTCGCAGCTGTGCTGATGTAAGGTTGTGCTCAACCACGTCATTAGACTTGTCCCCATCTTCCAGCTTTCTCCTTCCTTCATCCACTTTTGCTCAGCGCCTGCATCCCTGTGGATAACTGGCATGTCAGTCATACTCTTCCTCGTCTGTACCCACCCTTCATGATCCTCCACATGGGCAGCACACCAACCCCTCCAAGATTAATGGCAACAGATGACCGGCGAGCAAGACAGTGTCTCAAGGACGGATTACGGCGACGCCAACCCGATAACGAAGCCACAGCAAGTGCAAGGCCCCCCGTAACAGCCACGATAACCACAGCAGCACCACCACCAGTCTGAGAACGTCCCACCACTTCCCCAGCACTGCGCGCTGCCTCATCCCGCCCCCACCTCTTCGCCCAGGGCCGATAATCAATCTTGCAATAAAAATTACCTTAGTCTTACTCATACGACAACTTGTGTCCATCTGCTTTGGAATCGCTCGCGTTTCAGACTCAATGGACTCCCTTCACGCGGCTTTACTGACTGCGTCCCTCCATCTGTTGCAAGGGGAAGGTAAGGGTAAGGCGGCAAGACGACCACCAACACAAATACTGTCGTCCCAATCCGCGGCATCACCAAAGAAACCCAAAGTGATCAAGCAGCTCTCGAGGAGCCTCACCCCGCACCTGCACACTGGCTGGAAACGTACGGTGCCATCAAGGAGATGCGCTTGCAGTTTCCTGCGCCAGTGGACACGATGGGCTGCGACATGGCCAAGTGGAAGGAGATGCATTCTCGGGTGCGTGACGCGTATCATTAGCTCAAATCCCCCGACTTTCAACTGACTTACTATTACCTCTCAATGATTCGTATCGCCTGCCGTCGTCTCTTTTTTTCGCTTTTGACAAGGGTACAACAAGCGATTTGCGACGCTCATTTCACTCATGCTCTCATCACAAATGACCAATCTCATTGAGACCCACAGTGTCCTTCCTTTCGACTGTTCTGCCCGACGTAAAATCCTCCGCAGCAGACGACACCTCAGACGCGGCGGCCTTGTACCCACCACCGCCACTGCCACCGCCATCGACGCTCACACTCACACCTGTGCTGGATCACGCACGTCCGCACGTCCCTCTTGTTCCCCAAATCGATTACCACGCCACCTCCACCACCAGCACCACCCGTGCCACTGAGCTGGAGGGCGCGCCGCACTGTGTCTCGCGACGGTGATGCAGTAGTGGTGCCAGTCGACCATCCCGCGTTCGGCATTGTACGCGACGAGGATGACGTGGCGAGCTGAGGAGAGTGTGATCTTGCATGGTGCAAGATGGAGGAAGATCATCTGGAACGTTTTCATGACAAGGGTCAGGTGAGGCGGGGTTGTAGGACCTGGTGGAGGGAATGATGTGAGCTGTAGTAGGGTCTTAGTGTTGTTAGGACCCATGATTATAATTCTCCATGTCAGATGTATTCTAGAATTGCTATATGGGCCTCTGCTGCCCGCACAATAGAATTTTTTTTTAAAAAAAACAAAAAAATGGCTCGAGTCGACCATGAGTTGACCATAAGCCGCGACTGAAGTTGAGCTGCGGCTACAGGGTGAAAAGTCACGGTCAGTAAAGCTGTATCCGGAAAAAGCTGCAGCTTTCAAAGTCAGCTTGCGGCTGGTCAAGTTGCGGCAACACTAGGACATGGCATGGCAACTTGGGAGGTAACGCAGTGTCACCTCACGTGACGTTCATTGAAACTAAAATGACCCTACCTTAGGTGGTAATAGGCTGATGTCAACTGATGCTGTGATGCAGAGACCACTACTGGTGACAACTCTGCCCGTATGGAGTGGAAACACTACTGGAGAAATGTTGTCAAGAGATACATGGTTATCATCGAGGGTTGGCCTGCAAACATCCCCTTTCGCAATCTTAGTGAGGCGTCAAACTCATTGGCTGAATTGGAAATACTTCTCCAGAAGTGGCGTTGTGGAAAAGTCTATTGGAGAGAGGTTACAGAGATTGAATTACAAGACTTAGATCGCAATCGGAATAGCCAGATCGAAAGTGGTGAACTTGAAGCCCCCACCCCACGTCGTCGCCACTCTGATTATGGAAAGAAGCGCCCCCGGACGAACCCTGTTGGTGATGCACAAAAGAAGTCGGGCAGGGTTGTTAACAGCCATGAGGAGGAAGCGGAAGATGCTCAGAGCAGCCCTGGTGCACCAGATACCGAAGGTTGATACATTGCCCGTCCTTTAGGACAAAGTTGGGCACATGGTTTATATAGCAAAATCAGTAACTACTTACAAGGTATACTACCTGTCCTAATAACAAAATGGGTGGTTCAGATGGCGAGGATGACAAAAAGAAAAATATTGAATGAGGCCGACCACATGCATTCAGCACGACATCATCAGGGAGATTTCAAGGCGGCTGCACAATTGGCATTTGTTCGGCTTGTTCGTGGAGGGAACACATCACGATCCCGAGGGGCAACCTTGTGTCGGTGCCATGCTCAAGCAGAAGCCAGGCAAGTGCCACATCACCCCAGTGAATGCCCGACGGAGCAGCATCCATCCAAGCCGTGTCAGTGGTGTGCTTGAGCAGGAGCCAGGCGAGTTCGTTCCACATCACCACTGCCAGGTGAAGTTGAGGACATCACAGGGGTGTTCACCACAACTGAGGAAATGAACGGATAAAAGCAGCAGAGAGGTCCAACGTTAAAAGAGGAAAAGGAAGGACAGAGAAAGACGACAGAAATGCACCAGAGGATTAAACCCCGTGTCACGTACATGAATTGGCTATGCACGGTCTCTGGTTTTTGAGGGACAACAGCCAACAAAGTAGGGGCAGTTGAAGCCACCGCCTTCTCAAGCTTCACAAGGGAAGCGACGTATCCGTGGCCATGAGGGAGGACCGGAGCCAGTGTGGGACTTGAGTCCGCTGAAAAAACCTTGACGAATCCTAGCCCACACGCATCGGGGGGCGTCTGCGGCGATATCAAAGATGCAGGTGGTCGAGGAGCCTGTATGGGACTCGAGTCCGTCGAAACAATCTTGATGAATCCTGGCCCACGTGCATCGGGAGGCGTCTGCGGCAATATCAACGATGTGGGTGGTCGAGGAGCCTGTATGGGACTCGAGTCTGTCGAAAAAATCTTGACGAAGCCAGGCCCGCATGCATCGGGAGGTGTCTGCGGCGATATCAATGATGTGGGTGGTCAAGGAGCCTGTATGGGACTCGAGTCCGTCGAAACAACCTTGACGAATCCTGGCCCACGCGCATTGGGAGGCGTCTGCAGCGATATCGAAGATGCGGGTAGTCGAAGATCCTGTATGGGACTCGAGTCCATCGAAACAACCTTGACAAATCCCATGCGCATCGGGAGGAGCTGCGGCGATATCGAAGATGCGGGTGGTCGAAGAGCCTGTATGGACCCGAGTCCGCTGAAACGACCTTGATGAATCCTGGCCCATGCGCATCGGGAGGCGTCTGCGGCGATATCGAAGATGAAGGTGGTCGAGGAGCCTGTATGGGACTTGAGTCCGCTGAAACGACCTTGACAAATCCTGGCCCACGCACATCAGGAGGCGTCTGCGGCGATATCGAAGATGCAGGTGGTCGAGGAGCCTGTATGGGACTCGAGTCCGCTGAGACGACCTTGACGAACCCTGGCCCACGCACATCAGGAGGCGTCTGCGGCGATATCGAAGATGCAGGTGGTCGAGGAGCCTGTATGGGACTTGAGTCCGCCGAAACGACCTTGACGAATCCTGGCCCATGCGCATCAGGAGGCGTCTGCGGCGATATCGAAGATGCGGGTGGTCGAGCCTGCATGGGACTTGAGTCCATCAAAACAACCTTGGTGAGAGGAGAGGCGTCTGTGGCGATATCGAATATGCGGGTGGTCGAGGAGCCTGTATGGGACTCGAGTCTGCCGAAACGACCTTGATGAATCCTGGCCCACGTGCATCGGGAGGCGTCTGCGGCGATATCGAAGATGTGGGTGGTCGAAGAGCCTGTATGGAACTCGAGTCCGTCGAAACAACCTTGACGAATCCTGGCCCATGCGCATCGGGAGGCGTCTGCAGCGATATCGAAGATGCGGGTGATCGAGCATGCCTGGATGAAGGACTCTGTGAAGAGCCAGAAGGTCTGCAGGTTTCACAAGTGAAGCGACATATCCATGGCCATGAGGGATGACCGGAGCCTGTATGGGACTCGAGTCCGCCAAAACCACCTTGACGAATCCTGGCCCATGCGCATCGGGAGGTGTCTGCGGCGATATCGAAGATGCAGGTGGTCGAGCACGCTTCGATGAAGGACTCTGTGAAGAGCCAGTAGGTCTGTATGCCCGCAGGTAATTGTTGGCAGTATTCGGGCGGAACAAAATCCTCAAAAAGGAACACTGTGGAGGAAGTGCACAGGTCGGTACCGCCAGAAACAGTTGACTTGGCTAAGAGAAGTGACTTGAACTCGATCTGCAAGGACAAAGGGCGTTAAGGTGGTGATCACGGAGGATGTAGACAGTAGCTCTCACCAGAGCCCAACTGCACTCCCTGTCAACTTCCTCTCGTTCAATCTCCATCCATCCACCACCACACATCAGATCACAGAATACATCCATGAACGCTTCCTCAACGATCACCTCTGTGCCCATCACAGGTTCGGTGTCCCATCCAAATGGTGGGAGAGACCTCTGTCTCTTTCAACTTGCGCGTGATATAGACTTGTTGCTCCGGCCAAGACGAGGTTGAGTTTACGAGGGGAGTGTTGGATTGTAATGTCGCAGTCAGTGCGAGTGAATCCAGTGGACAAGAAATCTGTCCAGGCGGGCGGCGTTGTTCGTTTCACCGCTCACGACTGCAAAGCAGTAGGTAAACAGCAGTAACACGACAGAGCCGAGGTTGAGACGTACCAATCAGGCACCTTCTGTAAGGTCAAACTGTAATTTCTTCTCACCCAGATCCAGGCCTCCGAAACCCATCGCTTCGAATTCGCCCCATTTAAGGTCTGTCAAGCGTCCTTTTTCCGCGACAGCTGGTTTTCCCAAACCGAAGTGGCCCGTCGGGCTGTCTCCAAATGCGGATGCTGTGGTGGAGAAAGTGATCAACGCATTGGACGATGCGACGCCCGTACGTGGGTGGAAGTTAGGGGGAGGGTCCATGTGCTTCTTAAAACTGTCTGCGTATCGCGGTGTCAACTTGAGCGTCGGTGGGGCCACTCGTTCCCAATCACGAGGTTGTGCGAATACATTTGGGGTGTAAGTCACCACACTGGAAGGTCGAGTAGCCCAACTTGCAGCAGTCTTGACAAAATCTAGTGTATACATGCGGACGTTCCGCCTGAAAAAAAGGGGATCAATATTGTGTGCCTAAAGACGTGGCGGAGAAAGTCGCTTACCAGGTTCGGCCTCACTCCGCTTGACGTACATATCCCAAGAGAGGAAGCCTCGCACAGCATTGCCCCCAGAGACATGCAAGACTCGGGCGCGACCCCGTCGCAGGCACATGGCAAGCTCTGCGGGCGCAGCAAAGCGGGCCTCGTGCCGTGTGCGCTCAGTGTCCAACACAGGGAACGATGCACAAGTACGGAGGAAAGCTTGGATGAGGTCCAGAAGAGCTGACATTGAGGGCAAGACAGGGAAAAGGAAGCGGTTGTGAGACCACATGTGCCGAGCTCTTTGGTGACGGTGTGGACTAGGTGGTTTACCCCACCGAGGCCGAGGATGACGTGGTGGGGATAGGGGAGGTAGCCGTATTCTTGCTCCCACTGGCGATGACCTGCGATGCCCGTCGTTAGTAAGGGCGTCCAAGGCCGGGGGTTGGGGGTGAAAGCACGAGGCCTGGTAAGGGCAACCAGAGACAAGCAATGGTGGCGCAGGGGGGAAAGGCATTAACGTGCGACGTCACACTCAGCGCTTCGAGAAAGAGTGGGGTTGAGGCCAAGCGTGAGGCCTCTGGGGCGTCGGAGGGCAAGGAGGAGTATGCAGGAATGGGCGGACTCGGGACGACCGGAGCATCCTTGGGCATCGGAACACGGGGTGCGAGCAAAGGTAGCCGGAACTAGAGCTTGCATTGTTCGAACTCTGGCGCATGAACGGCGCCGACGCCGGTTGAGGGAAAACCATGGGGTAATAAGGTCCGGGTCTGGCGAAAGCTTGCTGAACGCGATGGTGAAAATTGCGTAACATGGAGAGGTCGACGTTGAGCTGCCACCCAGGTAGGAGCATCAACGTGCGACGTCGCACTCAGTGCTTCGAGAAAGAGTGAGGTTGAGGCCAAATGTGAGGCCTCTGGGGTGTCGGAGGGCAAGGAGGTGTATGCAGGAATGGGCGGACTCGGGATGACCGGAGCATCCTTGGGCATCGGAAGCGAGCAAAGGTATCGCGGAGCCGGAACTAGAGCTTGCGTTGCTCAAACTCTGGTGCGTGAATGGTGCCGGCGCCGGTTGAGGGAGAACCATGGGGGGATAAGGTTCGGGTCCGGCAAAGTCTTGCTGAATGCAATGTTGAAAATTGCGTAACATGGAGAGGTCGACGTTGAGCTGCCACTCCAGGTAGGAGCACACCTCTCGTTCTATCTGGTTGACCTCGCGGAGCGCAAACGCGCCTTTCCTTGACCGACGATGCACCACGACTTGTTGGAATATATGTTGTCGCAAATGATCTTCAAGGAGTGCATGAATGCGGGAATAAATTGACGATGCCCCGAGGAACCCTTAGCCGCAGGAAACCGTGCCTTCAAATGCAGGGAGCATGGAAATGGTCTTTGTATATTTTGCATGCTTTTCGTGGGAGAGAGCCATTGGTGGGACCTATGATGCTTTGGGTAGGGGTCAACTCAACCGGTCTCGCAAAAGAAAATACAATGCAAACGTACGAATAAGAGCTCAGAAACGGACCCTACTAAGATCTGCGACCTGTTTAGACTTGGGCGTCTGCTTTTCATCTCCCAGACGAGCAATCTGGACCCGAACCGCGTGGAGGGGTAGCGGAACGTTCCAATTCATCCGTCGCTCCTTCCTCTGATACAGTAGGGCACAAGGAGGACAAAAGAAAGAGTCGAACGCGACCGCAGAGCCAGGTTCAGCTCCGAACGGGTTTGTTCTGTAACACATGTGCCGGGGTAAAGAGGGGAAGAATAGGAAGACGCGAGGGGGATGCAAGACTGGTGCCGGCTCCAGACAGGTTTGTTCACTGTTCACTGACACATGGGGATGATGAAAGGGAAAAAGATGGGACAATGGGGCAGGAAATGACGTACGGTGTATGCCAAACGTGCATGGATGAGTGCATGAAGCAAAGGCAAGTGCATCTCACGGAGAGAGAGAGAGAAAGAGAAAAAAAAAAAAGGGTGGGAGGCTGGGAGGGCATGGCAAGGTGAGGCAGTGGTGAGGCGGCAGCTCCAGGGTCGGTACCATGGACCTTCCTGCCATGCCATGGGCAAAAGAGGGGCAAAGGGTTGGGACTGGGTTGCGTTGTGTTGCGTGCATTGTTCAGAGGTTGCTGATGAGCTCGTCGTGGAAAATGATAAGCTTGATGTGGGAGGTCGTGTCATTCGGAGGTTGCCGAAGGAAAACATGCATGGGAGGCTGCTGGCACAAAAACATTTGATAATCATTTTGTTTTTGTCATAGTATTCCACTCAGTAATCCGCTTTGAATGACATATATATGTTGTATAAATCATTGGGAAAAGTATGTCATCATGCTCGCTGTTGGAAACAATGAGCTCAATGCGGGAGGTCGCAACATTCGGAGGTTGCCGAAAGGAACGACACACTGAGAGGACAGAGGACCCGATGAACCGGCTCTGGTTTTCCAGACACTAAAACATTTGATAATCAATTTTATTCTGTTATATCTGTATTCTACTCATTAATCCGCTTCGAATGATATATATATCTTATATAAAATATGTGGAAAACAAAAAGTGTCTTGCTCACTGTCAGAAACGATGAGCTCAGCTCAATGTGGGTAGTGAGGTTGCGTCATTCAGAGTTGCCAAGAGGAACGACACACTGAGAGGACAGGGGACCCGATGAACTGGCTCTGGTTTTCCAGACACTAAAACATTTGATAATCAATTTTATTTTGTTATATCTGTATTCTACTCATTAACCCACTTCGAATGATATATATATGTTATATAAAATATTGGAAAATAAAAAGTGTCTTGCTCACTGTCAGCAACGATGAGCTCGATGTAAGCTCAGCAGGAGGTAGTGAGGGTCATGTCATCTGGACAATGCCGAAGGAAGGCGTTGATTTACTTAGAAAAATAATTTTTGAGCCTACTTGGGGGAGGCATTAATGCCGGTGTTGGGCACGTACAATTTCAAGCCTAATCATAGTGGGTCAGACACGTGATGACCCACTATTATTAGGCTCGCTCTCGGTGTGGGACGTGGGACAGTGATTAATTCGGCGGCCAACTACGCCACATGATACAGCTCAGGTAAGCAGCACTAAACTACGCTACCTCGTTGGCTCGTGGGAAAGCAAAACAACAGGAACAAACAGCCACTAACTAATAATCATGAACATAAACGACGCTCGAACGACATGATCTCATGTAAACCTCAATGGTGCGGAGAAATAGAATAACAACAACAAGCAAGAGTAAGGAAGAAGAATCAGTGGGAAGGTTGGGTGCTATCGCTTGAGCATGTGACAAATGTTTTACTATTTGGGCAGCCATATCTATAATAACGCGATGTATTCAATTGTCTTTATATAATTAGCAACGACAACAGAGCCTCCTTATTTGTCAATTTATTATATATTAATTGGACCATAAGTAAACTATAAGCAGACTCAGTTTATCCACTCTTGCCCGCCGTGTGCAAGGACTTCTATGTGTGAAGTAAAATCATGAAGATTTATTGTTTTGGTGGAGTGCCGAAATGGTGGTGAGTGCCGAAACGGTGGTAGGGGATAGTACTTGTCTGAGTACGAAGTTTTGACAGCACAAACCAATTTAACCAAACTACTGGGTTCGCTCCTTTTTTGGGGCGTGACCCTGTACGTAACTTTCTGCTGTTAGGGTCCAACCACTGTTGGGTTTGCACCTGTGTAATCGAGCCGTGGTGGAAGCCAGCCTGAGTTCTAGGGAGTTCAAATAAGTAAATCCCGCACATTACGTCTTTCTTGGCACTCAAATCCCAACTCTGTATCCCACTGTTGTTGAAGTCTCCCCTCATGTGCCACCACAAGACATCTGTGGATATGGAATGCACTCATGGCAAACATCCTGTTCATGAGGGCCAACAAACTCTCGACAACGAAGGTACCCTTGACGGCTTCTTTGACGACGAGGAGTCCAACAGGCTATGTTGGACTTACGATAAAGATACTGCCACCGTCCTCCATGCCACAGGGTGCCCTCCCTGTGCAGAATGGAAAGCACATTTTCAGGACGATGAAGAAGGGACATTGCTCCTTCAGGGAAGGATGGATGCCCTCAGGCGGGAGCGGGATGAATGTCGCAGAGAGGTCGACATGCTTCGTTTGGAGGTGGAAGCAAAAACGGTGGAGGTTGTTGAGGAATTCCGGAAGGAAACGGCGAGGATCCGGGAAGCTACTTGACTTATGGATCAACTATGCAAGCTCCCCGCCAACTTGAGCCATGAGCTCAAGGAGGCTCAACGCATCCCTCCTTCTGATGCATCATCACCTCCATCACCTAAAACGCTGCCGCAAGCTCAATGAGGCACAGTGCCTTTCCTGTCCTGGTGCGTCATCCCACCCAGTTTTTAAAATGTCGTTGCATTGAGCCTAACCATACCAGCAGTGATGACGAGAACATACATGTCTCCCAAACAACCTCCCAAGCCAACTGACCACCTCAATCCACCACCGAATCATGAAGGATTTCCTTGACTACGGCGCATGTAGGCTTTTCCAGCACCAACACGTTGGCCGCCGTGCCTCTATGACATCATGGGCCAGGGGCCCATCCCTTTCTTTCATGTCCCATTATGTTCCACAAGCGTGCACCATCTTGTGCCCTTGTTACTTTCATTTTTCTCTTCGCTTTCATCTGCATGACCGTCAAGCACTTTCATAGTCTCATGATGCGTCTCGGCCTATTTAGCTACGCCCTCGATGGGCTCAAATGCCACTTGCTTTTTTTCTCAGGTGTCTCCCACTCACGTGCCTTGTCCGGTCTCTCTGGCATTGCACTCTCTCACCTTCTCGTTCATGCCATCACTTGCTTGGCTTTCCTAGTTCTCCCTTCATTATCCAATGGCATCCATAGCCTTCTCTGAAAATTTCCAGCAGCGGAGAATTGTTCAGGGCAGTGAGACTACATGCCAACCCAGCACGATGGAAAAGGCGTGCTGGTTGCGTCATGACTTGGGCTCGCGAATATCATACCCATATTGGGCCGATAACGCGACTGTTCGACCATTCTGGGCTCACTCTGACAGAGGGATGGTTCGACACACATAGCCAGATAACCACGCGAATGACAACGCGCTCTTCCTGGTGTAAGGTAGAACGGCGTCTACAGGTTGAGTTCGAGTATATCCCCAGGTGAGATGGTGTGAGAGAGAAGAAGGCCGCATTCCCGACTAGCGAGAACACGCAGATGAGGAGGACGGGAGAAGCGTAGATGTTGGTGTGTTGACACTGATGCTGACTAGTGTTGCGAAGTGTCGACAAGATGAGGTGAAGGTGACGGCGAGCGATGACGAGGACGGACGAGGGCGAGGGCGAGCGATAGCGAGGACAGACACAGAGCGAGACAAGAAATTTAGAAGGGCAGTCGCAGCACAGCGGGCACGCGAGTCATCACACAGACGGAATGCACACGGAAAGGAAGGGGGAATAGGCCACAGTTGCCTTCTTTATTCTCTCTCATCTGATCTGATCCAAGGGCGAGGTATTTGTACTACAGCGGCTACTCTATGCACAAAGTAAGTAAGAAGAAAAAGAGAAAAGAAAACGAACGTTTGAGCTGGCGACAAGCTGCGCAGCGTCGTATGGAAGTGGGAAGCGAAGTTGAAAATTTATTAGTTTGTCACGAAGGGTGCGACGTCAACACAAGGTGGCAGGAGCGAGGAATAGTACGGCGGTACTCGTCGCCGACCTCTAAGTCTAATGGAGAAAAATAGAAAATGAAGGGAATGTGAACTAGAATAAAAGAAGGAAGATACGCAACGAAAACCCGGTTCCTTCTGCTCTGAGTCCTTTCTTATCGGTCCAGACCTCAGGACGGTCGGCAGGGGCAGCGCGCTGCGCGTGCAACGAGGGGCGGTGTCGCCTTTGGGTTTGTCGTTGGCCGGTCCGATCTGGGCGATCTGAGTTTCTTCAGCCAAAGAGGCTTGGTGAGTGGCGAGCGGAAGGTCTTGACTATATGTGGCCTGGGTCCGATCTGCTGACAACGAAGGCGGGAGGTGGGGAAAACGGAAGGAACGAGGGGACGAGGAGGAGGGGAAGTGCGTGAGAAACTCAAAAGGTTGACTTTGTGTCCGTCGTTGGGCTCGGGCAACTCGGGAGCCGTCACGTGGTCGGAAATGACCGATTCCGAGGCCACAGCGTGTGCACGCTTTACACTCACTGCAGAAGTGACTTTATTTTCAGTAGTAAATCTGATAGGAAAAATGACAAAATGACACATTAATCTGACTTGTCAGAAAAACCGAGCATAATCTGACTTTGAGGCAAGCTGATGTAAGTGGGACCAAACACCATTTTTTTTCTGATACAAAACCGATGTCAGCTTTATGGCCTGACCGATGATCTGTGTCTTTTCCCCCCCCTCTTTTTCCTCTTGTGTTCTTCTATAATCGCCCCATAAACTGACTATGATTTACTCTCAAATAGTAAATCATAGTCTTTTCATGGTCTGCTTAGCTCGTTGACAACGTGAGCCCTTTTTTATTTTTCTAAGTCGTTTTCCCTCTAACAGCCATCCCATGTGATTCTGTCGCTGTGCCACCAACTTGACATGTCAGCCTCACCACCATACCTTGCCTCTGCCTCCTTGTTCTTCACCTCTGTTACCCCCTGTTCCTCTTGTTCCTCTCATCATTCGTCGCCTTTCAAGTCCCTGTTTGCCTTGCCTCAAGCCATGCTG
>Ga0307510_10002007_pt1 | contig 22954 bp, 32 predicted proteins | sample 12_EM_MG_FD_207224 | JGI IMG/M metagenome (GOLD analysis project Ga0307510, IMG submission 207224) | Populus trichocarpa ectomycorrhiza microbial communities from riparian zone in the Pacific Northwest, United States - 12_EM | ecosystem: Host-associated > Plants > Roots > Unclassified | place...
CCCAAAAAAAAACCTATATTAGTACGATCTTGGCGACAAAACTCGTCGGCACCCCCCCCATTCTGCACACAAAATAGCAGATTTTAAGCACTCACACCTTGTCTGAAAGCAATGTAGAGAACTCATATAAGAATAGAGGTATCATACCACTATTATTATCTCTCATATTGCACCATAGGCATTAGGTAACAGAACCTGCCACCTATAAATGATAATATTGAGATGGCTCTAAAGGCTCTGGCAAATTCTGAATCAACCTGGCTGGGTTCCGTGAAGTTAAAATGAGCATTGTGGGTGTAAAATGGGGACCGACGAATGTTGTTACCAAGATGGTAAGTTACTTTTCTGCCCGCCAAACGGAATGGCCTACCAGTAGGGTGGGAGTCCACCAACCTACCCACCTATGTATCATACTCCACCAACTCAAACCTTCAAGAACTGAACCTTCATGACTTCCTTTCCCCTTCCTCCCTCTTTCCTGCTTTTCTCCTACTACTGTCAGTATTGTAGTTGGCTCCCGCTTGGCTAAAATATCTAGCTTTTGCCAGCAACCAACACCGAAGAACCCAAATCGGCCCTCCTCCCCTGAGCCTCGCCCAACGTAATGTTCGTCGGACCCCTCATGGCTTCGCCTGGACGAAGTCTCTATTTTGGACCTGTTTCGGATCTACGGCACTATAGTTTGTGGCTCCGGTATTAGTTAAGTTACTAGTGGTTGGTTATCACCTGGTATGGCGGGTGGGCTCGAGGCACCGGTGCTGTGATAAAGTTTTATACTCGAGTAGGACTGAGAACCATGCATCAATGCTAACTATTCGCAATCGAACGAGCCTTGTGAACATGGCTACTACTACATCCTATCACAATTCGGCCTTTTTTTCTTTCTTTCCAAACCCTGGTATCATGCAATACCGGTCGTGTTCACAAACGTCGTTCAATTACCAGCAACCAACACAATTTCAGACATCTGCACAATTCCATGCACAACGTACCCGAGCAGCACTCGAGTGCAAGCAACAACCCACCAAACAGAACCTAAAAAGAAGCCCAGCGCCCATACCCGCACCACAAAGGAAACCCGACCCAAAAACGCCATAATGCATAATTCCATATTTGGGAAGTCGACCCCCATTTCTACGACGGGCATTGCGCTTCCAGCCCTCGTTCCATCCCCTCCGACCACGTGGCATCCCACATATCCAACTCCTCATGCGCAGGTCAATGTGCAGCAAACCATTCTGTCATTGTTAACTAGGGAAAGTGATACCGGTAAGCATACCGGTACAAGTAATCTGACCTCGTGTTTTACGGGAAAACAAAAAGAAAATTATAAAAGAAATTGTGGCGCTCGCTAAACGAGTGAACCCCCAACGATTGCCACGCTACATCTTAGATTAGGTTCTTGGTTAAGGCCAATGGAACAGCGATGTCGACTGATGATGCCAATCGGTTGTATATATGCGCTGGGTGCCAATGGGTAAGTGAGTGGGGGTTTGCTACGTGGGTTACGGTAAGGCGAAGTCTGTTTGTGGGTTGGATTGGGGTTTTCAGATGGAGTGGGACCTCTTCTCGTGGGGGGTGATGGGGTAGCTATGGCTTGTGATCGCAATTTGGTGGTGAGTGGGTCGTGGGAGGGAGAGGCTGTGGGATTGGTTTATATTTGTTTCTAGTAATCAGCTTGATGATGGGATGGTCTCTATCATATTTGGTCGCAAATGATGCTCCTAAAACGGAAATCGATAGGAGGACTAATCTTTCAATGATGGACGGATCGATCAATCCAATCCACTCGCTCGAGTACATCCAGAACTTGGGCACAAAGGGCAGGCCACCAAACCCCATCTCAGCACAAAGCAAATATCAAACGCTGAGATAATACTAGTACAGGTATAGTATATAGGCAAGTACCGCCTATCCCAAGCCCGTGAGACTGCCAGGATCCAGAACCAGACCAATCATCATTAACTTAATCTCTACCCAAAAAGAGTCCGTTCAAGTCACTAAGTCTCACTCGAACGAGTGACCTTACATGATTCAAATTGGTATCATGGCCAGCCTTAGAGGGGAGGTTACTGCAGCCTTCATTAATGGGAGTGCTTGAAATAGGTAGAGAAAGTTATTGGGAAGAGTTACCGCCTGTCAGACAAGGAGAAGGCATCGGCCATGCGGGACGTCAACTCAAACAAATGAGACCAAGCCGAATTCTCAGTTTCGGGCGATCAAAATAGGAGTATAAATCAGTCGTCAGCGTGCTCAACACTTGTTTGTAACATCTTCAGGGCATTTATCGCTTTTTTTCTTCTTTTCTGACCCGTTCCCTGAGAGAGAGATAAGCTAAGAAAAAGATATTTATTAACCATCGAAACGGAGAAGGAGGCGACGGATCAAGGGAAAGAGAAGAAACAACGCTATTAAAGGAAAGCGAATCTACACAGCCAATAGAGCAACCATGTGTAGGAATGCACATATAGTCCACGGGTATACGCAACACAGTAGTGGAGGGGCACTGCTTACGCAATACACGATGGTACTCTGAATCCAAGCAGTTCCACTTCCGCAGGCTTCTGATAATTTATTGTGCTTTCTGTGTGTCTTTCTTGATGGGGTTCTCGTAGTTCCCTCTACCCTTCCAGAACCGCACCCAAGGCTGACGATTGTGAAACTTCTACATTTACTCTTAGTTACCCGAGCCTAGGTGTTTTGTAAACTTGCTATTTGCGTCCTACATTATGCTTTGTTTCTTGTAGTGTCGTGTATGTTTTAGAGGGCGATTTGAGTGATAAATTAAGCGTATAATGTATGCTCCTGTGGATTGAAATGGCAAGTGGCTCCACTGTAATATATCGTTGGAGTTTTGTTAGAAGCTGCTCCATCGTTCCCTCGCATATTGTATTTTCAGTGAGGGTATGCTTTCACCCGATAGTAAATACACCCAGTTCCGTGGATCGGCCCATTGATTAAGTGGATATCAGATGCCGCCAAATTGAGCTTAGAATGAGCAGAGCCTTTGGACCAACAAAGGGTTCTTTGAAAGCCTCATTAGCTACCCGGTATTTTAAGTGCATATACTAGACCCCAACAAGGCTCTTAAACATAACTTAGGTTAATTACGGAGCTGTCTCCAGTTTTCAGCGACCGGTAGCCTCGCCAGTGCTTTGGTTATGCGGTTGGACCAGGCTTGTGTCGAAAAGTGACAAATAGCCTACAATCCTCCACTGCTCGTGAGATTTAGAAAGACCGGTACTGTTATTTCAAAAGGGCAATTTGAAATTAACTCGAAACCCGGAATCGAGGAAACTCCAGGGACATGATGATCTGATGAGGGGCGTAATCACAGAAATGCACTCGATTCCCCTATCGGCGCTTGCCGATGGACGCTTGCTTTTTAAGGAGGCTGCGAATGCTGGTATGTGCTCGTATCACATTGCGATGGGATATGAGATCTGTGCACAGGAGTTCTCCAGTATTGACTCTTCCTCAACAAAACGAAGAGTCACCTGCCGGTATACCAGTAGAATAAGGGTTTGTGGTTGTTTGTGGTGAGTCAGATAATAATATTATAATCTCGGCAACACCTAATAAAGTTTGGTAGGCAGCGAAGGAAGTGTGGCGTAAAAACAATGCACTGCCACGTGTTTGTTTTCGCCACTCACCCGCCACCTTCATCACCGCCAACCATACCACGGTCATCCTCATCATCATAATAATCCATCCACCTTCCCCCTCTTCACATTCATCTTAAGCACATCCTCCCCCACCACAACTGCTTCTCCAACCACCCCCGAACGGGGTTTTTCTATCTTGCGCTTCTCTCCAACACTTTATTAAACGAGACCTGCTAGTCTCCATTCGCTCTAAGCGAATACCCTTCCTTTTGCTTGTATCTGTCCTTAATTACCTGTTGGTATCTCTTATCGTACAATGGATGAACATGAATATCTTCAACCTGGGTTCGACCCTAACACTCTTAAAGTTGCTGAGCTCCGGGGAATACTTTTGGAGCATGATATCGATTATCCCTCAACTGCTAAAAAGGCTCAACTCGTGGAATTATTCACCTCCCAGATCGCACCCAAGGCCCGCCGTATATTGGGCGCCCGATCACGGGTGAAGGCCTCGGTCCAGGGGATAATCGATATGGAAACCGAAGGTGCGCCCCCAGCAGAGGCCACCCCTAGACGATCTTCTCGCCGGGCTACTCGCATGGGGACCGCTGAGACCGAGGACGAGGTGGAGGATTATTCCCGGCGGAGCCCGCGGAAACGTTCTGTTTCAGCAAAGCGCCAGCTTAATAAACCAGCGAGGCCCAGCGAGGCTCAAACAGCCGAGCCGGAGGACCAACAACCGCCACCTTCTACTCGAAAAACTAGGAACAGCGCTTCCCGTCAGACGATACTTCCTACCGATGGCCAACGAGATTTTGTAATTCCTCAGATAAAGCTTTCTGCCTCGGATGACGAGAACGAGGCTTCGGTGTTTTCTTCCCAGAATCCTTTTCAAAGCGGCTCGCCGGTTGCTAGATCCCCAGATCGGAGTGATCGACGCAAGGTGAAACCCAATTTTTAGCACCTTGCTTGACCCTTTGCTAATCAAACTATTTATAGACCACGGGCATGACCAGCGAGAGACGCCGTAAATCAGGGCCCGCGAGACGTCAAACAGATTTTCCTGTTTCTCATGCGGGGGATGAACGAGAAGATAATTACACTCTATCCAGCACTCGGGTAGTTCCTGCCTCCCAGGGTTTCGGGATTCCTCTCTCGAGATTACCAACGAGTCCTAGCGAACCACCCAATGGTGTAATAAAGAAGGAAGAAGTGGAAGATGATTATTCTTTGGAGCCTGGGGAGGAATTCACTCCAGAAGGCGCTGCGGAAGTTGCTGAGTCGGGCCCAATTGTGCGTCGTCCTAGAGGTGGAGTGCAAGGTGCCGCGAGCACAAGCATGCTTTGGGTCATCGTAATTGCACTTCTTAGCGGTTACTTTGCCTGGTGGAGAAAGGAGAAATTGGAGGTCGGCTTCTGCGGTTATGGAAAATCGAGTGCGTGATTTATCTATTCCCGTTTGGAAAATTACTAACGAAGTCTAGCTACAAGCATGCATGTCGCTGAGAGTGATTGGACAAATGTTCTTCGCCCTCAATGCGAACCATGTCCGCCCAATGCCATTTGCAGGCCCGATTTTGAGGCAACTTGCAATGACGATTATGTTCTTGTACCCAATCCATTGTCGCTCGGTGGACTGATTCCTCTCGCACCTGTTTGCGAACCTGATTCCCAAAAACTCCGAAAAATAGCCATATTATCAGATGAGGCAATCAGAGTATTGAGAGCTAGGGCAGCAGATGTGGAGTGTGGGGAAGTAGCACTAGGCAAGGATGAGGAGGCAGGAGTCTCGGAGGCCTATCTGAGGCAAGTGCTGTATGACCTTAAAGCCGTTAGTCCCGCGGAATGATTCATTGCATAGTTCCATCCCTTGCTTATCCAGATTGCCTTAGCACCTTGGAGATCAAATGACTAATACTTTTGCTTTTTATATAGCCAAGCTTGTCGGACGAGGAGTTCAGTCAGTTATGGCGGAACGCTCTAGAAGACGTTTCGAATCGAGAGGAGGTTGTGTATCATCAAGACAGGTGAGAGGTTATCCACTTTTTTTCAATTCTATGCTTGCTTGCCTTTTGCATACAGAAAGGAAGGGCGCTCTTAGCTGACTCTGGGTTCGTGGCCCCCAATATAGCCAAGGACAAACATACCTCCAGTCAACCTCTCTCGTAAGTGTTCCGCTCCGCTGTGCGATCCGGAAATCAATCTCTGGATCCATGGCTAGATATCGAATCGAGCTTAGTGGTAGGTTATATATGAACAATAAACTAAGGCGTAAAACATAATATTCAATCATGGCATTCTGATATATCCTTTTCACTTACAGGAATAATGTTCTTTATCTTCCTCGCATTCAGCCTTCGCAAATCCATAAGTTCAAATCGCGTCTACCAAAGCCAAGTAACAAAACTCGTCCATATTGTCCTCAAACATCTCGCTCGCCAAGCCCGTGACCACCCACGTGAACCGTGGATCGCAATCGCGCATCTAAGGGACCAAGTGCTACAACACGAATTCAATCCCGAGCGGCGCAGGAAGCTATGGGATGGGGTGCAGAAAATTGTCGAGATGAATAGCAACGTTCGCGCGGGTGAGCGGGAGATTAGCGGGGAGGTTATGAGGACATGGACGTGGATTGGGGGTAGGGTTGCGCTGGGTGGTAAGGAGGAGGATGAGGGTGAGGCGGTAGTGGACTTTGATAATGATAGTAACGTTGGCGGTGGTTCCCGGGAGAGGTGGGCTGAGTATTCGAGGGTTATTGCTTAAGACTGTGGGGGGCCTTATTTTTATGTGTTTTTCACTACTTTTTTCCTATTTTCTTTTTCTTTTCCCTCAGCAGTGATTGATCGATTTTTGTGATTGGTGTCTCTTTTTTTTTTGACTTTTTTTTCTTCCACCTCACTCATTCTCTCTTTCCCATTTCACATATCACGAGAGCCACGTCCAGGGAGGAAGGACGACGAAAACTTTGGAGTTCTACGCCTAGCTCGAGAGAGAACTATCAAATGTGTTATTACTACTACTATTACCACATGTTATCTAGCGTATGTCGTTGTGCAGAGGGCCTCTGTTCTTTTGTTATAGGAGAGCATTCGAGAATCGCGGGCTGTTACACACAACACAACTTGACATAACCAATCACTATCACAAACTAACAATCACAAACGTGAAACGGCGTGGCGCATAGCATAGCATAATAGTGGTGGCAGCAGCAGGGACGTCTCACAGAAAATTAGAAGAAATGGTTTTCTTTTCTTTCTCTTATCCGAGTGCTAAGATGTGGGCATCATCATCATCATACAGTAAGGCAAAGTTACAGTGGAGTCCGCGAGCACGATGGTGGAAGCACACAACATCGTAGCCCACCATCGGATCGGAGTAATCCCGTGCTTGGCGCTTGAGCAAGAGAGCAAGCGCAATTAAGTCAAGATGTCGAGCGACCAAACCTGATGGCAAAATGGAACAGTTTGAAACGTCCAAGATTCACTCGAGGAAGTTGGGAACTTGGAACTAGAATTAATCTCATTCGAGCCCTGTAGATACAAATTCTGTGTTTTGGTCATCTTGCCCCCTCGTTAGTTCCCAAGCCTATGAAACGCGCGCGATCAAGCTACATCAAACTCGAAGCAGGCTACTTAACGCTCTTCTTGGCGGATCTAGAACTGATCTAAGGGATCTGGATTGTATCGGCTTGGGTGAAATTAGATGTGGATAACTTTGGAAGCGCCTCCTAGATGCAAACCTAATGGCTGGCAAAAAGGCTAGGGGGAGGCAGAGGGGTACAGAAAGTCGTAACAGAGCTGTGTTGTTGGTGAATGATCATCAGGTATAGTACTATGACTAACTAATGAGGTCTAGTTAGTCAGTTGCTGGGAGAAGCACGATACGGTAGAAGGCTGAAGGGCCGCACACAACTGGTGAGAAGAAGGAGAAGGAGAATGTGATGTTAGCACCATAGGGTTCGAAAGTCCATGAAATGGACAACAGCTTGGGGATAAAGTTAGGGCTCTAGTGGAGGATGAATGGTGAATGGGGGAGTTGAAGACATGAAGCCATTGCGAGGTGGATTTCAAGGGCTAGGATTGGCCGAGTCTAAAATGCGGCATGGGCAAGAAGTAGAAGGAGAAGGGTTGCTTGGTTAGGATTTTCCTGGTAGTTAAGTTGTCTCTCCTCGAGCAAGGACCTGTGTATGTTCTTTTTTGTCGCAATTGAGGGATGGAGAGGTTATTGTCCTTTTCTCTACCTTAGCCCTCCTAATTTATCCACGAGGGGGAGGATTTCAACGAGGTGTTGGTAGCATATTTTACTTATAGTACCTGTTATTCCATCGGGCGCGCTGCTAACGATATCGTGGTCACGGCATACCGATATATTACGGTCGAACTGGAGCGCTGGCTCCGGTGCCGTTGCTGTACTGCTTTTGGGGTGTGGGTACCGGTATTGATCGTGTGTTTGGGGCTGTTCTTTTCCCATAGCTCTGACTAAGAATAGCGCCCCTCTCTGCACTAGTATTTTACGAGATGGTCTTCAGGCCAGGAAGTTATGGTATCGTAGAGTACATGTATTCAAGATGGTCCGTGCTGCGGAGGGTGGTTGGTGGTGGCGCGGGAGGAGTTACCCGGATTTTAGTCATAGCTTGCGCCCGCGCCGGTAAAGTCCTCATACCGATACCCCTCCTTCTCAAGAACGATAAATTTACCTCTCAACAGCAACAGGATAGCAAGAGCCCCTCAGATAACTACTTCCGGGCATGCCCCCAGGGACATTGTAGATTCTTATCCTACCGGTGATTTGTTTTACCGCATGGCAGAGAGACAGGGAAGGCGAAGCCTTTCTCAGGGCCAGTAGCACTTGAGCAACTCTGTGGAGGCGGCGTACGACGTGATTATGCTAAGGAACCATGTTTTGAAACCAAAATATATTCATTCCGCGAGGAATTCGTTCAGATATTATTATAGCTCAGGGCACATGACCGATATATTCTCTATCGCACAAGGACCTGTTCCTAGCATATCAGATTCTGTAGCAGGGAAGGGAAAAAACAAAAGAACCGATATTTTGTTTCCTTCCTTTCTTCCTTCTTTTTACTCTCCATACCGGCACTGTCCAGTGCAGTAGAGTACAATACAGTACTGTGCATACAAGCATTTGTAATGGGGCGCAGGTCCAATTCGCACCATACTTGCACTCAGCGCTGTGCTCAGGACCCGGAGACAGCCCCAGGATGCATTCCATTGCATATTAACCGAGCAATAGCCAGCTGCAACCAAGGAAGCGAACGAATGGGAATCCGCGCGATGAGGGGATCCCCAGGGAAAAAAAAAGATTATTCCTGTCTTTCTTTTCTTCCACCGTAACCTTTGCTGTGCTGTGCAGTACTTGTTGCCGTGCACATCCTCCGTTTCCTCTTGCTTGCTTCGTGCCTCCCGCTGCACAGGTACTGCGGGTGTGCTGCAGTACGGTAGGGGTTTGTTCCTCGCTCTTAACTTGAGACTGTGACTTTTTTCTTTTCTTTTTTTCTTTTCTTGAGGATTTGTTGCTAGCTTCGGCCATTTATCGTCCGTTGATATTTAATTTGCCGGTTAGCTCTACGGGGGCTTCTTGTTTCTAACTTTTGGTTATGGAGAATAATTCGGTTTGTTGCTGTTGAAGAGGGAAGTGTTGGAGGAAAGAAGCGTCTTGTATTGTAGGAATGAGGGAAGAAACAAGGTGTTTCCCACGTCTGCGGTAGCTGCCTACCACACGCACATCCCTCCCACACACGTACCAAGGGGGGGAGGGACGCGGAAGGGTTATTCGCGCGTGAGTCGGAGTCTGTGAGAACTTTTGGGGGGGATCACGACAAGGGGTGAGAGAAAGGTAAGGAGGGAGGAAAGAAAGAGAGAGTTGGGGAAGCCTATTGCGAAGGGAGTTTGAAGGAAGAGGGGAAGATCGTAGGAAGGAGAAAGAAAACATAGAAAAGGGAGAGCTTGAGGAAAAGTTGAAAGGGGAGGAAGGAAAGAGAAAGAGAGACATAGAAGATTATACTCCCGGCGACAAAGTGAGAGAGTGAGCTGCCTGAGAGAACAACTTGATCGAACAGACTGAACCACAACCCTTTTCTCCACCGCCGCATCCAACGCTCTCCCTCGACTTTCTTCACCGCCTCTCCAACTTCCTCAACCCCCCTCCCCCTCCCTCACTCCCTCTCATTCTGCACGTTTCGAAGAGCCCTTGCCAAACATCGCCTTCTTTTCATTCTTCTCCCTTTAACCTTCAACAAACCTTAACTCTAGCCGGTCGTTATTCTATCCGTCCCTCCCACCTCCCTCCCACAATCCTCTCCTGCTGCATCTTCTCCCTCCTCCTCCTCCTCCTCTCTTCCTTACTGCCCGTCTGTATACTTTGGTGCCATCAGCGTCCACCATGTCGGGCTTTTTCCGTCGCATCTATGATTGGCTACTCCGTATGTTCTGGTATGCGACCTTCTTTTTACATTCCTTCCCCCCCTTCGCTTGTCCCGTACACTCTGTTGCTTGCTGCAAGATCCTGCGGTCCATAGAAAAGACAGATTGCCGAGCAAGCAGAACAGAACAGAGCGGCGACAAGCAAGAGGGTGAGCTCAGGAACATGGCGTCATCCACCCATTTTCTACCAGAAAGAGGGCAAAAAAAAGGCTACAACAACGATTATGAAGGCTAATATGTGTTACTTTTTTCTTCTCTTTTTTCTTTCAGGGCTACGGAGATGGACGTAACTATGATCGGGCTACAGAATGCCGGGAAAACGTCCTTGTTAAGGGTTTTGGCTGTGAGTTTCTTTTTCCATCTCCCGGTCCCACCGAACTACGACCTCATGTTTGCTTGCTGACTTGACCACGCTATTGCACTTGTAGGGCGGAGAGTTTACATACGAGTAATGTTTTTCGAAACCGGGAGCTTTTGTTTTTTTGCAAATAAAAAAAAGCGAATGGAGAGCGCAATTTTGGAATTGACTAACAGGTGATTTTTATTTGTTACTCTAGTTCTATTCCTACAGTGGGATTTAATATGAAGCGAGTACAGAAGGGCCATGTTACCTTGAAATGGTTTGCTTCCCCTTTCCACTTTCCAATTTTGCCTTTTGCAAAGAGGGGCGACTTTTTTTTAGCAGGAGCAAACAGCTGATTGCGGAACGGGTGAGTTAATAGCTGGGATCTCGGCGGCCAGCCGCGATTTCGTTCCATGTGGGAGCGGTATTGCCGGGGTGTGAGCGCTATCGTGTAATAACCCTTCCCTCCCCACTCTCCTTCCCCCGCAGATCTCACCATTACTTTACCCCGACCAGCTGAACTAATTCGGGGACGAGTGAAAAATATACAGCTTCATCGTCGATTCGGCAGATACCTCTTCCCTTCCCATAGCAAAAGACGAGCTTCATTCCCTTCTACAGAAACCAATGCTGAACGGAATCCCTTTGCTGGTACTAGGCAACAAGTCCGACCTTCCGGACAAGATTGGTGTGGAAGAGCTGATCGAGGCGATGGATTTGAAAGACATCACGAATCGGGAAGTTAGCTGCTACGCGATATCGGCGAAGGAGGAAACAAACCTGGATGCGGTTCTTCAGTGGTTGATTGGCCGAGCGAAGAAATGAGTGGGGGCAAAAAATTTCATTTTTTCCCCCCTCTCTTTCGCTTCTTTCTTTCTCGATTGAGTCTTGTACGTGGGAATATATATAGCTTGGATGGACGGGATGGATCGATACCCGGGGGTATGAATACCTTGAAAGTGGAAGAAGTGGGGGAACTCCGATGGGACGAAGTTACGAAGTGTGATGGTGATCTGCAGGCATTTGTTAATACACTTTTCCTTTCCTTTTCTACTCTTTTTCAAAACTTTATCAAACCCTTTTTTCTCCTTCGTCGGAACGCTTTTGGTTTCTTTTTACCTACTTTTGGAAGCCTTTTTTGAGAACAGCAGTGTTAGCGGACCTACTTACTACCCATCTACTACCCAACTATCAACCTATTATCGTACCTGGGAGATTTACTGTGCTTCTTGGAATATCTGTCGGCCTACTTCCGACGTTAACCTTTGTCATGGGCTAGAATCGGCGGGGGTCCGGGTTTCTTAGCTTCTAACTTCAACCTGGATATGATAACTGCTATTGTCACCATTGGGGTACTTGCAGGGCTATGACAAGCACTACCGTCGGTCCATCCATTGTAATTTTGCCCCATCCCGCGGAATCACCGAATGACCATTCGGAATATGGTGCACAAGATCATGAAATGTCACTCGTCTCTTTGCTTTGAGCCGCATCCGTCTTTGTAAAGGACACAATGGTAGAGGAACTGGCTAGCTATCATAGCTATCCACCTGTCTGGTGGGTGGGAAGGTACGATACCATATCCAATCATATTGAACTGGAGCTGGCGGCACATTGGAAATTAAATCCACGCAATACGATTGCATGAACGGATCTCGTCGTAAATGTTGTGAATTGAACTTCCACTCTGCACTGCACTACTCGTAATCTCTTTCCAATTTTGCTCTTTCTGGAATACTAGTACGTAAGCTACGGGAAGGGTGTGGAACGGAATGGAATGGGGTGTCGGGAGATTGTTCCTGACACTTTTTGCCTGGGTTTAGATTATTTGTTATTAAAGTATCCTGGTATGATAGGTAGGTAGTTGGAGCACGGAGGCAGGGATAGGGTACAGGTAATGGTTATTTACCGTGCTTTGGTTACTTGCCGGTATCATGCTTGAAGTCCCTTCTTCATGGTAGTGGTGTTAGAGAGTGTTTGTGAGGAGTGTTGTTAAATTCTGCGGAGTATGGTGTGGTTTTGTATTCGGATTGTGGTGGAGGGGGTTGGGGTAGGTAAGTAGCTGGATAGGTGGTGTAACATAACCTCCTGTTGGTCATGTTATTACAGTATGATAGTATATGACAGATATTAAATATTTTGGTCAGCTGAATTACCAACTGACTCATTAGCTGATTGGGTAGGTATGTATTGTACTGTATCGTGTTGTATCAAACTATTGCAACAAGTCTTCCCCCCCCCCCCCCCACCACCTACGTTCAAACTCCACATGTAGCAGAGAGGTAATCTACTACAGTAGTAAACTAGAATTAGACCTCTTCGCAACCTCGTACCGTTTAAGAACGAAACGAACTTGGAAAATATCTCATTGACGGATGGGATATGCAGTTGTCGGACCTTCCATGATAGGTTAGCATACGGTAAGTATATTGCTGTTTTAGTCAGCAAGCAAAACAACCTTGCCTGTTTTCTTAAAATTTAATATGGGTAGATATAGCTATGGTGGTAAGCAAAATGAGGTATGAATAATGGACAGTACTTGGTGAGTTTCTGGTTCACTGAAACCCTGTAGTAATTAGGAGTTGGAAACATTGGGCTAATGTTAAACCCAGCAGAGAATTCCCGGCAGGTTTCCCCTCACGATAACGAATATTTTTATTTTCACCCAGTTCAGTTCATCTTTTGCGTCTCAGATGATGAAATATGGACTTATCAGCATGTCTGCCTTTACAGCAATTTGTGATAAAGTAATATTAGTACTACTTTCCAGATTGACGTATTTAACAAATTAGAAAACTACTTTGCAAGATGTGCCGACTTTCCACATCGGGTTATAGGCATTAACTTATCACCCTATTACGATATTATTAGTAGTTTTTAGAGGGTTTACAGAAAGTGGAGTAGGCGATGGCTAATTACTAGAGTTCTTAAACCTGGGCTATATTTTCTCAGTTTTGTCATCTTTATGCTGGACACGATTGGCGTATTGTGCATATTATGAGGGAATATGTGAACTCAGTGGTGTTCACATATCATACGTCAGAAAATTACAAGTATCATATCTAACTTAAGTCCAAGATAAAAAATTACGGTACCAGCTCACAACCGAGTGATCCAGCATGTCGCCAACACCTTCTAAGCAGGAGGGGAAGAAAAACGTTCCGAGTATTATATATCAGCCCGATATATATGTGTTTTACTAGTGTATTATATACTTGAACTTGTAATTAGATGTGAAATCCTGCCTACCATATCCTGAGTAGCTATTACATATGACACTTACCGTTTTAGATGATATATGTACATGCCTGATGGAAGGAAAAAAAACCTAGAAAGCTTGATGCTTTCAGTTCGGGGATTTGTTCGACGGAGGGGGGGGGAATAAAAGCTAGAATGGTATGTATAAAGAATGGTAAGAGGGGAGGGAGGGAGGTGGAGGGTGGGGGCGGGAAAAAAACAAGAACAACATTACCTTAAATCCCATATAATACATAAAAATGAAAAAAACTACCACCCTAACTGTCGAAGCATCATACCAAAAAAACAACAACCGAGAAATCCCAATAGGCTCGACTACCAATTGCCAAAAAGCCTCTTCCACCCCTTCTTCGTCCTCGGCGGCGGACTCTCGGCACGAACGTTGACGGACTTAGCCTCCGGTCCGGCCCATAGCTTCTGTTTCCTAATGGTTCTGGTTCTCGCCGGTGGCTTTGCGACGTTATTCACCGCAGCATCGGGTGCCATAGCTGCTGCCGCCGCCGCAACTGGCGCCGCACCTTCACTTCTGCCCCCAATCACACATGGCTCCTTCCCCTTGGGTTCATTTTTCTTCTCCTTCCTGAACCTGCCCCAGAAGCCCTTCCTCCCCTTCGTCACATTCTCCTCTTTTTTGGAAAAGGTGCTGCTGTTGGTTCTCTTCCTCCTCAGTTTCGTCTTCCTACCAGCACCTGTGCCAGCGCCGGCGCCGATGGCGAAATCTTCCTCATCAGAGTCTGCAAAACGGCTTTGGAATGTGGGCCGTTGGTATCCATCGCCGTCCTCGTCGGATGAATCCGGTATCCGGCTGGTGCGGCGGGGAGTGGACTTGGTTTGTTTTGGCTTTTGTTTGTAGAATGCTGTTGGTTTTTTGTGGGAGCGGGAGACGGAGGGGATGGAGGGGGGAGGATCGGAACGCATTGTTGAGCGCATGCCTGTGCGTGGTTGGCGTGGGTGCGCTCGTTTGAAGGAGGATATCGAGGTTATGCTTGCTGCATCCGAGGAAGACGGTGAGGTGGGGTGGGTTCGTATGGGGGCTCGGGGGCGACGGGAGGAAGAGGGGGATGCAGTGGAAGTGTGGGCGGGGATAAAGTCTGGAGGGAGGGGCGGAGATTCTTTTTTGTATGATTTTGTAGGGTTTGTTTGTGGTGTTTGAGTGTCGTTTTGGAGATCTGAGGGGTTGGCAGCGCTTGGTTGTGGCTGTGGACAGGGGACGAGTGATGATGATGAAGGGGCCTCCTGCGGGTCGGCCACTTGCATGATACTAGGCAGTGCAGACTCTTCAAGGTCTTCGTAGGCGTCTGAGTAGATGCTTGTTCCGTCGCTGTCACCATCGCAATCCTCCCTAGCCTGTGCGGTAGCGTCGGTAGGATGGGATTCGTTCGTTGGGAACTCGCCCGGCATCTGCACCGCCGAACCTGTTGCTTCATCTTCATTACTCTCCTCCCTAGGTGTAGGGAGAACAACGACCAACTCCGGAACTGGCCTCCCAAGAACACTACTAGAAGGGCTTGTCTCGGGCGGGGTATACCCTAACCCCCCATCTGGTGAGCGCCCCATATCCGTCCTCCGCTGCTCTAGCCGGAAGTCTTCCTGAGAGCTGCTACTCGGGGGAGGACTAATGCTGTATATAGCTGGTGGGAGCGGTTTGTCTGTCGTGTTCTTAGCGTTCCCGTTTTGCGGGGCAGTCCGCCCTGTCCTCCGGATGCTCGCGAATGTGGGTGGTGCTGGGGAGGCGGTGGGGTCTGTGGATGTTGGCACATGATCATAAGTGAAACTGGCGATACTATCTTCATCTGAAAAGCTGACACGGGCTTTGCGTCCAGAAGGTGAGGGAGGGGGATTGTCCAGGTGGGCGTTCGCAGGGGCGGGTGGAACGGGAGGCGGCGATGCTGGGCGATGTTTCATTGCGCTCTTTGCCGGGGAAACTGATCTCGGGGGAGGAGAATGCCTAGTGGGCGCGTCCTCCGTTGTATTGAGTGAAAAGTGGGTTCTGCTCGGGGAGTGTGACTGCTCCCGGCGACGAGTTTGGGTCCTGTCAGGTGAATTTGGGGGAAGTGAAAGTATCGAATTACGTTTTCTTGCGGGAGAAGTTGACCTAGTGTGGGCGACGGCTCTCGGAATAGAATTAGTTTCATGGACTTTATTAGAAGGTCGTCTCGCAGCACCGGTTTTGTCACGTCGCTGAAAATTAGATGCCTCATCCTGATCCTCACTGCCCTCCTTTATCCTAGGAGGCACAATATTTCTAATGGTCCGCCCCGCAGTTCTCCTCCCCCCATCCTCTTCAGCAATACTCCCAAGCTCACCTCCAGTGATACTACAGACTGACCCAGCATATTCCGCTTGATACACACCCTTACCCGCTAGTTGATCTTTTCGCTTGTTCTGCGCCATTAAATCAGGTTCGGGTGGTCTTCGGTGAAACCCATCAGGATATGAGGGAGAGGCAGGTCCAGGATCCCTCAATGACCCACGAGATAACATGCCCCTTGTTGGTGAAGCACGTTTCGGCTTGGAACGTTTCCGATCCAGGGCGGCAGGGCCCCGAAGTGTCGATGGGAACGACGGATTGCTAGAGGTGCTCCGCACTGAGGCCGATCGCCGGATATTTGAATCCTCCTCCTCGCTGTCGTTATCATCGCTTGATGATGAAGGAAGATATTCTCTGGCATTTCCTTTGTTCCTAGGGCGAGGGTTTGTTGCTTTGGAGCGCTGGTAATATTGCTGCTGCTGCGCCGGAGGAGACGGCGGAGGTAGCGGTTTCGGTTTCCGGAACCTTCGCTCTGTCAAACTGCTCGTACTGCGACTGCGCTGTACCCGCCCTGGCCCGTTGTCGCTATTCGATGGGGGTGTTACTGAGGAGTAACTCTCGCGGCGCTGAAGCATGCGCTTCGTTTGAATGGTACCTGGGGGAGTCGGGGTAACGGTGACATGGCGGAGTGCTGCTCCAGCAGCGGCAGCAGCGAGATGGGGATCCGGGGAGGAAGTATCATGTCGGTATACCGCGGTGGCCGCGATAAGTGCTGCGGATGTCGGCTGTGTCGGCTGTTTCTAATGCGAAAGAGTCAGGAGCGTGTTAAGCGGGATGTTTGTTTACGTTAGGATACAAACATACTGATGAAGACGAACGACCACGCCGGGGATTGTACATCCTAATGTCGGTACAAGTACAGTACAAGGAAGAAGGGGGCGAATCCTAAGGTGCAAATGTTGCACTGATTGGAGCGAAGTGCGTCGTGGAATAAGTCGAGCCCAGGATAGAATTCCCGGTGGGGACTACCGGTAGGTGGAGCGCAGGCAATGGGGACAAAAGGAGGATCACAAGATGGAAAAGCGAACAATGGAGGTGCAACTAAGAAATAAGGTGAGAGAAAGTATGATATATTAAAAAAAGGAGAGAAGAAACAGGGTATTTTTTGAAAGAATGACTTGCTGTTGGATGCTGGAATGGGGGGAGGGTTTACCGGTTTGGAGAGCTTCGGAGAAATAATGCTAAAATCTCACTGGTCTTTTGGTGTAACACCAATTCTTATTATTCCCTGGGCGCCCGATGACATCAGCGAATTATAGCCAAGGAAGGGAGGGATTGGGGAAAGGGCAAGTTAGTGTCAGCACCACTCTCTAGATTGCTGGTAGTACATACATGTGAACCAGAACCACAATCAAGGCACCATAACGGGGTTGGAATAGACTGCCGTTGGTAGAGTAGTACCGTCCCAATTATTGAGAGTTCTGGATGGGGTCCGGCTGCTGATGCGTCTGAAACAGAGCGGACCAACATGGATATGCGAAATCTTCAGTAAGGGAGGATATGCAAGAAAGGTAAAATGAGATATCATACGTTACCAGACCAAGTCCCGAAAGGGTATTATAAATCCTCCAAATCTCATAGTAAGGGTCACTAATCTACTCGTTATCCAAGCAAGCGGATGATCGTAGCCAGCACTCCCCTTCTAACACACTCCCCTAACCCTTGAACTCCCAATGTCTCCCTCCTAACACAACGCCGCATGATACCTACGGTGCATCGAATCCATACCTTGTGCTCTCTGCCATGGTAGGGTGTATAGCCTAAATCAGTCTCTAATTCGGCATTGACTTGTGTGTACATGTAAGAATACCTTGGAGTTGGAAGCTTCGGCAGATGGAATTGGAGTCCATATTCCCTTAGCTAACCCCTAACTAAAGTATTGTATTAGATCGGGGAGTGAGTTAGTTACGCGGAAATACGTCGCAGAGAGGAAGTTCTAATCTGGAGATTCCAATTGATATCTAGCAGTAGGGAAAGGAGATTCGAGAGAGGCAAGTATTTCTGGTAGCAGAGTCACTTAGACCTACAGTACCTCCCCACCCCCTGTGCTTTGTTCCGGCTAAAAGTTATACACTCCTCTTATTGGCCTACTTTTCAGCTTGGTAGGGTAATAGAAGGCTAGATATGAAGCGCACGCCGCTGTACATAGGTAGCGGGCGTAGAGGAGAGGGGGGGGGATGGAGTATGCGGTGAATCAAACGTGAAATTTCAATGCCGTTATAAAACCCTCTATGTGCCAAGCGTAAGATGACTTCCCGAGCTGGCTATGAACTGGGTGCTACTTTTTACAAGCACTCCTCTTCCCACAATGAATCGAATAGCCCAATACTATTACCATATCCATAGTTATACCGACCTGCTTCAAAGCTCTAGCCCAAACCCCTGTCGCAACTCCAGGGCTTGTCAATCACCTCTATCACCACCTCCCACCAGACTCACCGAGTCAGGATATCCAAAAAAACCAACACACTTCGACAGTATTCTCAACGGGGGAGTCTGTCCGTCCAGAATGAAGACGGCGATGGACGGTTTTGTGTCGTCCCCTCTGGTCCTTGCCCAAACTTGCTCTGCAACTTACCACACAGGACTGAGGCCCCACGGTCACCCGCAGTCCCTGCCGTTGAAAGTCGCCGGAGATCACCCACCCGTTTTCGATCTTTTTCGAGTTCTTTCCTTCCATGCATCGGTAATATGTTACGTTTGCTACTGCATTGTTTCCTTTTTTTGGTGTTCTTCCTTATGATACCACTCGCTCTTGTTCCCTTTGTCGTAACTCAGGTTTGGGTTGATGAAGACGAATTTCGTGCTCCACCGCTATTTTCAGGGCTAGCCATATTTTTAAAGCACCTCCGGCTTCTGGCAGTCATGGGATATTGGGGGCCTTACCATACGGCTTAATACCGGTACGTGCCAGTTTGAAGAGCCTCCCTCATAAGATGTCACTCGATGCCCATCTCATTAGGCTCGGTGGGGTGCAGGACTTAGGGAACACGGGGCAAGTTGGTTTTTTGTTGTGCGATAGGCGTTATCATAGTATACTCGATCCCCCGACAGGGTAAAAATAATAGTCATAAGGGTGATGCGAAAGAGAGGCCTGGATTGTGCCCTGCCCGGATGTGCTCTCTACTACCGGCAAGGGCATGACAACATGCAAAGCTAAGCCCAATTCGTATGATAACCATTTTGTAGAGGGGGAAGCGACATAATTAAAATCTTCAGATCAAACCCCAAAGTAGCGCTCTTTTAGCATTTCTCTTTTTTTTATTAAGAAACCCCCCCCCCTCATTTTTAAACTATAATAGAAGCCCGGCAGGGCCAGGACACCGAAGCTTTTCAAAGGAAAAAAGTGCCGTTTTCATCTCGCTCTTCAATACATTTTCGGGAAAGACAGCCCCCCCCCTCCCCCTTCTCTCTTTTTCTCTCTTCTTTATTGGGATAAGGTATGATAGGTATGATAACTTAGATGAACACTGACGCGCCTTAACAAAATTGAAAGGCAGAGAGAACGCGACTTGCTTTTCGTTCGGGAATTATCTGAATGAGGTCAGCAGGGGGGGTCGCGGGGGCGCTAGCTAGTCTTATATCACATACTGAATACCCAAGAGCATTTCTCAATGGACCTCATCTATCTACAGCACCCACCCAGTAGGCGAGAACTGGAAGGTATCATAATAGGCAGTATTTCAGGGCTCTGGTAGGGCACAGTACTTGGAGAACCGATTGTGAGCTAATGGCATCGCCATAGTGATTGGATGAGATTGGAAGTCTAAAGAAACCCGAAAAAGTCCCCTCAAAACAAGGCTTTTGTATGTTTGCGCTCGCTGCGCTTTCGGAGTTGTATTGAATGTTTAAATGTGTTGGGCGATGTATCGGACAGAGGAGTGGGTCGGATGTAGGAGTGAATCACCCCATATTCAAATATTGTTTAAAGCCTCACTGGAGAAGTTTCGACGGAATTAAACGTCCGAATTCGGCACAAGGAGGGGTAGATCAACATGCTACATCACCAGGTATCCGCCTGTGCGGTACTCATCTGGCTTTTCTCTTGATGCTGGAGGTCAATTGAGATATGCATATTTCTGCATTTCCCCCCCCGGTACAGTACGCTTTACCTGACCCAACTCTCTGCCAATAGACTACGTTATGTGCCCGGGTAGGGGGCATAGTAATAGATGCGGGATGTCATGAAATGAATTTCTCCTATCCGTCGATCACCTATGCAACCAAGCAACAGCGCCGTCTCTATCCATTTCCTTTCCTTTCCTTCCTTCCTCCTTCCCCCCACTCCTCCCAGGACTGGTATCCCACATCTCACACCTCCCAAAAGCCTTCGACTACCATACACACACCCAATCAATCAATCAAATATCACGTCCAAACTAAACTGTCCATCCACAAACACTCCAACTCAGATAGAATGTCAACGGTACTAACTCACACCAACTTCCTCCGGCACCGGCTTCATCAAAAAAAAACCCCCAATTTCATCACCAGCAATACACCCAACACCTCCAACAGGTTATGAGCCCGGAATTGAAGATACCCCCCCCGTCTAAGGCTAAAGAAGAGGTATGGACTGAGTGGTGGGAGAGCGTACCTCCAATTCCGTCCTCGTAATCTGTTGGAGGCGGTGAAGGTATTGTTGGTGATGGTGGATGTAAGAGGGGTGCGGGGTTACGCCGTTTAAATACCGGAGGCACTGTGGTGCTTTCTGAGGGTCGGTTAGCACTAATGTGTGAAGTCACCCTTGCATATGGTATGCGGGGTTTTGGTAGGCCTTGGTCATTGAAGCGGATGATGATGAGGGGACATGTGTAAGGGGTAAGCAAGTGGACGCGCAATGGCCGGGATAACACCTAACTACAATTGCCATAGGGCTAACTTTGCTGTTTTAACGTCTAAAGAGGGCGTTAAATTAGCAGTGTGATAGGCGAAGTTAATGGGAGTAATAGATTGCCACGTACGAAGGAGGGAGGAGACCTTCCGCCGAGTTTTCCCTGTTCGGGTCCCCGATATAGCTCATTATCACTACTCCCTGGGCTTTATCGAGAATGGTGGGGTATGGGGCGAACACTATATTTGAGTTGTTCGTAGCCGTCTTTTTACGGGGCTCCGCGTATATATCCCCTTAAAGGTTGGGGATCCCATTGTGGGCAGAGCCCGGAGACACAGGCTATCACTGGCTCTACCTTTCTTCGGATCTATACTCGCTCGCAGAATTTAATTCCTGGGTACAAATAGGGTGTTTTTTTCCACTCAGATGTACGGCGGTAGCAAGGAAAATCTTGTATTTCTTTGAAAATATGCGCATGACTTCTGGCACCAATTCCTCAAGAAAAGGGTTGAAAGATGCTATGCTCGGATCCGGAAAAAGTGTCAAGGTATATAGGAGAGACGGCACCGAGATGGTATCCCCAACAACCCGCCAAAGTCTAGGCCCAATGAGAATTTACTTTAGAAACAATTAACAATTGTTCAGTGAATTGCGCTCTTGCTCCTTCGCAATGCTCCCAGCTCAATTTAGTCTGGTGATGATAGTGTACTAACCAGCCCAGGAACCCGACCAAACCTAGGGATCCAGCACGTTCCAGGAGAACTCGAAGGTGAACAGATTGCGTACAGGTGGGGAGTAGAACTGCCTGGGATTGTAGTGCTGCCGGGGAGAAGTGCGGTACTACGGGGGATAACGGAACACAAGGGACACGGCGGGGTGATGGAGGATTTCCCGGTCAAGTGCGGAACGGCGAGGTTACCGAATTCCATCGCATCATACAAAACCAGCCTGGTAGGCCACCTAGCAATAATCCTATATGGCATCAGGTGCACGAGAAAGCACAGATTATGACCCCTATCGAATTCTGTCTACCCCGATAACATACAGACTGAACCGTGAAACCACAGTCCTGACAACACCCAGAAGTCATACGATATCAGGGGGAAAGCTTTCCGGGAAAGTTAAAACCCCTCACAAGTCAACACTAATCATATGTTGGCACCCAAACCCCCAACCTAAGAAACTAAACCAAACTTCAAAACACATGACAGATAAGATTCAGTAACACCCCGGGCGGTTCCAACAGGTTATGAGCCCGGCATTGGACTTGCCCACCGCTTATCAATTCTCCGCCCCCTCAGCATGAAATGCCCATCAATGACACTAGGTGAGTAAAGGAAAAGACTTGAAAAACAGAGGGCAAGCCCAATGCCGTGCTCATATCCCGCAGGATCCAGCCGGGGTGTTCCTGCTGAGGAAGAAAGAGAGGCAAGAGGAAGAAGGGGGATACTTATAGATGGGGGGGGGTACGTAAGAAATGGGCAGACTGTGCGGTGACTGCTTTGTAAATCGTTGCATTTGGAGAGCAACCGCCTTGGGCTAGGCTTTAAGTTTGGGAATTATGTCAAGGGAGATGTGCAAAGGTATCCTAATCTACTCTTAGAGAGGACACTACCAGTAACAGGATCTCATCGGTCCCATGCTTCCGGTAACAGGATGCTAACAGAGTGTTTGCTCAGAGCTAGAGACTTGGGTGGTACTAACACGAGCAAATGATAAGCTGCAGCAGCCCAGTCCCTTGACCCCCACCTAGTACCTGGAGTCATGGAAAAGTCTCTCATGCATTAGTCTCCAGGACTAAACTTAGTGTGGCTAGCAGGCACATGACTTTGGACATTGATTATCTCATAGTCCGGTGCGCCGGATATTTGGTCGGGACTAGGCTGGTGGAGGTATTCTTGGCAAAGACGTGTGAGTCGTCATCTGTTGAAACATCAGTGTAACCTGTGTACATGTTCCGGTAACGGTACACAGGAGCGGGCAGTGCAGGATCTCCTATGTTTAGTTGATTTATATTTGGTTTATTTGATTTGATTTCAGCTCCGCCACTGTCTCTGAGTCAGATAGACTATGCTATCGTATTGCTATGTTTAGTTTGCTTTGCTGGAAGTTTATATTTAGGATTCCGGCTATGGAATGGTCATGTAGCACTGGCGAAGGC
>Ga0307510_10002008_pt1 | contig 22953 bp, 21 predicted proteins | sample 12_EM_MG_FD_207224 | JGI IMG/M metagenome (GOLD analysis project Ga0307510, IMG submission 207224) | Populus trichocarpa ectomycorrhiza microbial communities from riparian zone in the Pacific Northwest, United States - 12_EM | ecosystem: Host-associated > Plants > Roots > Unclassified | place...
TCAAATTCGCTCATCGTCTATCACCCGTTCGGAGTTCATTTGCAGCACGGGCAGCGTCAACGACGGCAGCGCCGGTTTTTCGGCTGTGATCAAGCACCAGCAAACCTGCATGCGTCGCATCGCCTTTGACGATGGCATCAAAGATGGCCTGATGTTCATCGACGGACTCTTTCCAACGTTGCTCGGAAATGAGCGTTTCATGGCGATTATGGACCGACTGCTTTGTCAGCGTGATGTGGGTGCTCGACAGCGCCGGATTGCCTGCCAGCTCGACCACGAGAGCGTGAAGCTTCTGGTTTGCCCTGAAATAGCTCTTCTGGTTCCGCTTCCCGTAGGCCTCGCCCATCTGATCGTGCAGACGCTCGATACCGGCGAGCGCCTTCGGCGTCATCCTCGATATCGCGATCTCGACGGCATGTCGTTCGAGCGCACCGAGGACATCGAACACATCCAGCAGCTCCTCCGCCGAAAACTGCCGCACCCTTGCTCCCCGACCTGGTAGCAGCTCAAGAAGGCCCTCGGAAGCAAGCAACTTGACGGCCTCACGCATCGGGGTCCGCGAGACTCCAATCGCCTGGGCGAGAGCAACCTCGTTCAGTCTTTCGCCAGCCGGCAAATCGCCGCGGCTGACCATCTCGCGCAGCTTGTCGACCACATGATGATGGAGCGATGCACGCTTAATGGCCACCGCATAAGGCGCGACAGCGGACGCTTCCTCGTCTTCATCCATGGTTATTCCCCAATCATTCTCGCCTTGCCTGTCATACAGATACCGAACTGCTCAGCAGCCAGGCAAGTGTTTTGCCTGGCCAAAAATCAAGCACTCTGACCATATTGAAAGCACATGAACAATTACATAAATAATGCACTTTGTAAAGATATATAATGTAATCATATGGTTATGATATGGCATGAAGCTTGCAAGTCCCAAATCGTCTGTCACACTTGCGGAAGGTAACGCCATCATGATCAGCAGCAAATTCCAGCGTTCTCGCTCGTCTGTCTATCGCTCACATACGTGTCTATGGATCTTCGCGACCCTGTCGCTCGGTCTGCTCCAGTCCTCTGCCCATGCCGAAACCCCGAAGGATGTGTTGATCGAGGTTGCCGAACACGGCCCGAATTCGCTCGACGCAATGGCCCCGGCCGCCAACGAATTCAGCCAGATGGCATCATGGCAGCTCTATGACCGCCTGATCACCCACGGGACGAAGACGCTTCCCGACGGCAAGGTGATGTACGATGCAACGAAGATAGAGCCCGAACTTGCGAAGAGCTGGGAGATCCAGGACGGCGGCAAGACCCTGATCTTTCACCTGCGCGAAGACGCGACTTTCCACGACGGATCCCCCGTGACAGCCGACGACGTCAAATGGTCTTTTGATCGTGCCGTGTCGGTCGGTGGATTCCCGACCGTTCAGATGGCAGCAGGATCGCTGACGGATCCCAAGCAGTTTTCCGTCGTCGATGCCCATACGTTCAAGATCACCCTCCCCGTAGCCGACAAGCTGACACTGCCTGACCTTGCTGTTCCGGTTCCTTACGTCGTCAACAAGAAGCTCGCACTGCAGCATGCAACGACCGAGGATCCGTGGGCGCTCAAATGGACCTCGCTGAACGATTCCGGTGGTGGTCCATTCAAGATCGGCAGTTGGAAAAGTGGCGACAGGATTGTCTTCGACCGCTTCGACGACTGGAAGTCAGGCACAATGCCGGCACTCAAGCGCGTCGTGCTGCGTGAGATCGCCTCGCCTGGAACACGCCGCGCCCTACTTGAAAAGGGTGACGTCGATGTTTCGGTCGGCCTGCCCCCGAAGGACTACGCGGAACTGGCCGCAGCCGGCAAGGTCAACGTTATCGGGACATTGATGCAGAACGAGCAGTTCAATGTCGACCTCAATGTCACGATGAAGCCATTCGACGACAAGCGCGTTCGTCAGGCGATCGCCTATGCGCTACCCTACGACTCCATCATGAAGCAGGCGCTCTACCAACGCGGCGAGCCGCTCTTCGGGGCAGATCCTTCAGCACCGTTCCCGCCGAAGTGGCCTGTCGCATCGAAGTACAACACGGACCTCGACAAAGCGAAGGCGCTGCTGAAGGACGCCGGCTACGCCGACGGCTTCAAAACAAATCTCTATATCGACATGAGCCAGACGACCGTTCAGGAGCCGATGGCGCTGCTGATGCAGGAACAGCTGAAGAAGATCGGGATCAACATAGAGATCCACAAGGTGCCCGGCTCAGAGTGGTTCGCCAAGATGGGCTCGAAGAGCATGCCGATGGATATCAACTACTTCTACGGTTGGCTCGACTACCCAGAATATTTCTATTTCTGGACTTATGACGGCAAAAACAACAGCGTGTTCAACACGGCCAACTATTCGAACCCGGAACTGGACAAGCTGATCGAGCAGGCTCGCTTCGAAAGCGATCCAAGGGCCTATGACGCGATCATCACGAAGATGAACGGCATAGCCATGGACGATGTACCACGAGTGCCCGTCGCCCATCTCTATTCAGACATCGCGATGCAGAAGAACGTAAAGGGCTACGTCTACTGGTTCCACACGCATCTCGACCTCCGGTCGATCTCGAAAGAGTAGACGCGATCGAGGAGCCGAAACCAGGCTCGGCTCCTCGAAGACAAATTCACATCGATCGACCGCTCGGAAACGAGCCTGCGGAGATTGGGTTCATGAAGATAGCCCTGAATTTTGCGAAACGAATTGCCACGGCAATTCCGAGCATCATCGGTGTCGTCATCGTCACCTTCTTGCTGGCGCGAGCATTGCCCGGCGATGCGGCAGCCTATTACGCAGGCTCGTCGGCGACCCCGGAAAGCATTGCTCAGATTCGCACAGCACTTGGGCTCGACAAGCCGCTTTGGTTTCAGTTTGGCAACTATGCATTCCGTCTCCTGCACGGCGATCTCGGCACGTCCCTTTCAAGCGGCCAGCCGGTGTTCCAGGATCTGGCGACAAGACTACCGGCATCCATAGAGCTGACGCTTTGCGCCCTTCTCTTTGCGATGCTGATCGGGCTGCCGCTCGGCATCACGGCTGCCACGCGACCCGGCAAGACGGTAGACCATATCTGTCGTATCATCGTTTCTGTTGGCGCCGCGTTCCCAACCTTCTTTGTCGCCCTGGGTCTGGTCTACGTCTTCTATTTCAGGCTGGGCATAGCACCGGAACCCCTCGGTCGGCTGAACGATACCTACTTTAGCATGCCGCCGACCATAACCGGGCTGTACCTCATAGATACTCTGCTCGTAGGCGACGTTGCCGCCTTCTGGGCATCTCTCTCGCAACTGGTCCTGCCGTCGATCTCGCTTGGACTGTTCGCGCTTGCCCCGATCGCGCGCATCGCTCGGGCATCGATGCTGGCCTCACTCTCAAGCGATTTCTGTCGCACGGCACGCGCCATGGGCCTCTCCCGAACGAGGATCGTCTATGGATATGGGCTGCGCAACGCCATGCTTCCGGTCGTCAACATCCTGGGGATGGTCTTTTCCTTCTTGCTCGGCGCTAACGTTTTGGTGGAACAGGTCTTCGCATGGCCGGGGATCGGCGCATACGCGGTCAATGCGGTCATCACATCGGACTACGCCGCAGTTCAGGGTTTCGTGCTGATGATGGCGATCCTCTACATCCTCCTCAATCTGGCCGTCGACCTTACGGCAGCTGCAATCGATCCGAGGGTTCGTTACGATGGCTGAAACCTTATCTGCAAACACGCACAGCAGCACTTTCTGGCGCGACGCCCGCCATATGGCCGGCGAAAACAAGCTGACGTTGTTTGCCGCGCTGATCCTGCTGACCCTTGTTGTCATTTCGCTACTTGCGCCCTGGGTCATCCCCTACGATCCGCTGGCGGTCGACACATCTGCCGCGTTGAAACCTCCAAGCCTTGCCCATCTCTTCGGTACGGACGCGCTTGGCCGCGACATCTTGAGCCGGGTCGCCATTGCCACGCGGCTAGATATAGGCATGGCGATCGGAGCCGTGGCGCTATCATTCATCGTTGGAACAGCAATTGGCGCGATCGCCGGTTATTTCGGCAGCTGGACCGATGCAATCATCAGCCGTTTCATGGATACGATCATGGCGTTCCCGCTCTTCGTTCTGGCCATGGGCATCGTTGCTGCCCTCGGCAACAGCGTCGAGAACATCGTGCTGGCAACCGCGATCATCAACCTGCCGTTCTATTCGCGCTTCGCCCGCAGCGAGGTCAACGTCCGGCGGGACATGACCTTCGTCGAGGCAGCCCGGATGGGTGGCAACCGCTCGTTCCGGCTGCTGGCCTTTCATATCGTGCCCAACATCCTGCCGACGATGATGGTCCAGGGATCCCTCAATCTCGGCTGGGCTATCCTCAACGCGGCCGGCCTTTCCTTTATCGGCCTGGGCGTGCGTCCACCGACGCCGGAATGGGGGATCATGGTGTCCGAAGGTGCGTCCTACATCTTCTCCGGCGAGTGGTGGACCTTCCTTTTTCCCGGCGCAGCGTTGGTCATCACCGTCTTCTGCTTCAACCTGATCGGTGACGGCCTCAGAGACATAATCGATCCAAGGAGGCGGACATGAGTGTACCTCTGCTATCCGTGAAGAACCTTAGTGTGAATTTTCGCACTCGCTCGGGCACCGTGAAGGTTCTTGACGAAATCACTTTTTCTCTCGGCAAGGGCGAGGTGCTGGGGATCGTCGGCGAAAGCGGCTCGGGGAAATCGGTGCTTTCCTATGCGTTGATGGGGCTTCTCGACGACAATGCCGAGATCAAGGCCGATGCCATCGAATTCGGCGGCATTGACCTTTCCGGACCAAACTCCCCGCTTGCGTCCATCCGCGGCCGCGAGCTGTCGATGATATTCCAGAGCCCACGTACGGCGCTCAATCCGATCATGCGGGTTGGCCGCCAGATCGAGGATGTCCTCAGGCGGCACGGCCCGGTATCCAGGACAAATTCCAGAGCCGCGGCCATAGCCGCTCTGGCGCGCGTGCGAATCCCGGATCCGGAAAGACGATACAATGCCTATCCATTCGAGCTGTCCGGTGGCATGTGCCAGCGGGTGATGATCGCGATGGCGCTTTCATGCTCGCCCTCCCTCCTGATCGCTGACGAGCCGACCACCGGGCTCGATGTGACAACGCAGGCTGTGGTCATGGATTTGATGCGCGATCTGGTGCGGGAAACCAGAATGTCGGCGATACTGATCACTCATGATCTGGCGCTGGCCGGTGAATATTGCGACCGGATCGCCGTCATGCACGCGGGCCATATGGTCGAAGCGGCTCCAGCCGACGAATTGCAAGCGCATTTTGCCCATCCCTACACTCACGGGCTTTTCGCAGCCACGCCAACCGCCCACACTGAGCTTCAAGATTTGGCCTCGATACCCGGAAGCCTTCCTGATCTGAGAGGCGACCTACCCGCCTGCCGATTTCTGCATCGCTGCGACAGACGCAAGACGGACTGCGAAGCAGGGCCTATCCCGTTCGAACTGTTGGACAATGATCACTCCGTTCGCTGCAGGCACCCGCTATGACAGTTTCGCTTGCTCCTCTGATACAGGTTCGCGGCCTGTCGAAACGCTATCCCGTTGGTGCGATGCGTCGCAAGATGCTGCATGCGGTCGATAAGGTCGACCTGACGATCGCCGAAGGCGAATGTATTGGCCTGGTCGGTGAATCCGGATGCGGGAAGTCGACTCTGGCTCGCGTGCTCGCACGCCTGATCGACCCAACTGAAGGAGAGATCACCCTCTCCGGTGTTGACGTCGGAACCATGCCTGCGAAGACGTTCGGCGGGTCGCCGCTCAGGCGCGATATTCAGGTTGTCTTCCAAGATCCGACGGAGAGCCTCAACCCCGGCTTTACTGTGTTCCAGGCGATCGCCGCCCCCCTGAAGCAGCTTGTGGGTGGCTCAAGTCAACAAATTGCCGAGATGGTCCTTGCGGCCCTGGATGATGTCGGCTTGCCGCGAGAATATGGGAGCCGCTATCCCCACCAGTTGTCAGGCGGACAAAAGGCTCGCGTCGGCATCGCACGGGCGATTGCTGTCAAGCCAAAGCTGCTTGTTCTGGATGAACCAACCTCGGCACTCGATGTCTCGGTTCAGTCCCTGATCCTGCATTTACTCGCAAAACTGCAAAAGCAGCGGAACATGAGCTACCTGTTCGTGTCGCATGATCTGAATGTTGTCCGCCTGCTCTGCGATAAAATCGCAGTGATGTATCTCGGTCGCATCGTCGAGTTCGGCCCGTCGAAATCCGTCTTTTACGAACCGCGGCATCCCTACACCCGTGCGCTTATCGACGCTATCCCGGATCCCGAACGCAAGAACACGCCGCGCGCCAAGCTCGAAGGCTCGGCATCGAGTCCGATCGACCCAAATCAGAGCGCCTGCCGCTTCGCTGGGCGCTGTCCGGTGGAACTACCCATATGCAGCCAGGCCATGCCACCGATGATTGCTCACGACGGTGACCGGCTAGTGGCATGCCATCGAACGGACGAATTGGCAAAGCTGCCATCAACGAAAACAGGGGTAAGCCCTCCATGACGCGGATTCTGCTGTTCAATCCAAACACGTCCACAGATGTGACGGATCGCCTCGTTCGAGCGGCGAGCCAATCGCTTTCGCCGGGCTTCCAACTCATACCCGTGACAGCTCCGCGCGGTGTTCCATACATCGCCACGAGGGCAGAGGCGACAATCGCGTCAAGTATTGTGCTGGACGTTCTTGCCGAGCGAGAAGGCAGCTTCGACGTCGCCATTGTCGCCGCGTTCGGGGATCCGGGTCTTGGCGGGGCGCGCGAACTCATGTCGGTTCCGGTGATCGGATTGGCGGAAGCGGCTATGCTCAGCGCCTGCATGCTCGGCCAGCGCTTTTCCATCGTCTCCTTCTCGCTCGCGCTCGGCCCGTGGTTCCGAGAATGCATAGCAATGCATGGCCTGCTGGACAGACTCGCGAGCATAAGGCTGCTCGATGGCAAGTTCGCGTCGTTGGCAAACGTTCAGGACGAAAAAGAAGAACTCCTCATTGAGCTCGCACTGAGCGCCATCGAGGAGGATGAGGCAGACGTCATCATTCTTGCGGGCGCGCCGCTTGCCGGTCTTGCCGCACGCGTTCGCGATCGCATCCCGGTACCGGTCGTCGAGTCGGTGGTTGCAGCCGTCAAGCAGGCAGAGCTCCTCGTTGCTCTCAACCCGAAGAAGGCATCCGCCGGCACCTTCCGTCGGCCCGACCCAAAAAGCTCGCGTGGCCTGTCCCCGGCGCTTGAACGGCTCTTGATGGCCGAACCCGTCGAGACAGGATCGTGAACCGAAACATTCTCTTATCAGGAGGCTTCCATGCTTATCGATGAATACCCGACGATGCCGGCTCGTTTGATCGCGCAAAAAGTCTCGGCCGGCGCCGTCTCTGCGCGAGCTGTTCTGGATGCCGCTTTTGCAGCGCTCGACAAGGTGGAGCCAATCATCCACGCCTTCGCGACGCTGGCTCGAGAAGAGGCCTATGACAGCGCCGCAGCGCTTGATGAGCGGATTGCGCGCGGCGAGCCTGTCGGCCCGCTGGCCGGCGTACCCGTTGCCATCAAGGACCTTGTGCTCACGAAGGGACTGAAAACGACATTCGGCTCCAACCTTTACGCTGACTTTATTCCGGACGCCGATGACATTGTCGTCGAGCGCCTGAAGGCGGCCGATGCCATCATCCTCGGCAAGACCAACGTTTCGGAATTCGGCTTTGGCGCCCACGGCAACAATCTCCTGTTTCCAGCCACGGGCAATCCGTGGAAACCGGAACGCTCGCCGGGCGGCTCAAGTGCGGGTTCGGCTGCCGCCGTTGCGGCCGGTGTTTGCCCGATCGCGATCGGCAGCGACGGCGGCGGTTCCGTCCGTCTTCCGGCAGCACTTTCTGGATTGGTCGGCGTCAAGGCGGCGATGGGCCGGGTTCCCCTGTGGCCCGGCTGCCGCGACATATCGTTTCCCGGCGTATCGGGCTGGGAGTCGATCGAGCACATCGGACCGATCGCACGGGATGTGGGCGATGCCGCGCTTATGCTGTCGGTTATCGCCGGCCCCGACCCACGCGATCGCTGGTCGATCCCCAGCGCCGATCTTTCCTGGACCGACATCGCACCGCTACCGCGCGGAGCCAGAGTTCTGTACTGGCCGACTTGGCATGGGCAGACGATCGAGCAGGGACTGAAGGAGGCGACCGACGAGGCGGTAGCGCTTGTTGTGGAAGCCTGCGGTCTGGATCTGGTTGTCGGCGCACCGCCCGAAATCGACGTCCATGCGACATTCAAAGCCATGGTGGCCCTGGAAACCGATCTTACCGGCATGCGGGCGCTGCTCGCGGAAAAGCCTTTGCCGGTCTCGAAGGCTGTCACGGCTCTTCTTGCGGAATCCCGACCGTTCGAAGACGCGACCGACGCGATCACCACCCGAAAAGCCTTTGCCGACCAGATCGCCAAAATCATGAGCCGCTATGATTTCATTCTGACCCCAACACTGTCCGTCACCGCTTTTGCCAAGGACAAGGATGGGCCATCGACGATCGATGGTAAACCGATCGCACCTTATGAATGGTGTCCTTTCACCTCTCCCTTCAATCTGACCGGGCAGCCGGCGGCCAGCGTGCCGTGCGGCTTGGTCAACGGCCTCCCCATCGGCTTACAGATCGTTGGCCCGCATCTGGGCGACGCCAAGGTGCTCTCCGCTGCGGCTGCCTTCGAGGCTGTCCTTCCGAAACTGGGTCGGCCACCGATCCATGCTTGATCATTCTTACCCTCAGGAAACTTCAGTGAACCCGCTGCGTATCGGAATGCTAACGCCCTCGTCCAACACCGTGCTGGAACCCGTCACCGCCGAGATGCTTAAGGATCTACATGACGTGACGGCGCACTTCTCTCGTTTTCGGGTGACTGCGATCGGGCTGGATGCCGCAGCACTGAGCCAGTTCGACGATCGTCCGATGATGACGGCTGCCGAACTCCTGGCGGACGCCAAAGTCGATGTCATCGTGTGGAACGGAACGAGCGCCGGATGGCTCGGCCTCGACAGCGATCGGCAGTTCTGCGAACGCATAACAAAGGCAACCGGCGTGAAAGCGTCGACTTCAGTTCTTGCCTTGTTCGATGTGATGCGGAAGCGAAACGAGCGCCGGATCGGCCTCGCCTCGCCATATACCTCCGACGTCCAGGCGGCGATCGTGAAGTCGTTCGCCAACGAAGGTATTGAGATTGTTTGCGAGCGGCATCAGGGCATCAGGGATAATTTCAGCTTCAGCCAGGTGACGCCTGAGACAATCACCGCGATGATTGCCGATTTAGCCCCGTCGCAGCCGGATTCGATTGCGGTGTTTTGCACCAATCTCGCCGGCGCGCCGCTCGTCGACAAGCTGGAAAAGACACACGGCATCGCGATCCATGACAGCGTGGCGACAGCGATCTATGGCGCGCTGTCGACCGTCGGATATGATCTTACGCGCTTGTCAGGCTTTGGGAAAATGTTCTCCTCATGCTTAAAAAGGTGCCCTATCCACGACTGAACGAGCGCACTGTGCGGTCACTAAGGCGGTAGTCTCATACGAGCGACAAAGCGAGTCTGTGACTTAGCCAAACCGTGGCTCTTGAAAGGATCTGACCCTCCGGCCTCGTCATTCCATTGAGCCGCTAAGGTATCCAAGGAAAGCCACGAACGCCGGTCTTGAAGAGATTCGAACTTGCGATCCGTAATTTTAGTCACGTAACAGGCAGCGGATCAGTGCCCTCGCTTAGGATTGCGAGATATCTACGGTAGCTGAAGACACGGCCACGCTTGCGACCTGTCACCTCCTCGACAATCCCCAGACGCTCCAAGTCAGCGAGCGCTGCATTGACGGTCGGCGCGGAAAGGCCTGTCATTTGAACGATCTGATTTGCCGTATGAAAGGGGTTTTGCTGAAAGAGTTCGTGAATACAAAGGGCCGATCCGGCTCTGTCGCTCTCGGTTGTGATTTTCTCCCTGTCCTCCTTGAAAAGATCGACAATCCGAGTGGCAGCTTCAAATGCTTGGTTGGCGGTATCGGCTACACCTGTCAGGAAAAAGTCTAGCCAAACCTCCCAGTTTCTATGTTCACGGACCTCTTGCCGTAATCAATAATATTCTCTTCGATGGGCCTTGAGGTAGAGCAATGGTTTGCGCAGAACGCCGTTCATGCAGAGATACAGGACCACAAGCAGACGACCTATACGGCCATTGCCATCGAGAAATGGATGGATCGTTTCGAACTGGACATGCAGCAGGCCGGCTTTGATCAGTGCCGGTAGCCGTGATTGATCGTCATGCATAAAGCGCTCGAACGCATCCAGGCAGCCGCCCAATTCCGTCACGGGTGGTGGCACGAAGAGTGCATTACCGGGTCGCGTGCCTCCAATCCAATTCTGGGAGCGCCGAAACTCTCTTGGATCCTTGGTGCCTCCCCGCCCGCTTTGCAGCAGTCGTGCGTGCATCTCTCGGATCAGGCGCAATGACATTGGCAGCGTTTCCAAACGCGCCAAACCGTACATCATCGCATCAACGTAATTGGAAACCTCACGGATATCATCGACCGGTTGGCCCGCTTGAGCCTCGGTCTCAAACCGCAAAAGATCGGAAAGCGTCGACTGTGTGCCTTCAATCTGCGAGGAAAGAACTGCCTCTTTTCTCACATACATGTAAAGAAATAGCTCCTGGCGCGGGAGCAGCATTGTGATGCCATCCAGGCGACCTAGCGCACGCTCTGCCAGGCTGAGGCGCTCCAATAGGGAAAGGACATCGATGGATGGCTTGGGCGGCAATGGCGGAGGCACGAACGCCCACACTGTTTCGCTCGCTGCTGTTGTTTCGACAAAACGGCCGAGGCGCAAATTAGGTTCTGAATCAGACATAGCCTAATATGAATTCCGTCCGCTATTTAAGCGAGCAGCCCTTTGTTTAAATAAGCCTCAAGTTTAGGTAAGCGCGCTTAATTAACGTAGACCGTTGTCACTGCGTCAGGCGCAGGCGCCTGGCTCCAGGCCAATTCCCTGAGATCACGGTGCCAATGGATTTAGCCACCAACCGACGGGCGGCCCTCCCATACATTATTTCTTAAAACTGCGCTCCTATTCCCGCTCGCCCTCGGCACCGGTGCCGAGAGAAATGGAATGAGCATGACCAAACAAGATCTTTCATCACGTCATTTTCAGCGAAAAATCTCGGAATTCTGCGAGGTGCGTATTGCGCCGATTGTACCGAAGCGGGTGCTGCAGAGTATTCGGCCCTACCTCATCAGCCCAATTATCTACCGCAAGCCGCCGCCAATCCTAAATGGCCGTATCGACTGGATGACGATCGGACAGGCCGTGCGGGATCGAAGACAATTTGACGGCAGAGTTGAAGAAGGAACTCCGCCTCGGCCTGGACGCGATCATCCGATGGCTCAGAGCGCCGCCTGCAGCCGAAGAGGTCCGACCGAGTGCATCTCGACGGTTCGTCTTTACTCTGTCGCCCGGCCTCCTGGGGATCAACGATGGAGCGACGACCCACACATTCATGGCCAAGCGATCGGATCAGCCGGTGCAGGCCGTATCCGGTTGGCCCCGCCTCGTAGCAGAAATGCACGCGGTCAGACTTTGCAGCTATCCGCTGGATGACGCGGCGCATGCTGATATCAGACGCATCCACCTCACCCCAAAAGCGGATCTCTCCCTCCCCGCCAGATTCAGCGACAGCAATCGCATTCTTTAGTTTGGCGACGTCGATTCCAACAAACGCTTCTCTATAATCTGCCACGGCTCGTCCTCCTGTGATGAGGATCGGCTCGGCCTGTCCGAGCAACCGTCGGAAGACCAGTGTAGGGCGAGCCACCTCAGCCACGAAGACGGACATACGGTCTTACGTTGAGGCATCCGAGCCGAACCTCATCATGAGGCCGTGACCTGTAAAATGATCATGGTCCCGGCACGGACAAAACACGCTCGACTAGATCTCGCAATTGATGGTCCGATTGACAGAGCTGTGAGTGGCGACGGCGTCATAGGTCGGTTCAACGCCAAGCGGATGAACGCGTCAACAGAGCGGAATTCAACAGGAGGGCACCCGGCCAGGGTGCCCTCCTTAATTTCTCGGAGAGTGAACTCAGGCGGGACGCTCTTCGCCGGCGTTCGGACGCCAGGTGATGAGCTTCCTTTCGATGACATCGAGGATCAGGTCGATGATCAGAACGAAGACGGCGAGAATGATGATGCCTGCGAAAACACCTACGGCATCGAAATTGCCTTCCGAGCGAGCGATGAGATATCCGAGGCCTGCCGAAGCGCCGAGATATTCGCCGATGATCGCGCCGACGACGGCAAAGCCGACGGAGGTGCGCAGCGACGACAGTATCCAGGTTGCTGCGGCCGGGAAATAGACGTGGCGAAGCAGGTCGGAACGCTTGGCGCCGAGGATGCGGGTGTTGGACAGGATGACCGGGTTGACTTCGCGGACGCCCTGCATCGCGTTGAAGAAGGTGACGAAGAAGACCAGCGTGACCGCCAGTGCGACCTTCGACCAGAGGCCGAGCCCCAGCCAGAGAACGAAGATGGGAGCGAGCACGACGCGCGGGATTGCGTTTACAGCCTTGATGAAAGGATCAAGAACCCTGGCGACGAACGGGCTGAGGCCAAGCCAGACGCCCGCCGCCACGCCGAGACCGGTCCCGATGAGGTAGCCAAGAACGGTCTCGCCGAGCGTGATGCCGACATGTTTGTAGAAGCCGTGATCACTGATCCAGGTCGTAACCTGTTTGACGATGTCCAATGGCGCCGGAAAGAAGAAGCGGTCGATCACCCCGGACGAAACCCCGAATTGCCAGCCACCGAGGATGATCGCCAGAAGCGCCACCTGGATGAGACGAACGTTAATGGCCTGCATAGCTTTTCTCCACTTCGCCGTCGCGATAAAGGGTCATGAATTTCGGGTCTAGTTTGATTTCTGCGACATCGCGCGGCCGTTCGAGATCGACGCCGAAGGTCTCGATTACCCGGCTCCTGGGGCCGGCGGCCAGAACGACGACACGATCGCCAAGTGCAATCGCCTCCTCGAGATCATGCGTGATCATGACCACGGCGCGGCGGTCTTCCTGCCACAGCTTGAGAAGCTCGTTCTGCATGAGATGGCGGGTATGGATGTCCAGCGCCGAAAACGGCTCATCCATGAGAATGACCTTGGGCTCGGTGATCAAGGCCTGCGCCATCTGCACGCGTTTGCGCTGCCCACCGGAAAGCTGGTGCGGAAAGCGGGCTTCAAAGCCCTTGAGACCGACCTTTTCAAGCCATCCCATGACCTTCTCACGCCGTTCGCCGGCGGACACGCCGCGAAACCTCAGGCCAAGCTCGACGTTCTCATAAGCCGTCTTCCAGGGGAGGAGTGCGTCCTGTTGGAAGAGATAGCCGATATTGTTCTGGACGCCCTTCACTGTGGCGCCGTCGATCGAGACCTCGCCTACCGAAGGCTTCAAAAGGCCGGCGATGGCGTTGAGGATGGTGGACTTGCCACAGCCAGTCGGTCCGACGATGGAGAGAAATTCTCCGTCGCCGACCGTCAGGTTGACGTTTTCGACGGCCACGAATGATCCGAACGCCATGCTGACGCCGCTGATGGAAACCATGGGTGTCGGGTTTGATTGGGGCACAGCCTGAATTTTCCTTGCTGTCACTGACATTGGAGGCCTCTTAGTTGGCGGCACGCTGGGCTGCGGCCTCTACGAACTTGTTCGTGTAGGTGGCATTGAGATCGATTGTTGTCTTGTGAACGCTCTCGTTGAAGCTCTTGAGAACGGCGAGCGGCGTCTCGGTATCTTGCGCGACGAACAGGCCGTCCTTCGAGAAGATCGCTTTTGCGTTCTCGACCGCCTTGATGTAGGTCGCCTTGTCGCCGGAGACGAAATCGTCAGGGAGTTGCTCGACGATTTCGGCTGCCGAGTGATTTCTCATCCAATGCAGCGCCTTCACCGTGGCGTTGGTGACCTTCTGGATCACCTCCGGATGGGCCTCGATATAGGCCTGATTGGCATAGAGAACCGAGGTCGGATAGATACCGCCATAGACGGCCTTGGCGCCCTCATCGCTGCGAGCGTCGATCAGGATCTTACCGATGCCGCGCTCGACGACGATCGTCGCGGCCGGATCGTAATTGACAAGAAGATCGACCTTGCCCTGCTGCAAGGCCGCCACTGCGGCCGCGCCGGAGCCGACGCCGATGATCGAGATGTCGTCTTCGGTCAAGCCATGCTGCTGAAGATAGTAACGAATGAAGAAATCGGACGATGAGCCCGGCGCCGTGATGCCGATGCTCTTTCCCTTGATCGTTGCCGGCTTGGCCGGATCGAAATCGGTGTCGTTCTTTCCGACAAGGACCAGCCCCGAATTGCGGGCCAGCTGAACGAAGCCGATGACATGCTTGCCCTGCGACTGCATTTGGATCGTGTGATCATAAAAGCCGACTGCAACGTCGGTCGAGCCCGCGACAAGAGCCTGCAGGACCTTGGAGCCCCCTTGAGCAAAATTCTCCGTGGTCACCTCCAACCCCTCCTCCTTGTAGAAGCCAAGGCTTTCGGCGACGGGGAACGGCAGGTTGTTGAGATTATAGGAGCCGACGCTCATCCGAACCGGTTCGGCATGAGCGACGCTGGCAAGCACCATGGCGGCGGTTGCCGCAAGCAGACAATTGCGCATGGAATTTCCTCCCTGACTATATCCGGTCCTCACCGGATCGATTGGTAATGGTTTAAGCCGCGTGTTCGACAAGCTCGGCGGGCTTGGCAAATGCATAGCCTTCGAAAAGGCGACGCGCTGTCCGTACGAGACCGGCGATGGTCGCGCCGCCGCGCGTCTCCAGTTCGACGTCGAGACGGCCACTCGGATGTTCAAGTCGCACGGTCGTCGGAAGAGATATACGGCCTGCGAGATCGGCAGCAATCGTCCCCGGCGTAACAACTGCCGTTGCTATGCCGACCGCACCTGTCGTCGCAAGGGCTGGATGGCAGTCGTTCGGCATGAAATAACGAACCGCAAGCGTGCCGCCCTTCTGCGGCGGCGCAATCAAGACCGGCTTCGGAATGACCTTGTCGGACACATCGCCCATTCCCATGATCTCACCGGCCTGAATGCGGATCGCCGACATGCGCGCGATCAGCTCGGTATTTCTGGACAGTGTGGCGGCGTCTTCATATCCGGTTACACCGAGATCGGCAGCGCGCATGAGCACCATCGGTATGGCGCAATCGATGATCGTTGCCCTCAGACCGTCAATGACATCCGATGCATTGCCGCTTGGGAGCAGCTTGCCGGTCTTGGCGCCCGCGGCGTCGAGAAAGGTGAGTGCGATCGGCGCGGCAAGCCCCGGTACGCCGTCGATCGAGGCATCGCCGAGATAGATCACCTCGCCGTTGCGGGTCGGCACTTTCGCCTCGATCACCTTGCCGGTGTTGACATTATGGATACGCACGAGCGTTTCCGTCTCCCGGGCTTTTACCAAGCCAGCTTCGATCGAGAAGGGCCCGACGGCCGCCAGCATATTTCCGCAATTCGGTGAGTAATCGACGATCTGCCGGTCGGTCCGGACCTGAGCGAACAGATAGTCGACATCGGCGCCGGCGACGCTTGGCGGACCGATGATCGCTACCTTTGAGGTAACGGGATTTCCGCCACCTATGCCATCGATTTGCAACGGATGGCCCGACCCCATGATCGACAGCAAGGCCGCATCGCGGCTGGCGGCGTCCGACGGCAGATCCGCGCTCAGAAAGAACGGCCCCCGAGAGGTTCCGCCGCGCATCAAGACGCAAGGAATCCGCACCAAATCGTTCATAACAGACCTTCTAAGTTTCATGAAGTGGATCAATCCACCGGCTTGTTGCAATATGCGCAAGAGCGGATTATTTGTGAAATGCAATTTTCGGAGGGATTATTTCATTATGAGCATCAATTGCGAGATTTTGGACCTTCGTGCATTCCAGGCCGTGGTCGAACTCGAAAGCTTTCATCGCGCTGCGGAGGCCTTGCACATCTCGCAGCCGGCTTTGACGCGCCGCATCCAGAAACTGGAACAATCAATCGGCGCGCCCTTGCTCGACAGGACCACCCGCCATGTGGCGCCGACGGCCACCGGTCAAGAGATGATCCCTCTCGTTCGGCGCATGCTGGAGGAATTCGACGGCTCGCTGTTTGCCATCAAGGACAGTGGATCACAGCGTCGCGGACTGATAACTATGGCTTGCGTACCGACCGCCGCCTTCTACTTCCTCCCGACCGTTATTCGCACCTTTGGCCGCGACTATCCTCACATACGGCTGAGGATCCGGGATCTGACCGCCAATGAGGGGCTACAAGCGGTGGCTCGAGGAGAAGTCGAGTTCGGTATCAACTTGATGGGCAATTCCGATCCGGATCTATCGTTCGAGCCGTTGATCGACGATCCATTTGTGCTGGCCATGCGCAAAGACCATCCGCTTGCCGCCTTTGACGAAATCCACTGGAACCAGCTCGAGGGCCATCCACTTGTTGTGGTCGATCGCTCCAGCGGCAACCGCACACTTCTTGACGCTGCGCTTGCCCGGGCTAACCTCAGACTCAACTGGTTCTATGAGGTCACTCATTTGAATACCTCGCTGGGACTGGTCGAGGCGGGATTGGGAATTTCCGTGCTTCCAAGGCTGGCAACGCCCCAGGAGGAGCATCCGTTTCTCGTCACCCGCCCGATCGTCAATCCTGTTGTTACTCGGACGATCGGCATTGTCAGGCGCAGGAGTGCCACCCTGTCCCCTGCAGCCGACCGTTTCATCGACATGCTTTTGACGACCTGGAAACGGCCGGAACGACCAACTGCTGCAAGCTAGTCGTGTCGCTCCCGTATGTGATGGGAATCGAAACGTCGACTCTTAACCTGCTCGGCATCAGGATGAATTCACCGACAGTCTCTTGGTTTCTACTGCCTCACCGCATTGCGGCGAACAGTCTGTAGGGTATCGTATAAAATCCCGCCATAGAAGCTGTCGTTGGTCACATATCGACCGAGCGTTAAAACGCTCGCCCGACGCAAAGGCTTAATAGCAGCGCGACCTCTGCGCTTCTTGTAGCCAGACGCCGCCACGGTTCTCATGAACCGTTCGCGGCTCGCCTAGTTTACACCACCCCTGATATTAAGAACCTTGGAGACTGCAGCAACGGAAAGCGCATCAACCGCAAACGCCTACAATTGGCCCAACAGCGGAAGCACCGAAGGGAGATCACTGAAGCGACGCGGCGACAGTGGGCTGCAATTTTACAATGAGATCATCGGCACCTTTTTGGATTCCGACTTTGGACGCCTCCAGCGGTCCCAAGCTTGCTCCCACATTGAGCGCACCAGGATACTGCCTCGAAACATAGGCTAAGAGCAGTTTGTTGGTGGCGCTGTCGTATAACTCGACAGAGTAATTGACGGAGCCGCTGAGTGTGCCTTCTTTTCCACGGGCCGCCTGAACGCTGTTGACCGCCAGCCCGAGAGGCATAAGTTTTGCTGCCGTGGACAGAACCAGAGCGTTCGACTTCGCGCCTGTCAATGTGAGTCTGAGCCTTAGCGTGGCAGGACCTGATATTGAGGTCAGCGTGTATTTTGACTTCAACCGATTTTCGAATGTGTCTTTCATATAGGAAGCAAGAGCGACCTTATCCTTGTCGTTTGTATTACCAAACTGGTGATCGCGGCCTCTATAAACTTCGACAGGCTCGACGATCACTGCAGAGTAGGACCTGAAATTCACACCGCCACCGGAATAGAGCAGTGGAACTTTTCCATCCTTGTTGTGGGTGTTTACAGATAGTTGCCTGGAAGAGGCGATGCCCTGATAGGCCACCGGATCGGTGCTAGCGCAGCCAGCCGCGATAGCCGTTAGCGCAACCAAAGCAGTACGGGAAAAACCCAGAAAATTTACTGGCATGAGAAACTCCTGATGGGACAAAGAAGCGGTTTTGGAGGCACCTGGGCGCAAAGACCTGCGCGGCCAGGCGAAGGAGAAAGACGTCGCACATCCGCGATACGCCTTGAGATGCGGCGCTCAGATAGCGTGGCGATCCGCCTAATTGCGTTTAGGGAACGATAATCGACATCGGAAGAAGACCGCTTTCGCGGAAATATTCGACCAATTCGGAAAAGGGAATCATGGCCAAAATGAAAAGAGCGTCTCGGGTCGTCGCCAGCAGCGCTTTTCGAGAAATGGCGTGGGCCTGTCCCCACTTGAACATTGAGACATCGGGCCAGAACAATGGTGTGCGACGGGCATATTCTGCGTACTGTTCACCGAACAGATGCGCCAAATATAGTGCTTCCCGCTTCGCCGTATATCTGAACACGATGTAGGCGAGCAGCGTGAAAATAGCCGTGGCAAGCAGGCTTCCAAATACCAGGCAGACGCCGCTGATCGTAATCAGGGAAAAGAGATAAAGAGGATTGCGGGTAACCGAATATGGCCCCTCGGTCACAAGCTCCAAATTTTTCAGGCCACCAACATAGACGATCGACCAGATCCGCCCCATGACGCCAAACGCAATCAACAATGTTCCAATCTGGGCGAACAGCGTCAGAGCGAGGCCTTCGAGGGGGAAGACCGGGCCGGCGACGAGGTGGAAAGTGATAAACGCGGCAGTGAGTGCCCAAAGCGCCCAGATTCGCGACTTTTGCTTGAAAGGTCGATCAGAAGGTGTTGTGTAAATGGCCATTGTTTTCAGCTCTATAGTGTTCAAATAACGATGCAGACGCTGGCACGCGCGATTCCGCGGCCGCAGCCATGCGTGATGACGCTTTGTACTGTTGCAATTTGATCTACGGGTTCGTTGGCTGCCTTGGCAGACCAGCAGCCTTTGCCAGGTATTGAAGGTCGTAGTATTTCTCGACGTCCGTCAGCGTCTTGCGCGGCTCCCCATACTCGCTCCGCAAGGCAAGCACGGTTTTTATTCCCGTGATGTCGAGGTCACCTGTTCGGTTGATCCCCTTTTCGGGGTGCAGAAGGATTTCGTAGGTCACGTCGGCAAACGTCTCCGACATATTCGGCATACTCCTACGCAGGATTGCGATAGCCTCAGCCTTGTTGGCCGGCTCATAGAGCCAGTCGAGAGCGGCAAGATATGCGCGTACATAGCCGACCAGTGCCGCCTCATTGTCTATCGCCCAGCTTCGACGTACGGAGAAAGCCGTGCCCTGATAGCGGTCAAGAACATCGTCGGCGTTGGCCAGCAGATTGAAGCCTCTGGCTTGCGCGGCCGCATGCATTGGCGAGATCAGGAGAGTGCCAGCCTGCTGTTTCTTCATTAGCGCCTGGAAACGCTCCTGCAACCCGCCGACGCTGACGAATTCCACATCGGAGAACTTGAGCCCGCCTTTCTCCAGCAGCTTGCGAAGTACAAACGCATAACCGGTCGTGACGGCGTCAACGGAGAGCTGCTTTCCCTTGAGATCCGCATAGCTCTTCACCTCCGGCACAGTTACGAGCTGCAGAAAGCCATCATTGCCCGCGCCCATGAAGGCAATGATGTCAGGCTTTTCTTTTGTCGGCGCTTCGCCCTGCCCTTCCATATAAGCGATCACATTGTCGATCCCTGCCATGGCGATGTCGAACCTGCCGTCGATAAGGCCGGTCATCAGGAACTCCGAGTTCGGTGTCGGCGTCAGCGTCACCGCGATACCGTTGCGATCGAAATAGCCTTTCTCTTGCGCCGCCCAGATCGGCCAGCTGTGGGGACTCGGAAACGCAATCACCGATATCGATTTCGGTTGCTCAGCGGCGGCGCTTTCAAGCGTGGCATACAAGGATGCCGCACCAAAAAATGCGGTCGCCGTCGAAAATAGCATAGCTCTCTTCCACTTTTGCTTGATGCTCACGCGCGGAGATTTTATTGACCATATTCTGGATGTTGCGCCCAGTAAGCTCATCATTGAGCCGAATCGTGCAACCCTCGGTGCGGCTGGCCGCTGCTCCTCGACGAGGACAGAGCTCAAGTAATCAAATGCAAGTCGCATGCCGACGTCTCCGAAAGTTCCGATACCAACGGTTTGCAGCGAGACGATCAAGGAATGGTCAAGACGAGATCAAGATATTGTCCGGAAACGGTGGTATTGTCGTGGCAGCGCGGTTTGGAATTTGCAGACGTCCTCGTTGTCCATCATAACTTTGCCTTCGGCGTCGAGGCGGAGGCAGACGAAAGAATTGCAGGGAATTAGCGTGGACAATAGTCTCGTTCTGATCGTTGAGGATGAACCGGCAATCGCGGAAATACTCGAAGGGTATCTGTCGCGAGATGGCTTTCGTACCGTCCGGGCCAACGATGGCGAAACCGCCCTTCAGCATCATGCTCAACTGAAGCCCGATATCGTGCTACTGGATGTGCGTATCCCGAAACTCGACGGTTTCGCCGTTTTGAGTCGTCTGCGTCAGACCAGTTCTACGCCTGTCCTTATGGTGACGGCTGTCGCCGATGACCTCGACCGCTTGAGCGGCTTGCGTCTTGGCGCCGACGACTATGTCGTCAAACCGTTTAACCCGCAGGAAGTCGTTGCCCGGGTCAGGGCGGTTCTGCGTCGAACCCTGGGAGAAAGGCAGGAGACAATCCAAAGGTTTCGCACCTTGGAAGTGAATTTCGGCAGCTATTCCGCAGTCGTCGACAAGGACGGGAAGCGCCTACCACTGTCTCTGACGTTAAGCGAGTTCCGAATTCTCGCCCATATGATCCGCCATCCGGGCCGGGCTTTTGCGCGGTCCGATATTCTCGACGCCTGCCTGCCCGACAGCGATGCCCTGGTTCGCACTGTGGACATGCATATTTCCAATCTTCGACGCAAGCTGGAGGAGATGGGGCAGAAGGGCTTTTTCCCTGCGGTACGCGGAGTTGGCTACCGTTTCTTCGATCCCGAGTGAAGATGCCTAGATTTTCCAACTTGTCATTGGCCACGGTCACCGCGACTGTAATCGCAACCATGCTCGTTCTCAGCGTAGGCATGACTGGTCTAGGGGTTGGCTGGTATGCCTCGTATATCGAGCAAAGTGCAACCGACAACCTGCCGCCGAGTGCGGAGGCCGCCTTCAGGACTTTGAACGAGGGTGCCGTTGATGACAGAGATGCGCTCAAGATTCTGCTCGCTCACATCGAAACGCAGACGGATCTGAGAATTCAGCTTTCCATAGTGATTTCCAGCCTGTTTTCCGCTCTGACATGCGCCGTCATCGGGATATATCTGGTACGACGGATCGTAAGTCCCTTGGAAGAGCTTACATCCGCCGCTAAAGCGCTGGAAACGGGAGATTTTTCAGTGCGAGTCGCCGCGTCTCTCAATGGCACCCGTGAAGTATCCAGCCTTGTGGAGAGCTTCAATGCTCTTGCCACGGGTCTGGAGACGATGGAAGAAAGATTGCGTTTCAATAATATGGCAGTCGCGCATGAACTGCGCACGCCGCTGACGATTCTACGGGGGTCGTTGCAGGGCATGCTCGATGGCGTATTCCCCATGAGGCGGAAGACCATTTCCGATCTTTTGCTTCAAGTCGAAGGCTTGGCAAGAATTGTCGAGGATTTGCGCACCCTTTCGCTGGCAATAGATCAGAAACTCGTGATGCAGCGCCAAAGGCTCGATGTTGCCGAGGTCGTCAATGCCATTCTTGCATCGGCCAAACCCTTGGTCGACGCATCCAAGTTTCAAGTCGAGACCGATCTTCAGCCGGCTTGGATATCAGCGGACTCGTCCCGTATCCGCCAGGCTGTGCTAGCTCTTTTGGAAAACGCCTGCCGCTATGCAGCAAGCGGCGGTCGGCTGCGTTGCGAAACGGAGCAACTGGCGGATGGAAGCGCTGTCATCCGCGTTCTCGACCGTGGCCCGGGCTTTCCGGAGGACATGCAGGCGGTCGCGATCAACCCCTTTTGGCGGGGCGATCCGTCGCGTTCGCGCGCAACCGGCGGAACAGGGCTTGGGCTCTCAGTGGCAAGGGCGATAGCGTTCGCTCATGGAGGAGATCTCAAGCTTGCGAACCGGACGGGTGGCGGCGCGATTGTAGAAATCCATCTGCAGCGCCAGCAGAGCGGATTGTCAATCAGCAATGAACATTAACCCTTTTGCGTATCCAAGTTTGCGCCCCATTTGCGATGGATCAGCACTTGGCTTTTAGCTCTGAGAGCGGTTCTTAAAGCGCCAAGATTCAGTTCCGGTCTCGACGATCTCGCAGTGATGGCTCAGGCGGCCGAGGAGCGCCGTTGTCATCTTTGCATCGCCGAATACCGTTGGTCATTCTCCAGGCGATTGAGATAGTCCGCCGTTCGCCCCTGCTTTCCGCTACGCGTTTCCGTTTCCAGGCGGTTGACCAGGCCGGCGAATTGAAGAAGCGGCCGCTTGTTCCGCTGCGGATGATATCCCGGAAACGGCCCATCGGAGATTGCTTAGTTTGGCGAAACGTCGGCGATAGAAATTAGGATCAACAAACTTCGCCTTCGCTGTTACAGGGCCTCAGCTCTTGTGCACGCCATTCCTTTACGAGCTGGCGGCGGTTTCGTGAATATCGCTCGACCAGGACCTCCGCAGTTTCGATATCTTCCAATCCGATTACACGAAACTTTTCGTCCAGCTCACACCAGGCCGCGATAAAGCGTTTTGATTCAATAAACCCCAGCATGATGGGCCAGATGATCTCCTTTCCCAGGTTGAGATGTTTCAGAGATAGCGTGATGCGCAGTTTGCGCTGCTCTCGCAGTGACCTGCGGATCTCGCTTAGATCCAGCGGGCCGGCGCTCTTCCGGGGATGTCCTACATAGATCATATCTTCGTTGAGAGCCGATCGCATGTCAGGCGGAAGAACAGCATTGATCTTGGCCAGCGCGTTCTTCACGGCGAAGGCCAGCGAGTCGTCCGTCTGGCGACTAACCCACTGGGCGCCGATCACGAG
>Ga0307510_10002009_pt1 | contig 22949 bp, 14 predicted proteins | sample 12_EM_MG_FD_207224 | JGI IMG/M metagenome (GOLD analysis project Ga0307510, IMG submission 207224) | Populus trichocarpa ectomycorrhiza microbial communities from riparian zone in the Pacific Northwest, United States - 12_EM | ecosystem: Host-associated > Plants > Roots > Unclassified | place...
GTACGAAATGACGAATACGAATAGATAGACGAGGCAAATGTGGTTCTCGCGGGGATCGAGTCAGCGTCAGCCAATACCCCCGTATGCGAGCGCCTTCCGCACGCAGCGGCGTGGCACACCTTACACCGCCACCTCCTGAACCCTTCACCTACAAGTGACTACACCTCCCACCCACCTTGTCTCCATTGTTTCCCCACACCCACCCAACACCCTCCTAAAGTCATTTGGCTTGTGAATCCGCCGATCCGAATACTATCCAATCTAGACGCGTCCGTTGACGGTGCCAGGAATCCATCCGTACGTTTTGTTAGCGACAACTAGCTAGCTTATGTCTGACTGAGCTCTAGAAAACCTACGTCAAATGACGAGCGACGAGAACGAGTTACAGAAAAAAATTAGACGATGGCTCTCTCCCCCCGATCCATGGAAGAACCACAACATCGCTCATGCATCGCGCCACAGCGGGTCCGCGGCATGGTTCGTCCAAGGTGACACACTCTCGGAATGGCAATCGTTCGGACCAAGTGCCCTTCTGTGGGTTCATGGGAAGCGTCAGTCGTCACCCGGCGCTTACTCTTTCGCGGCGCTGATGTCATTGCTTTTTTGTAGCCGGTGCTGGCAAGAGCGTGCTTTGGTATGTTATCCCTTCGATCCTGTCGTCTTGGGAATTCAAAGTGTGGCTAGTTCCTCAATCATCGAGGAGATCGAGACTATGCGAAAATCTAGTCCCGCATCACTGGCAATCTATTACTGCGATTTCAGGGAGGATCAGAAGACCCACCTCCATGGACTGCTCTCGTCTTTCCTGTTCCAGCTCTGCAACCAATCTAATTCTTACCACGATATCCTTTCAATGTTTTATGCGACACACGACTATGGTGCACAAAGTCCCACCGACGAAGAACTTGTTCGGTGTTTCAAGGACTTGCTGGAACTCCCACGACATGCTCCAATCTATCTCATCATAGACGCCTTGGACGAATGTCCAGATGCATCCACCTGGCCGACTTCCCGGCAGGAAGTCCTAATGTTTTTGGAACAACTTGTCATGTCACGACTTGGAAATCTACGCATATGTGTCACCAGCCGGCCAGAGACCGACATTAAGGTCGTCCTTGAGCCCCTAGCCTGCCGTTCGATTTCCATACACGATGAGACGGGACAAATGGAGGATATCGAGAACTACATCAGGTTCGTGGTCAACACGGATCCTAAGTACCGAAAGTGGAAGCCGGAAGATCAGCGCATGGTGATTGATGTCCTCACTGAACGCGCTGACTGGATGTAAGTAATCAAAACTCGATTTCTCGATGAGTCTGACTCAGGCTCGTTGTGTAGGTTTCGTTGGGTGTATTGCCAGATTGTCTATCTTCGCGACTGCCACCCGGGGCGTATACGTCATGCTTTGGCTGAATTGCCAGATACTCTCGATGAGACATATGAACGTGTCCTGCGGGAGATCAACAAGGCGAACTCAGAACTGGCACACCGACTGTTTCAGTGTGTCGCGGTTACCTCCCGGCCGCTTCATGTTGAGGAACTGGCGGAGTTTCTGGCATTTGATTTCTCGAAGGGACCGATTCCTAGATTTCGCGAAGATTGGCGCCTCGAAGATCCGATTGAAGCGGTGCTTTCTACGTGTTCTACATTACTTTCCCTTGTCAACGTCGATGGTTCCCCAGTGATCCAATTTTCACACTTCTCTGTCAAGGAGTTCTTGACATCTTCCCGCTTTGCCACAAAATGTGACACTGTTTCACGCCGCTACTATGTTTCTATGGCATGCGCACATACTATCGTCGTGCAAGCATGTCTGGGAATTTTACTACACCTGGACGAAAACATTACCAGAGACAACCTGGCACAATTTCCTCTTGTTAAATATGCGGCCGAATACTGGGTTGGGCACGCTCGTTTCGAGGGTGTATCGCAAAATGCAGAAGAAGGCATGAAACAATTGTTTCATCCGAAGAAGCCACATCTTGCGGTTTGGGTTTGGATTCATGAGCCGAATCTGGAATGGAGGCAGAATGATCGAAATCAAAGGCCATTGCCAACCCGTAGGACCCACTTGCAATATGCCGCATTTTGTGGCTTACACAACGTTGTGAAATTTTTGGCCAAGGAACACTCACAGGACGTGCGTTCTCGGGGCATTGATGACAAGTCATCTCCTTTGCATCTGGCTTCACGAGAGGGGCATGTGGAAGTCACTCGTGTCCTCGTCGAGCATGGCGCGCACGTGAAGGCCCGAGCCCTAGACGGATCGACTCCACTGCATCTGGCTTCTTACGATGGAAATATGGACCTTGCACGACTCCTCGTTGAGCACGGTGCTGATGCAAAAGCAAAGGACCAGGATGATTCGACTCCGCTTCATAGGGCATTGATGCGTGGGCATGTGGATCTAGCGCAGTTCCTCGTTGAACATGGCGCCGACGCAACAGCCCGGGATAGAAATCAGACGACTCCGCTGCATATGGCGTCGAATAGTGGAAATGTGGATCTCGCACGATTTCTCGTCAAGCACGGTGCTGATACGACTGCACGGAGCATAGATATGCAGACACCGTTGCATCATGCGTCCCAATATGGTCACGTTGATCTTGCACGGTTCCTCGTTGCGCATGGCGCCGATGCGACAGCTCAGGACAAAACCAGGTCGACTTCACTTCACATGGTGGGGGCGATGAGTGGTCACGTGGGTCTTGCACGGCTCCTCCTCGAGCACGGCGCAGATGTGGCAGCCCAGGACAGAGTCGGAGCGACTTCGCTTCACAAGGCGGCGTTCCGTGGTCATTTGGATTTTGCACGGTTCCTCATCGAGTATGGCGCTGACGTGAAAGCGCAAGATGTGCGCGGGATGACTCCGCTGCATCTGGCATTGATGCATGGTAGTCTGGATCTGGCATGGCTCCTTCTCGAGCACGGTGGCAACACGACAGCTCAGGACGAAAGCGGGACAGCTCCGCTGCATTTAGCATCGAGTTGGGGATTTACGGATCTTGCACAGTTCCTCATCGAGCATGGCGCGGACGTGGCAGCCCAAGACGAAGACGGGTCTACTTCCCTGTATTTGGCATTGAGGGCGGGTCATGTAGATGTTGCGCGATTCCTTGTCGAACATGGTGCCAACACGACAGCCCAGACCAAACGTGGGAAGTTTCCGTTGCATTTGGCATCGTATAGGGGATACGTGGACCTCGCACAGCTCCTCGTCGAGCACGGCGCTGACGTGACCGCCCAGGAGGAGGACAAAGACGGGATGACTCCGCTGCATCTGGCATCACAAGAAGGTCATATGGATATCGTGCAGCTCCTCGTCGAGCACGGTGCCAGCACAACAGCACAATCCAAAAACGGAACCGTCCCACTTCATTTGGCGTTGCGTGGGGGATACCTGGATGCCGCACAGTTCCTCATTAAGCGCGGCGCCGATGTGACAACCCAGGACGAAGACGGATTGACTTCGCTTCATCAGGTAGCATTCAGTGGTCATGTGGATCTCGCACGGATCCTCGTCAAGCACGGTGCCGACGTGACAGCCCAGGACAAAAATGGGAGGATATCACTCCATCAGGCATCGGAAAATGGTCATGCGGATCTCGCGCAGTTCCTCATCGAGCGCGGTGCCAACACGACTACCCAGGACAAGAACGGGAGGACTCCGCTGCATCATGCCTCGCAAAATGGTCATGTCGATCTTGCACGGATTCTCGTGGAGTATGGCGCTGATACAACAGCCCAGGACGAGGCTGGCTCAACTCCGCTGCATCAGGCATCTGGATCGAATAAAGGAAATGTGGAACTTGCACAGTTCCTCATTGAGCATGGTTCCAAGGTAACAACGGAGGACCAATTCGGGTCGACTCCGCTGCATCAAGTGTCGGGATCGTACGGCGGAAATGTGGATCTTGCACGGTTACTCATTGAGCACGGCGCTGACATGACAGCCAAGGACAAGGATGGTCTGACACCGCTGCATAAGGCGTCGGGTTCTGGTTTGTATGTTGGAAATGTGGACCTAGCACGGGTCCTCATCGAGCACGGTGCCGACGTGACAGCCCGGGATAATAACGGATCGAGTCCACTGCATCAGCTGTCGGGATCGAGCAGCGGAAGTGTGGAACTCGCAAGGTTCCTCGTTGAGCACGGCGCCGATGTGACAGCGCAAGACAACGACGGGTCAACCCCATTGCATAAGTTGGTGGAATCGAGGAGGGCAAAGTTGGATCTTGCACGTTTCCTTGTTGAACATGGCGCCGACGTTACGGTGAAAGACAGGAATGGGTCGACCCCTTTCAGTCTTGCGGAGGCCATTGGTACTCCGGAACTCCAACACGTCGTCGCAACTGCCCTTCCAAGGGTGGGTCGACTTCGTTCCATTTGGCGTCGCTTACGGAAGTATGGAATTCGAATACTTCCTCGTCAAGCATGATCCAGGCTACAATCAATACAGCTCTGGAAGTCCACAAAACGGCACCCGTAGGGTGATATCGTTTTATTATTTGTGCGCTTGATAAACAGCACGGATTATGATACCATACACACCGTATATGTATTTGATACGGTCCTATAGATGATAAGGAAACTCAGCTACTGCATTATGATGTATTCCCGTGATGGTGAAGAAACACGAAAGGTTCTTCAAGTTCACACAAGATTTAAACTTTGAATGCGTCAGTACTAGTGGTAAACGCCAGCAACCCACTACAAGTCACTGTGCTTTACCCCCTCTCTTTGCAAAGTGTCCCTGCTTGTCCGCCAGAGGCCTGGATGCTGATAAATACAGGATGACCTTGGCGATTCTCAAGCTTAAGCGCTTAAGCAACGGTGCGGGTGGGTGTACAGCGGGGGATGTTTAGTCTTCTTTGGGAAGGTGGTGGGGGTCGACAGACTCGCCGATGTCGAGTTCGAGAAGGTAGTTCGTCAATACGGGGTGTTCGATGAGTGGGACTGGTTTTCCCATGTCGTCGTCATTAGGACATTTTCTCTTCAGGGGCCGGTGGCGCATCTCCACGCAGGTCGCATAGAATTGCGGCTGTTGAAACCAATACTCTAAGTTAGCGCCCTCCGCGTTCTTTGCAGTAGTACAGGACGTAACATACCTCCATTTTCAATGAGCTGAGGGACTTGATTTTCGCGCAAGTGCATCCGCAGTGAGGGTTTCCTAATAGCAGGCGTAACGAGTGGACTTTGGGGAGGAGGAGTTTAGTTCGGACGTACCACATTTTCGATGGGCTGAAGATTATCATCATAGGCAGGCTATGGCAGTTCTTACGGAGCCTGACTTGTAGTCAAGGAGTATACCCATATAGACGAACCTGCATGATATATTCCGACACACCGATGAGCGGTAGGGCTGCGTGCCGTAACCGTATATACGGCTTTACGGCCGTATTGTACGGGTCCCGTTACCGTACCGTCAAAGGACTAAATACATCCTCTGACGGCCATACACAATACGGCCGTAAACCAAGCCTTGTATCACATGACTCTAAGCCCTAACCCTCGTCTCTCACCTGACATCCTCGTTGATGTGTCGCTGTTGTTGTTCACTGTTCACTGCTGTTCATGCCATCCAGGCTTGCCTATCTGCCATGCCTGGGCCTTGCCTCTCACCCTCTCGTCTCCCCTCATTGTCTTGTGTTCTGTCTTCCTTGAAGACCCTCCCTCGTTTCCTTGGGCTCAGATGTTCCCCCCTCATGACCAACATGCCCAATCGCCAAGTATCATCAGCTCACGCCACTAGTGTGTGCCACTTTGAGGACCCCAGTTCAATATTGTGCTCACCATGGACAGTGGGGCCTCAGTCTGGAGCATGTCTGTGATGGGGATTGTTTGGCAGGGCATGGAGCATATACTGGATTTCGAAAAATTTCACCCTCACCCGTCGCAGCTGGTTATATCTCTTTAAGAGGGATAGCAGGGCAAGGCCAAATGGTGTAGTAGTATTCAGTTTTGCTTACATGACTGAGCGGGGTCGTGGGTTCGATTCCGCGTCGGTGTAAACCATGTAATACATTTTTTTCCTCATCTACAGGGCCTGGGCTCCACCAAGCTGAGCAAAGGTGGGGGTTTTGAGCTGAGCCAGCCTTTACAGAACAACAATTCAAGACTCATTGTGCAATGTCAATCTTTCAGGATTACGGCCGTGTTGACACCCGTCCCGTACCGTTGGCCATCTTGGTTTTTGGCTTACGGTACGGGTCACAGTAATTTCATACCGTATTACACCCGTAGATATACGGCCGTAGCCGTATACGGTACGGCGCGCAGCCCTAACATTGAGCGGGTCGCGATCCCAGATCAAGGCGTCATAACCCCCTCTACCGCCTCGCCACTGGAAGATTCGGACTATCTACTCTCAGAGCGTCCGGTACTATGGATCTCATCCTCACGACGGTTGTCAGAACCGTCAGGAAGGGGTTCTGCCACAGCCCCCATGGGTTTGGTCAGCAAGAAACGGCGCTTTACTCGGAAGCCCTGATGAAGACGCACTGATCCTCAGTCGGGCCTGGATTTCTCCTTCAATATGAAATTGAAGAAATCAATGCATGACAATAAAACGTAACAAGGGGGACGGACGGGGTCGAAACGATTGCAGGTCGTGCTACGTCTCCTCGGATGTCGTTGAACCCAAACCTCATCCCGTTCTCATGGGGCCTTTCGACCAGGGAAACTTTGGCAGCCCCAGAGCGGCAGCCTATGAAGTGACCAATGTACACCCAGTGATGAGATCGATGAGAATCAGGTCTTCCATGCGCTCGACGTCAAGTCCGTTCTTCTGCGACTAGTCGAACCAGCTCGCCACATTATCGCGGATGTAGTCCTCGAACACCTTTGGGCGGATGATATCTCCTCCGTGGCCGTCGTGAGGAATGGACAAGAGCGCACCGGGACTACTCCACGTATACGTGATACCTTTGGCACTGCGGAAATGTAGGTCGATTTTGGCTTTCTAGGACAAGATTACCACCTACTCGCGGGGATCCTGAACCAACGGATTATCAATGTCATTTTCTGAGGGAACATTTGAGGTGTGATAGCGCCCTTTGACGAACGGTGTTTCATGGCTATTGACAAATTTGCCGCAGTCCAGAGGCCTGTAATGATCTGGTTCACCGAGTCTGTCATCCGAGGTATGGTTCCACGGAAGAGTGACGATTCACATTGAACATGTAGCAAATGGTGCGCGCGAGCGGATCGATAAGATATGCACATCACCCTACATTCTTTAGCTTGACAGTAGTTTAGTTGCACACTCGTTTAGACCAGTACCCTAGAACCTTATTGCTCGTTTATATAACATAGGTAATTGACTTTTTGTGTCCTCAGTTCCCATGTTTACGCCACGCGTTCTGAGGCCAACACGTGCCCGGAACTCATATTTCAGACTCTTATTTACGACAGAACATACGATAGAAAACCCCTTCGTTCGTGTAACCAACATCGCCGATTGTGACGTGGTCGTGTATCATCTTCACAGGGTCTGGATTCCACAATACATATCCGTTATATAGATGAGAGGTGCACGCGGTAAACATTGGAGGATCGATCTCCTGGCATGACGTGAGGAACTTAGGAGAGTTTTAGTAGGGTAAAATCAATGATTCGTCGAATATTCATCACCAGCATCACAGGGCATCACCACGAATTGCCCGCAGGCGCGGCAATACACCACCGTAATCGGGAGTGCTGTACATCGATCCACGGGCGGGCGGGCTAATTTGAAGACCACTCGGGATCGCCATGATTCGTGTCTCATCTAGTTTCGGTCAAAGGGACAGCTACTCAAGTACGCAAGAGTCGGAGCTTTCCGTCGTCATGACCTCAATCATACAAAGGCCGATACAGTACGGCGAATAACGGATATGATTTCAGATTATGCTGGGCTCTGTCTCTGTCTCCCACGAGTCGGACTTCCAAATCTGCTTACAACACAACCAGTGCAGTGCAGTGTGCACAACCCCAACTTCATGGCAATCGATACACAGGCCTTCGCGGCGGACCGCCACATCCTGAACCCTTCACCCACAAGTGACTACACCTCCCACCCACCCTGCCTCCATCGTTTCCCCACACCCACCCAACGCCCTCCTAAAGTCATTTGGCTTGTGAATCCGCCGATCCGAATACTATTCAATCTAAACGCGTCCGTTGACGGTGCCGGGAAACCATCCGTACGGTTTGTTAGCGACAACGAACTAGCTTGTGTCTGACTGAGCTCTAGAAAACCTACGTCAAATGACGAGCCACGAGAACGAGTTACAGAAAAAAATTAGACGATGGCTCTCTCCCCCCGATCCATGGAAGAACCACAACATCGCTCGTGCATCACGCCACAGCGGGTCCGCAACGTGGTTCGTCCAAGGTGACACACTCTCGGAATGGCAATCGTTCGGACCAAGTGCCCTTCTGTGGGTTCATGGGAAGCGTCAGTCGTCATCCAGCGCTCACTCTCTCGCAGACGTTGATGTCTTTCCTATTTCGTAGCCGGTGCTGGCAAGAGCGTGATTTGGTGTGTTAACCCTTCGATAGTGTCGTCTTGAGAACTTACGGTGTGACTAGTTCCTCAATCATCGAGGAGATCGAGACTATGCGAAAATCTAGTCCCGCATCACTGGCAATCTATTACTGCGATTTCAGGGAGGATCAGAAGACCCATCTCCGTGGACTGCTCTCGTCTTTCCTGTTCCAGCTCTGCAACCAATCTAATTCTTACCACGATATCCTTTCAATGTTTTATGCGGCACACGACTATGGCGCACAAAGTCCCACCGACGATGAACTTGTTAGGTGTTTCAAGGACTTGCTGGAACTCCCACGACATGCTCCAATCTATCTCATCATAGACGCCTTGGACGAATGTCCAGATGCATCCACCTGGCCGACTTCCCGGCAGGAAGTCCTAATGTTTTTGGAACAACTTGTCATGTCACGACTTGGAAATCTACGCATATGTGTCACCAGCCGGCCAGAGACCGACATTAAATTCGTCCTTGAGCCCCTAGCCTGCCGTTCGATTTCCATACACGATGAGACGGGACAAATGGAGGATATCGAGAACTACATCAGGTTCGTGGTCAACACGGATCCTAAGTACCGAAAGTGGAAGCCTGAGGATCAGCGCATGGTGATTGATGTCCTCACTGAACGCGCTGACGGGATGTAAGTAATCAAAACACAATTTCTCGACGAGTCTGACTCAGGTTCGTTGTGCAGGTTTCGTTGGGTGTATTGCCAGATTGTCTATCTTCGCGACTGCCACCCGGGGCGTATACGTCATACTTTGGCTGAATTGCCAGAGACTCTCGATGAGACATATGAACGTGTCTTGCGGGAGATCAACAAGGCGAACTCGGAACTGGCACACCGACTGTTTCAGTGTGTCGCGGTTGCCTCCCGGCCGCTTCATGTTGAGGAACTGGCGGAGTTTCTGGCATTTGATTTCTCGAAGGGACCGATTCCTAGATTTCGCGAAGATTGGCGCCTCGAAGATCCGATTGAAGCGGTACTTTCTACGTGCTCCACATTACTTTCCCTTGTCAATGTCGATGGTTCCCCAGTGATCCAATTTTCACACTTCTCTGTCAAGGAGTTCTTGACATCTTCCCGGTTTGCCGAAAAATGTGACACTATTTCCCGCCGGTACCATATTTCTATGACATCCGCACATACTATCGTCGTGCAGGCATGCATAGGAATTTTACTACACCTGGATGAAAACATCACCAGAGACGGTCTGGCACGACTTCCTCTTGCTAAATATGCGGCCGAATATTGGGTTGGGCACGCTCGTTTCGAGGGTGTATGGCAAAATGCAGAAGAGGGTATGAAACAATTGTTTCATCCAAAGAAGCCACATCTTGCGATTTGGGTTTGGATTCATGAGCCGAATCTGGAATGGAGACAAGATAATCGAAATCAAAGGCCTTTGCCAGCCCGTAGAACCCACCTGCAATATGCCGCTTTTTGTGGCTTACATAACGTTGTGAAATTTTTGGCCAAGGAACACTCACAGGACGTGCGTTCTCGGAGCATGGACGACAAGCAATCTCCTTTGCATCTGGCTTCACGAGAGGGGCATGTGGAGGTCGCTCGTGTTCTCGTCGAGCATGGTGCGCACGTGAAGGCCCGGGCCATGGATGGATCGACCCCGCTGCACCTGGCGTCTTACAATAGAAATATGGATCTTGCACGGCTCCTCATTGAGCACGGTGCTGATGCAAAGGCAAAGGACAAAGGTGATTCGACTCCGTTGCATAGGGCATTGATGCATGGCCATGTGGATCTAGCACGGTTCCTCGTTGAACATGGCGCCGACGCAACAGCTCAGGACAGTAACCAGGCGACACCGCTGCATATGGCGTCCAATATTGGAAATGCGGGTCTCGCACAATTCCTTGTCAAGCACGGTGCCAACACGACTGCACGGAATCAACGAATGCTGACACCGTTGCACAATGCGTCGCAATTTGGTCACGTTGATCTTGCACGGTTCCTCATCGCGCATGGCGCTGATGTGACAGCTCAGGACCTTCTCGGGACGACTTCGCTTCATACATTGGAGTTGGCGCCGAGAGGTCATGTGGCTCTTGCACGGCTCCTCGTCGAGCACGGTGCAGATGTGACAGCGCGGGACGAAGACGAATCGACTCCGCTTCATGGGGCGGCGAGAACTGGCGATTTGGGTTTTGCACGGTTCCTCGTTGAGCACGGCGCTGACGTGACAGCGCAGACCGTACGCGGGGTGACTCCGCTACATACAGCATTAATGCGGCGCAATGTGGATCTGGCATGGCTCCTTGTCGAGCACGGTGCTAGCACGACAGCTCAGTGCAACAGCGGGACAGTTCCGCTGCATTTGGCATCGACTGAGGGATATGTGGATCTTGCACAGTTCCTCGTCGAGCATGGCGCCGATGTGACAGCCCAAGACGAAGACGGGATGACTTCTCTGTATCGAGCATTGAGGAGGGGGCATTTAGATCTTGCGCGATTCCTTGTCGAAAACGGTGCCAGCACGACAGCCCAAACCAAACGTGGGGATTTCCCGTTGCATTTGGCCTCGGATAGGGGATACGTGGACCTTACACAGCTCCTCGTCGACCACGGCGCTGACGTTACAGCACAGGAGGGCAAAGACGGGATGACTCCGCTGCATCTGGCATCACAAGAGGGTCATATGGATATCGTACAGTTCCTCGTCGAGCACGGTGCCAATACAACAGCACAGAACAAAAACGGGACTGTTCCACTGCATTTGGCGTTACGTGGGGGATATCCCGATCTCGCACAGTTCCTCATCGAGCATGGTGCCGATGTGACAGCCCAGGACGAAGATGGATTGACTTCGCTTCATCAGGTGGCATTCAGTGGTCATGTGGGTCTCGCACGGATTCTTGTCAAGTACGGCGCCGACGTGACAGCACAGGACAAAAATGGGAGGACGCCACTCCATCAGGCATCGGAAAATGGCCATGCGGATCTCGCGCAGTTCCTTATCGAGCACCGTGCCAACCCGACTGTGCAAGACAAGAACGGGAGGACTCCGCTGCATCACGCCTCGCAAAGTGGTCACGTCGATCTTGCACGGATTCTCGTGGAGTATGGCGCTGATACAACAGCCCAGGACGAGGCAGGCTCGACTCCGCTGCATCAGGCATCTAGATCGAATAATGGAAATGTGGAGCTTGCACAGTTCCTCGTCGAACATGGTGCCGTGGTAACAATTCAGGACAAATTCGGGTCCACCCCGCTGCATCAAGTGTCGGGGACGTACGGCGGAAATGTGGATCTTGCACGGTTACTCATTGAGCATGGCGCTGACCTGACAGCCGAGGACAAGGATGGATTGACACCACTGCATAAGGCGTCAGGATCAGGTTGGAATATTGTGAATGTGGACCTGGCACGGATCCTCATCGAGCACGGTGCCGACGTGGCAGCTCAGGATAATAACGGGTCGACGCCATTGCATCTGCTGTCGGGATCGATCAGCGGAAATGTGGAACTCGCGAGGTTCCTCGTTGAGCACGGCGCCAATGTGACAGCGCAGGACAAATATGGGTCAACCCCATTGCATAAGCTGGTGGGATCGAGGCAAGTGATGTTGGATCTTGCACGTTTCCTTGTCGAACATGGGGCCGACGTTACAGTGAAAGACAAGGATGGGCGGACCCCTTTCAGTCTTGCGTTGTCTATTGGTAGCCCGGAACTCCGACACGTCGTCGCAACTGCCCTTCCAAGGGTGGGTCGACTTCGTTCCATTTGGTGGCATCGCTTACGGAAGTATGGAATCCGAATACTTCCTCGTCAAACATGACCTAGGCTACAGTACAGCTCTGGCAGTCCACAAAACGGCACCCGTAGGGTGATATCGTTTTATTATTTGTGCGCTTGATAAACGGCACGGATTATGATACTATACACACCGTATATGTATTTGATACGGTCCTATAGATGATAAGGAAACTCAGCTACTGCATTATGATGTATTCCCGTGATGGTGAAGAAACACGAAAGGTTCTTCACAAGTTCACACAAGATTTAAACTTTGAATGCGTCAGTACTAGTGGTAAACGCCAGCAACTTACCACAATTCACTGTGTTCTACCTCTACTCTTTACCAATTGTCCCTGCTTGTCCGCCCTCGCCTGTTCGAAGCGATCGTTCGAACAGCGCATATAAGCTTAGGTTATCCCGGAAACTCAACTAAAGTAATGATAGCTGCAACTACTTTCTTTGCTGCTGTCCTCACACCTTTTGATGTCTTTGATCCGAGGAGCCTTCTTGTCAGGGAGTTCCCAAGAGCGCCACGAACTTGGCCACCGACTCGGAGTCACAAATAGACTTAAAGGATGACACATTCCAGAACATTCACGAATTTTTGGTGTCCGGCATCAGCCTTCTCTCTTCCACTCCATGATATGCGAACAGTTCTATCAACAGACGGCGGAGATCAATATTTTTTGCAGGCATATACACTTGTCCGAACTACCAACAGATACCAAGCACCAACACTCGACGCACTCATCGCCGCTCTCGGTCACTAGGAAAAACCTCCTTTGCTAATGAGAGGTAGCGAGAACTAGCGCTAGGATGACGAAACGACAGTCAATGATATTTGAAATAAGCTCAATAACTGTCATCTCAGACCCACTTTTTGTAGACCGACTCACCGAGTGTCCACTATATACGTACGACTCTGAAGACAAGACACCTACGCGTTGTGCTAGCTGGCCCTATACGGACCGTAGAATATCTGGAATCACCTTGAGTTCTCCGAGTAGTGTTGCCGGAGATAGGGTATAAGATGTGGTTGTCATAAGGTTCATCAGTGCCGTCATGAGCAGCAACGCGGTGGTACTGATTGGCGAGAAAACCCCAACATTATGGGTCTAGGAGTGAGACGGGCCGGCGTTGAAAACTGAAGAGTGACACCTTGAAGTAAAACTCCATGAACAAATTTGAAGTCAAATCAGTGGTTATGTCTAAGACGACGTTCCAACGCCTTCAACTAGGGCACTTTTACTCGATTTACCTCACGGAATGATGCCAAAGGCAAAGTGTCCATATTATGATATTTAAAAGCGACAGTTTACGAAGGAGCGACGAGAGTTGGTTTGAGGTAGACAAGGCGACACGACAACCTAATTAATGCCCCTCCAAAGGAGCCGGGTTGGAACGATATCCTCGGCGGTGGTGCATGAACGTCTATTCAGGTTGTCCGGTCTAATTATTTGTCTTGTTGACGAAAGAATCAAATTGAGGACAAAGCTTTTCCCAGTCCGCTAATCAAGACGCTGTTGGTGAGCCATGAGGACACTGGCTAGACAACAACTCACGAGTGACGATGTCCTTCGACGGAACATCAGGGACGTCCTCAGCAAAGACAACGGCGAAGCCACTAGGACAGCACTGTGATGAGAACGTCGAGCAAGGGGCATAAGGAAGAGTGACTAACGCTTTCAAGTGCCAATCGATGTGGCAATGGAGGAACCACGGTCCAGGATTGTCGGTGAAGAACCGGATAGTGACTTCATCTCCACTAGTACCCATAGATACGACATCCCGGACGACGGGGTCGTCGAAGTTGTAGGAAGAACTATTGGCGCTGCGGACCACATGGAAATTGTGCCCGTGCAAATGGATAGGGTGCTATTCATGGAGGTAACGGGCCTCAATTTCATGATATTCGAACTGCGATTCGGGGGTAACTTACTGGGCCGCCAACGGCACCAGCGGGCATTGTCAACTCAACGCTCTTGTTCGCATCGAGACCATAGATACTGTCTTTTGGAAGAAGATCCGACACTTTCTGGGCACCACTAAGGATCTGGAGTAAAACAGGAATACTAGGGGACTCGAAGGCAACACTGTTGACTTCAAAGGAACCGATACCGAGAGAAGTGTTCTGATATTGGTGAGAAAACGTACATACGCTAAGAGTGAACAGGGCTTACTACATGGGTAAAGTTTAACTGAATGTTGATGTCGGCACCGCCGGGATGAGGCTTTCCGGGCTACAATGTATTCTGTCAGAGACCGCATTAACTACCGGCACAGGATAAATCCTTACCACAGGAGAAGGCGTGAGCGGCTAGATGGAAAGAATGTCGGCATTCGTAGACCCGCGTTTCTAAAGGACACTTACGTGGAGATTGGTCTCGACAAGCGGTATCTGGCTCACGGGAATGTTCACTGTCGGATCCGCCGTCGGGTTTCCATTTGGGGCACCTGCGTAGCGGAGAACAGCCAGGTTGTTGAAGTCACTGTAATTCGCATTCGGAGGTAGAGAGCGAATCCCTGTTCGTAGCAGGTCAGGTCGCGAAAACTCTAGGAAGAATGAGACACACAGTAGTTATCAACAGGTTGGTTGGCATGAACCTACACACAAGTGAATTACACATTTCTTTATGAAGATGAAAAGACAGTCTTACAACAAAGGAGTAGCGTTGACCTATTTCGGCACCGATTAGTGCAGCACGGAAGGATATGACTCGCGCATACCGGCAAAGATCTGGATCGAATCAACGAGTAGAGGCTGAACGTTAGTTCCCTCAACTTCGATCACAGTCATATTGTGGCCATCAATAGAGAAGGTAAAATTAGGGTCGCAGGAGATGGAAACTAGGCGGAATCGGTAGCTAATGTGATGCAATACATCAAAGCGCGCCCAGATGCCGAATAAACATAATACTCACCGTAGTCCCTCTTTGACATTCACGACAGCGAGGGAAACGTTAGAAGGGCCACCGTAATATCTGCCTTTGCCGTTGATCAAGGTTGAGTTGAAGGAACTGTAAAACCCATTACGGTCAATGCTCCTGACGAGAGACATAAAGCTTACGGGATTCCTGTAGCATTCTTCGAAAGATAGTGGTACCAGTCCGCAAGAGTGATAACGGTGTCGTCTCGAAGAAACTATCAGCCAAATGAATAGGTCCTCCCACGCGACTATCTCACCGTCGTCAACGTCGTACAAATCCTTATGAGGATCATCTGGATCGTTAATAATCAAAGCTCCACGCAACCCATCACAGTATTGGTTCCTGTAGTGACTGTGATACCAGAATGTCCCCTAAAATGGAAATTGAGTGAGCCGATATGACTTGCGAGGTGAGCAAGAGGCGATACCGCTTGGGTTGTGACTCTGAAGTTGTACAAGAAGTCTTCCTGTGGTACAATAGGACACTGCGTGACAAATGAAACGCCATCTGCATAATTTGTTCCCTTTTGGAAGATGCCATGCCAGTGCTAAGGCAACAGGCATTGAGATGGCAAACCTCGTCGCAGGAAGAAAAAAACGTACAATGGATGTCGGCAAGTCCAGGGAATCGTCGGTCAGTTGATCGATGACCTTGAGCTGGAAACGGTCGCCCTGTCAAGTGCGGACATCAGAAAGGGAAGTGTGGGAGTTGCCACATGGACCCCACTTTGTTTCCTCGGATTATTGGAGCGGGAAATGTGCCGAGGGCGAGCGTAGCGCTGGAACACAGGCACACTTGATTAGAAAACGTTCGTAACAGCACCCACGGAACACTCACGGACGAGAGTATCCATCAGGAGCTATTTCGCTGTTGACTATGGGTATGTGAGCGTAGGGACCGATTGAAAAGGAGAGCACGCCAGAGAGAGCGGCAAGGGGGAAAAGAAGGTGATGAAGTTGGACCATCGAGAATAGATACAAGGAGTGGACTGACAATGAGCCCAGGATAATCCCCATTTCGACGTGACACCGAGGCAATTTATACGATGTTCAGGCTGACGTTGAGAGGATTCACTCCTCGGGAATGTTGACTTGTTGCAACCCGAGGTTGTTCCAGAGAAGTACACTGGTAGTTGCTTATCAGGCGAATACACGGACATCCGTCCACTGTATTTTGGTGCTTCCCCCGATACATTTGGATCTGATATGAGACCTGAAAGACAAGCTGAACTGTGTGCCAAAACGACCCGTGCGATGAGGATGGGACGAAACGGAAACCTGTAGCTTTTTGGAATTGGTAACTCGTCACTTGAAGACCATGTGAGACACCCAACTTGAGGGATAGAACGTCAGTGGGGATGTGGCGCGCACATTTTTTGGGAATGGCCCGGTTTTTTGACCTCGCATCCCTCGGAGCAACGTTGTTTGGTGTCCTAGGATACCACAGAAGTGAGCATTTACGAAGTTCTAGGTCATCGAGGATGAGGACTTGATTCACTTGTCAGTGAACATAGCGGACAAGCGGCGCAGACACTGACTGCTGTGATGGTGTTATGAAGACATTGAATCGAAGTTCTTGGTTACAGCAGCTCGTTCGTATGGATGTCGCGCTATGGCACTGGTCAAGTTAGTCGTTTGCGGCTCGATTCAAAGCCTAAGCAGGCAACGTAAACTAAACGCCCAAAGAACCCGTCGAAGAACGGCGTCGTTGTCAGGTGACCTCAGAACTGACACGACACGACAAACTTTGAAGCGAAGGCGCAGATCTCCGATCCCGATCCCCCCAAAATTCCTTCCACAATACTCTTTTACCGACATTGAACAACCGACCCATGATACCACCACGCTTCCTACACGGATTCACAGTAATCCAACACCTTAATGTCACTTTACTCGCCATAGAGGCAAGCCTATGTGAAGAAGATCAGGGAAAGACTAGAGCGATGTCGAACTTGAACGGTGGCACGACGTTTGACAATATGCGGAAGACAAAGAACCAGGGAGAAGTTTCCCTTGTTGACAGGCAACAGGGTATGATGCAGATAGCTGATGCTTCTGCGAGCCAATTTGAATCCAGAGAGATGGGTAAGTTATCACCTAATACCACTATTAATAACACTGTCACCTAGGCCAGTCGGAATCTAAAGATACCACACGGACTCACTACCAGGCGCGAGTCCTGAAAGATCCAATAATCGGCCATCAGACATTGCATGGGAACGGCAGCCATATGGTCACGAATTTGCGGTGTCCGACATCAGCCTTCTCTCTTCCGCTCCATGATATATGAATAGTTCCACCAACAGACGGCGGAAATCAATACTTTGAAACCATATACATTTGTTCGAACTACCAATAGATACCAAGTACCAACACATGACACACTCATCGCCGCTCCCACACCTTCTGCTTCGATGTCTAATCTCGGGCCCACTTCTTGTAGACCGACTCACCGAGTATCCACTATATACGTACGACTCTAAAGACAAGACGCCTACCCGTTGTGGTAGCTGGGCTCTATAGGGTCCGCAAGAGATCCGGAGTCACCTTGAGTTCTCCGAGTAGTGTTGCCGGAGATAGTGTATAAGATGATGTGGTTGCCATAAGGTTCATCAGTGCCATCATGAGAAGCAACGCGGTGGTACTGATTGGCGAGAAAAACACACATTATGGATCTAGGAGTGAGACGGGCCGGCGTTGAAAAGAATGAGACCTTGAAGTAAAAGTCCAGTAACGGCTTTGAAGTCAAATCTGTGGTTATCATCCGGTTACAGTATGTCTGAACCGACGTTCCAACGCCTTCAACTAGGGCACTTTTACTCGATTTACTTCACGGAATGATGTCAAAGGCAAAATGTCCATGTTATGATATACTCTAAAAGCGACAGTTTACGAAGGAGCGACGAGAGTTGGTCTGAGGTAGACTAGGCGACACGACAACCTAATTAATGCCCCTCCAAAGGAACCGGGATATCCTCGGTGGTGGAGCTTGAACAACTATTCGGATTGTCCGGTCTAATTACTTGTCTTGTTGACGAAAGTATTATATTGAGGGCAAAGCTTTTCCCAGTCCGCTAAACAAGACGCTGTTGGTGAGCCATGAGGACACATGCTAGACAACAACAACTCACGAGTGACGATATCCTTCGACGGAACATCAGGGACGTCCTCAGCAAAGACAACGGCGAAGCCACTGGAACAGCGCTGTGATGAGAACTTCAAACAAGGCACATAAAGATGAGTAACTAACGCATTCAAGTGCCAATCGATGTGGCAATGGAGGAACCACGGTCCAGGATTGTCCGTGAAGAACCGGATAGTGACTTGATCATCACTACTATTACCAATAGACACGACATCTCGGATAACAGGGTCGTCCCAGTTGTAGGAAGAACTATTGGCGCTGCGGACTACATGAAAAGTGTGCCCGTGCAAATGGATAGGGTGCTATTCATGGAGGTAACGGGCTTCAATTTCACGATTTTGGAACTACGATTCAGTATGACTTACTGGGCCACCAGCAGCACCACCGGGAATTGTCAACTCAACGCTCTTGTTCGCATCGAGACTATAGATGCTGCCATTGGGAAGAAGATCCGACGCTTTCTGGGCACCACTAAGGATCTGGAGTAAAACAGGAATACTAGGGGACTCGAAGGCAACACCGTTGACTTCAAACAAACCGACACCGGTGGAAGTGTTCTGGTGTCTGGTGGGAACACATACATACGCTAAGAGCGGACAAGGCTTACTACGTTGGTAATGTTTAACTGGATGTTGATGTCGGCACCGCCAGGAGTGGGACTTCCGGGCTACAATATGTTCTGTCAGAGACGGCATTCATAATAACTACCAGCACGGGATAGATCCTCACCACAGGAGAAGACGTGAGCGGCTAGATGAAGAGAATGTTGGCATTCACAGACCTGCATTACGATAAGGACACTTACGTGGAGATTGGTCTCGACAAGCGGTATCTGGCTCACGGGAATGTTCGCCGTCGGATCCGCCGTCGGGGTTCCATTTGTGGCACCTGCGTAGCGAAGAACGGCCAGGTTGTTGGAGTCACTGTAATTCGCATTCGGAGGTAGAGAGCGAATCCCTGTTCGTAGCAAGTCAGGTCGCGAAAACTCTAGGAAGAATGAGACACACAGTAGTTATCAACAGGTTGGTTAGCATGAACCTACACACAAGTGAATTACACATTTCTTTATGAAGATGAAAAGACAGTCTTACAACAAAGGAGTAGCGTTGACCTATTTTGGCACCGATTAGTACTGCATGGAAGGATATATAGCCCGCGCATACCGGCAAAAATCTGGATCGAATCGACAAGTAGAGGCTGAACGTTAGTTCCCTCAACTTCGATCACGGTCATATTGTGGCCATCAATAGAGAAGGTGAAACCAGGATCGCAGGACATGGAAACCAAGCGGAATCGGTAGCTGATGTGACGCGATAGATTAAAGGATGCCCAGGCGCCGAATAAACATGACACTCACCGTAGTCCCTCTTGAACATTCACGACAGCGAGGGAAACGTTAGAAGGGCCACCGGAATATCTGCCTTTGCCGTTGATCAAGGTCGAGTTGAAGGAACTGTAAAACCCATTACGGTCAATGCTCCTGACGAAAATAAATAAATAAACATGAAGCTTGCGGGGTTCCGGTATAATTCTTCGAAAGATAATGGTACCAGTCCGCAAGAGTGATAACGGTGTCGTCTCGAAGAAACTATCAGCCAAATAAATAGATCCTCGCAGGTGTCTATCTCACCGTCGTCAACGTCGTACAAATCCTTATGAGGATCATCTGGATCATAGATGACCAAAGCTCCACGCAACCCATCACAGTATTGGTTACTGTAGTGGCTGTGATACCAGTATGTCCCCTAATATGAAAATTAAGTCAGTGCGCTGATGTAACTTGCGGTGTGAACAAGAGACGATACCGCTTGGGTTGGGACTTTGAAGTCGTAGAGGAAGGATTCCTGTGGTACAATAGGACACTGCGTGACAAATGAAACGCCATCCGCATAATTTGTTTCCTTTTGGAAGAAGCCATGCCAGTGCTAAGGTAACGGGCATTGAGATCATGAGATGGCGGTCCTCGTCACAGGAAAAAAAAAACTTACAATGGATGTCGGCAAGTCCAGGGAATCGTCGGTCAGTAGATCGATGACCTTGAGGCGGAAATGGTCGCCCTGCCGAGTGTGGTCATCAGAAAAGAATGTATAGGAGCTGCCACATGAATCCTACTTTGTTTGCCCGGATTAATGGAGCAGGAAATGTACCGAAGGCGAGCGTGGCGCTGGAACACAGGCCATACTAGATTAGCAAATGTTCCTGACAGCACCCACAGTACACTCACAGACGAGAATATCCATCAGGGGCTATTTCTTTGTTGACGATGGGGATGTCAGCGCAGGGACCGATCGAAAAGGAGAGCACGCCAGAGAGAGCGGCAAGGGGGAAAAGAAGGTGATGAAGTTGGACCATCGAGAATAGATACAAGGAATGGAATGGCAATGGGCCTAGGGTAGCCCTCGTCCCAATGTGAGGCAATTTATACGATATTCAGGCTGGCATTAAGAGGATTGACTCCTCGGGAATGTTGACTTGTTGCAACCGGAAGTTGTTTGAGAGAAATGCGCAGTCGCTTATAATGCGAACGCACGGACATCCGGCCTCTTTATTTTGGTGCTTCCCCCGATACATTTGGATCTGATATGAGACCTGAAAGACAAGCCGAAGTGTGTGCCAAAAGACTTGTGCGATGAGGATCGGACGAAACGGAAACCTGTAGATTTTTGGAATTGCTGTAACTCGTCACTTGAGGACCGTGGCAGTGTGAGACACCCCAGGATAGAACGTCAATGGGAGATATTAGGATGTGGCGCATTTTTTGGAAATGGCCCGGTTTTTTGACCTCGCATCCCTCGGAGCAACGTTGTTTGGTGTCCGCGGATACCACAGAAGTGCGCAGTTGCGCAGTTCTAGGTCATCAAGGATGAGGACTTGATTCACTTGGCAGTAAACATAGCGGACAGCGGCGCAGACACCGTCCGCTGTGATGGTGTTATGAAGACATTGAATCGAAGTTCTTGGTTACAGCAGCTCGTCTGTGTCAACGTCGCATTATGGCACTGGCCGGTCAAGTTAGTCGTTCGGGGCTCAATTCAAGGCAGGAAACGTAAACTAAATGCCCAAAGAACCCGTTGAAGAACCGCGTCGTTGTCAGGTGACCTAAGCAGAACACAAGCTCTAAACGCATCAGATCTCCGATCCCCAAAAATTCCTTCCACAACACTCTTTTCCCGACATTGAACAACCGACCCATGAAATAGTACCGCCACGCTTCTTACACAGGTTCACAGTACAGTCGAACTTATCTTAACCCATACCTCTGAGAACCCATAACCCCTCAAATCCCATACATTCTTTCAGTTACAAACTTGAGTTTTAGGCTGTAGTGACACCCCCAAAGCCCATACCCCTTGATAACCCATAGCTCAAAGTTGTGACGGAGGGGTATGGGTTAAGAGAAGTTTGACTGTAATCCAACCCCTTAATGGTGCCATAGAGGCAGGCCTATGTGAAAGATCGGGGAAAGACCACCGTAGCAAAAATTGCCGCGATGCCGAACTTGAAAGGTGAGGTCATGACGCTTAAACAATATGCGGAAGACAAAGAACCAGGGAGAACGTTCTCTTGCTGACAGGCAACAGGGTATGATGCAGATAGCTGATGCTTCTGCGAGGCAATTTGAATCGAGAGAGATAGTGTGACCTAACACCATTATTAATAACAGTGTCACCTAGGCCAGCCGGAACCTAGAGATACCACACTGATTCACCATCAGGCGCGAGTTCTACAAGATCCAATGACCGGCCATCAGACAACGCATGGGAACGGCAGCCGTATGGTCGGTCATCATGCTCAATGGGGTCCACACATAGATGCAAATAACGACGGAAACTTGCCTGTAGTACGTCGTGAGTTTCGTTGCCGCCAAAATTCTTCGGTTACACCATGACAAGCAGCATCGTAGAATAGACCAGGATCGTGTGTTGGCGGTGAGGCGCCCTGGCCGACCCCAGAGCCGGCTAACGCGTTCGAATGTGTCAGCTGTAAGGGGCACAAGTGGATTCCCGGCCCGGCCCTGCCGCTACTGATCACGTGTTTTACTTCTCACTTGTCGATTAGCCGCACCAGTGCCGTGGGCGTTGGACTCGGACTTGCACCACCAGCCACGCACCCTCCTAGCCGTCCCACCTCCCTCATGCCTCCCACAGCGTCTACAACAACCCCCCTACTCTGCAGTTACAAACGCCTCTGCGCTATTCGCTTGGTGCATGACCCTGCGAATCTGAGCGTGATGCAGACATTCGGTTTGATGACCGCGACGACTTTCACGCTACTCTGTTCGGTGTGCAGACGTTCGCGGGCCTCGCGCAGATGCCTAAGTGAGACGCCCAGCGGCGACGCACTCGTTCTTCGCACTCGCCGGCGTCATCGACCCATCTTTGTACAGCTGCGCGGCTTCCTCTGTGGCGCCCTAGGCCTCGTCCTTTTTGTGCTGGCTGGGACCTTTGAGACTCTAGATTTGTGATGGCTTTGACGTCGATTCATAACATGCGCATATAGTGGGATCACAGTTGCTACGGCTGCTTTATTGCTCGGATGTTGATCATGACGAGTGGTTTTTAGGAATCCAGACGGGAGTTGTGCTTGATG